>Ga0163153_10002607_pt1 | contig 25761 bp, 16 predicted proteins | sample OliLakLV19MP6IB1_FD_148629 | JGI IMG/M metagenome (GOLD analysis project Ga0163153, IMG submission 148629) | Freshwater microbial mat bacterial communities from Lake Vanda, McMurdo Dry Valleys, Antarctica - Oligotrophic Lake LV.19.MP6.IB-1 | ecosystem: Environmental > Aquatic > Freshwater >...
GCCTCGTGCCGGCGCTGGCGGTGGCAGGCGCGTGCCAGCCCGAGGTGGGCGTGGAAGTTCAGCGGATCGATGGCCAACGCCTTCCCGAACGCCGCTTCGGCTTCCGCCGGCCGCCGCATCTTCAGATAGGTCTCGCCGATCTGGATGTGCAGGCCGGGCCGATCGGGCTGCGCTTCCCCCGCGCTGGCCAGCAGGGCCAGCGCCTCTTCCGGCTGCCCTTCGTCGAGCAGCACGCAGCTCATGAGGAAATCGATGTCGTAGAACGTCGTGTGCTTCTGGTCTCGCCAGCGATGCCAGTTCGCGCGTTCCTGGCGGGTGAGCAACGGCAGGCGCGCGGAATTCTGCTCCGCATCGGTTGCGGCGAGGCGCTCGGCCCGGCGCGCCTCGCGGCGTTCCCGCACGGTTTCCCGCAGCTTCCCGATCGCCGCCTCCGCCTGCGCCGCCAGCCGGGTACGAATGTCCCGCAGCTGCTCCACCAGTTCCCGCAAGGCGGGGGTCTCGCCGACGGCCCGGTAGCACATGGCCAATTGGGTGCCGAACCGGGTTTCGTCGGGTTCCGCGGCGCGCAGCTCCCGCAGGATGGGGATCGCCTCGGGATACCGGTCGGCGTTCATGAAGGAACGCGCGAGGTTGTAGCGCATCTCGCGCGCGGCGCGGGCCGCGGCTTGGCCGGCATTGTCGCCGAGGTCCTCGACGTAACCCAGGGCGACCAGCTGGTCGAGAGCTGCCTTCGCGGCAAGCGGATCCTGGCGCAGCGCCTCGCCGTGGCGGCCGTCGTCGCCCGGCACCTCGTCCCAGCTCGGGATGCGGGTGATCGCGGGAGGACTCTCGAAGGCCTGCAGCAGAGGCTTGCCGTCCATGTCGTCACCGATCGGCAGGCCGTACATCGTCAGCAGCGTCGGCGTGATGTCGAGCAGGTTGGCGCCGTGGAGCAGCTCGTCCTTGCGGATGTCCGGCCCGGCGATCACCACCATGCCCAGGTCGCGGTGCTCCACCGCCGGACCGGCGGGCTCCCTGGGAATCCGGCGCGGACGCAGGTGGTCCGAGTGGAACCCATGGTCGGAGCACATCACCACGGTCGTATCGTCGTCCACGAGACCGAGCAGGGTACCCAGCATCCTGTCGTGAAACTCGTAGCCGGCGTTGACGACGCCGGAATACAGCTCGAAATCCCGCTCGGAAATCCAGTCCTGCCGGGGCGGATGGTACTTCATGAAGCCGTGGCTGAAGTGGTCGATGGCGTCGAAATAGACCGCGAAGAAGTCCCACTCCTCGTTCTGCAACAGCCAGGTGGCAGCGTTGTGGATGGACACGCACTCCGCGAGGATCTTCATCATCGAGGCGAGACGGCGATCCTTGCCCTGGTCGATCTCCAGCGCCCTGGGCACGAAGGGCAACACCTCCTCCGGCACCAGTTCGTTCGGATTGAAGCGCAGCTCGGCCAGGATGTCGGCCAGACGTTCCGGATGCACCGCGCCCGGCAGCAGAGGCCAGGGCCGTTCGGGCGGGCCGACGGCATGGTGGTAGTGGTTGGACACCATGACCCCGTTGATCGGCTCCACCGGGTGACTGGGCCACCAGCCGACCACGCCGCAGCGGTAGCCGCACTGGTTGAGGATGTTCCAGATCGCCTTGGTTGTGCGGGACAGCTGGCTGACCGGCTGCACCGCTCCGCCGTCCGGCGTTGGCTCAATGAAGCCGAGGATGCCGTGCTTGTAGGCCCGCTTGCCGGTGGCGATGCTGGTCCACAGCATTGGCGAAAGCACCGGCTGCAACGTGGCCAGGTTGCCCATCACGCCCCGTTCCACCAGACGTGCGAGGTTGGGCATACGTCCCGCTTCCATGAGCGGACTCATGACTTTCCAGTCGGCGGCGTCCCAGCCGATCAGGAGGGTCTTGCGGGAAATCTTCATGGGCTTGGGGCGAAAGGATTCGGCCAGCGGCCGAAGGTGACGACGCCCCGGTGTGCCGGAGCGTCGTCACCCGGCAAGGCAACGAAGATCAGGCGCGGGAACCGTCGGACTGGCGCGTCTCGCGCCGGCGGCGCAGGCCCGCCAGTCCGACGCCGCCCAGGGCGAGGGCCGCCAGTCCGGTGCCCAGCGGACCCATCGCCGGCGCGGGAAGCGGCGCGGCGACAGTGTCGCCGCAGGCAAAGGTACCGCTGCCGGTATCGCCCACCTGGATCGCGGTGTCGGGGGTGGTCTCGTAGGCGTACGCCACGACGGACACCGAGGCGTCGCCCGTTGTGGGGTTGGACTGGAGGCAGATCCAGCCGTAATGCGTGCCCGCGGTCGTCCGGAAGCTGACACCGATGAAACCCCGCTCATTGGCGCCGCCGGTCCAGCCGGCACCGTACGGGTTTCCGATCCCGGAACCGACGATGTCGTTGCCCGTATCCATGACGCTGGAGGTCCAGGAAGCGCTCGGGATCGCCGGGCCGAGGGTGAAGCCGGCCGACAGCTTGGGCAGGTCCTGGCTGCCGCCGCCGAACATGGCGTTCGTGCCCGAATAGGGCCCGTACGCCACGGCCACGCCGTTGTTTCCCCCCGAATACCCCCAGATGGCGAAGTCGTCGTTGCCGTCGCCGTCCATGTCGAACAGGCGGTACCCGGCGCCGAATACCAACGTGTCGGTGCCGACCCCGTTGACGACGGCGAACGGCGGCAGGTCGCCGCCGTTCAGCACCACCGCCGCTTCCGCCTGGGAAATCATCACCAGGGCGGAGCTGGCCGCCGCGCCGAAGGCCGCCACCTGACGGCCCTTGCCGGCGCGCTTCGCTTCCTTGAGGTGACCACTCGCCGTCAGCAGGTAGTCGTTGATCTGCGCGTCCAGTGAAGTCGAGACTTGCTTCATTTCCGATCCCCTTCGTATGTCGGTGCGTTGCACGCTGCTGCAGACGCCACATCAGACCGAATTTCTTCGGCCGGCGTGTACCAGTCGTTCCGGAACTTGTCAATGGCAATTGCAAACGACTCCCCGGCCTTTGCCCGGAGGATCCGAGGCGGCGAATCCCTGCTTCCCTGCGGGCATTTCGCCCCGGGCAGCCGGGGCTGCAAAGCGCTCGCGCAGGACAGGTCGCCGGCCGCTCGGGTGCGAGCGCTGCTCGCTGGAATTCACCTGGCCCGGCGCAGCATCTGCGACCGCGGATGACCAGTCGGAGTTCCGCGGAGTTCCGGGACTTAGAGAAGATTCGGAAAATCAGAAATCGAGCCTGGTCGGCATCGCCTGCCGGCTCCGGAGCAATCTCAGGTCGAGTGGTGAAGGCCGAGTTCGCGAGCGACGGTCTCGCCAAGGGGCAAAGCGTACCCGATTGAGCGCGCGGGGGGACGCGCAGGGCCAGTGCCACGGCCGAGGCGGGGAGGCCGGCTTCGCGAAGCGCGAGAAATGCGAGCGCTGCGCGAGCGCGGACGATGTTGCGTCGCTTGCTACCGCTGCACCGTTCGGCAACGGTCAGGCGACTCGTCGCGGCGACCCGGTTGGTTAGGCTGGCCAGAATCTCCTCTGGTGGAGCGGACGGGCGTAGGCAGGGGCGCTGCTCAACCTCGTGCTGCTGGAGATCGAGGACAAACTCGCTTGATCCCAGCACGCGTTCGTCGAACGCCCATGCCTCACGACCCCGGGCAAGTGAGTCCGCGACGTCGCACCGCGCGCGGCTCCGGCGTAGGCCGCCACCCTGCAAATCCGGACGCGTGCCCTGCGCCAAGCCGTCTTCGAGAAAGCGCGCCTAGGCTCGCCGCGCCTGTCCGACCTGCTGCCCGAACAGCCACGGGACCCCGTCGGTTGCCTGCCAGTGGTCGTCGATCTCGCCGAGGATACGGGCGTGCCCGCTCCACGGAAAGGAGCGGAGCGCTTGGCAGTCGGCAACCAGGCCGGCGCGCACGGGATTGAGGTAAATGTAGCGAACGAGATCGAGGAGGCAGGGGTCCTCCTCGACCACGATAGACTTGAAGCGGTTCTGGAAGGCTAAGGGTGCCCCCCGAAGCTTTAGCGAAGGGGGGCTCCTCGACGACGATGGACTTGAAGCGGTTCTGGAAGAGATGGCCGCGGGGGCGATGGCGATGGTTGACCTCGCGCGCGTAGCCGCCGCGAACGCGTTGCAGGACTGTGGAAATACCGCAACTCCGCGATCGAATCAGAATATGGACGTGGTTGGGGATTAGCGCCCAGGCGAGGACATCGATATCGGCAGCGCGGCAACGAGCCGCCAAGCGCTCCACGAAGTCGGCGCGGTCGGCATCATCGCGAAAGATATGGCCACGCTCGATGCCACGAGCGATCACGTGATGGAGAGCACCAGAGGCGTCGAGCCGAGCGGAACGCGGCATTTCGACATTGAACCGCAGCGCTCCAGCTATGACAACTTTATTACTCCAATCTTGCCGCTCGGGAATTTTCCGAATCTTCACTACGTCCCGGAATTCCTCCGGAATTCCCGGGCGCAAGGTCGTGCGGCCAGACCTCGAGGCCGTCTTCCTCCAGCTCACTGGCCACACGCTGCGAGAATGATCGGACCGGTCCTCCGCATCTCCTGGCTGGCGCTCGTGCGCCATCGCTATGTGCTCGTCCTCAGCTTTCTCGTGCCGATCGCGCTCTTCTCGATTCTGGCGCTCGTCTTCGGGGGCCTCGAGCGCGGTTCGGCGCGGCGCTGGATTCTTCCCCGCTCAGCGCACGCCGTCGATCTGGTAGAGCGGCACGGGCCGGCTGAGGCCCTTCAAGTCGTGGTCGCCGAGGTTCGACGAGGTGACACGATCGTCGACGGCAGCGCGGACGCGATGGGTGACGAGAATCTGCCCTCCGGGCGCGATGGCGCACACGCGCGCCGCGAGATTCACCACGGGGCCGATCGCGGTGTACTCGGTGCGACCTTCGAAGCCGATCTCGCCGCAGGTGGCGTAGCCGACGGCGATGCCGATGCCGAGGCTGAGCTCGTGTCCGCGGCGGCGCCACTGCTGCGACAGCTCGATGGTGCGACCCCGCATCGCGATGGCCAGTTGCACCGCGTTCCACGCCGGGTCCTCGAGCTGCACCGGATCGTTGAAGAACACCAGCATGCCGTCGCCGGTGAACTGAGCGATGGTGCCCTCGTGCTCGAAGATCATCGGGCCGACCGCGTGATGGAACTCGCGCAGCACGGCCATCACCTCCTCCGGCTCGGCCGTCTCGGAGAACGAGGTGAAGCCGCGCAGGTCGCAGAACAGCACCGTGATCTCGCGGCGATGACTGGCGAGGATCGAGTCGCCGCCGGCGGCGATGACCTCGGCCAATTGCGGGGTGACGAAGCGCCGCAGCATGTTGAGCCGCTCCACCTCGCGCACCTTCTCGTCGACCCGCTCGCTGAGCCGCGCGTTCCACTCCAGCAACTCGTCGGTCATGCGCTTCCTGTCGAGGCAGGCGCCGAGGCGGGCGTGCAGCAGCACCGGATCGAACGGCTTCGGCAGATAGTCCTCGGCGCCGAGCTTGATGCAGGCGATGATCGAGTCCATCTCGTCGACGCCGGAGATGACGATGAACGGGATGGTCTTCAAACGATCGTCCGTGCTGCGATGCGTGAGCAGCCCGTAGCCGTCCATCTCCGGCATCTCGATGTCGGTGAGCACCACGTCGATGGCGTGCTCGGCGAGCACCGCGATGGCTTCGCGACCGTTGCCGGCCTCGCGCACCTGGTGGCCTTCGGCGTCGAGCGACATGGCGAGCATGGTGCGGTTGAGCGGGTCGTCGTCGACGACGAGAATCGTGGCGGGCCTGGTGGCCATGGCGGTCATCCTTGCTTTGCGAGTGCGGTTCGCGCTCCGTCGAATTCGCTGGCGATGCGACTCACAGCATCCTCGGCACCGCCGAGGTCGGCAGCCCGGGCCCGCGCCTCTAGTGCCGCACACTGCTCTCCCAGCTCGGTCGCCCCGAAGCTCGCCGCGTTCGACTTGAGCGTGTGGGCGTGGCGGCGGAGCGCGTCGACGTCGCCCGCACCCGCGGCCTCGGCCATCTTGGCGATCAACACCACGCCGTTGTCGAGGAACGACGCCACCAGACGCGCCAGTGCCTCGGGCTTCGGCGCGATCGCCTGGAGCCGTGCGAGCGCCTTGGGGTCGAGCACCGTGACCGCCGGACGATCCGCAGCTCGATTCGGCGTCGCCGCCAGCGCCGCCGCCAGCTCCTCGGTGCGGATCGGCTTGGCGAGGTAGTCGTCCATGCCGGCGGCCAGACACGCCTCGCGATCGCCCTGCATCGCATTCGCGGTCATGGCGACGATGCGCGGCTGGGGGCTCGGCCCGTCCGCGCGGATACGACGGGTGGCCTCGAGACCGTCCATCTCGGGCATCTGCACGTCCATCAGCACCAGGTCGTACGGCAGGCGGTTCACCGCCTCGACCGCCTCGACGCCGTTGGCGGCGACGTCGGCGCGATACCCCATCGATTCCAGCAGCAGGATGGCGAGCTGTTGGTTCACGTTGTTGTCCTCGGCGAGAAGGATGCGGAGGGGATGTCGCTCGCCGAGCATCGTGGCCGAGCCTTCGGCGGCGGGCGCGCGCTCTACGGCACCGTCGCTCAGCAGCGAGACGAGCACGTCGAAGAGCTGCGACTGCTTCACCGGCTTGGCGACGACGGCGGCGAACACCGGATCGACCTGCCCGGCGCCGCCGAGCGAGGTGTACAGCACCAGCGGCAGGTCGGCCCGCAAGGCTCGCAGCCGATGCGCGAGCTCGAGGCCGTCCATGCCCGGCATGTGCATGTCGAGGATCGCCAGATCGAACGGGTCGCCGCGCTCGACCAGCGCCAGCGCTTCGTCGCCCGTCTCCACCGAGTGACCGTGGAGACCCCAGGCTTCGGTCTGGAGATCCAGGATGCGCCGGTTGATGGCGTTGTCGTCGACCAGCAGGACGTGCTTGCCGGTCAGCTCGCTCGGCACCCCCGCCGCCGCGGCCCGGGACGGAACCTCGGCCGCTTTGGCGATGATGGTGAAGTGGAAGGTCGAACCCTCACCCTGGGCGCTCTCCACCCACATGGCGCCGCCCATCAGCTCCGCCAGCCGCTTGCTGACGGCGAGGCCGAGGCCAGTGCCGCCGTACTTGCGCGTCGTCGACGAGTCGAGCTGGCTGAACTCCTCGAAGAGTCGATGGGCGCGATCAGCGGGAATGCCGATGCCGGTGTCGCGCACGGCGAGGTGCACCTGGTTGGGTTCGGCGCCGGGCTCGGCGGTGAGCACCACTTCGCCGGCGTCGGTGAACTTCACCGCGTTGCCGAGCAGGTTCACCAACACCTGGCGGAAGCGCGTGACGTCGCCGCTCAGGCCCGCGGGCAGACCCGGATCGATGAGGAAGGCGAGCTCGAGCCCCTTGCGCGCCGCCGGCTCGGTGACCAGATCGAAGGCCGACTCGATGCACGCCCGCAGATCGAACGGGTGCGTCTCGAGCTCCAGCCGGCCCGCGTCGATCTTCGAGAAGTCGAGGATGTCGTTGATGATGCCGAGCAGCGATTCGCCGCTCGAGCGGATGATCTCGGCGAACTCGCGCTGGCGCGGCGCGAGGGCGGTGTCGAGCAGCAGGCCGCTCATGCCGATCACGGCGTTCATCGGCGTGCGGATCTCGTGGCTCATGGTCGCCAGGAACGACCCCTTCGCCGCGTTCGCCTCCTCGGCGAGGCGCGTCTGCTCCTCGAGCTGCGTGAACAGGCGCGCGTTGGCGACGGCGATGGCGGCCTGGTCCGCGAAGGCCTGTAGGATCGGGGCCTGCTTGGCGTCGAACGGCCGGACCTCATGGCGGAAGACGATGAGGTTGCCGATCCACTCGTCCTCGTGGAACATCGCCATCGTCGCGAAGCTGCGCGTGTCGTTCACCTCGCCCAACCAGATACCAAGCTCGTCGCGAGCTGCGGCCTTGAAGTCGTCGAGGAAGAACGGTGCCCTGTCGTTGCGAGCGCGCAACACCGAGCCCACCTGCTCGACTGGAATCTCCATGTCTCTGAGTTCGGCGAAGTCCACCTTCCCGCCCCACATCGCCGTGAAGCGCACCACCTCCCCTTGCCGCAGCATGACGGTCGTCGTCGGGGCATCGCAGAGCTCGGACAACTTGCGGAGAATGCCGTTCAGGACGGTGTCGAGATCACCGGGATGCGAGCTGATCAGCTCGAGGATCTGCCGGGTCGCCGTCTGCAGCTCCAACGACTCCGCGAGCTCCGAATTGCGTTGCTCGATCTCGCGCAGCAGGCGGGCGTTGTCGACGGCGATCGCCGCCTGGTTGGCGAACGTCTGGAGCAGCGCGATCTCCGCGTCCGTGTAGCCGCCTCGCTTCGGGCGGCTGAAGATGATCGCGCCGAGTGCCGTTCCATCGCGCAGCATCGGCACCGCCAACACCTCGCCGTCGTACGATCGCGCGACGGGCGACAAGGGGTACTGGTCGGCCGGTCGAGCAGCCCAATCGGGGATCGAGATCACTCGCCCGGTGAGGATGCTCTCACCGCTCGCCGACGTGTCGTCGAGCGGGCCGTGCTCCCACAGCGCGGCGACGGCGCTGCTCTTTGCCGCCAAGCGCACGCCGTCACCCTCTCGCACGAAAATCATCGCACCGCTGCCGTTGCAGAGGCGGCCCGCATGCGCGGCGATGCGCTGGAACACGGGCTGCAAATCGACCCGCGCGGTGCTCACCGCGTCGAGGACATCGCCCATCGCCTGCTGCCGCAGCAACGACTCGTCGAGGTCGTTGAAGAGCTTTGCGTTCGAGATGGCCAGCGCGGCCTGCTCGGCGAAGGTCTCGAGGATCCCCACCTCGCGGTCGTCGAACGGGCGCACCTCGTAGCGGTGCACATTGAGCAGCCCGTGCACCTTTCCCTCGACACGCAGCGCCGCGGAGACGACGCTGCGCACTCCCGCGGGCGCCTGGTCCGGCACTCTTCCGGAAGACGCCAGGTACTCCGGCACGTCATCGACGCGGAGGCTCGTGGTCTCGCCATCGCGGATTCGCGCCGCCATGATCGAGACCGGAAACTGTCGCCCCACCCAATCCGGGTTCGCCGGGTCCGCAATCGTCGTGATGACGTCCGGCCCTTCGAAGCGGAACGCCGCACCGCCATCGGCACCGCACAGACGGATGGCGCGCTCGACCAGGCCGGTGATCACCGTGGACACATCACCGGGGTGGGCGCTGATCAGTTGCAGCACCTCGCTCGTCGCCGTCTGTAGGCGCAGCGACTCGTCGAGCTGGCTGAAGAGCCGCGCGTTGGCGATCGCCAGCGACGCCTGTTCTCCGAAGGCCGCGAGGGCGGTGAGCTCGTCCTCGCTGAACGGCCGCACCTCGTGGCGGTACATGTGCAACCCGCCGCCTACGACACCGTTGTCGGTGAGCCGCACGGAGGCATAGCTGCGCACGCGGGCGACGGTCACGAGCTCCTCGAAGTAGGCGATGCCCTTCGTCGCCGCGGCGAAGTCGTCAACGTGGATTGCGCCGGACGGAGAAACGGCGAACCGATCCGGGTCGAGCGAATCCCTCTTCACCCGAGTGCCGATGTACGGCTGCATCGCCGGCCCGTGCGAGGCCACGTAGCGGATGAAGTCGCCTTCATCGAGGGTGATCGAACCGGCCTCTCCCCCGCAGAGCTCGGCGGCCTTGGCGAGGATGCCGTGGAGGACCGTCGTCAGATCGCCCGGATGCGCATTGATCAGGCGCAGCGTCTCGCTGGTGGCCGAGAGCATAACCCGCAGAAACTGCGGCGTCGACGAAAGGTCCCGTTTCGGACTCTTCCCTCGCTTCGCCGGACTCTTGCCGTCCTTGGATTCGGGGGCGCTCATGGAAGCATAGGTGGATAGGCGCTGGCCGAGCGGCGGTCAAACGCGGCGGGCGGTGAGCGAGTGCCGGCCGCGATCGAGGACGAGCTCGACGGTGCCGGCGCTGCGGTAGCCGAGGGCCTGGAGCGCACTCGGGTCGTCGCACGGCAGCAACAGGGCGTAGCACCCCCGCAACGCCCAACTGAGGCGCAACCATCTCGCCAAGCCACTGCGCCGTAGCATGGCGTGGCACATCGCCGTCCTATCCGGGACGTAGAGAAGATTCGGAAAACGCTTCCGAGCTGGCACGCTCGGTGCAACTTCCGGAAGTTCTCTACGTCCCGGAATTCCAGACACTCATCACGCACCATGGCGGAACATGCGGCAGCCCAATAATTGAGAAATTCCCGGACGTCCACGTAATGGTTGGGTGGCCACGCAATTGCGGCCATGGGAGATCCGATTCATCCCCTTCTCCGTCGCTGCGGCGCCCGCCTTTGCGGCAGAAATCGCAGGTCTGCCGGTACATCGATATCGTGGACTCGCTCGCCCACCAGCGTTCCCCAATTCAACCGCGCGATGCGCGCCAGCGTCTCACCAGCAACGCTGCTCGTGCTCCATTCGATTCCGGCAAAGACCGCAGGGTCGTAGCGGCGCAGTCCGAGCGCCGCGTAGCCGCCATCGTAGGTCGGCACCAACACCGCGTCGAATCGGCTCAGACCGTACGCCACCCAGCGCAGCCGTGCGGCACTCAGTCCAGGACAATCCGTACCCATGAGGATCACCGCCCCACCCTCGTTCGTCACCCGCCGAACGACCCGCGCCATGCGCGCGCCCAAGTCCCCTTCGCCCTGACTCGATCGATGCACACCCGCCGGCAACTCGATCGCCGTCCACGCGCGGTCGTCGCCAGAGGGACTCATGCAGAGCTCGACCGTGCCGATCGCGGCACGCCGCGCTGCATCGAGCGCATGGGCGAGCATGCGGCGCGCGAGCACGGCCGCGCCCTCGGCGCCGAGCGCCGGGATCAGCCGCGTCTTGGCGACTCCGGCCACCGGGGCCTTGGCAAACACGACGATGCGCACCCCGTTCATTCGTATGCCTTCGCCAATTCCTCTGCCGCAACGCCGCGCCAGTACGCCCAGCGCAAACGCCACATCAAAAAGATCGTGCGGCAGACGCCACGGCTCTCCCAGCGTCGGCCCGAAGTGACGACGTGAGTTGCAATGCATGCCGGGTTCGACAAGCGCCGCAGCCGCTTCGAGATCTCGATGTCCTCCATCAAGGGTTGATCCGGATACCCACCGACCGCGGCAAAGGCCGCGCGCGTCATGAAGATCGCCTGATCGCCGGTCGCGATGCCCGTCCATCGCGACCGCAGGTTCATCATTCGTGCCACCACCTTCAACAGCGGCGATTTGCCCGTGATCGTCACATCGAAGCGGCCCCAACAAGCGTCGCCAGCGAGGGCTTCGGCCACCAAAGTCACGACATCGTCGGGCAGAACGGTATCGGCGTGAAGGAAGAGAAGGACGTCGCCGGTGGCCGCCGACGCACCGGTATTCATCTGCCGCGCCCTGCCCCGTCGAGAGTGGATGACCGTAAGGCCCGCATCCGCGGCGACTCTGGCGGACTGGTCCGCGCTACCGCCATCAACGACCAAAAACTCGCCGTCAGCGCGAGACAATCGTTCCGCCAGCGCGCGCAGCGCGGGAATGCGCAACGACTCGTTCAGGACCGGCACGATGATCGAAAGCTGCATCGATGCAGGCTCGTAGCACGTTCGGCGTTCGCGCCGCACAGCCAGCGCGCTTCTATCTCGTTCCGAAGAGTCGGTAGGCGAGCACCGTGCGCGAGACCGCCGTATAGGCACACACGGCGAAATAGGCCCACGCTAGTCCGGCATACCAAGCCGGCAGGACGAACATCAGAAAGTAGACGATCAGGGTCTCGGTTCCCTCGGCAAGCCCTGGCTGGAAGATGAAACTGCGGTTGTCGCCTGCGTCGTGGACGCCGCGGCGTTCAGCGACGGCAGAAAACGCCAGAAAGCTGACACCGGTGAGCACGTATCCGCAAAGGAGGAAGGCCGTGGCCAGAGCGACGCTGGGATCGCGCACCGCAAAGCCGAGGGGGATGGCGGCGTAGAAGACGAAGTCGGCGACGATGTCGAGGTAGCCGCCGAAGTCGGTCCCTTGCGTGAGTCGGGCGAGCGGGCCGTCGAGGCCGTCGGCTGCACGGCTCAGGGCAGCCAGGAGAAACCCCGCCAGCAACGCGTCTGCGGCGATCGCTACGCCGGCAGCGACGCCGGCCACCGCGCCGAACCCGGTGAGATGGTTCGGAGCAACACCGATGCGCACCAGCCGTTTGGCCACCGACACGAGCCCCGGCGCCAGCAGGCGGCGCATCGTTTGATCGAGCATGATCGCCTTTCCCTCCGCGCAGTGTGGATCAGGGGCGCTGTCCTGCTTGTGCGTTCATGGTCCAGTCGTACTCCATGTAGCGCACCGGAAGTGCCGTCAACAGTTCGCGCTGCGCGTCGCTCACATAGGGCGCGAGCGTCTGCGCGAGGGTGCGCCCCTCTGTGGTGAAGTCCTCTGCGAACCACTTGAAGATCATCGACAGCTCGACCGCCCCCTTCGACGCCTCGAAGCGATTGCGCGACGGATCCGCCAGAAACCGCCGCGCCTGCTCATTGAGTTGGGCTTCGAGACGCTCGCCTACATAGGCCTCGGTCCGCAGCACGGGGCAGCTGGTCGAGGCGCAGACGACTGCGAAGTGGGCACGAAAGTCATTGAACTCGGGGCGAATGATCGCGTGCTCGATCTCGTCGAGGGTGCGCTCCTCGCCGGCGATTCTGCGCTTGTAGCCTTTGAAGAAGCGATAGCGACCGAATGTGGTTTCAGCATGGTAGCCGGCGACGATCCCGGCGACGGCCATTGCGTTGTACGCATTGATCCAGAACGCGAGACGCTCCTTCTCGCCAAGCGCCGTCGGGTCGACGTTCGCCAATGCATCGAGATACCCGTCGAGCGCAGCACGGTCGCTGTCGCGCAGGTTGCGATAGGCGACATGCCCGTCCGCATCGACGTGGCGGCGCACCAGGCCGTCCCAGGCACCATGGTCGAACGGAGCAGCGGAAGCGGCGAAAGGTGCCATTCCGATGAGCAAAGCGAGCACCGCGCCGCGCAGCGCGGCGCACGCCTTCCAGCGAGTTCGATCCAACGTCATACAGAGCCTCCTGCTTCCAGATTTCGATCTATCCGGGCCAAGCCACCAGCCCCTGTGCCAACCCTGTTCTCGGCCGGTTCGTTCCCACGGCGTGCATTGTCCCATCATTTCCGCTTAGGAGCTAAGGTTGTTCACAGAGACGCAACTGCGGCAGGGAACACGCCTCTGGGTGGGCGCCGCGACGCGAGAGGAGAGCCGTTCCGCATGGTCAACACGCAGGCGCAGCAGACGGTGAGCTTCCGCGCGGCGCTCGCGGTCTGGGTGAAGGTTGGCCTGCTGAGCTTCGGCGGACCCGCCGGGCAGATCGCGTTGATGCACCGGATCTTCGTCGTCGAAAAGCGCTGGCTCAGCGAGAATCGCTTTCTGCACGCGCTCAACTACTGCATGCTCCTGCCCGGGCCGGAGGCGCAGCAACTCGCGACCTACGTCGGCTGGCTGCTGCACGGGTGGCGCGGCGGGGTGACCGCCGGGACGCTCTTCGTTCTGCCGGGCTTTGTTTCGATCCTGGCGCTGTCGATCCTCTACGCCGTCTACCAACAGGCCGATCTGGTGCTGGCGCTCTTCTTTGGTCTCAAGGCCGCCACGCTTGCGGTGGTCGTCGAGGCCGTCTTCCGCATCGGCGCGCGGGCCTTGAAGAACCGCGTGATGATCGGCATCGCAGCGTCGGCCTTCGTCGCGATCTTCTTCTTCGAGCTTCCCTTTCCGCTGATCGTCCTCGCGGCGGGCATGATCGGGATTGCCGGTGGCCGGGTGCGACCCGATCAGTTCTGTGTCATCCAATCGCCCGCGGCCGACGACGAGGAAGCCGGCATCGCCATCAGCGACGCAACCGCTGTGCATACGCTGCCGAGCTGGGGCCGAGCGGCGCGCGTGAGTACTCTCTGGGTCGGACTTTGGGTGAGTCCGATTGTGCTCCTCTACGCGACGCTTGGGCCACAGCACGTGCTCACGATCGAGAGCGTATTCTTCAGCAAGGCGGCCGTCGTCACGTTCGGCGGGGCGTATGCGGTGCTCGCCTACATCGCGCAACAAGCCGTCGAGGTGTACGGCTGGCTCCAGCCCGGGGAGATGCTCGACGGCCTCGGCATGGCCGAAACGACACCGGGACCGCTGATTCAAGTCGTGCAGTTCGTCGGGTTCATGGGCGCGTACCGGCACCCAGCGCCGTTCGACCCGATCGTGGCGGCGATCCTCGCGTCCGTGATCACGACGTGGGTTACGTTCGTTCCGTGCTTTCTCTGGATCTTCCTCGGCGCGCCCTACATCGAACGGTTGCGCGGAAATCGACTGCTGAGCGCGGGCCTGTCGGCGATCACAGCAGCAGTCGTCGGCGTCATCCTCAACCTGTCGGTTTGGTTCGCGGCGCACGTCGCCTTCGCGCGCGTAGCCGAGTGGCGCGGATTCGGCGTCCGACTCCTCGTCCCCGACCCCAGCAGCGCCGATCCTGCTGCCATCGCGATCGCGGTCGCCGCGTTCATCGCGCTGTTCAGGCTGCAGTGGAACATAATAGTGACGCTCGCCGTCGCTGCGGCCGTGGGCATCATCTATTCGCTGCTCGCGCGCCCCTGGGTACTCGCAGCCTGAAGCACCCGCGCCCGAACCACGTTCTAATCCATGCGCTCGACTCCCGGATCATCCGCGTGGCGCATCGCCGCGGTGGGCAGCGACGCGCGATGCGAGGGCGTCGGTGAATTGCGCGAAGAAGTTCTCGCGACCGACCAGGGCGATGACGCGAGCCTTCTCGAGCTTCGCCGTGACCCGCGCGTTCGCACCGCTCAAGGCGACCCGCACGCCACGCTTCTGCAGCGCGCCGATGACGTCCTCGAGGGTCTGTAGCCCGGTGATGTCGATGAAGGGCACCCACTTCAGACGGATGATCAGATCGCGCAAGTCGGGGTCGGTCACCGTGAGCGCACGTTCGAAATTCTCCACCGCACCGAAAAAGAACGGACCTTCCACCGCGAAAATCGCGAGCCCCGGCGGTAACGCGCTGAGCCCCTGCTGCGCCAGTTCATGCTCCAACTCCGACGACGTAACCGCCTGGACCTCGACGCTCGAAGCCATCCGCCCGAGAAAATGCAGGGTCGCGAGTATCACCCCGATGTTCACCGCGACGACCAGGTCCGCAAACACCGTCAAGCCGAAGGTGACGAGCAAGATGCCGACGTCGGCACGCGGCGCGCGCCGCACCATCTTCACGAAGTGCCGCGCCTCCGCCATGTTCCAGGCAACAACGAAGAGAATCGCAGCGAGCGCTGCGAGCGGCACATCGCTCGCCAGCGGCGCCAGGAACAGTATGACCAACACCAAGGTCGCCGAATGGACGATACCCGCGAGCGGACTCGTACCGCCGTTGCGGATGTTCGTCGCCGTCCGGGCTATCGCGCCCGTGGCCGCGAATCCGCCGAGGAGCGGCGCGGCAATGTTGGCAATCCCCTGGCCGATCAACTCCTGGTTCGAGTCGTGGCGCGTGCCGGTCATGCCGTCGGCCACCACTGCCGACAGCAATGACTCGATCGCACCGAGCATCGCGATCGCAAATGCAGGTCCGATCAGTTCGATCACCGAGGCCGCCGCAACGGTCGGCAGTTGCAGCGTCGGCAAGCCGCTCGGGATGCCACCGAACGCGCTGCCGATCGTCGCCACGCCATCGAACTGAAACACCGACGCGACGATCGTAGCGACGGCCAACGCCAACAACGGCCCCGGTACCCGTCGGAGCTTGGGGATCATCGGTGTCAGCACGACCAACGCAAGCGAGAGGATGCCGATCATCATCGTCGCGACGTGCACCTCCGGCAGCACCTGCAGCAGGTGCCAGAGCTTTTCGTGAAAGTGCTCGCCGGCAACTGCCGGAAGGCCGAAGAAGTCCTTCCACTGGCCGACCCAGATGATCACGCCGATTCCCGCGGTGAAGCCGAGGATGACCGGGTCGGGGATGAACTTGATGACGCCGCCGAGCCGCGCGATCCCGAACACGAGGAGGATCACGCCGGCCATCATCGACGCGACCTGCAGTCCTTCGATACCGTGGGTGGCCGTAATTCCCGACAGCAGCACGATAAACGCGCCGGTGGGTCCGCCGATCTGCACGCGACTTCCGCCGCACACGGAAATCACCAGGCCGGCGACGATTGCGGTGTAGAGTCCCTGCTCCGGCTTCGCCCCGGAGGCAATGGCAAACGCCATCGCGAGCGGCAGCGCGACGACCCCGACGATCACTCCCGAGACGATGTTGCTCGCCCAATGGCGCCGGCCGAGCAGGCCCGCGCGAGCCGCCTCCACCAACGCGATCATTGCGATTCAGGCTCGACAGGCATCCGATCCTTATCCGTCGCAGGCCGAACCCCCGCAAGCGGCGCTTCAGGTGCGCGCTGGGTTGCCCGGCGCGCGCGCGGCTGCTTTCACAATTGACACGTCCACCCTCGCAGGCAGACACTCCGCCAATGCGTTTATCCGTCGCTCATGTTCGTCCCCTGCTTTTCGCGCTCGCAACCGCCCTCGCCTGCCTCCCGGGCCGCCCCGCGCGCGCTGCGAGCTGCACCGTACCAACGTCCCCGGGCTGCGCCACTCTCCAAACCGCCATCGACCAGGCGAGCGCCGGCGACACGATCACCGTCCGCGAACGGGACGGCAGCAATACGCCCTATTTCGAGAAACTGACCATCACCACGAGCGGCATCAGCCTCGTCGCCGAAATCAGCCACACACCGATCATCGACGGCACCGGCGTCGCTGGCGCCCACATGATCTCGATCGACGGGAGCGCCAGTCCCGTCAACGACGTCCTCGTTCGGGGATTCGAGATCCGTAACCACCTGAACGTCAGCGACGGCTCGGGCGTGCGCATCGTCGGCGCCGGCGACAACATCCAGATCATCGCCAACGAGATCCACCACATCACTGGCGACGACGCGATGGGCATCACCGTCTATGCGACCAAGGCGACGCCGATCAGCAACCTCGTCATCGACGGCAACACCATTCGCGACTGCGAACCCGCCCGCAGCGAAGCGCTCGTCCTGAACGGCAACGTCGACGGCTTCCAGGTCAGCAACAATCTGGTCCGCGACGTCAACAACATCGGCATCGACTGCATCGGCGGCGAGACCGACATCCAGCCGAACCCGAACCTCGTCTGCCGCAACGGCGTCATCCGCGGCAACACCGTCATTCGCGCCAACTCCCAGTACGAGGGCGGCTACGGCGCCGGCATCTACGTCGATGGCGGCCGCGATGTCGTCATCGAGAACAACATCGTTACCGGTAGCGACCTCGGCATCGAGATCGGCGCCGAGAACGCCGGCCTGCTCACCGAGAACATCGTCGTCCGCAACAACGTCCTCTACGCCAACGAAAAGGCCGGCATCGTCTTCGGCGGCTACGCGAGCAACGTCGGCCGCGCCAGCAACAACTCGTTCACTGGCAATACCCTTTATAAGAACAACACCCTCGGCCCGTCCGGCCACGGCCGCTTCTTCAACGGCAACGGCGTGGCCGAGATATGGGTGCAGTTCGGCAGCAACAACCGCATCGCCAACAATATCGTCTACGCCGGCAGCGAAGACGTCTTCATCGGCAGCTACGAGCCCGCCGAGAATTCCCCCAACAGCTTCGACTTCAACCTCTACTTCAGCGACACCGGCGGTATCGCCGACGGCGAGTTCGGCGACCACGGCACCGAGCACTCCGGCTTCGCTGCCTGGCAGTCCGGCTCGGGCCAGGACGCGAACTCGCTCGCCACCAATCCGCAGCTCACGGATCCCGCCAATGCCGACTTCCACATCGCGGCTGCAAGTCCGGCGGTCGATGCCGGCGATCCGGCGTACCCGAGCAATCCCGCCGACGTCGACCTCGACGGCCAGCCCCGCTTGCTCGGCGCCCGCGTCGACATCGGCGCCGACGAGGGAACCTGCGGTAACGGCGATCCCAACGATCCCGGCGAGCAGTGCGACGACGGCAACACCACCAACTGCGACGGCTGCGACAACAACTGCACCCTGTCGACGACCTGCGGCAACGGCGTGCTGTGTGCGCCCGAAGCATGCGACGACGGCAACACCACGAGCGGCGACTGTTGTTCTGCCGCATGCCAATTCGAGAACGCTCAGGCGAGTTGCGACGACAGCAACGTCTGCACGGCGAGCGATGTCTGTGACGGGTTCGGTGCGTGCACCGGCACCCGCATCGGTGGCCCGAGTTGCGCGCTCGACGCGGCGCGGCGCACGTGCCAGGAGGCCATCGCCAAGGCAGGCAAGAAGTACTTCGAAGCGCGGCTGAAGGTACTTCAAGCCTGCCGCAACAATCTGAACAAGGGGCGCGCGGTCTTTCTCGCCAACGGCACCCCGCTCGCCGATCCTGCCGATTGCGGCCTCGAGGCGCGCGGCCAAGGCAAGGTTGCCGGCGCCGCAGCCAAGGCGCGTGACATCGTCGCCAAGAGCGGACGCCCGAAATGCACCGACGCAATCGTCGCGCAACTCGGCGCCTGCGCCGCAACGGTCGACGATCTCGTCGCGGCCGATGCCGCCGGCGGCTGCATCCTCGCCGCAGCCGACAACGCCACCGACGCCATGGTCACCGATGAGTTCGGCGTGCTGCTCACCGGTGCCGAAGTCGGCTTCCGCGATCTGGAGAAGTGCCAGAAAACAATCGCCACCGCTGGCCGAGGGCACGCCCGCTCCCGGCTGAAGAGCCTCCAGAGCTGCCGCAAGAGCCTCGACCGCGGCAAAGCTCTCTCCTTCGCCAACGATGCGCCGCTGTCCGACCCGGGTGACTGCCCCGCCGAGGCACGCACCATCACCAAACTCGCGGCCACCGGCATCAAGACCCGCAACAAAATCGCCAACGCGTGCTCCGACGCGCTCCTGGGAACACTCGCCGCAACCTGCGCGACCACCGTCGACGCCCTGGTCGCACCAGGCGGCACAGCCGGATGCCTGGTGATCGGCCACGACGCCGACGTAGACTCCGTGCTCGACGCGCTCCACTGACCCCAAGCGGAAATCCCCCTCCGCAACTCAGCCTCGGCCCGAACCTGACCCGGCGCCGATCCGGCATTCAGCGCCGGCGATCGGAGCCGGCCACCCGCCGTTTACCACCGCCGCTTCCCTGCGTATAAAGACAGCACTGCGCGCCGGGACGGCCGGGGCAGCCCACCACCAACCCTCAAGGAGGATACCCACATGGCCATTCAAGCTGGCGATTCCCTACCGATGGATCTCAAACTCAAGGAGGCCGGAGAATCCGGTCCGGCCGACGTCACCGTCGCCGACGTGTTCAAGGGGAAGAAAGTCGTGCTCTTCGCCGTACCCGGCGCGTTCACGCCGACCTGCTCGCTCAAGCACCTGCCCGGATTCGTCGACAAGGCCGATGCCATCCGCGCCAAGGGCGCCGAAGAAATCGTCTGCCTGTCCGTCAACGACGCCTTCGTGATGGGCGCGTGGGGCCAAGCCAACAACACTCCAGGCAAGGTCCGCATGCTCGCCGACGGCAACGGCGACTTCACCAAGGCTCTCGGCCTCGAACTCGACGCCAGCGGCTTCGGCATGGGCAAGCGCTCGCAGCGCTATGCCCTGATCGCCACCAACGGTAAGGTCGACGCCGTCTTCGTCGAGGAAGGCCCGGGACTCAACGTCTCGAGCGCCGACGCCGTTCTCGGCAAGCTCTGAGCGGCAGGTGTCCGCGCTCGTCACGACGGGCGCGGACACGCCGCTCTCCATAGATCACGCTACAATCCGCGGGCGACGACAACCCCCAACCAAACCGATAGCAGGCAGAGCCCGAAGGTGCCGAGCGCGTTCAACGCCGCGAGTCCCACTGCGCCCTTTTGCAGGAGCATGAGCGTCTCGAAGCTGAACGACGACATCGTCGTGAAGCCACCACAGAGTCCCACGGCGAGCCCGGCACGGAGATCGGGATCGATGGGACGCGTCACCGCAACCGTCAGGATCAACCCCAAGAAAAAGCTCCCGACCGCGTTGACGATGAGCGTGCCGTAGGGGAACGCATCCCCCGTCAAGCCATGCACCCACTTGACACCGCCGTAGCGCGCTAGCGCGCCGACGAAGCCTCCGAATCCGATTGCAAGGAGGTGAGTCACGCCCGGGTCAAAGCACACGCCGCGCAGCGCGACAACACGCCCCCGGGCCGCTGCGGCAGGAATGATTGCCGAACCGGCCCAGGCGCGCCAAGTCAACTGTATCGCGGCTGAGGAAAAAGAAGGCGGCGAGCGGATTCGAACCGCTGCATGGAGGTTTTGCAGACCTCTCCCTTAACCACTTGGGTACGCCGCCTCAGTGCGTGCAAACTAGCCATGATCCGCCACGCAAAGCAAGATCGCGATCGCGAGAACCTTTGCAATTCACGGCTTGCTCGATAGCGCCGATCGGCACGGTTGGCGCAGCCGTTCGCAATGCGTACAAGGGGCCGATGACGTACCACCCCACGCGCCGGTTTCCGCTCCTCGTCGTCGTTCTCACGCTGCTCGGCGGTCATGGCTGCGCCGCGACCCTCGGTGCACGCGACCCAGCCCCGGGCGCGGAAGCGCCGCTGCCGATGGCGTATCTCGTCGGTGAAGTTACACCCCGTTCGGCGACGCTGTGGGCACGCTGCGGCGACGCCGAAGAGATCATCGTCGACATCGCTCCGGGTTCCGACGGCGCCCTGCACGCTCCGGTCGATATCGGACGCGACCGCACGGCGCGGCTCGCACTCACCGCTCTCGAACCCGATACGCGCTACCGCTACACGATCTGGTGCCGCGGCGTGACGACCCGCGCGCCGGCAGTAGGCACCTTCAAAACCCCCCCGCTCGCCGAGGAACGCAAACCGGTGCGCTTCGCCTGGGTCGGCGACGTCGGTGGGCAGAACGCCTGCCGCGACCGCGACCGCGGCTACCTGCCCTTCCAGGGCGTCTGGTCCGCCCTGCCCGACTTCCTCATCGCCCTCGGCGACATGATCTACGCCGACGACCCCTGTCTCGCACGGGGACGATACGGCAATGATCAGATCGCGGGGCCTACCGCACCGGCGCATAGCCTCGAGGAATTTCGTGCCCTTTGGCGCTACGCTCGCGCCGATCCATTCAGCCAACGGGCGTTCGCCGCTACCTCGACGTACGCAATCTGGGACGATCACGAGATCACCAACGACGCCGGGCCGAAACACGACTCGGTTCCCTGGAAGCCGTGGCAGCACCTGATGCCCGCCGCGCGCGAAGCGTTCCTGGACTACAACCCCATCGCGACCGGTGACCGGCTCTACCGCAACGTTCGCTGGGGGAAGCATCTCGAAGTGTTCATCCTCGACACCCGTAGCTACCGCGACGCCAACGGCGCCCGCGACGATGACGACAAGACCATGCTCGGCGCCGAGCAGAAGGCTTGGCTGCTCGAGGCTCTGGAAGCGTCGAATGCGACTTGGAAGGTGATCGTGTCGAGCGTGCCGATCTCGATCCCGACCGGGTCGCCGGAGATCGGTCGCGACGGTTGGGCGAACTTCGACGGGAACCTCGGCTTCGAGAACGAGTTGACCGAAATCCTCCGGGCCATCCAACGGCTCACCAAGCGCCAGGTCGTCTGGATCACCACCGATGTCCACTTCGGCGCCGCGATCCGCTACGTCCCCTTCGCCGACGATTCCGACTTCGTCTTCCACGAGATCATCACCGGCCCGCTCAACTCAGGCATCTTCCCGATCCACGATCTCGACCCGACATTCAATCCGCAACGGCTCTACATGCACGCCCCCGCTCGGGCGGAAGATGTCGTCACCTACGCGGACGCGCTTCGTTGGTACAACTTCGGCACGATAGAGATCGACGAGGCAGGCAGCCTGGTCGCGCGGATCGTCGAGGCCAGCGGCAAACCGGCGTTCGAGTTGCCGCTGCGTCCGTGAGCGCAGCGCGACGATTCAAGGTGACGGGGCCGCCGGACCGGCAACGCGCGGGTCGGCCCCACTTCAGACCTCGGCCCGACGCAGCCGCAGCGCGTTGCCGATCACCGAAACCGAACTCAAGCTCATCGCTGCGGCGGCGATGATCGGGCTCAGCAGCAACCCGAAGACGGGGTAGAGCACGCCGGCCGCGATGGGCACCCCGGCCGAGTTGTAGAGGAAGGCGAAGAACAAATTCTGCTTGATGTTGGCCATCGTCCGGCGGCTCAAGCGCCGGGCACGGGCGATGCCGCGCAAATCGCCCTTGACCAATGTAACCCCGGCGCTCTCCATCGCCACGTCCGTGCCGGTTCCCATGGCGATGCCGACCTGCGCCTGGGCGAGCGCGGGGGCGTCGTTGATGCCGTCGCCCGCCATCGCCACGATGCTCCCTTCGGCCTGGAGCCGCTTGATCACGTCCGCTTTCTGGTCGGGCAAGACGCCCGCGATGACCTCGTCGATGCCGAGCGTGCTAGCAACAGCTCGGGCGGTGGCCTCGCTATCGCCCGTCAGCATGACGACCCGCAGGCCTTCGCCATGCAGCATCCGGACCGCGTCGGCAGTGCTGTCTTTGATCCGATCGGCAACGCCGACGATACCCGCGACACTACCGTCGACCGCGACGAACATCACCGTCTGGCCCTCGCCTCGCAATTGCTCGGCGCGCGTCGCGAGTTCGCCCGGATCGACGGCGAGGTCGTCCATCATCGCGCGGTTGCCGAGGGCGACGACGCGTTCCTCGACGCGCCCCGAGACTCCCTTGCCGGTGACCGACTGGAAGTCCGTCACCGCGCCCAACGCGATGCCGCGATCCGCTGCCCCGGCTACGATGGCCGCCGCCAGCGGGTGCTCGCTGCCCCGTTCGAGGCTTGCCGCCAGACGCAGCAACTCGCCCTCCTCGATTCCCTTGGAAGCAACCAGCGTGGCGAGTGTCGGCTTACCCTCGGTGAGCGTGCCGGTCTTGTCGACGACGAGAGTATCGACCTTGCGCAACACCTCGATGGCCTCGGCGTTGCGGAACAGGATGCCCATGCTCGCCCCTTTGCCGGTCGCCACCATGATGGACATGGGCGTAGCGAGCCCGAGGGCACACGGGCATGCGATGATCAGGACGGCGACCGCATTGATCAACCCGTGTGCCATGCGTGGCTCGGGACCGATGAGAGACCAGACCGCAAAGGTAGCGATCGCAATCAAAATGACGGCGGGAACGAAGTAGCCGGCGACGATGTCGGCAAGCTTCTGGATCGGCGCGCGACTGCGCTGGGCCGCGGCGACCATCGCCACGATCCGCGCCAGCAACGTCTCGGCGCCGACGTTCTCCGCGCGAATGATCAGACTGCCGGTGGCATTGACGGTCGAGCCGATGACCCGCTCGCCCGCATGTTTCTCGACGGGAATCGGCTCGCCGCTGACCATCGATTCATCGACCGAACTCGAGCCTTCGAGCACCACGCCATCGACGGGAACCTTCTCGCCCGGTCGCACCCGCAGGCTGTCCCCGACCTGCACCTCAGCCAGGGGCACATCCGACTCGGTCCCGTCGGCAGCAATCCGCCGCGCGGTCTTGGCCTGCATGCCGAGCAGATGTTTCACCGCCTGGCTGGTCTGGCTGCGCGCGCGCAGTTCGATGACCTGGCCGAGGAGAATGAGAGTGACGATCATCGCGGCAGCTTCGAAGTAGACGGCGACCTCGCCGTGCTCGCGAAACGATGCCGGAAAGGCGTCTGGAAACAGCGCCGCAACCAGGCTGTAGAGGTAGGCGACGCTCACCCCCAGCCCGATCAGCGTGAACATGTTGAGGCTGCGGTTGATCACCGAGCGCACGGCGCGAACGTGAAACGGCCACGCCGCCCACAAGCAGACGGGCGTCGCCAACGCGAGTTCGATCAACGGCCGGCTCGGCATCGAGAAGAGCTGCGCCAACGGCTGCCACGGCAACATGTGACCCATCGAGACGACGACCAGAGGAAGTGTCAGTGCCGCAGCGATCCAGAAGCGCCGCGTCATGTCTTGCGCCTCGTGGCTGTCCTCTTCGCCCTCCCCGCCCCCGATCAGCGGCTCCAGCGCCATGCCGCAAAGCGGACAGCTCCCCGGTCCCAGTTGGCGCACCTCGGGGTGCATCGGACAGGTGTATTCGGCGCCGGCCTGCGATGATTGCGGCGCTTGCCGCGGCTCGAGGTAGCGCTGGGGATCCGCCGCGAACTTCGTGCGACAGCTCTCGGAACAAAATCGGTAGGATGCACCGGCATATTCGAATTGGTGTTCGCTGGCAGTGCTCACCGACATCCCGCAGACGGGATCGGTGACACTTTCCGCATCAGCGGGAGGCGCAGCGGCTAGTCGATTCGGTTGGTGGTCCATTGATTCCCTTCCCATGTGCTCGGGGGCGGAAGCACCCAGAAGAAGGTACCGCGCAGGAGGGGCGGCCGACAAGCATCGCTGCGGCCGCGCGGCGCGAGCAGCCTGCAACCGGGGAAGAATCACGAAAAAGGGCCGCCCCGTTCGGAGCGGCCCTGATTCGCGCGCAATGATGGCAGCGTGCGATCACTCCGCCGGGAACGCCTCGAACAGTCCGGCTGCGCCCATGCCGCCGCCGATACACATCGTCACGATGCCCCACTTCTTGCCGCGGCGCCGCAGCTCGAGCAGCAGGGCACCGACCTGACGGGCGCCGGTCATGCCGTAGGGGTGGCCGATCGAAATCGCACCGCCGTTGACGTTGAGCTTGTCCGGGTCGAGGCCGAGCCGGTCGCGGATGTAGACCGTCTGCGACGCGAAGGCCTCGTTCAGTTCGATCAAATCGATGTCGTCGAGCTTGAGGCCGTTGCGCTGGAGGAGCGTCGGGATGGCGAAGACGGGGCCGATGCCCATCTCGTCCGGCTCGCACCCGGCGACGACGAGGCCGTGGTAGGCGCCGAGCGGCTTCAGGTTGCGCTTGGCGGCTTCGGTGTCGCTCATCAGCACTACCGAGGCCGCGCCGTCGGAGAGCTGGGAGGAGTTACCGGCGGTGACGGTACCGGTCTCCTTGAACGCCGGCGGCAACGCCATCAGGCCTTCGAGGGTCGTCGTCGGTCGGTTCCCCTCGTCCATCTCGAACAGGTATTCCTGGATCTTCTCCTCGCCGGTCGCCTTATCCTTGGTCCCCATGCGGACCTGGATCGGTACGATCTCCTCGGCGATGCGGCCCTCGGCCTGCGCCGCAGCGGTACGCATCTGCGAAGAGAACGCGTATTCGTCCTGCGACTGGCGCGTCACCTTGTAGCGCTCGGCGACGATCTCAGCGGTCTGGCCCATGGGCATGTAGACTTCGGGCTTGATCTTCTCGACGGTCGGGTTGACGAAGTCGTTGAGGTTCAGCGTGTTCTGCACCCGGGTGATCGACTCGACACCGCAGCCGATGGCGACGGGCACGCCGTCGACGAGGATGCGCTGGGCGGCAACCGAGACGGCCTGGAGCCCCGACGAGCAGAAGCGGTTCATGGTGGTGGCGCTGACGCTCACCGGGCACCCGGCGCGGAGCGCGGCGATGCGGCCGACGTTGGAACCGGTCGAGCCCTCAGGCAGACCGCAGCCGGCGATGATGTCCTCGACGTCGCCCGGCTCGATGCCGGCGCGTTCGATCGATGCCTTGATCGCGTGACCGAGCAGATCGGCGCCGTGGGTCAGGTTGAACGAGCCGCGGAAGGCCTTGGCAATGGGGGTACGCGCAGTCGAAACGATGACTGCCTGTTTGGCTTTCATTTCTACTTCCTCCTCGAAGGGGTTGACCTCCTCGGGCGGCGTGGTGCGCGCATGCGGGCCCGGCCCGAGAGAAGCCGGACTGTCGCCCAAAGCCGGAGTCAGGT
>Ga0163153_10002608_pt1 | contig 25748 bp, 19 predicted proteins | sample OliLakLV19MP6IB1_FD_148629 | JGI IMG/M metagenome (GOLD analysis project Ga0163153, IMG submission 148629) | Freshwater microbial mat bacterial communities from Lake Vanda, McMurdo Dry Valleys, Antarctica - Oligotrophic Lake LV.19.MP6.IB-1 | ecosystem: Environmental > Aquatic > Freshwater >...
CTGATGGCAGGCGCGGGCGGCGGCGGTGGCGACACCAAGGTCACCGAAGCGCTCCAGTCCATCACGGAGTAGCCCCGGAGCCCAACCCTCCGTCCGATTCGCCGGCGCGCCGAAATCGGTCAACTGACCGATAGACGTACTGGTTTCAGCCCTCTACCGTGAGTGGTCCGGTGCCGCGTCCGCTGGTGGTGGGGGGTGTTGCCCGCCACCATGGACGGAGATGGCGGCGACGCGTTCGGTGGAGATGAGGTAGCGCGTCTCGTGTTAACGAAGAATCCGCTTCCGCGGAAGCCCTCGCGCTCGGTTCGTTTGACACCGGTTTGACACGACGACCGTCACGTCTCTTGGGTGCTCCGCAGCCCCGGACCCGGAAGGTACCGGCTGCCTCGCCGTTCGCCTTCGGCGATTAAGAAGCCCTCTTCGACGAGGCGCTGCAGTTCTCGGAGCGCCACGAATCGGGTCACGCGGAGCTCTTCGCGGTAGTCGGCGTTCTTCAGAAACGGTGGCCGAGCGAAGATTCGGCGCAGCGCCGGACCTCGGGCCTCGAGCCATCCGCGTGCGGTGTAAAGATCGGGGGACACTCGATACACGGCTCGAGGACCCGTTCGATCCGGCGGGACCACGAACCCGGCGTCGACCAACCCTTGGATCTCTCGATACGCGCGGTCTCGGTCAACCTCGTTGATCTGTCGGTAGTCCTCGTTGGTGAATGACTCCGGGTGTGCAAGCAGGATCCGACGCGCCGCGGGTGCGAGCGCGAGGCGATCGACAATCGCCTGCCACTCCGAGCTCGGCCCTTCGAACACCGGTTGGTTGCGCAGCGTGAGCACGAAGGTGGATGCGTCGACCGCGAAAGCGGGTGCGTGAAGGAAGCTGGCTTCCATCTCGTCGAAGATGCGCGGGATGCCTTCTCCCTCTTCGCGCATCACGCCGACATCGACGAGCACCCGAACCAGCAAGGGGTTGCGGCTGGAATGCACCGGCCGTCGCGACCGGAGGCGATCGAGTGTCACGGGTGGGACGAGGTCTCCCGGGCTGCTCACTTCCATTCGGTCGTCGTAAAGCCAGATCTCGATCTCGCGTCCTTGATCTCCGTAGTCGCGATGGGCAACGGCGTTCACGATCGCTTCCTGCCATGCGAACTCGGGATACTCCGCCATCTCACGAAAGAACAGGTCGTGCAAGCGTTCAGATCGCCGAATCTGGCCACGCACGACTTGCTGAGCGTCTGACAGGAGCTGGACGATGGGAGCGTCCAGGCGATCGACCTGGGTGACGTTGCGGCTGACGCCATGCGCCCGCTCGACACCATCGACGCGGAACACCCGAATACCCCCGCGCGCATGCCAACGTGTCGTGGGTCCACGACCGAAGAGCAGCGGCGCCGCGTTCGTGACCCCGGCGGTCGCTCGCGCGCGGGGCTGCAAGAGTTGATAGCGCGTCAAGATCTCTTCAACCGGTCGCACAGCCCACGCCGTTGATGCGAAGGTGCGCGCAGCCAGATCGAGGTCGAGATCCTCGACCGTCGCTTCGGGATTGATCTTCTGCTCCCAACCCACACGGCGGTACGCCTGCTTGCGCTCGTTGATGACCTGCGGAGGCTCGAGCACGATCGAATCGCTGACGCGATACGGGAAACCGTTCCCATCGACCATCACGGGCTCAGGCGCGATCCCGACCTCGAAGACGAGGATCCTCCGACGAGCAGGGTGCCCCCGTCGGCGTTCGCGAAGGCTGCGACGCACTTGACGATCGTGTCGCGCACCTCCCGTCGCGCGAGCGGCTTTGGCGACTTCCCGCTGCGTTCCCAGGCCGACTTGAACTCCAGGAACTGGCCCTCGGGTTGATCCCGGATGAGGGCCTCCAGCTCGGACGGGGAGATGAGAACGGCCACCGCTACGCGCACCCCGTATGAACGCGCATAACTCGCGCATAACTGTCATAACCGGAGGCCCGCGGCGTTACCTCGTCGCCCATCAAGATCCGAAGGCCATCGAGTTTTTGCCAGTCACCGTCGAGGGCGAGGAGCGACCCGATTTCGAAGTACCCGGTTGCTATGTCGAAGGAACGAGCGAGGTCGCACCACTCGCGCAAGTAGTCGAGCCCTGAGCGACCTCCGGGCGAGTTGTCGACAATGAAGAGCGGGCCGTCGGTCATTGAGGCGCGCTCGAGATCGCGGTGTTCGCGCTCATTGCTTGGCGCCCCCACGATTGGTCGCCTTCATCCACGAGACGATCTGAGAACGTAGCCACAGCCTGGGACGTCCCGCACCGAGATCGAGCACTGGTTTCGGCATGTGGTCGTACCGGTGTTGATACGTGCTTACGCTGTTGGGATGAGAGAGGCCGAGCAGTTCTGCGACGCCGCGGGCATCGATCAGATTCTCGGTGTCGACCCTGGGCACGCGGTCAGTCTAAGGGTGTTGACATTCTCTGTCGAGTACGAGTAGTCTAATCCCTTAGACAATAAGCGCACGCACACGACGAAGAACGGCAAGACCACCGTCAACTGGTACGTCGTCATCGACTCGGGCCGCGACGAGCAAGGCCGACGCCAGCAGAAATGGCACGGCTCGTACCGCACGCGCAAGGACGCAGAGGTCGCGAAAGCGAAGTTCGTGAGCGACGTGCACAACGGCACCTACGTTGCGCCGACAACGCGCACGTTCGCCGAGTGGGTGCGCGACAGCTGGCTGCCGACAATTCTGCGGTGAGCGTCGGCGACGAGGGCCCGGTAGATCGCCTTCGCGATCTGCCGCTTGAGGGCCCGCATGGCTTCGGTTCGGCTATCGCCGGCGGCGCGGCTTGGACATGTGCGGCAAGATGGATCGCGTTGTTGAGTTGGCGGTTGCCGCGGCGGGAGAGTCGATGACGAACTACATCACCGCTGGACGCCGCGATTGGAGCGGTGCCCGCGTAGCTTGCGAGGTGGTCGCTGCTCGGGAAGCGGCTGATGTTTCCGATGTGTGAGAGCGATGACCACGAGCGGCACCGATTCGGCAATCGCCGCGACGGCGAAGACCGCCATCGACGCGACGACCGGCGCCGTACCGGCGAGGGCCGCCGGGAGTTCGCCGGGAGCGGTGACGATCTCGACCGCGGCGAAGGCGCCCCGAAGTCGGAACCCGACCAAGGAGAATCACCCGCGCTCGAACTCCGTGGGTCCGCCCGTTGAAGTACGAGATCCGACGCAGTTACGCGTCGGATTCGCCGGCGGCTGCGAACAGCAACTCCACCGGATCACGACGACGCGCCTGAGCGAGCACGTCGTGCTCCCGCCAGTCCGCCGACGGACCCGGCCGTGTTGGCCGCCCGTAACCACTACCCGGCCGTGTAAGCACAGGCCGACTTGTTCCTCCGTGCGCAGGGCGTCGCGTCATCGCGACACCCCAGGCATCCGCCCAGTGATCATGCCCTGTTACCCCCACATCGCCGCCCGGCGTGGGTGCTTTCGCCCCTGCTCCTGCACCTTCTCGGAACCGTCACACTGAGCGGTTATCCAGCCACTACAGATGGGTACGGAGTGAGAAGGTAAAACGGACGATAAACGCTACGCCGCGTGCTGACAAGGGTACGCAAGAGGCATGTTTAGCCATCCCCAAGAACTAGCAACGATTGTAGTTCATACCGCTTCGGGTGGAATGACCAAATGATGGAAGGTGGACATTCGCGCCGACCGTAGCGCGGAAACGGACCGGAAGTGCACGCCGTCACATCACGGTACGTGGGAGTAAGTGGCGCGCTGACCTGCCTATCCCTCGGGTGACAGGCGCTTGGCCTCGGCGGCCAACTCCGCGACCGTCCAGCGGTCGCCCTTGTCGATGCTCTCGGCCGACTTCCACGACGCCACCCGCTGCACCTTGCCGGCCTGCACCATGAAGGTCTCGCCCGTGATCGGGCAGTCCTCGGTGGCGAGGTAGGCGACAAACGGCGAGACGTTGGCCGGGTCCCAGGCGTCGAAGCCCTCGTCGGGCGCCTTCACGATGTCGTGAAGGCCCGGGGTCGCCTCGGTCAGGCGGGTGCGCGCGGCCGGGGCGATGGCGTTCGAGCGCACGCCGTACCGCACCAACTCCTTGGCGCACACCTGCGAGAGGGTGGCAATGCCCGACTTGGCCGCGTCGTAGTTGGCCTGGCCGGGATTGGCGTAGAGGCCCGAGGTCGACGAGGTGTGGATGATCGAGGCCTTCATCTCCCGGCCGGCCTTCGTCTGCTCGCGCCAGTAGGCGGCGGCGTGGCGGGTCGGGCAGAAGTGGCCCTTCAGGTGCACGTTGATGACCGCGTCCCATTCGGCTTCGGTCATGTTGATGATGACCCGGTCGCGCAGGATCCCGGCGTTGTTGACCAGCACGTGCAGGTCGCCGAACGCGTCGACCGCTTGGCGCACCATCCGGGCGGCACCGTCCCAGTCGGCCACGTTGTCGCCGTTGACGACGGCTTCGCCGCCCATGGCCTTGATCTCTTCGACGACTTCCATCGCCGGGCTCTGGTCGCCGCCCTCGCCGCGCATGTCGCCGCCGAGGTCGTTGACGACGACCTTGGCGCCTTCCGCGGCGAAGAGCAGCGCGTGCTCGCGGCCGAGGCCGCGCCCGGCGCCGGTGATGATCGCGACCCGACCGTTGAGTGCACCCATGACGATTTCCCCCGAGCTCGATTGCAGACCGGGAGATGCTACGGGAGGAGTCGCCTACCCGTTGCCGCCACCGGGCTGCTGGCGCACGGTGACCGTCGAGCCGCGTTTGGCCATCGATCCCGCGTCGGGGTCCTGGAACTGGATGGGACGACCGGCGCGGTACTGACCCTCGAACACCACGCCGAAACCTGCCGCTTCGAGCATCGCCGTCGCGTCGTCGAGCGTCTCGCCGCTCACGTCGGGCACCGCGACGAGGTCCTGGCCCTTGCTGACCACGACCTGTACCGGAGACTCGAACAGCGCCTCGACCGCGGTTTCGGGCGCGGTGCCGATGACGGTGTCCTTGGCGACCTCGTCGGAAAACTCGTCGACTCGTTGCACCTGGAAGCCGACGGCGGTGAGCGCGGCCTGGGCGTCCTCGAACGACATGGCGCGCACGTCGGGCACGGCGACGGGCGCGTGGCCCTTGCTGATGACGACCCGCACCAGACTCTCGGGCGGGACCTGTTCGCCCGCGGCGGGATCGATCGACGCGACGACGTCGACGGGGACGTCGGCGTTGAACTCCTGCACCGGTTCGGCGCGGAGTCCGGCCTCGGCGAGCATCGTCTCGGCCTGGGCCCAGGAAGCGCCGACCACGTTGGGGACGTCGACGGGCGCGGGGCCGGTCGAGACCACGACGCTCACAGTGTCCGAGCGCGTGGACTCCCCGCCGGCGGGCTCCTGGTCGATGATGGTGCCCGCCGGGTCGGGTGCATGCTGTTCGCTGACGACTTCGAGTTCGAGATCGACGGTTGCGGCCAGCGCCTGCGCGTCCTCGAGGGTGCGGCCCACGACGCCGGGCACTTCGACTTCGGTGCCGCCGACCCGCGTGAGTGCCAGGGCCGCGACGGCGATCGCGATCACCAGCACCACACCAACCACGAAGGGGACGATGCGCCGGCGTTCGCCGGTCATGCGCATGTCGACGGGGATGGCTTCGATGATCAAGTCGTCGGAGGTGTCGCCGGCGTCCTGGTCGAACAGCGCGGTCGACGCTCCCGGCGCGCGGTGCGCTTGCGTGGGGTCGGAATCGGCCCGGTCGGCCATGCCTGCCAGTCGCAACGGTGTCGGTGGCGGCAGCGACTCGGCGACGTCGGAGAGCGCGGCGCGCATCGTGGCCGCGTCGGGGTAGCGCTCGTTGGCGTCGATGCGCCCGGCGCGTTCGATGACCGGTCCGAGCGGGCCGACTTCGTCCGGTGCCGTCACCGGTCGCATCGTGCGCGCGCTGAGCATTCCGAGCGTCGTGTCGGCCGAGAACGGCACCGACGCGGTGACCGCTTCGACGAGCACCAGCGAGAGCGCGTACAAGTCGGAACGCGCGTCGAGTTGTGAGCCGGTTGCCTGTTCAGGCGACGCGTACCGGGCCGTGCCGAAGACCGCGCCGTGCGGTTCGGTCCAGCTCGCCTCCGCGAGCGCGCGCGCGAGTCCGAAATCGGCCACCCGCACGATGCCGTGTTCGTCGAACAACAGGTTCGCCGGCTTCACGTCGCGGTGCAGGATGCCCCGCGCGTGCGCGTACTCGAGCGCCGAGGCGACATCGCGCGCGACACGCGCCGCCTGCGGAATCGTCAGCAGGTTGCCCTCGTCGAGCATCGACCGGAGGCTGCCGCCCGAGAGCAGCTCGAGCACCATGTACGGCATCTCGTCTTCGCCCCAGTCGTGGACCGTGACGATGTGCGGGTGGTGCAGCGACGCCGCGACCTGCGCCTCGGCCCGGAACCGGCGGAGGAAGGCGTTGTCGTCGGCGAGTGCCGCGTGAAGGACCTTGACCGCGACGCGCCGCTGGAGCCGGGTGTCCTGCGCGACGTACACGCGTCCGCTGGCGCCCGCGCCGACGGCGGCTTGGAGCACGTAGCGGCCGGCGAGCACACGGCCCGCGAGGTCACCGACGACGCTTCCGGGCATGCGTAAACCGTAGTGGCGGACACCCGTCCGGCCACGGCACGGGCCGTTCGTGCACGGTCCGGTACGGTCGGTCCGTGCAGTTACGTCCCCCGCAGCACCCCGGTCGGGTGGCCATTGTCGGCGTCGGCGTGGCACTTGCAGCCACATTGGTGGTGGTCGCGGGGACGGCGACCGACACATCTCAGGGCGGGAACACGCGGCCCACGGCGATCGAGGTGTTGCTCCCCGAAGAGGGCGCGGTCATCCGCGCGCAGGAGAGTGTCGGTGTCGACCTGCGCGACGACCTCCGCGGCGCGCTCATCGTCGACGGCAACCGGATACCCGAAGACCAGTACACGACGAACCCGGGGTTGGGGATCTACGAGTTCCGTCCCGGACCCAACCAGGAGTTCCGCGAGTTCGAACCGGGCACGCACGAGATGCAGGTCGAGTTCTGGCCCGTCGAACTCACCGAAGAGCAGGCGCGCGAGCAGAACAAGGTCGGCGCCTTCGCCTGGACGTTCAAAGTCAGCTAACGCTCGTTCTTGCGTCCACAGATCCCCGGCACGGGAACCTAATCCGACGGGCCCCGTTCGAGGAGAGCGTCGAACGCGTCTTCGTCGAGGATTGCGACACCGAGTTGCTCGGCCTTGGCGAGCTTCGAGCCCGCGCTGTCGCCGGCCACGACGTAGCTCGTCTTCTTCGAAACACTCCCCGTGACTTTGCCGCCCCGGGCTTCGATCGCGGCCGCGGCTTCGTCCCTGTTCCGGCGATCGAGTGTGCCCGTGAGCACGAACGTCAGGCCGCGCAGCGTGGCCTCCGCTTCGGCGATCTCGGCCACGGGCTCGCCGGTCAGGTTGACGCCCGCGGCGCGCAGTCGGGTGACGAGCCGCGCGTTGCGGTCGATGCCGAACCAGCTCGCGATGCTCTGCGCGATCGTCGGGCCGACGCCCTCGACCGCGACGAGCGCGGCTTCGTCGGCGTGCATGATCGCGTCGATGTCGGCGAACCCGCGGGCCAGAGCCTGCGCCGCGGTCGGGCCGACGTGGTTGATGCCGAGGCCGACGAGCGCGCGCCACAGCGGGCGGGGCTTCGACCCCTCGATCGCTGCGACGAGCAGTTGCGCGGATCGTTCGCCGATCCGGTCGAGCGGCACCAGCAGTTCGACGGTGAGGTCGTAGATGTCGGCCGCGTCCTGGGCCAACCCCGCGTCGACGAACTGGCGCACCCGTTCCTCGCCGAGCCCTTCGATGTCGAGCGCACCGCGGCCGGCCCAGTGCACGAGGCGCTGCACGCGCTGGGCGGGGCAGTCGACGTTGACGCAGTGGTGGTTGGCCTCACCCTCGACGCGCACCAACGGCTCGCCGCAGACCGGGCACTCCTTCGGGAACTTCCATCGCTTCGCGTTCGCGGGTCGCTTGGCGAGCACCGGGCCGACGACTTCGGGGATCACGTCGCCCGCGCGGCGCACGATGACTGTGTCACCGCGGCGCACGTCCTTGCGCTTGACGTCGTCCTCGTTGTGGAGCGTGGCCTGCGCGACGGTCACACCGCCGACGAATACGGGCTCGAGCTGGGCGAACGGTGTCGCGCGACCCGTGCGTCCGATGCTGACCAAGATGTCGTTCAGGATCGTGGTTTTCTCTTCGGGCGGGAACTTGTACGCAATCGCCCAGCGTGGCGCGCGAGCGGTGACGCCCAACTCTGTGCGCTGGCGCAGGTCGTCGACTTTTGTGACGACGCCGTCGATCTCGTAGCCGAGTGAGTACCGCTGGGCCTCGATCTTCTCGCAGAAGCCGTAGACACCGTCGAGGTCGGAGAACGTCTCGATGTGCGGGTTCACCGGGAACCCGAGATCGGCGAGCCACGCGAGCATCTCTCTGTGCGTGCGCAGGTCGGGCCCGCCTTCGCGCACGCCGATCTGGTAGCAGAAGATGGCGAGATCGCGTGATGCGGTGACGTTCGGGTCCTTTTGGCGCAACGCGCCCGCGGCCGCGTTTCGGGGGTTCGAATACAGCCGGTCTTCGGCTTCGGCCTGGCGGCGGTTCAGCTCTTCGAACGAGGTCAGCGGCATGTAGACCTCGCCGCGCACTTCGAGCGACACTGGTTTGGAGCCCTTGAGGCGCTGCGGAACTTGCGCGATGGTGCGGAGGTTCGCGGTGACGTCTTCACCCGTCCGGCCGTCACCCCGCGTCGCGCCGACCGTGAGCCGGCCGTTCTCGTACTGGAGGGAGACCGCGAGTCCGTCGAGCTTCGGTTCGGCGACGAAGGTGATGTCGTCGGTGACGAGCCGCACGAGACGCGTGCCCCACGCGGCGAGATCGTCCCGCGAGAACGCGTTGTCGAGCGACAGCATCGGCATCCGGTGCTCGACCGCGGCGAACGTCGAAGCCGGGCGTCCACCCGGCCGTTGGGTCGGTGAATCAGGCGTGACGAGGTCCGGATACTCGGTCTCGATCGCGCGCAGCTCGCGGACGAGGTCGTCGAACTCCGCGTCGGCGATCTCGGGATCGTCGAAGACGAAGTACCGCTCGGTGTGGTACTCGATCTGCTCGCGCAGTTCTTCGACGCGAGCGGCTCGGTCGGGCGGCGCGGTCACGCCGGTGAGGCTATTACGCGCCGACTGCGAGCTTGGTGGCGGCAGCCTGATCGTGCACGCGGTTGCCGAGTTCGCGCGCGAGGAGCATCGCCCGTTCGGCTTGACTCGTTCCGTGGCCCGCCAGCCCGCACGCGGGCGCGACGAGCGCCTGGGTGCGCAGGCGCACCGGATCGCACCCCCGCCGAGTCAACTCGCACCAGGCGTCGAGCAAGTTCTTCCACAGCGGCGCCGGATGCTCGCCGATCGGGCGGTGCGTCGGCACCGCGCCCCAGGCCACCCAGCCGCCACCGTCGATGAAGCGGCACAACGAGATGGAGTCTTCGACGCACAGCGCGTCGACGTCGAAGTGCACCACGTTGGGCCCGGCGGCGAGCGCGATACGCAGATCGCCGGTACCGCACACGTGCACACCGGTCGTGCAGGCAGGCGCGGCGAGCGCGGTGGACAACATGTCGGTCGCCATCTCTCGGTCGAGCGGCGGGTCGTCGTTGTTACGCCAGCGAACGAGTGCCGGTTCGTCGAAGAACAGCACGAGCGCAGTGTTCGGCAGCCGGGCCGCGAACAACTCCTCGACGGCGCGGGCGTTGGCCCGTGCGACTCTCGCGGCGAACGGAAACGCAGCCTCGGCGGGTACCCCGGCTTCGGTGAACGCGGTTCCGAGTGTGAGCGGTCCGGTGACTTGCGCCTTCGCCCGGCGCGGCGGCTGCGCCTCGGCGGTGTCGACGAACGCGAGCAGGCCCGCGTGTGCATTCGCGTCGATGCGGGGTTCGACACTTCGGGCCGGGTCGAACGCGTCGTCGACGCGCACGTGACCGGCGGCATCGACGGACATTCCTTCGATGCCGAACGTCGCTTGCGCGATCAACAGTTCGAGCGGACTCCGACACGGAAGCTGCGGCACGGCCGGCAAATCGGGCAGGCACCGGAGCACGAGCGCGGCCGCGGCGTACGCGTCGCGATGCGGAAGGCTGCCGATCCCGGTGGCTATCCCTGCGGCGAGCGCGGTCGAGGGCATGAAGGTTCGTAGTATACGAACGCTTCACCAACACCCACGAAGCGGAGCGCGGTGCCGGGCGGTTTGATTGTGCCGATGAGTTTCCCAGTGAGTTTGCTCGCATGAGATTCATTTGGTGCGCGCGTGTCGCGTGGGCCGTGCTGCCGCTGACCGCGGGCGACGCGCTGGCGGCCGCGCTCGACGACTGGTCGCGCGCGCCCGCGCTGCTCGCCGCCGCCTGCTTGTGGTCGGCGTGGGCCGTTGGACTCATCGCGCTGCTCGCACCCCGGCCCTGGGGCCTCACGGTGCTCCGTATCGTTGCGCCCGCGGCCGTCGGCGCCGCAGTTACGGCCGCCTTCTCCGCGTCGGGTACGAGCGCGGCCCTCGCGATCGGGTCGACCTTCGTCGCAGCTGTCCTCGCCCTGTCGGCACCCGTCACCGAAGCGGCCGGAAATGCTCTCGTCTACGGCGACGAAGCCCGCTTTGCCCTGCGCATTCCGACCCCACTGCTGCTCGCGCCGGTGCCGCTCGCCATCGCGTTCGTCGTCGGTGCGGTGAGCGGTCCGCTGTTCCTCGCGGCGGGCTGGTACGTCGCCGGTGCGATCGTGTGCGTCGTCGGGATCCCGCTCGCGTTCGTATTGGTTCGGTCGCTGCACGCACTCGCGCGTCGCTGGCTCGTGCTCGTCCCCGCCGGACTGGTCGTACTCGACCCGCTCACGCTGGCCGACCCCGTGCTCATTCGGCGCGAACTCATCGTCGCGCTCGGGTCGCGTGCGCCGGAAACGTCGGCAGTCGTCGATCTGCGTCTCGGCACACGCGGCGGATCGGTTGCGATCACGACCCACGAGCCCATCGAGCTGGTCCGCCGGTCCGGGCGCGCCGAAGCCCGCATCGTTCCTGCGCTCGTCGTGCTCGTCTCGCCGTTGCGGACCGCGGCGCTTCTCGAAACCGCAGCCGCGCGCCGTATCCCCGTCACCTGACTCAGGTGGCGATACCGCCGCCGAGCAGTACGTCACCGGCGTAGAACGCCACGACCTGACCCGGCGCCACGCGAACGTGAGGTTCCACGAACCGCACAGTGCACCCGTCGACGAGCGCGGAGGCGGGTTCGCCGTGCGCGCGCGCCTGCACCTCGACCGCGCCGGCGGGGGGCGCGAGATTCCAGGTCACGTCGCGCATGGTCAGTGAGTCGCGCAACAGGTCGGCGCGGGGACCGATCGTGATGTCGCCCGAACCGGCGTCGATATCGACGACGTACTGCCGCTCCCCCACCGCTACCGCGAGACCGCGCCGCTGCCCGATGGTGAACGCGTCGATGCCGTCGTGGGTTCCGACGACACCACCGGCGCGGTCGACGATCGCCCCGGGCCGCCGCGCAATGCGGTCGCCCAGGAAGGTTTCGCGCCCGCCACGCGTGATGAAGCACACGTCCATGCTCTCGGCCTTGGCCGCGGTGCGGAGGTCGAGGGCCGCGGCCCGCGCGCGTACCTCGGCCTTGGTGATTTCGCCGACCGGCAACAGCGTGCAGGCCAGCTCGGCCGCGCCGAGCATGTAGAGCACGTAGGACTGGTCCTTGGCCCGGTCGGCGCCACGCCCGATCGCGAGTCCGGCCGGCGCCGCGACGACACGGGCGTGATGGCCGGTCGCGACGGCGTCGTAGCCGAGTTGCATCGCACGCGCGAACAACCGGCCGAACTTCATGGTGCGGTTGCACTCGACGCATGGGTTCGGCGTCGTGCCCGCCGCGTAGGCCTCGACGTACGGTGCGACGACGTTGGCGTCGAAGTCGTCGGAGAAGTTGAACACGTAGTGGGGAATGCCGAGTTGGGCCGCGACGCGGCGTGCGTCCTCGACGTCGGAGACGGAGCAACAGCCCGAGTCGCTCACGCCGCCCCACAGCTTCAGCGTGACCCCGGTGACGTCGTGACCCTGTTCTTGCAGCATCGCGGCCGCGACGGAGGAATCGACGCCCCCGCTCATCATCACCATGACACGCCGCCCGGCCGTCACGACGTCGATGCCGTTCGCAGCATCTCCACCGCCTCGGGGACGACCGAGAGTGCCAGGTCGACGTCGGCATCGGTCGACGCGTACCCGAGGCTGAACCGCACCGACGACAGCGCCCGATCGCGATCCATCCCCATTCCGAGGAGCACGTGCGACGGGTCGATCGACCCCGAGCTGCACGCCGAACCCGACGCCGCGTAGACGTCGCGTTGGTCGAGCGCGACGAGCAACGCCTCGGCCTCGACTCCGGGAAACGCGGCGTGGATCACGCCCGCAACGCGCCGGTCGTGATCGCCGTTCGCCACGAAGCGCGGCACCGAGCGCGCAAGCCCGGCCTCGAGCCGATCCCGCAACTGCCGGATCCGCGCGACCTCGTCGGCGCGGCGCTCGTCGGTGACGCGCAGCGCGGTTGCGAACCCGACCGCACCGGCGACGTTCTGCGTACCGGCCCGCCGGTCGCGTTCGTGCCCGCCGCCCTCGACGAGCGGAACCAGCACCGTGTCGCCGCGCACGACGAGCGCACCCGCGCCCTTCGGGCCGCCGAACTTGTGACCCGAGATCGCAACCAGATCGGCGGCCGACGCGTGGACGCTCAGGTCGAGCCACTGCGGCGCCTGCACCGCGTCGGTATGCAAGACCGCACCCGGCGCCCGCTCGCGAACCAGCGCCGCGACCTCGGCCAGCGGCTGCACAGTGCCCGTCTCGTTGTTGACGAGCATCACCGACACGACGGCGGTGCGCTCGTCCAGTGCCGCGCCGAGCGCGTCGAGGTCGAGAACACCCGACACCTGTGCGGCGACACGCACGACACGGAATCCCTCGCGCTCCAATCGGCCGCACGCGCCGAGCACCGCCTTGTGCTCGATCGCGGTCGTCACGATGCCGTCGCGCCCGTCCCGATCACGGGCGGCCCACGCCGCCCCTTTGACGGCAAGGTTGTCGGCTTCGCTCCCGCCCGCGGTGAACACGATCTCGTGCGGCTCGGCACCGCACGCGGCCGCGACGACTTCCCGCGCCTCTTCGAGCGCGGTCTTGGCGACCCGTGACGCGGCGTGCGAGCCCGACGGATTGGCGAAGCTGTCCGCGAAGAACGGACGCATCGCCTCGACGGCCTCGGGCCGCATCGGGGTTGAAGCGGCGTGGTCGAGGTACGCGATACCGACAGGCTAGTTGGAGGTGGGCTACTCCGTGACGACGCGGAACGTGGCGATGATCTGGTCGAGCGCTTCCGCGTCGGCCTCGGTGACCACCTGGACGATCACGGCTGCCGTGAACTCGCCGCCCGGTGGCGCCGCACCGATGACGACAACGACCGAACCGTTCGGCCCGCACTCACTCCAGTATTGGATCTGGCCGGTGTACGCCGCATCTTCGTAGGGCTGCGGACCGTCAGTCACGCACGACTCGGCGAAGTCGAACAGCGCGACGACCTCCTCGGGCAAGTTGGCGCCCGATGTGTCGACGATGAAGGTCATCCCCGGAGTGTCGAACGTGTTGGAGTAGCCGTCGATACTCGGCGCGGCGGTGATCTGCGGCAACCCGCTCGTCGGGTCGGCACCGGTCGAGCGCTCGGACCACGCCGTCGGCACGTCGACCGCGAGATCACCCGTGTCGTCGGTTACCGTTTCGTACTCGTACGCGGTACCTGCTTCGAGCGTTCCGCCCGACTCCTCTTCGACTTCCGCGACGAGCGACTCCGACGGTTCGAGTTCGTCGCCGTTGAACTCGCCGGTGAGCCGGACGCCTTCGTTGTACCGAAGCACCTGCACGGTGAGCACGTCTTCGGGGTCGTGCGAACGCAAGATGTCGCAGTAGTCCTTCATCGTGCCGTCGGTCGCGAGCGGAAGACCTTCGATCTTCTCGATGATGTCTCCGGGCTGGATGCCGGCTTCGGCGGCGACGCTGCCCGACGTCACCGACGCGACCCAGACACCGACGACGCCCTCCTCCTCGAAGAACACCGCCTGCGGGTTGATGCCGAGCGCGAGCACGTCTTGTTCGTTCGCGAGGTCCTTCACGATGTCTTCGGCGAGGCCGGACGAGATGGCAAGGAACTGGTTCGTGCCGGTGCCGGGGTTGTTGGTCGCGTAATTGACGCCGACGATGGTGGCGTCCTCGGCATTGAGGAGCGGCCCGCCCGAGTTGCCGGGCTGGATGTTGGCGTCGTGTTCGATGGTCGACGCGACCGACGCCCACGGCATCTCGCCGTCGGCCTCGGCCTTCGAGACGATGCCCGACGTCATCGTGAACTCGGGGTCTCCGAGCGGGAAACCGGCCGTGCGGATCGCGAGCCCGGTGTCGGCGTCTTCGTTCGACCACGCGAGGAACGGATAGCCGTCGCCCTCGAGGTCGATGACCGCCAGGTCGTTGCACTCCGAGACACCGAGCACCTTGGCGCTCACCGGGTCTTCTTCGCCGCCGACAAAGACTTCGAGCGACGCCGATCCGGCGACCACGTGGTTGTTCGTGACGACGATGCCCTCGTCGTTGAGGATCGAGCCGCTCCCGGAGCCGGCGCCGGTCACGACCTGCGCCTCGCTGAGCACGTCGCCGGGCTCGACGAACGTGCCCTCGGCGACGATCTGCACGACGGCCGATTCGACGTCGGCGATGTCCGTGACGGCGCCCGCACTGTCGGCGTCGTCGCCCTCGCCGGCCTCGGTCGGGTCCGGGCCCTCGGCGTCGTCATCGTCGTCGCCCCCTCCTCCGCATCCGGCGGCGGTGAGCGCCAACACCAGCGTCAGGGCGGCGAATCGATTCCATCGCTTCATGCGACATTCCTCTATCTCGACATTCGGGTGCACAACGTTCGGTTGGCGCAGTCTGGCACGCCCCCTCTCGCCCCGAGAGGCGCCGACGACCGGGAACCAACGAAAGACCCGGGTCGTTGGGACCGATGACGAGGCGTAGTTGTCTCACCCGAAGGGGATACTTCAGACATGAGCGAGCGGAGGCACGCCAACCAGTCGCCGGTCCAGCTCCGTCTCCTACCCGGAGACCGCGAGAAGCAGTGGCGGCTCGACGAGATCACCCGCACGACCGGTCGCCGGGGCGTCGCCGAAGCGCGCGACATCCTGCGCCGGGCCCGGCCCCCGGAACCCGCCCGCCGGGCGTCCTAATTCGCCCTGATCACGGCTGAAAACTACATACAGCCATGATTGACCGGCGTTCCCTGCGTCATTAGGGTCCGAGCGCGGCAAGGAGCCGCAGGGTCTTCAGGGGGGAACGCGATGAGTCCGAGGATGGGAATTCGACGGCGGCGGCGCGCGCGTATTGCCGGCGCCACGCTCGCGGTGTGTCTGGCCGCCGGTGCGGTCGGCATGAATCTCGGCGCTGGCGCGGATGTCGGACCGAGCGGCGCGATCACCGTGACGTTCAGCAACGGCCAGCTCTTCACACCGGCCGGCATCATCGTGCAGCCTATTTCAGGAACGCTGCCCGGCACGGTCGACAACCTGGGCAACATGAACTTCCCCGTAGGGGGGATCACGTTCGCCGACTTCGACATTCCGGCCACGGCGGTCGGCGACATCCACGTGACGGTCGTCCCGAACGATAACTTCACCGGCGCGATCGACCCCAACGGCGGAGACCTCAGCGTCACCGGTGGGTTCACGACGCTCCTCGACATCCCACAAGTCGGTGCCGTCGACTGCCCGCTCGGCCCGATCCCACTCGTCTGGACCACCGCGCCGGTTCACGGCGGCGCGACCGATTACAACCCGACCAACGGCACGGCAACACTCGTCGAGGACACGTTCGTCGTACCGATCATCGCCGACACACCCGCGAACGCGACCGCGTGCGCGGGGCTCGCTGCGTTCCTGAACGCCATCCTCACGCTACCCAGCACGCCGTACAACCCCACGGGCGGCCCGGGCGGCGTACCGTCCGGCTTCCGCATCGTGCAGCCGGTGAGCATTTCACCGGTCCTCGAGACAGTGACCACGACCAGCGGCGCTCCGACGACGACGACGACGACGGTCCCGCCGACCACGACGACGACGGTCCCGCCGACGACGACCACCACCACGGGACCGCCCGCGGGAGCGACGTTCTCGATCGACGACGTGAGTGTCGTTGAGACCGACAAGAAGACGCAGAAGGCGCACTTCACGGTCACGCTGTCGGAGCCCGCGGCGGCGACGGTGAAGGTCAAGTACAACACGGTCGACGGCACGGCCATCGCCAAGCCGACCGGCGACGATTACAACAAGAAGTCGGGCACGCTTTCGTTCCCGGCCGGTACGACCTCTAAGTCCTTCGACGTCATCGTCAGAGGTGACACGGTTCCGGAGTCGACCGAGGACTTCACCGTCGTGCTGAACACACCTACGGGTGCGTCAATCGCGGACGGTACGGGTCTCGGCACGATCACCGACACCGACCCGGTGACTCTGTCGATCGCGGATGCGTCGCTCGTCGAGGGCGACTCGGGGACGACGAAGATGGTGTTCACGGTCTCGGTCGACCGCGTCTCTGACTTCACGATCAAGGCCAAGATCGCGACGACCGATGGCGACGCAACCCAGATCGGTACCGCCAAGGACTACAACAACAAGGGTGGTTCCGTGACGGTGAAACCGGGCCAGTCGTCGGCTGTCATCGAGGTCGTCATCAAGGGTGACGTCAACGTGGAGCCCGACGAGACGATCAACGTGACGCTGTCGGCCCCACAGGGCGCCGTCTTCGGTGACAGCGCCGCGGTCGGAACGATCCTCAACGACGACGGGGCGCCGACCTAGACCGTTCCGCGTAAACGCGAGTGAGGGGTCTCCCTTCCGGGGGAGGCCCCTCTGCGCGCTCGCCCTCAGCCGCGGAACTCCGCAAGCAGGCGCTGCGCCGCCGCGGCCGGCGAGGTCTGCCCCGCGACGACTTCGGCTTCGAGCGCCGGGAGCAGCTCGCGGACCCGCCGGTCCGAGCGGAACTGGTCGACGAGCGACTCGTTCAGTTCCGACCACAGCCAGGTACGCGCCTGCTCGGCCCGCCGGTGACCAAGCTCCCCCGAGTTCTCCGCGTCGGCGCGGAACTGCATCAACGCGGACCACACATCGGAGATGCCGGTGCGGGCGAGCGCGGAACACGTGAGCACCTGCGGTGCGCGTCCCCGTACGAGATGCAGCGCGTTCGCGTAGTCGGCCGCGGTGCGCATCGCCGCCGGTTTCAACTCGCCGTCGGCCTTGTTCACGACGACGAGGTCGGCGAGTTCGACGATGCCGCGCTTCACACCTTGTAATTCGTCGCCCGCTCCGGGTGCGATGAGCAGGCAGAACGCGTCGACCATGTCGGCCACCGCGACCTCTGACTGCCCGACGCCGACGGTCTCGACGATCACGGCGTCGAACCCGGCGGCTTCGCATACGAGCAGCGCTTCGCGCGTCCGTCGCGCCACACCACCGAGCGTGCCGCCCGAGGGCGACGGACGGATGAACGCGTCGGCGCGGCGCGCCAGCTCCTCCATGCGCGTCTTGTCGCCGAGGATCGACCCTCCGCTGCGGGTGCTCGACGGATCGACCGCGAGCACGGCGATGCGTTTGCCCGCGTCGACCAGCTCGATTCCGAGCGCCTCGATGAACGTCGACTTTCCGGCCCCCGGAGCACCGCTGATCCCGACCCGTACTGCTTGGCCCGTCGAGGGCAGCAGTTCCTCGAGGAGCGCGGTCGCTTCTTCACGATGATCGGCGCGCGTCGACTCGACGAGCGTGATCGCGCGGGCCAGTGCCCGCCGGTCGCCGGTGCGGACGTCGCCGGCGAGTGAACTCACGCCGCGGGCCCGCCCGCGCGCACGAGTCCGAGGATTTGGGCCGCGGCCCGGCAGATATTGCTCCCCGGCCCGAAGATCGCGCTGACCCCGGCGGCGTGGAGGAAGTCGTAGTCGGAAGCGGGGATCACCCCGCCGACGACAACCACGACATCGCGCGCGCCTTGGTCCCGGAGTTGCTCGATCAGTTCGGGCACGAGGGTTCGGTGGCCGGCGGCCTGACTCGAGATCCCGACGACGTGCACGTCGTTCTCGATGGCGTCGCGTGCCGCTTCCTCGGGCGTCTGGAACAGAGGGCCGATGTCGACGTCGAAGCCGAGGTCGGCGAACGCCGTCGCGATCACCTTGGCCCCGCGGTCGTGGCCGTCCTGACCGAGTTTGGCGACGAGGATGCGCGGGCGGCGGCCTTCGGCTTCGCCGAATTCGGCGACGTCCTTGCGGATCCTCTGGAACTCTTCGTCGTCGGCGTAGGCACCGCCGTACACACCCGATATCGAACGGATCACCGCCCGATGCCGACCGAACACCTTCTCCATCGCGTCGCTGATCTCGCCGACGGTCGCGCGCGCGCGGGTCGCGGCCACCGAGAGTTCGAGGAGGTTGCCGTTCGCGGCGGCGCCGGCGGTGAGCGCGTCGAGCGCGGCTTGCACCTTTGGCTCGTCGCGGGTCGCGCGCACGCGTTCGAGGCGTTCGATCTGTTGGCGCCGCACCTCGGTGTTGTCGATGGCGCGTGCGTCGATGGCGTCCTCGTCGGCGAGCCGGTACTTGTTGACACCGACGATCGTCTCTTCGCCGCGGTCGACGGCCGCTTGGCGACGCGCGGCCGACTCCTCGATGCGCAACTTCGGCATGCCGGACTCGACGGCCTTCGTCATGCCGCCGAGGGCCTCGACTTCTTCGATGAGCGCCCACGCCTCGTCGGCCAGGCTCTGGGTCAGCGCCTCGACGTAGTACGAACCCCCGAGCGGATCGACGACGTGGGTGACGCCCGTTTCCTCGGCGAGGATGAGCTGCGTGTTGCGGGCGATGCGGGCGGAAAACTCGGTCGGCAGGGCGATCGCCTCGTCGAACGAGTTCGTGTGCAGGCTCTGCGTTCCGCCCAGCACGGCGGCCAACGCTTCGTAGGCCGTGCGCACGACGTTGTTGTACGGGTCTTGCTCCGTCAGCGACACGCCCGATGTCTGGCAGTGCGTCCGCAGCATGAGCGAGCCCGGCTGCTCGGCACCGAGCTGCGTCATGATGCGCGCCCACAGCAACCGGGCGGCGCGCAGCTTCGCGACTTCCATGAAGAAGTTCATGCCGATCGCGAAGAAGAACGACACACGCCCGGCGAAGTCGTCGACATCGAGACCGCGACCCGTCGCGTAACGCACGTACTCCAACCCGTCGGCGAGCGTGAACCCGAGTTCCTGCACGGCCGTCGCCCCGGCCTCTTGCATGTGGTAGCCGGAGATCGAGATCGAGTTGAACTTCGGCATGTGCTTCGCCGTGTACTCGATGATGTCGGCGACGATCCGCATGCTCGGCTCGGGCGGATAGATGTACGTGTTGCGGACCATGAACTCTTTGAGGATGTCGTTCTGGATGGTGCCGCCGAGGAGTTCGGGCCCCACGCCTTGCTCTTCGGCCGCGACGATGTACCCGGCGAGTACCGGGAGCACGGCGCCGTTCATCGTCATCGACACCGACATCTTGTCGAGGGGGATGCCGTCGAAAAGGATCTTCATGTCCTCGACCGAGTCGATCGCGACACCCGCCTTGCCGACGTCGCCGACGACGCGCGGGTGATCGCTGTCGTAACCGCGGTGCGTCGCGAGGTCGAACGCGACGGAGAGGCCCATCTGACCGGCCGCGAGGTTCTGGCGGTAGAACGCGTTCGACTCTTCGGCCGTCGAGAACCCCGCGTACTGGCGGATCGTCCAGGGCCGGTTCGCGTACATCGTGGCCCGCACACCACGCACGAACGGCGCGACGCCCGGCAGCCCGGCGGTGTCGATCGCCTCGAGATCGGCGGCGGTGTAGAGCGGTTTGACCGGGATGCCCTCGGGGGTGCTCCACACGAGCGATTCGGGGTCGGTGCCCCGTAGCTCCTTGGCCGCCAGGTCACGCCAGCCCTTCGGCAGTTCGGTCACAGCCAAATCGTAGTAATGCCCCGCTCAACCCGGCTCCTTCGGCGGTCGACACCCTCTCTGTGGAGGCGAGAACCAGGGGCCGGTTGCCGACGCGGCGCGCCGCGCCCTGGCTGGTGCTGATCGTCGGCATGACGTGCACCTTCGGCGCCTACGCGTACCGCGAGCGGGCCGAGACCCAGAAAGAGCGGGCCCGGATCGTTGCCGAGACCGACGCCGCGATGGAGCAGCTCGAATCCACATTACGCGGCTACGAAGCCGTGCTGCGCGGCGGCGAGGCGGGCACCGACGTCTTTCCGGGTCTGCTCTCCGTCCCCGCCGACACACCGGAGATCGCAGACGCGCGCCTCGAAGCTGTCGAGAGCCGCGTCGTCGTCGTCAGCGACCCGTTCGAGATGCCCGTCGACGGCGACCGCGAAGGACCCGCATTCGCGATCGTCCTGCCGACTTCCAGTGGGACCGAGGTCGCAGTCGTCGACGCCGAGATCTACCTCGCGCAAGGTGCCGGCGGCGCGGGTACCGGCTACCGCATCGAGGTGTTCGAGCACAGTTCGCAGGACGACGACTCGTTGATCGCGTCGGCGAACGGCGGGGCCGAGGGCCTCGGCCGAGTTCGGACGATGTCGCTCGATCTCTGGGATCAGGAGTGGAGCGTGCGGTTCACCGACCGCAACCCCACGGGACCGTCGGCGATGTGGCTCGCGATCCTCGTCGTCGGCGGCATCGCGACGGCATTGCTGTTCGCCCTCGTTCTGGTGCTCGATCGCGGCGAGGCCCGCGCGCAACGGATGGTCGACGAAGCCACCCGCGAACTTTCCCGCAAGGAGCGGCACTTCCGCGCCTTGGTCGCCAACTCGAGCGATCTCGTGACGGTCGTCGACGCCGCGGGGCGCCTCCGCTACATCAGTCCCGCGATCAACCGTGTGCTCGGGTACGAAGAAGCCGACCTCGTCGGGGCCGACGTGCGCACGCTCGTGCACCCCGACGACGGGGCCCCGGTACGCGAGGCGCTGGATTCGATCGCCACGGGCCACGAGTTCGACGGCGAGACCCTGCTCATGCGGGTACAACACGCCCACGGGGGTTGGCGGTACCTCGAGTCGACGATGTCGTCGCTCCACGACGATCCGGCGGGCCGCGGCATCGTCGTCAATTCGCGCGACGTCACCGAGCGCGTCGCGTTCCAAGAGGATCTCGAGGAGCAGGCAACCCACGACTCACTCACGGGTCTCCCCAACCGCTCGCTGCTCCTCGGCCGTCTGACCGAAGCCCTCGGCCGCACGCCCGGGAACCGCGGGCACACGGCGGTGTTGTTCGTCGACCTCGACCGATTCAAGCTGGTCAACGACAGCCTCGGCCACCGGGCGGGCGACGACCTCCTCGTGCAGGTCGCCGAGCGCCTGCGCATGGCAACGCGCCCGGGCGACGTCGTCGCGCGGTTCGGCGGCGACGAGTTCGTCGTGCTCGCCGAGAACGTCGTCGACGAAGTCGAGTGCCGCCAGATCGCGGATCGCCTCGCGGCGACGCTTACGGCTCCGTTCCGCGTCGAGGGCCGGGAAGTCTTCGTGACCGCGAGCGTCGGCATGACCATCGCCGACCCCGAGTCCGACACGCCCGACACGTTGCTGCGCGACGCCGACGCGGCGATGTACACGGCGAAGGATCAGGGCCGGGCCCGGTCGGTGTTGTTCGAAGAACACGTGCACCAGAGCACGGTCGACCGCCTCGCCGAAGAAGCCGCAATGCACCGGGCGCTCGAGCGCGACGAGTTGGTCGTGCTCTATCAACCACAGGTCGACATCGACTCCGGGGCGATCGTCGGCATCGAGGCGTTGCTCGCCTGGCAACACCCCGAGCGCGGCCTGCTCCCGCCCGGCGCGTTCCTCAAGACCGCGGAAGAGACGGGATTGATCGTGCCGTTCGGCGCGTGGATCCTCCGCCGGGCGTGCCACGACGCGCAGGGTTGGTGCGCACGGTTCGGGCGGCCGCTCCGAGTATCGGTCAACGTCTCCGCCCGCCAGCTCGTCGACGCCGAACTGCACGAACTCGTGAAGGAGACGTTGGCCGAGTCGGGTCTGGCCCCCGACGCGTTGTGCCTCGAAGTTTCCGAGTCGGTGCTGACCGATACCCGCGACATCGCCGCCCCGTTGCACGCGGTGCGCGAGCTCGGCGTGCGCGTCGCGATCGACGACTTCGGCACCGGCTACGCGTCACTCGCCCACCTCAAGCGGTTCCCGGTCGACCAACTGAAAATCGACGCCGCGTTCGTCGCGGGGCTCGGAAGCGACGCCGACGACACCGTCATCGTCGCGGCCGTCATCGGCCTCGCGCACGCGCTGGGGGTCGTCGCGCTCGCCGAAGGCGTCGAAGAAGACGTGCAGCTCGACGAGCTCCGCGCGCTGCGCTGCGACCTCGCGCAGGGGTACCTGTTCGCCCGCCCCGGTGACGCCGCGAGCATCGACGCGATCCTCGGCGCGGTCGTGTAACTATTTCGTCACGACGACCGACGACGTCCCGACGTTGCCTTGCTCGTCGTAGGCCTTCACGGTGATCGTGTGCGGCCCGGGCTTCACCGACGCCGAGTTCGAATTCCAACTCCGTACTGCCGACCCGCCCTGCTTGCGGACGAGGCGCTTCCCGTCGACGTACACCTCGATCGTCTTCACCGTGCCGTCGTCGGTCGCGCTCGCCCGGATCGACACCATGCCGCTCACCACACCGGCCTGCGGGCTCTGGATCACGACCGTCGGCGCGCCGACCGCAGGCCGAGTCGTCGTAGTCGTCGCCACCGTGGCCGTCGTAGTCGTCGTCGTTCCGCCGGTCGCGAAGCCCGGAACCGGCAGCAAGGCGTCGAAACACGTGTACCCGACACCGATGTCGCCCGACGACGGCCAGCGGAACGTGGCACCACTCGCACGGGTGACCTCGAAGTAGACACGCTTACAGTCCGTCGGGAACCGAGGTGTGCGCAGTTCACCGCTCCACGTGCCGTTGATCGCTGTGCCGTGGCGGAGCGCCAATGCGATCGGAGCGCCGTCGACCATCGCCCGCGCCGAGACCGCGCGGTCGGCACTGGTGGCGCTGTAGTGATTCACGAGCAGCTCCCAGGTCCACGTCGTGGGGCTGTAGTCGGCCGGCGCCAGCACGGCACCCGCGGGGATCGGCGGGATCGTGACCGTGCCGCCCCGTGACCCGAAGTCCTCGGTGCCGCGCCACCAGTTGCCGAAGTTGGTTTCGCCGACGGCGATTCCCGCCCCGAACTCGCGGTGACTCGAGCCCAAGATGTTGGATCGGTGACCGGAGCTGTCCATCCAGTCACTGTGCATTCCACGCGGCGAGCCGTTCAGGGTGATGTTCTCGCCGAGCGCCGAGTAGCTGCCGTAGTAGCGCTTGATGCGCGTGTTCCAGGCCGTACCGTCGCACGACGAGTGTTGGGAGCAGTCGTTGTCGACCATGTCATGCGAATGGAACCGCGCGGCCTTGCCGAGGTCGTCGTTCCACACCAACGGCACCAACGGCGGTACTCCCGTCGCCGCACGCTCACGATTCGCAAGCGCCAACAGGGAGAACTCGCCGAGGTTGGGCGCGCGGTCCCACGCCGGCGGCGCCGCCGCGCCCGCCGGTACGGCCGCGAGGCCCGCAACCACCGCGACCGTTACAAGCATGACCGCGAGTGTGCGGTTCAGAATTCGTAGATTGTTCACTGCTGTCTCCCCAGACTGCTGTCACTACTTCGTGACGACAACCGACGCGGTGCCGACGTTCGGCGGCACTGCGTCGTCGTACGCCTTGACTGTGATCGTGTGCGGGTCACCACATTCCCCGTGAGCGTCGAGATTTCGTGGCGACCCGCGCGGCGTCGAGGCCGCCTGCATAGGGAACGAATGGGACAGCCCGCGCCCTTATAGGCCGTACGGCCGTTGCTACTGGGGATTCATGGGCCTACTCGCCACGATCCATGGGGTCGTCGGGGGCCCGGCTTCCGGGGCCCCCGACAAGCCCATGTGGGGTTTGGCCCCGGAAAGCAGGAGGATCCGGGGCCGGAATCGACGGCAGGAGGTGTCGGTGCGGGTATCGGCACGTTTCGAGCCGACCTTGAGCACTTTTTCTCGGAATCTGCTTGCCCCTCATCTGAGCCGCTGTTAGACATCTTGCAACAACTTAAGACGTTCTGAGGTGAACATGCCGGTTGCGCTGCGAGTAACTCCCTGGAGCGATCCCGTGCTCGACCTGGTGGGTCACGACCCCAGGTCCTGGTACGTGGAGACGTTTTGGCTCCCGACCCTCGGGCCCACGGCCCTGCTGTTGCTGCGCCACCTGGCCGACCGGTTCGAGCGCACGCCCTCCGGCATCACCCTTCCGGTGGCCGACACCGCCGCCGCGCTCGGGCTGGGTCCGCGCGACGGCGAGCATTCCCCGCTCGTACGCACACTCACCCGCCTGCAACAATTCGGCCTCGCCCACCGGGCGGCCGACGACTCGGTCGCGGTCCGGCGCACGCTCCCGCCCGTGCACCGTCGTCATGTCCGACGGCTGCCGGTCCCCCTGCAAGCGACGCACGCCGAGTGGGTCGCGGGCCAGACCGCCAACGGTCCCGTCGATCTCGCGCGCCGGCGCGCCCGACGCGTCGCGCTCATGCTGCTCGTCGACGGCGAACCCGTCGACGCGGCCGAGCGGGCGCTGCACCGGGCCGGGTTCCATCCCGCGCTTGCGCACGAAGCCATGCGCTGGGCGCGCGAGCGCTACGCCGAGATCGAGGCCGACGACGACCGCCCGGCGATCGCGTAACGCGAAGTCTCTTTGTCATCCGCAAGGGTGATGACTAGCCTGCCGCACTCGACTCGCGATGCGGGGGCAACATGAGTCCTAGGATTGGAAGACGGCGCCGCGGGGCGGCGAGCACTGCGTTACTCGCGATTGCCGGCGCGCTGACGCTGGCCGCGGTCGGGGTCGGTGTCGGCGCCGAAGGCACAGCCGACGCGGCCGAGCCCGGCTTCTCGATCGACGACGTCGCGATCGTCGAGACCGACAAGAAGTCGCAGAAGATGACGTTCACCGTCACCTTGCTCGAGGCCCAAGCCACGACCGCGCGGGTGAAGTACACGACGAACGACGGCAACGCGACCCAACCGGCCGACTACACGCGCAAGGCGGGCACCCTGATTTTCCCGGCCGGAACGGTCGCGAAGACGGTCGAGATCACGATCAAGGGCGACACGATCGACGAAGGTGAGGAAACCTTCACCGTCGACCTGCACTCGCCCGTCGGCGCGCCCATCGGCGACCCGTCGGGAACGGGGACGATCACCGATACCGACCCCGTCACGTTGTCGATTGCGGGCAACTCCGTGGTTGAGGGCAACTCGGGCACGAAGAAGCTGGCGTTCACCGTCTCGGTCGATCGCGCGTCCGACTTCCCGATCCGCGCCTCGATCTTGACGTACGACGGCTCCGCCACGCAGGCCGACCGTGACTACCGCAACAAGGGCGGACGGGTGACGGTGAAGCCCGGTGAGACGAGCGCGGTCATCGAAGTGGTGATCTTCGGCGACACGTTGGTCGAACCGACCGAAGACTTTGGCGTTCAGCTGTCGTCACCCGAAGGCGCCGTGCTCGGCACGGCCATCGCCGGCGGACAGATCGTCGACGACGACGGCATCCCGACGACGACGATGACGGCAACGTCGACGTCCACTTCGACTT
>Ga0163153_10002612_pt1 | contig 25729 bp, 23 predicted proteins | sample OliLakLV19MP6IB1_FD_148629 | JGI IMG/M metagenome (GOLD analysis project Ga0163153, IMG submission 148629) | Freshwater microbial mat bacterial communities from Lake Vanda, McMurdo Dry Valleys, Antarctica - Oligotrophic Lake LV.19.MP6.IB-1 | ecosystem: Environmental > Aquatic > Freshwater >...
GACCTTTTCCACTCATCCGACCATCTGCGATAAACGTTGAAATTTGATCAAGTGCTTCGCCCATATTGATGTCGTCAATCGGTGTACCCAAGATGATGAGTAATTTGCGCATAAACATGTTCTGGTAGTTCCTTACTCGCCCTATTCTTTACCCGCTTTGGCTATCAATCAGCTATCAAACTGGGCTAAGTGGCGTAGAATGTGTAGTTCATTTGTCTGAGTTAATCGTATCATGAAGCTAGGCGAATGAAGCTGACAACATCATATCAGCCGTTTATGATCAGCAAGTAAAATTGGTATAAATAAGGCGATTTACAGGAGAGGATAGAGGAATGAGCGATGAAGGCGTGTCGAGCATTAAATAAATGTAGGGTACGATGATCGGCAATCGCGCGCGATAAACGATGTGGGCGTGCGACAAATGTTTTACGTTCCCATCATTCTTATGTCGGGAACAGGGTTGTCCCACTTCCGGGTAGGGCAGGGTTGCATTTGATGATGGGACAGAGCTATCAGGTTTCCGAAAACCTGATAGCTCTTGTGTCCCGAAGACTTGTAAGGCAATAAAAAAGACCGATGCTAAAAGAGCCATCGGTCTTCAAGATATTTTTGGGGATCGACTGGATTTGAGGATTTAATAGGCACCCTTGCCCAAAAGCACGGCTGGAATCGTCTTGAGCAGAATTTCGATATCTTTGCGGAGGCTCTGCTGAGATATATATTGCATATCCAATTCAACCCAGCGCTCAAAGGAAAGATCACTGCGACCAGAAACTTGCTGTAGTCCTGTCAATCCAGGAACGGCGTCCAGCCGGCGTAGGTGATCAAATTTGTATTGATTCACCTCTTGCGGCACGGGTGGCCGCGGCCCCACTAGACTCATATCACCTTTGAAAACGTTAAAGAGTTGGGGTAATTCGTCAATGCTCAACTTGCGAATGACGCGGCCTACACGTGTGACGCGTGGGTCAATTTGCATTTTGAAGACCGGGCCATCCACTTCATTGCTGCGGAGCAGTTCCTTTTTGCGTGCTTCCGCATCAATGCCCATGGAACGAAATTTGTAACAAGTAAAGGGTTTCCCCCATTTACCAACCCGCTTCTGCTTAAAAATAATCGGCCCTGGTGATTCAAGTCTGATCGCCAGCGCGGTTATCAGCATAATGGGAAAAAGTGTTACTAGGGCAATGCTAGCCAGGACAAGATCCAAGCCACGTTTCAGGCGCTGTATCATGTGTAGCCGGATGCTCCATAACAGGAGACGAAATTGTAACCGTCTGGTCGTATCGGTTGAATGAAAGCGCTCTTCGCCATACATGGTTAAGATGTGGGCCAATTTTGGATCAGACGCTTTAGAATCGAATGGCTTGCTACCCTGGTTTTGCCCAATCATTGACTGTGTCATAGAAACCCCTACTAAATTATTATTTCAGAATATGCCGACGATGGACGATGGACGACCGACGATGGATGATAGATACTGACGACTGACCACTGCTATCTGCTTGACGGTCATCAGTCGTCGGTCGTCCATTGTCAAGATTACTACACACCATCACGCGCGGTGCGGACCCACCCTTGCTGTTCCACCCTGCTTACAATACGCAGCAGCAGCCAGATTTTCCAAAGCATAAAAATGGGTGCATAGATCAACGCTAGGTAGGTACGCGCTGGTGTATGTGCCAGGCGTAACCCGGCGAGAATATAGAGCATTTGACCCACCAAAAGTAGTGTAGCCAAAAGGAGCAAAGCCGTTGATCCCCACGCCGCGGCTATCACCCAATAGAAAACTGTTGCGCCCGTCACCACCGAGAAGGGCGGAATGATATGCTCCATGCAGCTATCAAAGAGTAGGTAGCGCGATGGCCTGACTGGCTGTCGTTGCCTGATAAACGCCGCACGCACTAACTTGGGGATATAGTGTAAGGCCAGTTGTAACCGCCCTTGCTCCCATCGAATGTTCTGCGTCTGCGCGCCGCGCAGGGTCCCTGGCATTTCTGCCCAAACAGTGGCATCTGGCGCAAAGGCGACTCGCTCACCGGTAAGCACTAACGACATATGATACTCAATATCTTCTGTCACCGAGGCCGACCACTGGTGTTCGGCGAGAATGGTGCGTTGAAAAACCATGCCATTGCCTTTGAGTCCTACCGAACCACCAAGCAGGCTGCGACCCAGGGGACGCAGATAATGGATCAACGCCAATGCCGCGGCGCGCAAGCTCATCACCCAGGATCGATGCGGGTCTAAAACGGTGTAGTGAGCCTGGATCACGCGTGCGCCGCTAATCAACTGGGCATCCATCACCTTCAAAAAATTTTCTGAAACAATCGAATCAGCATCCAAAATGGCCGTTGCGTCAAATTGCGCCCCATCTTCATATAAACGCGCCAACAACCACTGGAGAGCATAGCCCTTACCAATGTTGATCCGATCAAACCGTTCGTAGGCTGTTGCCCCAGATGACCGCGCCAATGCCGCTGTCTGATCCGTACAATTGTCCGCCACGACATAGACAGTGAAAAGCTGGCGCGGATAATCGAGTTGGTTGAGATTGGCCAACAGTATCGGCAACAGTTTTTCCTCATTGTGGGCAGGAACGAGAATGGCAAAGCGTTGGGTCGGCCCGTTGGGCGGCAACAACGTTTTCTTCGTCGCCAACCATGCAGCTACGGTAAGCAGTAACAGATAGCCGATCCATATGGTTAAGATCCCACCACTCAGCCATAGGATCATCGAGAGTAAAAAAGTCAACATGTTCAACTGGCTATTGTCTCCTTGGATAACTCCTGTAGGATTTACGCAACGGTCACGCGTCTACCCATGGCGTGTGCGCGTAAAACCTGTACTATTTAAGATGGCAGGCTGGAAGGGTCAAAGTGACTCATTAGTTCATCCTCTGCTTGCTCGTTGTGTAGGGCCGCTTGCACATAGCGTTGTAGCCGTAGAACGTAGTGTGATAACTCCATCTCCGCTTCTATCCGCGCGCGCCCGGCCTGACCCATCTGTGTCGCCAGTGCCGGCTGCTGGAGCAAGAATTCAATTTGCTTGCGCAGTGCTAGTGGATCACCAGGGGCCACATAGAGACCTGTCTGATTTTCTTCGATCACATCCGTCTGGCCAGGTGTACGCGAACAGATAACAGCTTTCGCCATTGCCATTGCTTCTAGAATCGCCGTAACGCCGGCCTGAAAATCGACATTGTAGAGTGGCATCACCACGAAGAGGCTATCGACATAGAGCTGGCGCAGTTCAAACTGGCTAAATTTGCGCACAGTCACATTGGGTGGAAGCTCTGCCTGTGCTGTACTATCACTGCGCTTTGACCACGGGCTGGCTGCCGCGATGACCACCTCAACATCCAGGCCACGCACCGCTTCTACCAGGGTTGGATAGTCACGAAATTCCAGCCCTACGGCACAGATCATCTGCCGGGGCTGCACTGTCACTTGTTGGGGCGAAAAAAAGTGACTGTCCACCATGAAAGGTGTGTGTACCACCCGTGACGGGGGTACTTGCCAGCGCGTTTCAATAAAGCGCTTCTGCCAACTGGCATAGACAAAAAAAGTATCAATGTACTGCTGTAGCCCAAGCCAATCGAGCAGGAGGATCTTTTTTCCCACCGACAAGATATGCGCAATCATCAGATGCTTGATCCCTTTGCGTCCTAACACTTTACAGAGCAGGGCAAAGGGCAGGCCGATCTGTTCTCCATCCGTTACGATCACTCGATAGTTAGCGCGTTGACAAAAACAGGCCCAGGCTAACACGAGGTTTGCACCGCCTATACGCTCCAGCCAACGACCTATCCTACCTGTGAGTTGGCGCGCGCGCGGGTAGTCAATGAGATCAGCGCCAAAGCTACGCGCTAGTTCAAGATAATCGGCGCGTGGCCGTTTACCGCTTGTAATCTGTCTTTCAACATCGGGCGCAATCGTCCCAGAGACGGTCAGCAACACATTGGCCATGGTTAATTCCTACTTAATGGTTAATGCAGAACGGTTAATCATTAATGGTCAACCGTTCTGCATTAACCATTGAGGCGCCAGCAGCGCATTGTTTCATAAGTGTCAGCAAGCGTTGAGTATTACGTTCCGCATCAAACTCGCACCCTACCAATTCGGCTGCGCGCGCGCCCTGAGCCAAACGCAAGGCGGGATTTTCGATTAACGTACGTAGGGCTACGGCTAACGCGACTATATTGTTTGTCGGTACGAGAAACCCATTTTCACCATTTTTCACAACTTCACCAATGCCACCGACGTTAGTTGAAACCAGGGGCATTCCCGCCGCTCCCGCCTCGGACAAGACCATCGGCAAACAGTCGCCATAGGTCGGCAGACAGAAAATATCACACGCATGAAAGAGTGCTTTGAGTGTTGCACTGTTCGGCAGCATATTGCGATAGACAAAAACTCCTGGTTCGGCAGCCACAGGATCGCGTGTGACCAAATGCAATTCAATGGGGTGTGTTTCGCTACATATTTCGCGTAAGGCGCGAAATGCTTGGAGCAGTAGATCGCCCCCTTTGCGCTGAAGATCACCGCCGACAAATAGAATCTTCGTTGGCCCACTATGATCTACGCGTGGCGTTGGCCGTGACCATTCACGGCTGTTGACACCTGGTGGAATTACCGCAATCTTCTCCTCAGGCATGGCATACTCATTGACCAGCCCTGCCTTCGTCCACTGCGACCAAGCGACTAAACCATGCGCATGCTGGAAACAGCGATAATTCGCGCGCCATTTCAGTCCTTCTAACCAGCTTGGGCCAGATTGATGGGCATAATAGGCACCGAGCGAGTCATATTGTTGTGGTGTTGCATCGAGTGAAACGATCGTTGGAATACGTTGCATCCAATCGGTCATAAAAACCGCTGCCACCTGGGTATGGATGAAAAGTGCATCAACAGGATGCTGCCTTTGGATTTTGGCCGCAGCACGGCGGGCGCGCAACCCGGCGCGCACAGTCCAATTGCTATTATATACCGGTAGCCGTGCCGCCAATCCTGTCAAATCCCATTCAATTGCTCCCCAAATAGGCTGAACCGATCGATCTTTGGGTACATTGGTCTGTAAATTTTGACTATGGGTACGGTGCCCCAAGGTTTGTTCAAGCAGAAAACCGAATCTGTAGCTCTCTCGTTGTAACATAAAGTAGCCTCACGGCGCCATCACGAGCGCAATTTGATCAAGATAGTAGGTGTTACGAAAACCAGCATCATTCTTCAGATAAAAGCCTGTAACGTAGCGGTAAGCTGGGTCATAGTGCAGCTCATTAAGCCAGACAACCACATTGATCCAGGTGTTAGCCGGTATGGTCCGGTTGATGCCTAAAAAGTAAAGTCTGGTTTCTGAAAAGGAGTAAGTCTGGTCGGGAAAGACAGAATGATCATCTGGCACCCAATAAGGCGACCGATTGCTACCCTGGATGGCGACACTCAGATCATTCGTTTCGACCCCAGTGCTGCCACTGTTTAACCAGAAACTGACACCTAGTACATCCTCGCGTTTATACTCAGTGGTGCTATCAGGACGAACAGCCAAAAAGAAAGTGCCATAATCCGCTTGGGGCGACACAGCAATAGCCGTAGCTCCGCTGTTGATATCCTGTTGTGGCGCCATCAGTTGAAACCAATGCGTTGTATCCCATAGATTCGTTTGGGTATTGATGCTGTGCTCGATTGTCCAATTGTGATCTAACTCGTCGTCATAGATGGGGATCTCCACATACAGGCTTGACCGTCCCATCGCTTCATCGACTGTTGCATTAGTCGCAGATTGAGTGGCTGTCTCCGACGTTGGCGTCGGTATAAGAATGAGGGTAGCTGTAACCACTGGGGTGGCAGTTGGCTGTACGCGAAAGAGGGGCGCTACTGTGGGCGCGGGGGTACTCGCTATGATCTCTGTCTGCTCTGTTGCGGAAGTAAACGATACGGCAGACTGAGCAAAGGCAGCCAGCTCAAAATTGCTTGATGCAGGTAATAGGTGCCCAATCAGTCGGTAACCAGTCATGCAACAGCTTATGACAAATAAAAAAATTGTTAATCTAAACATGTATTTCACTTTATTGATGATTGGCTACAAAATATTCCGCATCGTGGTCTTTTCGCGCTCGGCTACAAGGAACGGATCTGATTTCTATGTCAGCCGGCTTGTACATATCATTACTTTTGATCACACGCGCCGGAACACCAACCGCCGTTGCATGAGCAGGAATATCATGCAATACGACAGCATTGGCCCCAATCTTGGCATTATCCCCAACCACAATGTCGCCCAAAATTCGTGCGCCGGCACCGATAAAGACATTATCACCAATCGTTGGGAAGACCCACTCGTTACGCATTCCAACTGTAACCGCGCCCACCACACTGCAATTTTTTCCCATACGACTGACGTTGATCACCGTGCCTATGGGGTGAGCGATGTAAAGCCCTCCTTCAATTTCGCCGCCAATTTCCAGACCGAAGCGAAAGAAAAGCCACCGGTGCAGCGGCCCAACAACCAAAGGGATGCCCTGCGCTTTGCACCAACTTGCCAAGCGAAACCAGGCCATGGCACGCAAAGGCAAATGTCGAATCAGCAACTTGAGCAGCACGATCCGAGTCAGCAATGCCGGATCAGCAATCTTTCCTGGTATAATCCACCGCAAGGCATCTTGCTTAAAATCATTCCACATAATCGTTTACCCACCCCACTGTCTTCCTGTCTTCCTGTCTTACCGTTTTCCTGACCCCGCCTTGCGTCAACTGAAAAAACGCCTGCCGTCCATTGAGCTCATCGGCCATCCCTTGATAATAACAAAGGTTAAAGATGCCGCTGTAGGCGCGATTTGCGATCGAGTTTAGTCCGGAAAAATTACTTAGGGCCGCCGCTCTGCGCAAGGCTTGTACAAAAATGGTGCTAAGTGTTTGCCGCGATAAACAGAGCTGGGTCAGCGCTTTGATAAACGTATGGCGTTGATGAAACTCAGCCATAATGGTTGCCAATAGCCACTGTTGTCGGCGGTCGCGCGCAAAGATCACATCATTACGGCCATAGAGATAGGGCGTTTGCAGCCAGGAGGTAAAGCTGCGTTCGGCATAGTGATAGCCAACTGCTTTGGGGTTGAAGAGAAAGGTCAATCCACGCTCGGCCAAACGATAGGCCAACTCCACATCCTCCGCACGGCGAAAGGTTATATCAAAGCCGCCGACTGCCAGTAGATGACGTCGGGCCAGCGAAGCATTGCCGGTATAAAATTGACGGGCTGTCGGTTGCCAACGTCCCGCGGCAATGTCGCCATATTGCTTGTATAACATGGCCTGTTCCCAGCGCACCCACGGTTTGAGGGCGAAATCAGGCGGTGTCAACATGGGGCCAAGGACGACGATATCACCCGTGGCACGTTGATGAGCGCTCACATGCTCGGCCACAAATTGTGGTTCTGGGACAACATCATCATCGAGAAAGATCACCAATTCACCCCGTGCCATTTGGATGGCTAGATTACGCGCTGCCGCCGCCCCCTGATTGGATTGTACAAAGGGACGCAAGAGTAAGGGCGCAACATAGGTGTGCAAAAATTCGTTGGTGCCATCGGTAGAACCGTCAGAGACAATGACCACTTCGAAGTCACTCAGCGGGTGGTTCTGTCGCTCTAAGCCGGACAACACTTTTTGCAATTGTGCCAACCGATTGTAGGTTGGCATGATAATCGTTAAACTGGGCATCATTCCTCGTTACTTACGTTGTCCAGAAATTCTAAGTTGGGTATTCGGTGATTGAGCTTGTCGAAATCACCGAATACCCAATACCTAATCACCTAATCATAATTGTCGAATGACCTTGGCCGGTACGCCGGCCGCCACACTACGGGGTGGAATGTCGCGTGTGACGACGCTGCCTGCGCCAATGACACTCCCGGCCCCAATCGTAACCCCGCGTAAGACAATGACGCGCGCGCCCAGCCAGACATTTTCTTCCAGAATAATTGGCGCCGATTCGGGATGCTCATTGCGTCTCTCTGGTTCCAAGCGGTGAAAATCGTTGTCCATCATAATGACATAGGTGCCGATATTGCAGCGTGGCCCAATACGGACCAGTTGGGTGGCGGCAATCGAACAGCCGTAATTGATAAACGCACCGGCGCCAATCTCTAAAACACCACCAGCTTCGGTTACGAGTTCCAGAGTCGCTATAGTCGAAACGAACCGCGCCCGTTCGCCGATTCGCATGGTGCCATGGTTTTGCACAGAGGGTCGGCCCCAAATTCTGACTTTGGCTCCCACCTGGTTGGCAGTGCGCAAATACCAATGCGCGCGTAAGACCGCCCAGCCGTTCTGCCAAAATTCATGCGCTTTCATAAAGCACATCCTTTGGCATCATAGCTTCTACTTCCATACCCTCGTTCGCCATTCCCTTTATCATCATTGACATCAGTAATTCCGTTAGGATCGTACAATCTATATCACGATCAACTGGCAAGTTGCGTAGAAGACGAGCCGGCGCACCGCCGACCAGGGTGTGAGGGGCAACAGCTTTGGTTACCACAGCACCAGCGGCAACGACGGCCCCTTCCCCAATCGTAACCCCTGGGAGCAGCGTACAGCGCGCGCCTAGCCAGGCACCGTCGCCAATAGAAACCGGCTGTGCCGTAAGCTCACCAGCGCGCCGTCTCGGACTGCCGATCACATGGGAATCGGTCAAAATCATAACCTGATGACCCAATGAGACGCGATCGCCAATGCAAATGTTGGCCCCTAAATTTAAGAAGCAGCCTAGATTAAACCAGCAATCTTTGCCGATGGTCAGCCGAGTATACAGATCGCCACTGCCCGTAATGGTGGGCGCGCCCCACATCACCGTACCCTGGCCGATCTGAAATCCACTCATGCGCAGCAGATAGACGCGCAGCCGATTGCCGACATGGGGTGGCAAAGGCGACATCGCTAGTTGTGCCAGTTGTAGGCGTATATGTAGCTCGCCAGTTTCGCTACGCAGCCATTGCCAGAGTCGTTTCATGGCGCACCTCACTTAGCTTGTTTTCCTGCTGCGCTGCATGGTGCAGATAGTTGATTACACCTATCATCGTCCCAACATAGATCATACTCTGGTTATCCCAAGACATATCGGCATAGGCATAGAGAAAATGCATGACCAAATATAAAGTTGCGGTTACGGCAATGGCTTTACTATTTCCACTGATCGCAAGATCAAGGGTACGGACACCGGTCATGATGCTAAAGCCAATCAAGAAAAGCATGGTCAGAAAGCCAAAGAGACCGGTTTTCATCCAGATCCAAAAGATCGAATTGTGAACGATATACTCCCACCAGACGAAAAAGCTGATGTCGGGCATGGAGCGGATGATATAGAATTTATTGCCAAAGCCTACCCCTGTTAACGGCGCTTTATGAATGGTAAAGCTAACGTTATCATTTTCGATTTCACGGTACAGATTGGAAAGCGCATCGCTACTGCCTTCGGTTGGCGCAATCACCGATCTGATTGCTTGCACTGGCAAACCAATCGCACCGTTGCTATTCCAAAAAACGCCTATATAGACAAATCCAGCCACAGCTACGATGGGAACGATCCGCCAAAAAATACGCCGGTTCTCCTTATACAGAACAAAAGCCAGTAAAACCAGCGCAATGCCTAAGGACAAAAAAGCCGCCCGGCGTTGTGTCGCCAGATAGGTGAGCAGGACGGGTGGAATAAGCAAAAGCAACATCCAGCGTTTTGCCGGCGAAGCGCCATAGATCCACGCTGCCACCACCAGGACAAAAAGCGTATTCATGTGGATGGCCGCTGAATGCTCGGTAATCCGCTCAACCGTGCTTAAATCCATGCCTAAGACGGCAAAGTAATGATAGCTGCCCACCAGTCCTTCAATTCCCAAAGCAATCATACTGACCCATATCATATGCGAAAGATGCTCTGTTTTCTCTAACAGATTGCTTACGAATATCAGCATACAGAACATATAGAAGATCGGTCGTACTTCCCACATGGCAATCGTCGGATCGCCACCGGTTGCCAGGCCATAGACAACACCAAAGACAAGCGTGATGGTAAAGAGTAGCGCCGGCCAGAATAAGACGCCGGTAATGAACTTTACCTGGCGGCGCATAGCCGCTTTACCCAACCAGAGAATCAGCACAAGCCCTAATGACAATTCCAACGGGCTAAAGATCAAGGAACTGTGCAGATAGAGGAGCGATTCGGCGCTGGAAAAGTTCTTGACAAAAGGGTAGGCGGGCATCAGCAGCGCATCGCCGACCAGGGTTGCAAAGAGAATAAGATAGATGCCATAGCGTGGCTGATAGGCAATCGCAGCCACAATGCCCAACGCGACAACGGCACCCAGCGGCACAGGAATCGGTTTGACATAGAGCATAAAGAGCGCCGTCAAGCCGGTAATGCCCAAGAGCGTAGCAAACCAGAGACGCCAGTTACGGGTAGCCCGCTGCTGTTGTGCCTGGACTGTAACCATGAACTGTTCGGTAGCAAATGAATCAAGCATCATAAATCCCTAAAACTAAGAATAACGTTTGTTTTTCCGCTCACTAATGGGTTGGCGTCGGTTTAAGCACTGGTGTTGACGCCGGTTTACCGTTGCTACCAGTAGGTTGTAACACGAAAAGCGTAATTGACTGGCTGGGAAACGTCGCTTGAAACCCAGTACTGGTGATTGTCTGGTTTGGCAATGGTTGAATGGCTTCCAAATGGTCAGCGCTGTAACGAAAGACCTGAGCGATAGACGAGCGCGCAAAACCACGAATCGTTACGTTGCTGACCAGCGCGTCATTGCTTTTGTTGATTACCAAAATTGTTAAGGCATTATCACTGCTCCGTTGCGCGGCGTAGATGGCAAGTTTGTTTTGATCGGTACTAGTGGCGCGTACACTGGTATCACCAAAAGTACTGCCGGTCCCGTCATAGTTGCGATAGAGACGGAAGGCAAAGGCAAAGGGGTCATTGACCGTGAGCGGCGCCCAGAGAAACGCCAGATCCAGCCCTTCGCGTCCAAAGATGCCCAACACATCCGCCTGGGCTAGGGCACCATTGATATGATCGAGCGCGCCCCAGTTATATTCACTGATAGCCAACTTAGTACCGGGATAATAGCTCGCTACCCATTCACGCATGCGCGGAATCAATCGCACCGGCTCATCGATCCAGCTCTCATCGGTATAGGTTGGATCCCAGAGCGAGCGTGTGGAGCGCAGCCGCCGGTCCCGTGTTTCCTGGTCACTAGGTGGCGCCAATGCGACGCCTGTCGCCTGGGGATAGTAATGTAAGTCCAGATAATCGAGAATGCGCACCCCGTGTTGCGCTTCATAGCGTTGCATCTGTTGCAAATACCAGGCCACCAACGGCAAGTTGTCATGCGCCTTGCGATCCGGTGCCCCGTTCCACCAACTTCCCCCAGCCGTTTGGTCCAGCGCCGAGAAAAAGTAGGCTGTCCAGCCCCACAAGGCCGGCCCCAGCGTTTGGGCCGTAGGGTCAGCCGCTTTGATGGCTGGCGCATAGGCATAGGTACGGTCGCGCAGTTCATCATAGCTGACCGGATTCGGATGCACATCACGGTGGGTGTGATGCCAGAGCATAGGCTCATTATCCAGATTGTAATAAGCGACACCACCCTGATCGGCTGTGCCAAAGCGTTCGATTAAATGGGCGATCCACTCTTGTACAAAGCTTGGATTAATCGGGGTGCTCGTATCCGCCGGATCATTATCCGTAACCGGGTCGCCAGAGGCAGTGATACCATTGCCGCAATCCGGTTGCCAAGTGTCATTTTGTTGTTGCGGGCCATAGTCGGCCACAGAAAAGCCACATGTGATTTCTCTACTTTTGGGTGTCCAACCGATCAAAGGCATGGTCAGCAGGCTTTGGGTTCCTGTGCGCTGGTCTTGTTCGACAAAGCGATCAGCGGCTGAACCGATTGGCAAGCGACTGGGGTCTTCGTTCTCTTCGGGAATGTTTTCAAAAAACCAATCATTGGCGCGGTTGGCCGTATCATTTTGCCAATTATAGCGGGTGGTTGCGTTGCCACCCCAGCGGCGTACCGGCAGATTCAGCACGGTAGCGAGTTCCTCATCCGCATAGTTGATGCCATAGATGCCGGGACTGATCGGGTGTCGATCGACAGTGACATTGACGCTCAATAAGGGGCCGGCAATCGGTGCAGGCGTGGGCGTTGGTGGTAGATCTAGATCGATCAAGGCCAGATCATCTATATAAAAAGTTGGCTGGCTATTCCCTGTCGTATCTTGCCAGACAATGCCACTGATCTGACGTGGCGCGCCCAATTCAGCTAACTTGATTTCTACGAGTGTCCAGGCGTTGGCGTTGGCGATAACTTCCTTACTGGCATCCAGAAATGAAGTGCTTTCATCCGCCAGCACCACGCGCAGCCGTTGCCCTCCTTCGTTCCCCCCATGTAGCCAGAAACGAAGCAAATCATAGTCGTTGGCTGTAATCAGTGTATTGGTATGAAGATAAAAGGCTCCCCAACCCGCATCATAAGTTACACCGAGCGCAAGTGTATCGGCGTGGACAGGAGTGGAAGTGGCGACATTGGCTGTAACACCCCAAGACCATTCTTGCCAATCAGCGCCAAGGTTGTCACGATAGATCGCATATTCCTTTTGCACACGTGCCGTGCTACCTGTAGCGGCTGATGTCGTAATCTGGAGCGCGTTATTTTTCTCGGCGCTTTGGCTCTGGGGTTGGCTGGCTAGCATCGGCTCTTGCGCAGCTACCGTTGCGTTGGCGCGCATATCGGCCCGTACTATAGACACGCTTACCCCTATGGGAAAAAGTAGAACAGTAAGAAATAGAATAGGTGTAAGTAACTTAATATGCATATAAGTTTATCGAAATCTTTATAACTGATCAAAGAAAAAATAGATTGCTGCTGTCACAACTACAATGCTACTGATCACCCATTGACGGCGATGTAGTGTCGCCTGTTCTAGCTTGACGCCCAAGATAAAGCTTGTCACTAAAAAGAGCAGGAATATCTTCATGGCAGCTTTATTCCTGGGGAATCCATTTCAGCAACCAAGGCGGTGTGGCAACTTGGGCGCGATTCATAACGATGCCTAACATTGGCAGATGATCGATTTCGCCAAGCGCGCGTTTCACCGTTGCACGCGAGCTTATGCCCTGTTGCACAACCACACAACAGGCATCCCCCAGTGAAGCTAACGGAATTGCATCGCTGGTGGTCAGGATTGCCGGGATATCAAAGATCAAATGATCAAAGTGTTGATTGAGCTTGGCGATTCCTGCTTGCAAGGTGTCGCTGCGGGCAATCACTGGCCGTTGTGTGGACGGCAAAGGGCCGGCAGGCAAGATCGACAGATTGGGTTGGTTGGTCTGTATGATTGCGGCGTCCCATGGTACTTCGCCATGTAATAGTGGGAACAACCCTGAACTGCGCGTTGCCAAGTCCCGCATCGGCGCACTTGACCAGTTCCAATTTAGATCAATAAGACAGATGCGCCGTGATAGATCATGCGCCATGATGGTGGCCAACGCCTGCGCGACAAAGGAGACGCCTTCCTGACGTAGCGCCGACACGATTGATAGTCTGGCTGGCACGCGTTGACTGCGGCTGAGTTTCGTCATCATATGGCGCAAGGAATCAACCAGATCCGATGGAAAACTGTAGGTGATTTCGCTGTTGATAGCGTGCAGTTGGATTGGGTATTCCAACATTGGATTTGTATAGATTGGCTTTTTAACCCGTATGGTCTTCAAACGTTTTCCAAACATGACTAATGCTCCTTTTACAACTTTTTAACGATTAACAACTTATGGCAGTAGAGGCGCGGATTTGGCTAGCGCGGATTGTTTCGAGATGGATCAAGTAATCCGCTCCTCTACCGTAGGTTGCATCGTTAACTATTAACACCCTCTGGCAGGGGACGGCGAAATCTACCAAAAAACTGCTGAATCACTCGTTGTAGACGTGCAAAATCCTCTTGGGGAATAATGCGCAGCAAGAGGACTAGTGCGATATAACTCACCGCGCCAATCAAGATGGGAATGCCAATAAACAAGTATTCAAACTGCCAAACCACGACCATCATCACCATGCCGGCAAGCAGCACGCGTAGCGCCGTCCATAAATTGGCGCGACTTAATGCGCCGGTCGGCAAAAGGGTAAGACCAGCGATCATCATGCCAAGCTCCGTGACCACAAAGGCCAATGCACCCCCAAGCGCGCCATTGCCAAAGGTCGTTTCACACCAGGGCACCAACACGATGTCCAGCGGAATTGTGGCCACGGTGGCAATTGCCATTACTATTGTCCAAGCATTTTGGCGATCCATGGAGATGAGAAAGCGCCCAATCAGAATATTTTGATAAGTGAGAATGAGGACGATGCCCAACACCGCCAGAATTGGACCGCTATTGGCAAACTCTTCACCAAAGATCAGCACGACCAACGGATTGGCGATCATGGTGATGCCAAGCCCAATCGGCACACTGAGTAAAAAGAGCGTGTCGAAGCTTTTGCTAATCAGGCGTTGGAGACCACCCTGGTCGTCCACAAACATGCGTGAAAAGACGGGAAACGCAGCCGTGATATAGACCGCGGGAATGAACAAGAAGCTGCCAAATAAACGACTCGCCGCACTATACCAACCAATCGAGCGCTCATTAACGAGCGCCGAGATAATAATCACGTCAACCTGCATATAAGCAACCAGAAAAAAACTGGAGAGCAGATAGGGCCAGCCAGCCTGTACCAGGTGAGAGACACGCTGTTGGTGAACCGTAAGTCGCAATGGATAGAGACGGTTGAGAAAGAAAAGGTGAATCGCTAGGTTGACACCGGCGGTCACAATCATAAGCCCTGTAATCGCGTAAATGCTCCAACCATTGAGCAGAAATGTAATACCAAGGACCGTATAGAGCGCGTTGCTTAGAATTTCGCCCAACGAGAAGAGTTCCATTCTTTCTAAGCCTTGTAAGATCGCTTGCGCGACCGCTACAAACTGGCGAATCAACGTGGCAATGCCAACCAGGCAAACAATCTTGATCGTATCCGCCGGGTAACCAAAGAAGTGGAGTGCCCCAATGGTGATACTATAGCCCACCACAAAGAAGCCTAGGCGTAGGACGATGGCGCTGCCAAACAAGGTTGATGTTCGCTCCGGTTGGCGCGCGATTTCCTTTGTCAATAACAGATCGGTTCCAAAGGCGGTGATGACACCGATCATCATCCAAAGTGAGCTAGCAAAATGCAATTTTCCTACTCCGGCCGCGCCTAAATAGCGTGGTAGGACAATGGTTAAGGCCATTGTCAGCAACCACATGAGTACTTGTGTCCCTAATAAGACCGAGGCGTTTTTGGCGATGTTCTTTGTTGTGTGACCCATAATTTGCTCTTATCCAAAAAGCGATTTGCGTTTTTGCACATCTTTGACCATCAATGGCTCTTGATCCATGCTTGGCTGATCCGCTACAGCCTGCTTAGCTGTAACGGGGTTATCGATACCGGAGTCAGACATTCGCCATGAATGAAGCTGGCCTTGCTTGGATGGCATAGACTGTGATGTAGATTGTGAAGTTGATTGCGATATAGATTCTGCTGTTGGCGTTGTGCCTGTCTTCGGAATCGCCGCTGTACGTGTCAGGCTGATAGGTGAATCGGCAATTATGGTAAGCACGGGTAAGTTCAAGCCGTGGACAACATCGATTGGAAAGCGTAAGCTATCATCTAATAAGGCCCCACCAACAATACCCACTACACTAATGCCAAAGCCGGCCATGATAAAGATCGCCAATGTGATAAGCATGTCCTTCTTTGAGCGTTCCGGCGCTAGTGGACGTGTCGGCGCGTCGACGACAAAATAGCTTTGGCGCACAGTACTCTCGGCCTGTATCAGTGCTAAACGGGCGCTTTCCTCTTGATTCTCGGCTCGGCGCAGCCGCTCTTCAACCGAATCGAGCGCATTCTGCAAGCGTTTAATCTCAGCCGCCTCTTCATCAAGTCGATCACCTTGCAGCGGCTTGGGGTGTGTTTTGAGGTAGTTGTCCAATGCCTGACGCGCCGGTTCTACTTCACTCTGGTAAGTTTTGATCAAATCGGTAAAAAAGTTTTGTGCTGCAACACTTTCCTCGCGATTTAGATTGATTTTCCATTGAATATAGGTTTCAATCGTAGCCTCTGCCAGTTGTTGTGCCGTGCGTGGCATCTCGTGTTGCGCCGCAATCATCACCAAGTTACTGCCCAACTCCTGAAGCCAAATCGCATCTCTGGCTTCGGTAATCGTGGTGGCAACACTTTCTGCGTCTGCGCCCATTTTGACTTCCATATCAGTCTTTTGAATAATGGCACGTAAAAACGCCTTAGCATTCAACAGTTGATAAAGTTCGCCCATGGTGGCTTGGGCCGGTGTGATATAGGAATAACCATCAGGACGGATATCCGTTAAGGACGAAAGCAAATTGCCATTCTGTACATAAAGGGTCCCGCTCACCACATAGGTTGGGGACATAGATGATACATAGACGATGGCGGACGCGGTCATCACTGCGATGGGCAGCAGGTACAGCCAGCGATGGCGAAAATAACTTTCGACTAAACGTAATAAAACTAGACGTAACACGGACAGATTTCTCCTCTTGTTTGCTGAACCTATCAGCCGTTAGATTGCGACTTTGCGACAGTAAAAGCCTTCGGCGTACCCTTCGGGCGCTCTCGATTCAACGCCGCGCAGACGCATTACACTGTTGAATGTCTCCGGTGTGAACCAGTACCGATTGGTTTGTGTTGCAAAATGCTGCATCAGATAATCGACCTTTTGTTGACGCGTTGCCGAGTCAAGATGAACAAAAAAATTGGGCGACTGGAGATCACCATCATATTTCGGAATCTCATATTCCAAGATGAAATGATTGCGAAAGGTATTCCAGGTTAATTCGTTTACCACGCGATGGTCTTGATGCACATCATGCCGACAATGGGTAAAGATCCAATCTGGATTGATCTCCCGTTTCAAGTGTTCGAAATAGCCTTTGATCTCCCCGCCAATATAGGGAAAAAAGCCATCTTGGAACGTTTGCAACTCTACCTGTGCGTTCCCTGCCTGTTGCAGAAAATGGGCCGCACTGGCTTGCGCTTCCATAGCGCGTTCGCCGGTTGCGCTTAACACGATCCAATAGACGGTGAGGTCAGGATGCTCTTGGGTCAAGCGCAAGATGGCGCCACCGCAACCAATTTCAATATCATCGCTATGCGCGCCTAGGCAGAGAATGGCTGTGGGAGCGTCATGCGAATGGGTAGTTGTAAACTTAAACATCGTTTTGCCTCTACATTTTGCCAAACCGCCCACGGCATTTCGCCGCGTGCGTACATGTCGTCAAAGAGCCGCTTTTCCTTAAGCGTATCCATACAAGCCCAAAAGCCTGGGTTGCGATAGGCCGCCAACTGACTAGCGCTGATCAAACGCTGGAAAGGCTCTATTACAAGCTCTTCGCCTTGCTGGATGTAATCAAAGATTTGTTGTTTGAAAATAAAGTAGCCGCCATTGATCCACATGTCCCCTCGGTTGATCGGCTTAATTGTTTCCACTTTGCCGCTATCTTGTAGCGAAACAACGTGGAACGATTGGGAGGGGGTGACACACAAAAAGCTCGCGACCTTATCTTGATCATAGAAGAAATTCATATAATCATGCAGTGGCAGATCGGACAGCCCATCGGTGTAGTTGGCCATAAAGACTTCATCATCAGCCACATGATCTTTGACCGCTACCAAGCGTTGCCCAATGTTGCTATTCAACCCAGTATCGACAAAGGTGATGCGCCAATCGGCAATGTCCTGGTTATAGAGGTGCATCGTGCGACCACCATCGGCCAGCGAGAAATCATTGGAAAGCCATTCATTGTATTTCAGAAAGTATTCCTTGATCAGATCGCCACGGTAGCCCAGACAAAGGATAAACTCGGTGTGACCAAAGTGGGCATAGTATTTCATCAAATGCCACATAATGGGTCGATAGCCAATGTCCACTAAGGGCTTGGGAATCGTCTCGGAATATTCACGTAAACGCGTGCCCAGGCCACCACAAAATAAAACAACTTTCATCATCTACCTCCCTCTCATCGTGAGTACATAAGGTGACTGCCACTGTCCACAACCGGCTTATGCTACGGCGATGGTGACGGATAGTGACAGTCACCTAGCCATCGCCTCTAATTATAGGTTCGAAAGACCGGTGCCACCGATCTCCCGACTAAGTACTTTTCGATGCCCTCATCCAGTGCTTGGCGATAGACACCTAATACTTCAGCCACGCCATCAATCGTTTGCTGAATGTCCGCATCGCTATGAGAATAACTGACCACCAACGAGGGCATCAGCAGACGGCGTTTGATCGCCTCTTGTAAAAAGAGCGTGCGAAAGGGCTGTGACCGCTCTAGCGCTTGATCACGTGTGACATAGACCAGATTACACGGACGACCTAGGAGTTGCACATACGCCTCAAGTTGGTGGGCAGCGATGGCCTGGGTGATTCCCGTCTGCAATTTGCGTCCCTGGCGATGCAAATGGTCAACCACTGGCTCTTGTTGATAGATCTGCATGGTGGCAAGCGCTGCCGCCAGGGTAAAGCCTTCTGCGCCATAGGTGGTTGAAAGCAGGAAAACCCGCTCTTTGTTGTGATAAAGCCCACCCAATTCCATGATTTTGCGCTTGCCTGCCAACGCTGCGACCGAGAACCCATTGCCCATTGCCTTGGCAAAGGTGGACAAATCCGGTTGCAGATCATAACAATGCTGAGCGCCTCGTTCATGCCAGCGAAAGCCGGTAATAATTTCATCCAGGATAAAGAGCGCGCCATGTTGATGACAGATCTCTTTAACCTCCTGGAGAAAACCCGGTGCCGGCGGTTCAGTGGTCTCGGCTTCCATGATCAGACAGGCGATCTGCTGCGGATGCTGGGCAAAGATCGCCTCAACGCTGGCCAAGTCGTTATAGCGAAACTTGACCGTTGCCTGGCGTGTCATCTGCGGGATGCCGGCGGCCATCGCTGTGCTGCCGATAAACCAATCATCTACGGAAAAGAAGGGATGGTCAGCGCAGACAGCTACTAGATCGCGTCCAGTATAGGCACGCGCCAATTTGAGCGCCGCGGTTGTGACATCCGAACCATTTTTGGCAAACTTCACCATATCCGCCCCCGGCACTAAACTCAGGAGCATTTCAGCACACTCTGCTTCAATCGGCGTGGGTCGCGTAAAGTTGTTGCCACACTGCATCTGTTGCCAAGCCGCTTCCATCACCGGCCGGTAGGCATGACCCAACGTGACTGAGCGCAGGCCCATCCCATATTCAATAAACTCATTGCCATCGACATCCCAAACATGGCAGCCTTCCCCGCGGCAGATAAAGCCGGGCGCTTGTTCTGGGTATTGATCATCGCCTTTGGCATAAGTGTGTGCGCCACCGGGAATCAGCGCATGACTTTTTTTCTGTAGCGCTTTGGATTTGGTGAAGTTCATCATAGTTCCTCTTGAACAAGGTGATACGTGATACGTGATTCGTGATACGTGCTGCGTGATTCGTGGAAAATACGAATCACGCAGCACGTATCACAGAAGTTTGGACATTTTTGGAAAAACCCTCTACCGTCCGTCTGGCATACGCGCCAATAAATCATGCTCTTCTAAGATGCTAGCAACTTCCGCAATGAGTTGAAATCCATAGCCGGATTTTTCTGCAATATCAAGCAGTGAATGAGACCCATCAGAAAAATTGAGCACCCAGAGCATCGCCATCTCACTGGCTTTGGCATCCTTTTTGCCACCAAAGGCGCTATACAGATTGCGCTTGCCTAGTTGTGGCTCACCCTTTGGCTTGAGATTACAATAATAGTGATTTCGCTCTAGTAGATCGACAACGGCCAGATAGGTAGCCAGGGAATCGCCAAGCGCTGCCGGGGTCACAAAGGTCAGATTGTCATCCGACGTGTGATACTGCGGAAAGCGACCATGAGGCGTTCGGGTCAGGCTGCCTACCGGCAAATTGAACCCAGGCGAACAATATTGACGCTCGTCATAGCCAAAGGGTGAAAAGTCAAGCACCTCATAGGGTTGTTGACGCTGGGCCAGCGCGTGCAGAACGGCTCGATCAATCTCTGCATCACCGCGCCGGCTTTTTTTATAGGTCAGCGATCCTTCATCGCCCACACAGGCGACCACCAAGCCATGTTTGATTTTCTCTACTTCAGCTTCGTGTAGCGCTAACCAGGTGATCGAGCCAATAGTGCCGGGAATAAAGAGAAAACGATAGGTGTAGCGTTGTTGGCGCACTGCTTGCTGCTCGATCAGCGCTTTAGCCAGATAGGTGCTAAGCGCCATCCCGGACAGATTGTCATTGCAAAGCGCCGGATGGCAACAGTGACACGAGATCAGCACCGTCTCTTCACTTTCCCCTGGCAGGATCAGTTCCCCATAGGTGAGATGACCATCGGTTAGCGTGGCATCAATGTACACCTCATAGTCGCCCTCCTCCTGCGCGCCCTCTTCCAGCTTCAGTAAAGTCTCATGGGCCAGACAAAAGCCCCAACTTTCGCGATAATAGGAGGTGCGATAGGGGATGCTGTGCGGTTGATCGGGCAGTGAGAAAAGATGTTGCTTCAAGGCAGCAAATGGCATCTGGGCGGCAATCGGTGTGCTGTAGTTCAAAATATGCAGGTTCGATTGCTGAAAGTCAATGACCTTTTCCCCGCGCGCATTTTTGACATAAGCATCTCGAATATTCCACTCTTTGGGCACTGTCCAGTCGAAAACCGCGGTGCCAGTGGGAACTTCATGGATCGTCAAAGGAATATGTTGTTGCAAGATCGCCAATGACTGGCGTACGCCATCACCGGTAATACTGCGGCAGATAGGGTGCAAGGTGGTCATCAGTTGATGCATAGCCTCACCACACGCTGCTCTATTGACTTGCTCTTGCTGTAAAAATTCCAAAGCTTTACCCATTTTGCATTCACTGTTCTAGTACCCGATTACGAAATAATGACGACTAAGCCGTAGGTCATCACCTCTGGCGTGACAGGCTTTCCATGCCTTAGTCATTCGCCTATCAATCTACGATCCGCGGGCATTTGTCATGCCAGAGGCGATGACCTACGGTAAACTATCAAATTTACGCAATAATCTCCTCGCACTCCGGCACAAAATCTGGATAGTGTTGATCCTTGGCCGATAGTACCGTGACGGCCAGCGGCCATTCAATGGTAAACTTTGCATCATTCCAGCGTAGACCGCGTGCGTGATCCGGTGCATAGAAGTCCGACATCTGATAAAAGACTTCCGTGTGATCGGCTAATGTTTGAAAGCCGTGGGCAAAGCCTTTAGGCACATAGAGCATGGTACGATTCTCTGCACTCAATGTGACACCGGTCCACTGTAAAAAAGTGGGCGATGTTGGGCGCAGATCAATGATCACATCAAAGATTGCACCGCTGATGCAACGCACCAATTTGGTTTCCGCAAAGGCTGACCTTTGGTAATGCATCCCGCGTAGCGTTCCCCGCTGTTTGTTATAAGAAATGTTGCACTGTACCAACTGCGTATCCAGGCCATGCTCGGCAAACTCTTGTACACACCATGTGCGTGCGAAAAATCCCCGCTCATCTTCAAACTTCTGCAAATCGATAAGGTACGCACCGGCGAGGTTAGTCGGCTGGAACAGCATGGACATTTCTCTCCAGAATTGGCATAACAATCACATTGCGGGCCGGCTGACGCCAACGTAACTCAGCATCAAGCAGGTTAGTGCGTAACAGATATTTAATCTGGTCGATGCGCTTATAGCGTTGCCCTTCAAATTCATCAACGGTTAGCCCCACCTTTTGATAGGCGGCCAACAATTCTTGCGCCCCACGTCGCGCAGTCCATTGCGGTTGAAATTCGGGCAAACATTGGTGGATCTTGCTAAAGTCAACGCGATAAGTCCGCTTATCGGGTTCACCATCCGCAGCATATTCGATTTCGCAACCGGGAACCGTCTCTTGCACAATGGTTGCCAATTCACGGATGCGGTAGTTTTCGGCATTGACGCCAACATTAAAGGCTTGATTGTAAACGATGGTGCATGGCGCATGTAACACAGCCAGGAACGCCCGCGCAATATCCTCAATATGGACAATTGGCCGCCAGGCAGTGCCGTCACTCTTGATCAAAACCTTGCCTGTGGTATAAGCCCAAGCCACTAAATTGTTGAGCACAATGTCAAAGCGATGACGGGCAGAGACGCCATAGGCCGTTGCATTGCGCAAATAGGTCGGGCAGAAGTTGGCGTCGGCCAGTTCGGCCACTTCTTGTTCCACCAGTACTTTGGAATGGCCATAGGGTGTGACTGGGTTAAACGCTGCCGCTTCGGTTAGCATGTCATCACCGGCGGCGCCATAGGTGCTGCACGATGACGAGAAAAGAAAACGCTTCACCCCCACGGCTTTGGCTAGGCGTGCCAGCCGAACGGACGCCCGATGATTGATGTCATACGTTAGATCCGGATTGAGATTACCCAGCGGATCATTGGACAACGCCGCCAGATGGATCACCGCATCAAAGCCTCTCAGATCGGATGGCTGGATATCACGAATATCCTTCCGTATGGTGGCGGTTTCGATCAAGGTATTACCAAAGGTGCAACGCTCATAGAGATCGCTGTCGACCCCCACCGTTTGATGGCCTGCTGCCAACAACATCGGTGTCAGAACAACACCGATATAGCCTTTATGACCAGTTACTAATACACGCATCCGTAGTCTCCCAATCGTTTAATTTTGCTAAGACGTAACGATTCAGTTACCCCCTCCTAACCTCCCCCAGCTTGGGGGAGGAACCCATGTCGGCGTGACGGTTCCCTCCCTTCACAGGGGAGGGCTAGGGAGGGGTGAATGATTTTATAAAACTGCTGCGCTTCCCGCGTCTAGACGGTCAGTCCTGCCTTCAGGGCCTGGTGTCTGTACACTCTGCGCAATCTGTCGATATTGTTCATCGAGTGCTTGACGGTATTCGATGTTTTTCGCCCGAATTTGCTCACGAATTTGGTCGCTATTCTCCGCAAGCCGTGTGAATTGTGCTTGTAAGCGTTCAACATCAAACTCCTCAATCTGCTGACAGTATTCCCCCAAACCCATCTCGGCCATCAACACATCGTTCTTTTTGGCATAACCAATCGAAACAACCGGCTTGTCAAGCATCAAAGAGCAAAGCACATTATGAAAGCGGGTGGCAACAACCATGTCAGTGGTGACAATCTGCTGAAAAAGATCCGCGGTGGATGCAATGGGTTCAGCAATGAGCAAGGGCAGCAGCGCAGTATTGGTGCGCTCGATATAAACTTTCAGATCATCGACAGCCCGTTGATCATGGATCTGGCCAATTAAGATCCTGACCACATGCTCTTTCTCCAGCAACCATAAGACAAAACGACCTAACTTCGCCAGATATTGCTGGTAAAGTTCTTCCCCGTTTTCATGGGTATTGTGCCAGCCATAGTATTCAATGACGCCAACACCGATCACCCGCACAGCCTCTTGTTGTTGCATCTTGTTTGACGATGCATCTGACCACAACTTGTTTATATCGCTTGGAAGTGGCAAGCTAAACATTAGATCGGGGTAGACGCCATTGTCCCCGCGCGTAAAGCCAATGCTCGCCATATACCGTTTGGATAATTCGTCTCGATAAGAGCGATAATCAGCTAAAGCCAGGGCCGCTTTGCAAAACCAGCGGCTCACGGGGTGCAAAATAGGCCCAGCACCAACACTGACAAAGGAAAGTTGTGTTCCACTTAATTTTGTTACCATACACCACTTGAATAAATCGTATGGTGTTTGAAAGGGACCAACGCCAAAGTCATCCAGGACACCCGTACCCGGAATCAACAGCAAATCGAAACCCTGGACATATCGATAGGCTTTAAACCAAAGCCAGGCTTCAAGCGGCACCCGTAGCAACCCTTGATGCAGCACGCGTAGAATTGGGTTGGTCGGTTTATACCAAAACCGATGCGGCATCAGATCGATCGGAAAGACCGGTATCTGAAAATGCTCGGCTACATCCTCCGGATTGGCGCAAATACAATGAACTTCTGCTTCTGGTAGATGACGGCGCAAGTGATGCAGAAACGCTTGGAGAGTGCCAGTGTTGCCGAGATTCCCCCAACCGAAAAAGCCAAATAGTGCGATTTTCTTGTGCTGTATTGACATCATATGCTTTCTACACCTGACAGGTTTCTGAAACCTGTCAGGTGTGGTAGTGCGATTTGGAAGATACCTCAAGAATAAATCGTCACTTCGGGAATAGGCACGACAAACTTTCCTCCCCATCCGCGGATATGGGAAACCTGCGCCATAATCTCATCTTTAAAATTCCAAGGGAGGATCAGGACATAATCCGGTTGCGTCTCCTGAATCTTTTCGGGGGCAAAGATCGGAATATGAGTTCCAGGCAAGAACTTGCCCTGTTTGTAGGGATTGCGGTCTACCGTATAGTCGAGAAAATCAGTCCGGACACCGCAATAGTTTAACAGTGTATTCCCCTTGCCGGGGGCGCCATAGCCGGCGACTGTTTTGCCCTGGCCGCGTGCTTCAATCAGGAAATTTAATAGTTTGCGCTTGGTCTCTTTGACTTGTTCGGCAAAGGCTGTATAGTAGGCCGAATCCGTAATACCTTCTTCTTCTTCTAGCGTACGCAGCGCAATGGCTCGGTCGCTCACGGGTTTCGTCTGATCATCACAATGGCGGCCATAAATACGCAGCGATCCGCCATGCGTGGGCAATTCCTCCACATCAAAGAGGGTAAGGCCATGGGCAGCAAAGATCCGCTCAGCGGTGATAAAGCTGAAATAAGAAAAGTGCTCGTGATAGATCGTGTCAAATTGATTGCCTTCCACCAGCCGACTGAGATGGGGGAATTCGATGGTGATCACACCCGTCGGTTTAAGCAATAGCTTCATGCCTGCCACAAAGTCATTCAAATCGGTGACCTGGGCCAGCACATTATTCCCAATAATAAGATCAGCCTGTTGTCCATTTGCTGCCATCCGCCGCGCACAGTCAGTGCCAAAAAATTCGACCAACGTTGGTACGCCTTTTTCAACCGCCACCTTCGCTACATTGGCGGCAGGTTCTACGCCCAAGGTAGGAATTTGCTTTTCGACAAAGTATTGCAACAGATAGCCGTCGTTGCTAGCCAGTTCGACGACAAAGCTTTCTTTGCCATAGTGAAAGCGATCGACAATCATATCGGTGTAGCGCCGGCAATGGCTCAGCCAACTATCGGCATACGAAGAAAAATAGGCATATTCGGTGAAAATATGCTCAGGGCTGACAAATTCCTCTAATTGGACGAGAAAACATTGGTCGCAGACATAGACATGGAGCGGATAAAACGGCTCCATCTCGTTGATCTTTTCTGCCCCCAGGTAACTTTCGCAGAGAGGTGACATACCGAGATCAACAAACGTTTGGTGTAGTGCAGTGCCACAGAAGCGGCAGTGCGGTTGGTGCGTAACTTTATTCCCAGTTGTAGCTTTGTACATTTTTCCGCCATTCCTTACTATGTAGTGTCATTTGTAGTGCAACGAGCAAATCTTTTGCCATGCTCTTGCCATGAACTCTTATCCATTCCACCATAATCAAATAGCAACGAAATTTTTCATAGACCGAGACCGGTCCTCGTCCGATTGCTGTGAGAT
>Ga0163153_10002613_pt1 | contig 25728 bp, 21 predicted proteins | sample OliLakLV19MP6IB1_FD_148629 | JGI IMG/M metagenome (GOLD analysis project Ga0163153, IMG submission 148629) | Freshwater microbial mat bacterial communities from Lake Vanda, McMurdo Dry Valleys, Antarctica - Oligotrophic Lake LV.19.MP6.IB-1 | ecosystem: Environmental > Aquatic > Freshwater >...
ACTCAGATAAGCAGATGGATGTCTCATTTGTTAAGTGCTGTCCCAAAAATGGTGACCACCAAATAGTTTTCACACAGCCTCCGCGGGAACGTCCTTTTGTTCCTGGTATTGCTCTTCTATAGCCTGTTACAACACCTGCTGCACCAAGGCACCTGTTGCTGCTTAGAAAGTAGTTTTTAACTGCAAGCCAGCGTACCCATTTCGCTCGGGCGCAGGCTCGTAATAACGCCCAAAGGCTGCATTGACGCGGATATTGCCGTTGTAAACTTCATCGAACAGGTTGTAAACACCGGCGTAAGGTTCGAACGACCAGGACTCGCCTTCATAGCGATAACCCAGCCGCAGGTTGGAGACCAGGTAAGCATCGGTTGCAACCGTGTTGGCATTGTTGGCCTGCAAACTGCCCACGTAGAGTGTGTCCCATCCTGCATAGAATCCACTGTCATGTTGCCAGGCCAGATCGAATGCGGCCTGGTGTTGCGGCACACCGGGTATGGTGTTGCCAGCATAGTCATTGCCCGCTTCGGTAAATTCATCGTAGACCAGATCGGTGAAGGTATAGCTCAACCCTGCCGTCAGACCTGCCAGCAGCTCCAAACGCGTTGCTGCTTCGAAGCCCTGATGGGTGGAACGACCCGCATTGCGGAAGAATGATTGGCCAGAGCCGGCCAACTCAAACGGCACGATCTCGTCGGTTACATCGATATGGTAAACGGCCAATTCATATTGCCAATCGGGCCGCAACATACCGCGCAAACCCAGCTCGTAGTTGGTCGCCTGCTGGGACTTCAGGTTCTGGTTAAAGCCGGTGGGGCCATCAGGATTAGCCAGCTCGGAGATCGTGGGGGGGTCGAAAGCAGTGGAGATGTTGCCATACCAGTTCCAAAGTTCGCTGCGGGAATAAACCAACCCCGCCATGGGGCTGAACTGGCTGAAGTCGGTTTGACCAGATCCAGCGCCCAGGCGATCCCGTACCGCGTATTCCATTCGATCAAACCGTGCCCCCAGGGTCAGCGTCCATTGCTGGCTAAAATCCCAGGCATTCTCGATAAACACGGCGCGCGCGCTGACATCCTCATCCTGGCGGGTGGTCAAATCACCCAACTGACCCTGGTTGTTGGCATAGCGTTCGCGCAGATCACGCTGATTATCCAGCTCTGCGCCCAGCACCAGACGATTCTGCCGTCCCTCACTCAGGCTTTGAGACCAACTCCAGTGGCCGCCCAGGCCTGCGGCTTTTCTGTCCAGGTCCACGCTGCCACCCTGGCCATTGCTGTTGATGTCAAAGGGCAGCCGGTTTTGCAGTCGCCTCGCAACGCCATAGCCACGCAGCAATAGCTCGCTGTTGGCGCGCAAAGGCTTACGCCAGGCCAGCCCCAGTTGTTGTTGATCCAGCTTTTCGCCAGCGTCGTACTGCAGGTTCCGGGGTGCCGCCTGGCGCGGATTATTGGCTACTTCAGCGGCAGTCAGCCCACCAGGGTCATCCGCCTGGGGCGAGTCCACTGCGTTGAGCACCAGGGTCAGCGAAGAACCATCCTGCCAATCGTAACGAAACTTGCTGTTGAGCAGCGTTTGTTCAAAACGCGATTGCTCGCGATAACCAGCCAATTCGGTAGTCGACAGATTCAACAGGGCGTTGAGCGAACCGAACTGGCCACCAGCCTTGAGCTGGCCAAACTCATAGCCGTAAGAACCCAGGCTGGCCTTGGCTGACAGAGTGGGCAGTTGTGGACCGTCCTCAGTAAAAATCTGGATTACGCCACCACCCGATGCTCCATAAACGGCAGACACAGGGCCTCGAATCACTTCGATACGCTCGGCTGAACCGAGGTCGATGGAGTCCACGTTACCTTGCCCGTCCGGCATGGTCAGCGGAATATCATCGGCAAACAGCTTGATGCCACGAATGCCAAAGTTCGCCCTCGCACCAAAACCGCGAATGGAAACACGCAAATCCTGGGCAAAGTTATAGCGGTTCTGGAAAAACAACCCGGGGACCGAAGCCAGCATTTCATCCAGGCCCAATCCCTGCCTGCCGGCATGAATTTCCTGCGCGCCAATCTGTGATGCGGCCAGCGGCAGCTTCAGCCAGTCGGTGGGAATACGTGTGGCACTGACGATTACCTCTTCCAATTCGTCACTGCCAGGCTCGGCAACCGCTGCAATAAGCGATGAGGGAATTAACAACAAAAGCGTCATTAACACGGTGGGGTAGCTGCATGAGTGACTAAAGTTTAATTTTGGCATAACAACTTGTTCGGCTTCCGGTTGGCGCGGGTAGTACTGAATTGGCCACTATACTGGTAAGATCACTGCTGATCGACTGCAACAAACTACAAACAACCTGTGCTTCGGCCAGGACGCATAAATCCGGGAAACCACTCACTTTTTAATTCCAAAACGAGCCTTGTATGCAAAACACTTTGACCCAGGTGCAACTGGCTGCGCCTTATTTGATACTGATCGGTCAGCAAGACGACCCCACTTATGCCAAAACCGGCTTTGGTATTGTGCAGTGGCGGCCTGAGCTGGTCACAGGACAACTGCGCTTTCCCGGCTGTGATGTTGACATGGGTGTGCCCGACATGACCGTGGCGCAAGCTGTTGCAGCGGGCGCACGCAGCCTGGTGATTGGGGTTGCGCCGGTGGGTGGTTCCATTCCGGATAGTTGGTGGGAAATCATAGAACAGGCCGCGCAGGCCGGTATGGATATTGTCAGTGGGCTGCATATCAAGCTGAATGACCGCGCCAGTCTGGTGAACATTGCCAAAGCGTCCGGTGCTCGCCTGGTTGACGTAAGAACACCGCCTAAAAATCTGCCGGTTGGCAACGGCAAAAAGCGCAGCGGCCGTCGTGTACTGATGGTTGGAACGGATTGTGCGATTGGCAAGAAATACACTGCACTGGCACTGCACCAGTCCATGATTGATGCAGGCATGAACGCCACCTTCCGCGCGACCGGGCAAACCGGCATCATGATCGCGGGTGAAGGCGTGCCGATTGATGCCGTTATCGCGGACTTTATTTCCGGAGCAGCCGAAGTGCTCACACCCGACAATGCAGCCGATCATTGGGACGTCATTGAAGGTCAGGGTTCGCTGTTCCATCCGGGCTATTCCGGCGTCAGCCTGGGCTTGCTGCATGGCTCACAACCGGATGCGTTTGTGCTGTGCCATGACGCAACACGAACAACCGTCTCCGGCTTCGAGCACTTTCTCTTACCCTCAATCACCGAATGCATAGACCTGCATGTACGGGCTGGCAAACGCACCAACCCAAACATTCGCTGCGTTGGCATCAGCGTAAATACCTCAGCCTTGCAAGGCGCTGCGCGAACCGATTATCTGGCCAGGCTGCAAAACGAACATGGTCTGCCCTGCGTGGATCCCCTGATCGATGGCTGTGACGCCATTGTTACTCACATTCGCCAGACTTTTGGAGATTAGCACGATGAAATTTGCCGCATACATCGAAGAATGGGAAATGAAACAGCCTTTCCGCATCACCGGTGCGGTGTGGACAAATTCACGCAGCCTGGTGGTGCATCTGGGCCAGGACGGCCACATCGGAAGGGGTGAGGCACAAGGCGTTTACTACCTGGATGAAACAGCGGAGAGCATGCTGGCGCAGGTTGATGCCGTGGCTGATAAAATTCGCCGGGGTATCAGCCGTGAAGCCCTGCAGGATTTGCTGCCCCCCGGCGGCGCACGTAACGCGTTGGACTGCGCCTTGTGGGACCTGGAATGTAAACTCAGCGGCAAAACCATCTGGCAGCTCACCGGTATTGATCCCAAGCCCGTCATCACGGTGTTCACCATTGGCCTTGAGGCCACGCCTGAAGAAATGGCAGCCAAAGCCGCAGCGGCCAAAGACGCGCCGGTATTGAAAATCAAACTGGATGGCCACCAGCCCTATGAAAAACTGGCGGCGATTCGTGCAGCAAGGCCGGATGCGCAACTGGTGGTCGATGCCAACCAGGGCTGGGATTTTGCGCAGTTGCAGGAAGTCATTCCGAAGTGTGTGGGCTTGAAACTCGGCATGATAGAGCAACCCCTGCCACGCGGCGGCGATGCTGAACTGGAAGGCTTTGAATCACCCATAACGCTGGCGGCAGATGAATCCTGTTTGCACAGCGGCGAACTGGAACAGGCCGCCCGCCGTTACAGCATGATCAATATCAAGCTGGACAAAACCGGCGGACTCACCGAAGCCCTGGCCCTGGCCAAAGCAGCCCGCGCCAGAGGCTGCAAGCTGATGGTCGGCAATATGATGGGCACCTCTTTGGGCATGGCGCCATCTTTTGTTGTGGCCCAGTTATGTGACTTTGTGGATATAGACGGACCGCTGTTACTCAAACATGATCACCTCAACGGCCTGCAGTATCACAAGGGCCAGGCGGAGGTGTTTGAGCCGTCCTTTTGGGGTTAGGGCAATAAAGCCCAGCCCTCGACCTGCAAACGGGTTAGCACCGTCATGGCCGATAAGGCCATGGTGATAGACGGATGGATTTCATCGGCAGCAAAGCCGCCGAAGCTGGCGGACTGACCACACAGGTAGATCTTTACACCAGCGTCGGTCAGGGCCGTTAGCAGGGCCTCATTGGGATTGTCAGATTGATAACGCTGACGATAGGACGCGTTGTTCAAGGCTGCTTTGGCCGCACCACCGTGCAAGACCAGGGCCAGTTCCATGTCGCCCGGGCTAATTCCTGCTGCGGCATGCATGTTCAAATAACGGGCTGCCGATTCAATTCCACGATTCAGATCTGCTGTGCTCTCCGGACCGTCTGACACATCCATCACCGCCCGGTAATGCACGCCTTTCTGCAAATTATAGCCACCCGGAATGTCGTAATAGGGACCAATATTGGCAATCACGGGCCCAGTCTTTGGGCCCGGATTCGTTACCTCATCGGCGTCTGCTGCTTGCGCCTGGCTTCCCAGCAATCCAGCAACCAGGAGAATTATTGGAGTCAGTTTCATTGCTGACCCGACATCTGCGCATCGCGCTTGGCCTTGAACTCGCTACCTTCTTTCCAATTAGGCCAGGCTTCACTGTTAGCCACATCCAGGCCGGTTTTGTAAAACAGTTTCAGATCTTCCATGGCTCCACTCACCACCCAGCTGAGGTCGTATTCGTCTGAAACCCGGTGATAATCATCGTTAGTGTATTCATTGGCCTTTTCCATGCCATAAGCCACACCTTTCTCGCGGTCATCATAGCCACCCGTTGGGTAGATCATCGGCACGCCTTCTTTGGCCAGCTCGAAATGATCGGAGCGATAGTAATAACCCTTCTCGGCTTCACGATCACCTTCGAGAACACGTTCCTGTTCTGCAGCAGCAGCGGCCAGATAATCATCCAGATCGCTCATGCCCAAACCCACCACGGTGATATCACGGGTGGCACCGAAATTATTCATGCCATCCATGTTCAGCCCGCCCACCGTGTGTTCCAGCGGGAACAGCGGATGCGCGGCGTAGTACAGCGAACCCAATAGGCCCTGTTCTTCTGCCGTCAGCGCCAGGAACAGCACGCTACGACGTGGTGCCTGGGGCAAGGATGAGTAAGCCTTGGCCAGTTCCAGCAACGCAGCCGTGCCACTGGCATTGTCCAAAGCGCCGTTGTAAATCTGATCGCCTTCCAGCTTGGGATCAGTACCCAAATGATCCCAGTGAGCCATATAGATGAATATTTCATCCGGTGCTTCACTACCACGCAGAATGGCGGCCACATTTTGCGAATCTATGGTGACGATTTCATTGACCAGTTCCACCGAAACATTCAGCTTCATGGGCACCGCTTTGAAACCACGGGTTTTGGCTTTTACATACATTTCATCCAGATTCAGCCCGGCTTTTTCAAATATGGCGTTGGCTGCTTCTTTTTGAATCCAGGATTCAAACAGCACCAGGCTGGCGCCTTGGTCCGCACGTACCATGTCAAATTGTGGCCCGGTCCAGGTGTTGTTCACCGTGGGCCAGCCATAAGCGGCCGGCAGAGTATCGTGGATGATGATGGCACCGGCGGCACCCTGGCGGGCTGCTTCGTCGTACTTGTAAGTCCAGCGGCCGTAATAGGTCATCGCATTGCCATTGAACAACTCCGGATCTTGCGTGGCGTAACCCGGATCGTTCACCAGCATCACTACCGTTTTACCGGTCACGTCGATATCGGCGTAGTCATTCCAAGCGTATTCCGGCGCATTGATACCGTAGCCAACAAAAACCAACTCAGAACCATCAACAGCGACTTCCGGAATCTGGTGACGTGTGCCCACAACCTGGTCGGTTGAGAAAGCCAGCACCAGATCGTCGCCCGTCGCACCGGCAATGACCAGATCAGGCTTGTTGGTCAATTCAACCGAGGCCAGCGGTACATCCTGCGTATAGCTCTCGCCATTGGCGGGCTCCAGCCCCAGGCTTTTGAAATAATCAATGAGATAACTGACCGTCAGCTCTTCACCCGGCGACCCCGGAGCACGTCCACCGAAGGCATCCGACGCCAGGGTTTCGATATGCCGCCGGTAGTCGGCTTCATTCATGGCTTCTTCACCCACAGCAACCGGGTCTGGTGTGGCTTCAGTTTCAACTGCCTCACTAACCACTTTGGGAGCTTCTGGTTCTTTGCTGTCGCAGGCCGTCAGCAAGCCCAGGCTGGCCAGGCAAATCCATGCCAGAGTAAGGCAGCGTTGTGCCGCAGAGCAGGCCTGTGTATTCAAAGCTACGTTTAAGTTTTTCATAGTTAATTCCGTTGGTCTGGTATCTGGCTAGCCGAAAGCCAGCCTGATGAATGGATTTAGTTTACCGGTTCGCGGATCATTGTACCGTCTAAACAGGAAGACTTTTCACGCATTAAAGAAAGTTGATCTGCATAGCTGGCGCGGTCAGAAGATCAGGGTCCGCAAGAAGCCTGCAACCGCGAGAACTGCATTTCTGTCAATCAAATTGACGTTCGGCTAGAATGATCAATCAGAGTATCAAGCTGCACGGAGTTCTGTGATGCACCAAAAGCATAAGAATCAAAGCAAGACCATTCTATCCCTGTGCCTGCTGGCTTTTCTTAATCCTTGCTTCCCAGAGACAAGTAACGCTTCGGATTTGAAACGACTTAATGTAATTATCATCCTGGCTGACGATATGGGCTTTACTGACCTGGGGACTTTCGGCAGTGAGATTGCAACACCGAACCTCGACCAGTTGGCTCAATCCGGCATCAGGCTGACGAACTTTCACATGATGCCCAGCTGTCAGCCATCCCGCGCGGTTCTGCTCACCGGTGCGGATAACCACATTGCCGGAATGGGTTCCCAGGAAGGCCTTTTGACAGAGAACCAGAAAGGCCAGCCTGGCTATGAACTGAGGATTACGGACCGGGTGGAATCCGTGGTAGCTCAACTTCAATCATCCGGCTACCAGACCTTCATGTCCGGTAAGTGGCATCTGGGTGAAGACCGGGACGACTGGCCGGACAAGCGGGGCTTCGAGCATTGGTTCAGCTTGCTGCAGGGAGGAGGCAGTCATCTCGATCCGAGTGGAATTTCCCCGCGCAGCCCCATGTCAACCTTCGTTGAAGATGGCGAGATTACCGAAATACCCGCGGACTTCTATTCCTCCGATTTTTTCACCACCAAGCTGCTGGACTATCTGCGAAAGGATCGCGATCCCGAACGCCCCTTCTTTGCCTACCTGGCTTTTACTGCACCTCACTGGCCACTGCATGCAAGGCGAGAGGACATGCAAAAATACCAGGGCCGTTATGATTCAGGCTATGAAGAGTTACGGCGCCAACGCATCAAGGGAGCGCAAGCCAAAGGTGTTATCCCCAAAGGCATAGTGGTCGCCGCTCCCGAGACGGATTTCAAGCCGTGGGTCTCCTTGAGCACGGACCAACAAGCAGTGGAGTCGCGCAAAATGGAAGTTTATGCCGCCATGGTCCACCGCCTGGACTGGAACATCGGGCGACTGATGGCTTTCCTGCAAGAATCCGGAGAAGCAGAGAACACCATCGTGATATTTACTTCAGACAACGGTGCTGAAGGTCATCAGATGGAGGACTATCCGGTCTTCCTACCGTGGATTGCGAAAAACTACGACAATCAACTGGATAATGTTGGCCACACGGGGTCATATACCTCCACCGGCCCTGGCTGGGCACACGCTTCCATGGGAGCATTCAGATGGTACAAGGGCTTTATGTCGGAGGGTGGTACGCGGTCGCCGGCCATTGTTCACTACCCGGGAAATGGCAGAGCAGGCGCAACCCTGAATGCTTATGCCAGCGTGGCTGATTTCGCACCTACCCTGCTTGACTGGGCAGGAGTCGAGGCGACAAAGCCCGAAACCTTGCGCGGCCGCTCGATGGCGCGATGGCTGGAGGGTAAGGATGAAGTCCTTTATGGTCAGGATGAAACAGTCGCCTGGGAGCTGTTCGGTCGGCGAGCGGCTTATCGGGGTGATTGGAAGTTACTCTGGCAACCACAACCCTACGGCCTCGGTGATTGGGAACTGTTCAACATCCAGAAGGACCCAGGGGAATCCCAAAACCTTGCTGCAGATCATGCGGATATTCGCGATTCGTTGGTGGTGGATTGGCAGGAGTATGCCAGGCGCAGCGGTGTAATCCTGCCGAATAACACTTTGCCCTACTGATCGCAGTGGCCGCTAAGCTCAACAGTGACGCCAGAAGCGAACAGACTGGCAACCGTGAAACAACAGGTAACTTGAAATGAATCAACAAACCGATTGGAGCATCATTCGGCAACAGGTCAAAGAATTTGTGGAACAGCGCATCTACCCGGCTGAACCGGAATTGGAAAGCAGCGATCGGACGGGGCGCAACTTGATCATGGCTGAACTGATAGAGGCCGCCAAAGCCTCTGGCTTGTGGGCGCTGGGCCATCCCAAGGAGTTGGGCGGGCAAGGTATGCCTTTCCTGGATTACGTGCATGTCAACGAGGTTATTGGCCGCTCGTTTTATGCCATGCAGGCATTGGGCACCCTGTCCCTGCAGGACTCGCTGATGCTGAACCGATACGCATCGCCTGCCTGGAAAGGTCAATACCTGGAACCTCTGGTTGCCGGCACCACCATTCCCAGCTTCGCCATGACCGAGCCAGATGTTTCCAGTTCCGATCCCACCCAGCTACAAACAACAGCCGTGTTGGAAGGGGATCACTGGGTGCTGAACGGCCGCAAGTGGTTTATCACTGGTGCCGGTGATGCCGACTACACCACGGTTATGTGCCGCACCGAAACGGATGCACCGAAGCACGAATGTTTCAGCCTGATCATTATCCCGACCAACAATCCGGGCTACCGGATCATTCGCGACACACCCGTGCTGGGCCTGCATGGCGGTCATTGGGAGATCGAATTCAACAATGCCCGTGTGCCACAAGAGAACTTATTGGGTGAGCGCGGCAAGGGCTTTCGCATTGCCCAGGAACGGCTTGGCCCGGGGCGCATCTTCCACTGCATGCGCTGGCTGGGCCAGGCACAGCGTGCGTTCGACCTGATGTGCCACAGGCTCAATGAACGGGAAGCATTTGGCGAACCGCTGGCCAACAAGCAACTCATGCAGAGCCATGTTTTTGAAAGTGCGGCAGAGATACAGGCTTGCCGGCAATTGACCCTGAATGCCGCCCGCAAACTTGATGAGGGCAGCGAAGCACGCGAGGAGATCGGCCTGATCAAGGTCGTGGGTGCACGCATGCTGCACAACGTAGTCGATCGCGCCATCCAGGTTTATGGTGCCAAAGGCCTGACCGACGATACGCCCCTGAGCCGCATGTACCGCCATGCCCGTGAAGCGCGCATTTACGACGGACCTGACGAGGTGCATATCCAGTCGGTTGCCAGGCGCTACCTGAAACAATACCGGGCTGGCGGGCCGGGAATTGATTTTGGTGAATGAACGCTTTGAAGTTGCTCCGGGTTGAGTGTCACCCATGAATCGGACTCGGCCTGCTTGCTTATTTAGGCAAGTAGATTGACTAGATAGTTCGAATATGAAAGTATCCCAGCAGATATCCCAATAGACTTCACTTGCGGTTTGCGGAGGTAAAAAAATGGCCGATCCAGACAAGGTAAATTCTCCTGGCAGTCCTGCCCGACTACAGAATGCCCATCACGTTGCCTACCGTTGCCGGGACGCAGAGCAAACCCGCTGGTTCTACGAAGATGTGCTCGGCCTTAAGCTGGCCGCAGCACTGGTACTGGACGAAATTCCCGGCCTGAACCAACCCACGCCTTATATGCACATATTCTTTGAGATGGGTAATGGCGACCTGATCGCTTTTTTTGACGAGCCTGAAGCAGCTACCGCCGAGCAGTTTTCGCGGGCCCACAGCTTTGACCGTCACCTGGCCTTTGAAGTGGATGGTGAGGATGAGTTACTGGCCTGGCAGAAACGCATCAATGACAAAGGCGTCAGTTGCCTGGGCCCGGTAGATCATGGCTTCGTCAAGTCGTGTTATATGTACGACCCGAATGGCCTGCAGGTGGAAGTTACTACCCGCACCCGGGACTACGATAACATCATGGCGAAAGAACTGAGCCATGCGCGTGAACACATCACGCAATGGAGCGAACGCTCACGCGCCATCAAAGAAGAAAAATTTGGTGCCGAGGCCATTGATAGGCGCAGTCGCCAGGCCGCACGCAAAACCTGATTCAGCAGGGTGCCGATCCTGCAGTTTTCAGAACCCGGCCTGTTGCGACACGCTTTTGCCTATGCCATCAAGTCGATGGATGTCCATCTCGGATAAATTCAACACTCTTGATGAAATGCAGCCTGCAGCGCCAGAAGCACAGCGCTGACAGGGCGTATGCGGTTGGGGGTGCAATCATCAGCGCCCAACGGACATCCTCCGGATTGCCGAACACGTAGTCGGTCAGCATGGCCACCAGTGTAGGTCCGGTGCCAATACCCAGAAGGCTGATCACAAAAAAGTAGATGGCCGTGGCCTGGCCGCGCATGCGGTTAGGCATGATGTCCATCAATGCAGCGGCCGAGGTGGCGATCACCATCCAGCCACCCAGCACCATAACGGCGAACAGGCAGACAATCAGTACCGCAGAGTTGGCTAAGGGATAGAGGAATGCACCCACCATTCCGATGACCATGGAAATCGCCGCAGCCTCCATTCGGCCAGCGGGTCGTCCCATTTTTTCCAGCTTATCGCCCAGCCAACCGCCAGCGATGACGGCAAAGGTACCGACTACCAGTATCGTCCCGCCGATGGCATTGCCAACTTCATTGACAGACCAGCCCTGGGTACGCATCAACATCACCGGAGCCCAGGCCATGATACCGTAGGACCCCATGGCTGCCAGCGCCTGGCCGGCATGATGGTAACCAATGGTGCGGCCATGCTGGCGGTAATGGGTGAGTACTTCGCGCATGGGAATGGACTGGCGGGAACCTGCTGCAGCTTCCACGGCAGTGAGATGCCGTTCGGGCTCGGGGACGAACTTGATCAGCAAGGCCACCAGCACACCGGGCAGACCCACATAAATGAAGGTCAAGCGCCATGGCTCGAGCTCACCGAAGAAGGGTAAGGTTTGTGGCCCCGAGGCCGAGATAACCTGGATAACATACCCGCCGATGATCAGTGCGAGGCCCGCTCCAAACGCGGTACCACAGGAAAATATTCCCAGGGCCACGCCGCGTGATTGAGGCGGAAACAAATCACTGATCATCGAATAGGCGGCAGGTGCCAATGCCGCCTCGCCCACACCCACACCGGCACGCGCCAGAAACAACTGCCAGAAGCGCTGCGCCAGGCCACAGGCCGCGGTCATTAAGCACCACAGCAAGATGCCAATTGAAATGATGTTGGTGCGTTTGCTGGAATCAACAAAACGGCCTACGGGAATACCAGCCAGTGTATAAAACACGGCAAAGGAAAGGCCCTGTAGCAAGCTTATCTTGACGTCGCTCAAACCCAGGTCGAGCTTGATGGGCTCAACCAGTAAGCTCAGAATCAATCGATCAATGAAAGAGAAAGTGTAGGCCAGCATCAATACCAGGACTGCAAACCATGCCACTGAAGGCTTGGGGTAAATCACTTGTGTGCTGTTCATCAACTGTTTCCGCAGATAGTTTTTATTGGATTAATGGTGTTACCTGCCTAGGTAACGATGTTCGCTGGTAAATGTCAACTAAATTGATAAAATAACGAGTGAATACGAATTTACTTCAGCACGTAAATCCCAACACGTTTACCGGTATACAGAGGACCTGTCATTGAACAAGCCGATTGAAAATCACCAGTACGAACGCGTTCCTTACCTTGTCATCTTCGAGGAAAAAGCCTATTTCAAAGACACCTACGCCGGCCAGATCGACATGGTCACTCTCAAAGCTCATTTGCTGCGCCCGGCAGACAAACCATCCGCTACCGTCATCGTCATGATGCACCCGATTGGCGGTGGCGAATACCTGCCCATGCCAACTGGTCTCGCCAAGGCCGGTTTTCACGTTATTTACTGCAACAGCCGCTACCCGGGTGTCGACTATGCACTGATCATGGAAAAGGTGGCCGTTGACCTGGGTGCCTGTGTGCGGGATGCCAAAGAGCGTTTGGGCTACAAAAAGGTCATTCTCGGTGGCTGGAGCGGCGGTGGTTCCTTGTCCGCGTTCTACCAGGCCGAAGCGGAAAATCCCACCGTTACTGCGACACCTGCGGGCGATCCACCCGATCTGACACAAGCTGGCTTGATACCGGCTGATGGCCTGATGTTGCTGGCCGCCCATGTGGCGCGGGCAAAAACTCTGACCGAGTGGCTGGACCCATCCATCAGTGACGAATCGCAACCAGAGCAGCGAGACCCGGAGCTGAATATTTACGATCCGAAAAATCCCAACCAGCCGCCGTACAGCAAGGAATTCATCCAACGCTATCGAGCTGAACAGATAGCTCGGAACCGCCGGATCACCGCTTGGGTAAAACAGAAACTGGAACACTTGAGAAGCACAGGAAGGCCACACGAAGAGTTCGCCTTCGTGGTACATGGCACGATGGCCGACCCTCGTTTCGTTGACGCAACCCAGGACCTCAGCGATCGGAAGCCCAACTGGTGCTTCCTGGGTGATCCACGCATTGTCAACAATAGCCCCATAGGCCTGGCGCGCTTTTGCACACTGCGCAGTTGGCTTTCCCAATGGAGCTACGATGATTCCAATGCGGACGGTCAGTCCTGCGTTGCTCGTGTTAAATGCCCCATCCTGGTGGTGGGCAATACTGCAGATGATGCCTGTACACCCAGCCACACACACCGTTTGTTTGATGCCATCACTCATAACGACAAACAAATGGCTGAGGTCCAGGGGGCGACGCACTATTATATGGGCCAGAAAAAGGAGCTGGCAGAGGCCATTGGCATCGTTAACGAATGGATTGAGTCTCACGGCTTCTAAGTCGTGACAGCTTTGGATCAGGTCTGACTGTTGGGCTCCAAACAGGCTTTTTTGTAAGCGGAATAGCCGGGGTTATCGATGGCCAGGCGAGCCAGCACCGATGAGCGGAGAAAACCGATGAGCTCGCTGTTGCTGTAGTCCATTTCGGCCGAACGGATTTTGCGACATAGCTCGTCATTCAGTTCATCGGCCTTACCTTCATGAGCCAGCAACTGTTGTAATTGCAATAGTTCAGCGGCACGACAGCCTTCACCTTGTTGCAGTTCCCGTTTCAGAATCGATAGCAGGTTGGCGGCAATGCGACCTTCATAGGCTTCCTTGCCCGCAAGCTTGGGCTGCACGGTCGCTTGCATGAATTCAGCCAATGCCACCACCAGTGCTGGCATGTCGGGTTTGAAAACGGGCACTACATCACCTCCTGCAGCAAATCCAGGATATCCAGCTCAACTTCGCTCACCCGGTGACCAACGGCCGCCCGCTCCAGCGTACGTACTTCTCCGCTTTCGAACTGGTGCGCAAACCATTGGCAAATAACACCCCATTTGAGGGTTCCAAAAACTTCCCAAAACCGAACCCGGTCCGGATCGACCACAATGCCACTGGCTGCTGTATACGCTGAGTACAATTCTGCACGATCACCGAAGCCGCCCACCGGTTTGTCAATCTGGCCGAATCGCCAGGCGTTCATGCACAGCCAGCCCAGGTCTTCCATCGGATCACCCAGGTGCGCGGCCTCCCAGTCCAGCACCGAAACAATGCCCGATTGATCGACGATAAAGTTGCCATTCCTGAAATCGCCGTGCACCAGGCGCGGGGTTTCGATCTGAGGTGCGTTTTCTTCCAGCCATCTGAATGCCACTTCGAACACCGGCAAACGCTGTTGATAAAGGTCATGGGTATTGCGCAGGGCCAGTACCATATTTCGGGTGGGTTCGCTGGGTAACGCGGGCACTTGATTTACCGGAATGGCATGAATCCTGGCCAGAATGTCACCACACTGGCCTGTCATCACGATGCGTGCCTGGGCCAAACCTGACTCCTTTACAATCCGGTGACCCAGCGTTTCGCCCTTTTTGAATTCGGTTATGAAGCCTTCACCAACCCCGTCCTTCGGTACAAAAAAGCCGTCAACCCGGGGAGTAGCAACGCCGGCCGCGAATGCCGCCTGCTGTACCTCACCCTGAGTTTGCTTGTTCAGGGACGCCGGAAACTGATGCTCGCCGGTAAAAAGCTGGGCAATCTTTGGCAGCAATTCTGCGCCGATCCTGACATCAAACAGCCAGGTTGCGGCTGAAGCGCCTGCAGTGAGTTGCCGAGGATTCTCCACCGCCACTTCGGCGCCAAAGATGCGCTTGCAAGCACTGGCAATGCCGGCAGAATAATCCACTTGCTGGTTGCTGTTCACAGGCTACTGATGGAATGACCGCCATCGACAACCACCGTTGATCCGGTCATAAAGCTGCCGGCAGCGGAAGCCAATAACATCATGGCGGCATTGAGTTCTTCCAGGTTTCCACCTCGCTTCATCGGCGAACTGGAAATGAGTTTCTGCCCTGCCGGAGTATCCAGAAACTTGCCGGTAAGCTCAGTGCGGAAGTATCCAGGCGCCAGGGCGTTAACCCGAATTCCATAATTGGCCCATTCAAGCGCCTGCCCGCGCGTCAGGTGCAGCAAGCCGGCCTTGGCCGCCATGTAGGCACTGATGGCTTTCTGGGTTCTAAGCCCAATCACGGATGCAATATTAACCACGGAGCCGCCCTTGCCAGCCGCGATTAACCGTTTGGCGAACTCCTGTGCTACAAAGAAACAGCCCTTCAGGTTGGTGTCCAACACCGCGTCCCAGTCTTCGGGTGTGATGTCATTGGCGAACTTGGGCCGATTGGCTCCCGCGTTGTTCAATAGTATATCCGGCAGCCCAATGGATTCTTCGATATGGCTGAATGCCATCTGGATACTGCCCATTTGCATCACATCCATGCTCACCGCCACAGCCTTGCCGCCCGCCTGTTCAATCAGCGCTGCGGTTTCCTGCAATGGCCCCAAGCGGCGACCACTCACAGCCACCGCGGCACCGGCTTCCGCCAAGACCTGCGCAAATTGCCGCCCAAGACCTGACCCGCCGCCTGTTACCAGGGCAACATGGCCGTCGAGATTGTAAAGCGCTACAGGATCAAAAAATTGTTTGTTCATGGCCTGCCAATCACCTCTCTTAATTTTGGACTATTCTGGACTCATAAACGGGATGTGAAGTAGACTGTCAATTTAGTTGACTAAAAGCAAGCCCTTCTGGAAAATTGTCCACATTGATCAAGGATCGGGCTCCGCTTTGCTTTGCTTGAACGCTTTGCTTGAACGAATAGGCAAATTTCCGCTGCCAACCGGCGCAGGAGTTGATTTTAATGACTGACGCATATCTTTTCGATCACGTTCGCACACCGCGCGGCCGGGGTAAATCAAATGGATCGCTACACGAAATTACTCCCATTCAGCTAGCCACCCAGGTTTTGATTGCCATACGCGACCGCAATGATTTGGATACCCGGCGTGTCGATGACATTGTACTGGGCTGCGTAGCACCGTTGGGTGAACAAGGTGCGGACATTGCCCGGGTAAGTGCGCTCAATGCAGACTACGACACCTCGGCACCCGGCAAACAGGTCCATCGCTTTTGCGCATCCGGTCTGGAAGCGGTGAATAGTGCAGCGGCACAGATCATGTCTGGGCAATCGGACCTGTGTATCGGCGGTGGTGTTGAAGCCATGTCGCGTGTGCCGATGTCTTCGGATGGCGGTGCCTGGTTTATGGATCCAGCGGTGGCGCACAAAACCCACTTCATTCCACAAGGTATCAGTGCTGACCTGCTGGCAACACTGCATGGCATCAGCCGCCATGATGTCGATTCCTACTCCGTGGAGAGCCAACGGCGGGCTGCAGAATCATGGAGTAAAGGCTACTTCGATCGGTCGGTGGTACCGGTTCGGGATCAGCTCGGACTGACCATACTGGAACGCGACGAACATATTCGCGCGGGAACAACGGTGGAAGACCTTGCGAAGCTGACTGCAGCATTCGAGAAAATGGGTGAGTCTATGGGCTTCAATGCGGTGGCACTGCAACGCTACCCCGAAGTTGAGCGTATCAACCACGTGCATCATGCGGGTAATTCCAGCGGGATTGTCGACGGCGCTGCTGCTACCTTGATCGGTACCGAGGCCCTGGGCAAGGAGCTTGGCCTGAAGCCACGTGCGCGCATCGTTGGCTTCGCCTCAACCGGCAGTGAGCCCACCATTATGCTGACCGGCCCCAGCCCCGCCAGCCGGAAGGTGCTGAAACGATGCGGAATGTCGGTATCAGACATTGATCTGTTCGAACTCAACGAGGCTTTCGCTGCCGTGGTGTTGCTCTACATGCAGGATATGGAAATCCCGCACGACCGTATCAATGTGAATGGTGGCGCAATCGCCATGGGTCATCCACTGGGTGCGACGGGAGCCATGATCCTCGGCACGTTGCTGGATGAACTGGAACGTCGCGACCTCAGCACCGGCCTGGTTACCCTCTGCGTCGGTGCTGGCATGGGCACAGCAACCATCATCGAACGCGTTTGAAATATTGGCGGAAGCAGACATGAGTAAAACACTGAGTTACGTTATCGACAAAGATGGCATTGCCACGCTGACTATCGACGTTCCGGGCAAACCGATGAATGTCATGGATCCGGCGTTCAACCAGGACTTCGCTGAGGCCACCGAAGCCTTGATCGGCAATGACGAAGTCAAGGGAATCATCATCACGTCCGCCAAGAACGACTTCATGGCCGGCGCCGATCTCAAGTGGTTGCTCAGCGAACTGAACAGTCAGAAGCCTGCAGCAGAGGTGTTTGAGCAGCATTACACGGTCAATCGTATGCTGCGACGGCTCGAAACCAACGGCAAAGCAGTAGTGGCGGCTATCAACGGCACTGCTCTGGGTGGCGGGCTGGAACTTTGCCTGGCCTGTCATTACCGTGTCGCGGCGCGCAACGCCAAAACCCGGTTGGGCCTGCCCGAAGTAAACGTGGGGTTGCTGCCTGGTGGTGGCGGAACCCAAAAACTTCCCCGCTTGATTGGTGTAAAAAAGGCACTGGATTTGCTGACCCGGGGTTCTCACGTAAGCCCCGAAGAAGCACTGGAGCTCGGTTTTGTGGATGAGCTTTGCGAGCCGGAAGACTTGCTGGCAGCGGCACGCAAGTGGTTACTCGAAACCGGCGATCCGGTGCAGCCCTGGGACAAGAAAGGCTTTCGCATTCCCGGCGGCGTGGGAATGGAAGCGCCCGATCATGGCAACCTGTTTATGGCGGCCACTGCTCTCGTGGCAAAATCAACCAAGGGTAACTACCCGGCTCCGCAGGCTATTCTGTCTGCCGTTTATGAAGGCACACTGGTGCCCATCGATGCGGGATTGCGCATTGAATCGCGCTATTTCTCCACCCTGATCATGCATCCGGTAGCCCGGAACATGGTTCGCACCCTGTTCGTCAACAAGCAGGCTGCCGACAAGCTGGCCAGGCGGCCGAAGGGCGTACCGAAACGCGAAGTCGGCAAATTGGGCATACTCGGCGCAGGTATTATGGGGGCAGGCGTTGCTTACGTCAGTGCAGCAGCCGGCATCAACACCGTTCTTCTGGACCGGTCTGAAGATGATGCTGAACGGGGAAAAGCCTATTCTGTAAAACTCACCAATGCGGGAATAGAGAAAGGACGGACCACTCGCGAAAAAGCCGACCGGCTTCTGTCTCACATCAGCACCACTGCCGACTACTCTGACCTCGCAGGCTGCGATCTGGTCATCGAAGCGGTATTTGAAGATCGGGTTATCAAAGCCAATGTCACGCGGCAAACAGAAGCCATGATTCCACCTGATGCGGTATTTGCTTCAAACACTTCGACCCTGCCCATCACCGGGCTGGCTACTGCGTTCACCCGGCCGGATGCCTTTATCGGTTTGCATTTTTTCTCCCCGGTAGACCGCATGCCATTGCTGGAGATCATCCTCGGCGAGAAAACATCCGACCAGACCCTGGCTTGGGCTCTGGACTACGCGCAGCAGATTCGTAAAACCCCCATCGTGGTGCGCGACAGCCGCGGCTTTTATACCAGCCGGGTATTTGCCACATTCACCAACGAAGGCATGGCCTTACTTAAAGATGGTGTAAGTCCCGCATTGATTGAAAACGCAGCATCGCAGGCCGGTATGGCCGTTGGCCCATTGTCCGTATCCGATGAAGTTACCATCGAGCTCATTTACAAAGTGGACAAGGCAGCCCGCGCCGATCTCGGCGACGACTATGGCGCACCATCAGCCATCGATGTGACCCATGAAATGGTTGAAGAACAAGGACGCCTGGGGCGCCGCGAGGGCAAAGGCTTTTATGAGTACCCTCAGAATGGCCGGAAATTCCTCTGGCCTGGGCTTGGCAACTTGTACCCGATTGCCGCACAGCAGCCTTCGGTAGAGGAAGTGAAGAATCGCATTCTCTATATTCAGGCCCTGGAGTCTGCCCGTTGCCTGGATGAAGGCGTGATCATGGAGCCGGCCGATGCCGATATCGGTTCCATTCTGGGCTGGGGCTTCCCAACCTGGACCGGCGGTACTTTATCGCTGATTGAAACCGTGGGCCTAACTGAGTTTGCCGCTGAATGTGATCGCATGGCCAAGGCCTATGGCCCTCGCTTCCTGCCAAATGAAGCGCTGCGGCGTATGGCTGCTGAAGGCAAAACTTTCTATGATTGAATCGCTGGGGCACGTTCCCTTGTACCTTGTTGATTTGCGAATTGCTGAAAGGAAATGCTACTGAATCATGCAGCGGCTGATATTTGAAGAAGAACACGAGCTTTTTCGTGACTCGACGCGGCGATTTTTCCAGAAGGAAGTCGAGCCCTATCGCGATCAGTGGCTGGAGCAAGGCCAGGTAGACCCAGAGGTGTACCGGAAGGCCGGAGAACAGGGTCTGCTGTGTCTTTTTGTTGACCCCGCGTACGGCGGCGCAGGTGTAACAGATTTTCGTTACGAGCAAATCATCATCGAAGAAAATCACCGGCACGGCGATCCGGGCTTTTTTATCCACTTGCATAATCGCCTGGTGGCACCTTACATCGTTGAACTGGGTAGCGAGGAACAGAAGCAACGTTTCCTGCCCGGCTGCGTGAGCGGGGAAACCATTCTCGGCATTGCCATGACTGAACCGGGAGCCGGCAGTGACCTGGCCGGCATGAAGTCAACCGCCATTGACCAGGGCGACCACTACCTCCTGAACGGCCAGAAAACCTACATTTCCAACGGCATCATCGGCAACCTTTATGTGGTGGCCGCACGCACCAATCCGGATAAGCCCAGGGAACTGGGCCTGTTCCTGGTAGAAGGAGATACGCCCGGATTCCAACGCGGGCGCAAGCTGAAGAAACTGGGATTGGGCTCGCAGGATACGGCTGAGCTGTTTTTCGAGAACGTCAAAGTGCCCAAAAGCCATGTGCTGGGAGACCCGACTCAGGGCTTTTACTACCTGATGAGATTCCTGGCAGAGGAGCGGTTGATTGGTGCCTGCACCTATGTCACCAATGCAGAAGTGGCATTTGCTATCACCCTGGAATTCATCCAGCAAAGAAAGATTTTCGGCCAGACCGTGGGTGACTTTCAGTTCAACCGCTTCAAAATGGCCGACATGCGAACAGAAATCGACATCACGCAGAATTTCGTGGACACTTGCGTGATGCAGCACAACCTGGGAAAACTGGCTCCGGAATTGGCCGCCAAAGCAAAACTGTTCGCCAGTGAACTGGAAGGCCGTGTGACCGACAGTTGTTTGCAGTTGCACGGCGGTGCGGGTTATATGGATGAGTACCGGATTTCGCGTATGTACCGCGATGCTCGAATATCCCGAATATATGGGGGTTCGTCCGAGGTCATGCGCGAAATCATTGCGCGCTCCATCGGCCTGGATCCTCGCAAGAAATGAGCCGCTCGAACCTGCCCAGTGAAAGGTTGATTTAAGGACGACATGGGTCCTTTAGCAGGATTTCGCATTATAGAAATTGCCGGTCTGGGGCCGGGGCCTTTTTGTGGAATGATGTTGGCGGACATGGGAGCTACGGTGATCCGCGTGGACAGACCCGGCGACACCATGTCCTCACAGCTCGACCCACAGCTACGCAACCGCCAATCCATTTGTATTGACTTGAAGTCCAACCAGGGATTGGAGGTGCTGTTGCGACTGGTGGATGGCGCCGATGTCCTGTTCGAAGGCTTCAGGCCTGGCGTTGCCGAGCGCTTGGGTTTTGGACCGAAGGTTTGTCTTGAGCAAAACCCGCAGCTGGTTTATGGGCGGATCACAGGCTGGGGACAAACCGGCCCGCTGGCCTCAACAGCCGGGCACGACATCAACTACATCGCCTTGTCAGGCACGTTGCATGCCATTGGCAGGATGGGAGAAAGACCGGTTCCACCGCTGAACCTGGTAGGCGATTTCGGTGCTGGAGGCATGTTGCTGGCTTTTGGTATCCTCTGTGCGCTGTTGGAGACCTCACGTTCGGGGAAAGGCCAAGTGGTGGACGCGGCCATGCTGGACGGAGCCATCGCCCTGATGGCCACCTTTCATGCCTTCCGTGCGATTGGCCTGTTCGACGAAAAAACCGGCAGTAATTTCCTTTCTGGCGCGGCACACTTTTACGACACCTACGAAACCAAGGACGGAAAGTTTCTCGCCGTGGGTCCTCTGGAGCCGCAGTTCTATCGACAGTTTCTGAAAATTGCCGGGCTGGAAAACGAGCAAATGCTGGCCGGGGGGTTCAGTCTTGAGCCAGGCCGGATGGACAAGTCCAATTGGCCAGAACTAAAGCAGCAAATCGCAACGGCCCTCAAACAGAAAACCCGGGATGAATGGTGTGTTTTATTCGATGGCACGGACGCCTGCGTGGCGCCCGTGCTTACCACCACCGAGGCAAGCCAGCATCCGCAGAATATTGCGCGTAACAATTTCATCGAAGTGGATGGCGTTTTGCAGCATGCACCTGCACCCCGGTTTGATCGCACACCCGGTGTAACTCCTGCCAAGCCATCGCCCGCAGGTGCAGATAGCCGCACGCTGCTCAGCGAAGCCGGCTACGACCCTGCTCAGATTGAGGCACTGATCGAAAGCGGCACCGTATTTGAAGGAAAGACCGGCTGACTCACGGCTTTTTCCGCAATCTGCCCCATTGGATGATGGTACCCCCATCGATTACCAGTGACTCTCCCGTGATCCAGGAGGAATCGTCACTGGCCAGGAACACCGCAGCCTGCGCCACATCTTCGGGCTCTCCCAGTCGCTCCAACGGCAGATTACGGGCAAATTTTTCCTCGTAAGGCTCCCAGGCTTTGCGGGACATTTCAGTCTTGATCAGTCCAGGCAGGATCGCATTAACGCGAACATCTGGCCCGACTTCTGCTGCGAGGGTCCGGGTCAGGTGATTGAGCGCAGCCTTGCTGGACAGATAAGCACCCATGTTGGCATACAAGGTGATGCTGCCCAGCGATGAAATCATCAATACGTTGCCGCCATGGGTTTGCATGCTGGCCTGCCAGACTTGCTGGGTCCAGTACAACGGTGCAAACACGTTGACTGCATAAGTCTCCTCGAATTCGTCCATGGACGTGGTGATAGCTGGCCCTGAAGAACGCTCAAGTGCTGCGTTGTTGACCAGGATATCGATGCCGCCGAATCGTTCCATGGCGGCAGCAATTGTCGCTTGTGCGTGTTCACGATCCCGCACATCGCCAGCACAGGTCAGCACCTGGTCTTCACCCAGTTGTGCGCGGGCTTTGTCCAAGGCGATCTGGCTACGGCCGGTAATCACTACCTTGCTGCCTTCCCGAATGAAAGCCTGCGCAATCGCCAGGCCGATTCCCTGAGAGCCTCCTGTAATCAAGGCTGTTTTACCGCTGAGCTTTGCCACATTTCCTCCGGGATCCGGACTGCTCTTCCAGCAATCCATAAGATTGAGCTGCAAAAATTCAAGACCTTAAAGTCCATCACGGCGAACTTTAATTCAAGCTATCAACAGCAAACTTTATTGTCAATTGAATTGACATTAGACTAATATTCTTGGAATCATTCCGGCGACCAGTACCAGCATAAGGCGCGCCACCTCAAACCTTGGGAGGTATTTTGACCAGATTGTTGTATTTGGAAGCGAGCCCGCGACACGAAAATTCCTTTTCGAGTCGTATGGCAAAAGCGTTCCTGGAAACCTATTGTGAGCTGAATCCTGCAGACGAAATAGATCATTACCACCTGTTTGATGATCCGGTACCAGAGTTTGACGCCGAAGCCGCACGGCAAAAGATGGAACACATTGCTCGCTTGATCAAGGAGGGTAAGGGCATCGAACCCATAGGTAAGTGGGCCGAAGTGCTGGGCGCAATTGATCGCCTCAAAGCTGCCGACAAAGTGGTGATTTCTTCACCCATGTGGAATTACTCCATTCCTTACCGCTTGAAACAATACCTTGATGTCGTGGTGCAACCCGGTCTTACCTTTGGCGTTAATCGCAAAGGTGAATACGTCGGACTTTTAAAGAACAAGAAAATGCAGTTGCTGCTGTCCAGCGGTAGTCGCTACAAGGCGCGCTTCCCCTTACCAGACGACGGCCCTAAGACGGATTTCCAACGCTGGTATCTAGAGCATATGTCACGCTACATCGGTATCAGCGATGTCAGCACGGTAAAAATGGAACCCACGGATGCAGCACTTGCGGATGAAGTCGCAGAGATTTTTACATCCAAACTGGAGGAAGTCCGCACAGCAGCCGGTAACTTCTAGCTGACATCCATACTCTGCAGTGAGTTTTCAACGCTATTGAACTACGCGCTGCATCCATCGCCACCACGGAGAAAACTATGACCACACAGAACAGTTTTATGGATCGATTCGCAATCACCCGCCGAAGTTTTGTCGCGGGATTGGCGGCTCTGGGTTACGTTTCCAGTAGCCGCTCTGTCACAGCGTCTGAAACGAAGCCGCCTATCACCGAACGAAGCGGAAAGCGCATCGACATACATCACCACATCGTCCCAGAGTCATACGTGAAAGCCATGAACGCCGCCGGTTACGGCACCATTGGCGGCGTGCCCTTCCCAAAATGGACTCCAGACACCCTGGAACACTCCTTTGACGTACTGGGCATCAGCAAGGCCATTTTATCGATTTCTGCTCCTGGTATTGCGGTGCCTGATGCTGGACGCGAGAAGGAAATCGCCCGCGAGGTGAATGAATACTGCGCTACGTTGATGAAAGACTACGGCGATAAAGTCGGCGCTTTCGCCACCATTCCGATGGCCGATATGAATGCTGCGATCTCGGAAACCGGCTACGCCTTGGACGATTTGGCACTCAACGGCATCTGCCTGTTTTCCAATCACAATGGCCGCTACCTCGGTGATCCGGAATTGGACGAATTCATGGATTATTTGAACCGGCGCAAAGCCATTGTCTTTATCCATCCGACGTTGCCACTGAAGGAAATGTGGCCCAATGTCTCGCTCGACCCTCCGTTGGTGGAATTCGTGTTTGAGACCACCCGGGCGATTTCCAATATGCTCTATAACGGCGTGCTGGAGCGTTACCGGGACATCCGTTTCATCGCCGCTCACCTGGGTGGAACGATACCCTTCGTTTCCTGGCGGATGGGATTGTTCGAGCACTCGTCGCGCAAGGAGATGGTGGCTTTCCGTGAGCGTTGCCCACGGCCGGTAGAGGAATACCTGGCGCAGTTGTATTACGAAGTTGCCGTTTCCTGCTCGCCTGGCAACCTGCAGAATGTGTTGTCATTTGTGCCGGATGATCATTTATTGTTCGGCAGTGACTACCCGTTCGCGGCGCAGAGCTTTATCGACATGAATTCAGCCAACGTGGCGGGTTCCGGTGTGCTGAATGCAGCGCAAATCGAGAAAGTGAACCATCTGAACGCCGAGGCCTTGTTCGGGTTGGCCTGAAGCGTAAAGCACCCTACAGCGAAGCCGGAACTGATTTGCCGTTCCGGCTGCTCAAGGACTCTGAAAACCGGCTACTGCTGCGGGCTGCTCAGTGGGACAAATCCTGATCGCGTTCGCCGGTGGCTGGGTAGCGCAGCATTATGGCTGGCGCCCTGGCCTTTGTCCTGGCAGGGATTCCTGGCCTGATACTGGCCGTGCTGATTCGCTTTAGCTTGCGCGAGCCACCGCGCGGAGCGCTGGATGCGGCATCCAGCGTCGCTGAACATGCGGTTCCTGCAACCAGTTCGCTACTCGAAGTTGCCAAACGAATGTTTCGCGCTCCGACCATACGCCATTCCATCATCGGCTGCGTGATCGTGACGGTTGCGGCTTATGGCACCCACCAGTTTACCGCTCCTTTCTTCATTCGTGCTTTTGCCGTCAGCTATGCTCAGGCCGGAATTGCCTTTGGAGTCACCGTGGGGGCGGCTTCTGCTATAGGATTATTGCTAGGCGGCTTTCTTGCTGACCGGGTGGCCAGACGTGATGCGCGCTGGTATGCCGGCGTCCCGGCCATTGGCGTGCTATTGTCCGGTCCGCTCTATATGCTCGGTTTTATACAGCAAAACTGGATTGTATCCATGTTGCTGCTGGTAATACCTGGCGTGCTGCACTTTACCTATCTCGGCCCTACGGTCTCAATGTTGCACAACTACGTTCGGGCCAACGAGCGCGCCACTGCAAGCGCAATTCTGTTACTCCTGACCAGTTTGATCGGGCTCGGCCTAGGGCCGTGGATTGTTGGCCTTATCATAGACGCTTTGATTGCAAGCACTGGCTCACAGGCGGTCGGAACTCGTTATGGCATGGTAATTTCATCCCTGTTTTACCTGTGGGGTGCTGGTCACTACTTCTGGGCAATTCGTTCATTCTTCAATGACCTGCCAGCCTTGCGCGACTCTGCCAAAAATATCCCGTCTTAACTCTGATCGGGATTGCTTCCAGACTGGTTAAACGCAACTATCTTGACTTTTATGTGCAAGTTAATTGACTATCTAAAAGGCCTCGCGCATACTCGTGCGGAAAGTTGTTTATACATTAATACCTTGATCTAAACAGGGAGACGGCAAGCATGAAGGCACACATTTCATTCAAAATATTGTTAAGAATCTCGGCACTTGCCGTTTGCATAATGCAATTGTTTCCAATCACGGCCATGGCACAAAGCAGTGAAGCGGGTGCATCGCGAGCAGGCATGCTGGAAGAGGTTATCGTTACCGCACAAAAACGCGAGGAAAACCTCGCTGACGTGCCCATCTC
>Ga0163153_10002614_pt1 | contig 25721 bp, 19 predicted proteins | sample OliLakLV19MP6IB1_FD_148629 | JGI IMG/M metagenome (GOLD analysis project Ga0163153, IMG submission 148629) | Freshwater microbial mat bacterial communities from Lake Vanda, McMurdo Dry Valleys, Antarctica - Oligotrophic Lake LV.19.MP6.IB-1 | ecosystem: Environmental > Aquatic > Freshwater >...
ATTGATCAGAATCCCAACAACGGATCGAGTATCATCCCGAAGTGCTCCGCAAGTTTTGGTTGTCCCATGCCTATACAGTTATCCCCCCAATTAAGGAGGTTACATGACGGTCCCGCGAAAGGTGAAACAATTGGGCAAGAAGGTGGGTCGGAAACTTTCCGTCGTTAAACGCAAGGTTCTGAAGAAGCGCTCTGTCGTCGCCGCCAAACCGCGCCGTGTTACGCGCACTCTCGACAAACGGGCACTTCAAGGAGCCAAGTCCCTCGAGCGGAAAACCAAGGGTGTTAAGCGCACCACTCCATCAAAAGCGCGTGAGGCTGGCAAAGCGGTGGGTACATTCGTAGGGAAAGTGATCGGAAATGCCGAACGCATTGTCGATAAAGCAGCCGAAACCGCCAAAGGTATCCTCAGTTGAGTAACAGATATCTCGAAGATGTATATGGAATAGGATCAAGGATAAAAACCTAGTTCGCCAACAAAGGCTATGCGTGCGAAAGCCTTTTAAGGAAGGTAATGTGCGAGTAGACAGATTCGCTCAGTAGAGTTGCGCCAGCCCAGTGCGGATGGGATCGGGCACGTTGGGTTGATTCGCGATCGCGGTGAGGAAATTAGGATCGTCGGCAACGGTCAGCGGGTCCAATGTGATGGGCTCAAGAATCGTCGAGAGCGGAGCGGCGGCCGCGCGAAGCGAGACGCGGTTGGGTCCCGTGAAGTCGCGCGGGCCGTTGAATGGGAGTCGCGGGCGCTGGTCGACTCCGGTATCCTGAATCTCGTCGAGCGCGAGTGACCACACCACCGGCTCCGGCGCGTCGAGCGCAGCTCGTATGACTTTCTTCGGCTTGGGCTTTTCTAGTTCACGCGCAAGCTTGGGTAGATCACGAAAGGCCTTGCGCAGAGCGCTACACGCCGCGCTCAACGAGACGTGGGCCACCTCAGGGTCGGCCGTGTTCTGTTCGAGGAACAGCCGACGCGTTTCACCACCTACGCGCAGCGACTGGCCGTCAGTGCCGAGTGCGCGCATCAACTCAGGCGTCCCGTAGCGTGCCACGCCATTGATCATCACCAACTGAATCGCGGTCTCCTTGGCCTGAATGAGCGCTTCGTACGGATCGCCCAGTTGCCCAGCGATCACGACCACATCGGCGCGTTTGCCTGGCTCTAACGTGCCGAGCGCCTTCTCCCACTTGAGGATGGCCGCAGCGTTTCGCGTCGCCATGGCCACCAAATCACGGGCGCTGAACAGGCCTCCCAACTTGTGCTGGGTGTACAGCCACGCGACCTTCAGCTCACCAAGGAGGTTTTTGCTGCCGGAAGGCGACCAGTCACTGCCGAGCCCGATGCGCACCCCGGCCTGCTTGGCCGCATCTACCCGTGCAGTTGCCCCGTACAGCAGCAGGTTGCTGAGCGGCGACCAAATCATCGAGCCTCCGTGTTGACCGAGCACATCAAAATCCTCTGGCAAGAGGCCTGCCGCGTGGATGGCGGTGAAACGGTTGTTGATCGCCCACTGGTTCGGTGCCACTTGGAGCGCGAGGAAATGTCTCCGCGCCATTGAGTCGGCTTGCCCAGACTTGGTGACCCCCTCACTCAAATGCAGGAGAAAACAACTATCTTCCTTCTCTAACCGGGCCAGAAACGCGCGCGCGTCTTTGGCATCCACATCCGCGATGCGTCCCTGGGCCTCGAATAGCTCAGGGTCATCGGTCTGCTCGACGTTGCGCACGATTCCGCGGTAGAAGCGTCGCATCCCGGCGTTGCTGTTGAGCATAATCCCCTGGCTCGTCGTGACTCCCCCCAGTAGGCACTTGCATTCGACATAGCGGACAAGGGGCGCGAGCAGCGAGGGTTTGCCTTGGGCATTTCGGTATTCACCCACGACGGTCATGGGACCGCTGATGAGCTTGCGGTAGTCGGGGTGACCGGGCCATTGGCCTCGGTGCTGGAACAGCTTCGGGACCGGGTTCCACAGCGGCAGGGCGTTATAACTGAGATGGTTGTGCAGTTCGATCAAGCCTGGGAAGAGTGTCCCGCCGGTCTCTACCACCGGTACATGGTCGAAGCCGGCTGGCGCAGGTTGGGCACGGTCCTGTACGGCCACGATGGTGCCATGATCGAGGAACATGATCGCGTCGGTCTTCACCGTCAACGCGTCATCCATGGTGACCACGCGTCCTGCCAGCGCCAGCCTCGGGCCCGTGAGCGGGTCGATGGGCCCTGGCTTCTCCGCCTTCCTTGCTGCTGGACTCGTTGCACCTCGCTGTCCCGACTTGGTGGACGCGAGCGGAAACCAGCGGCGTTGCATGTCGGTCATGTCACGATTCCTTTGGGGACGGTGATGGTAATGTTGCGTCGCTTCGCAAGGGCGTCAACGCCGGTGCGTTTCGCCCACCCGTCTTGCTCATGCATCCACGCCGGGAGACCGGCGGGAACGTCGAACTCGGGTATGGCCACGCGGTCGCCGTCGCTCCACCTCTCCCCATACAAGCCGAGCGGGATCGGCACGTCGACGTGTTGGACGTGTGGTGAGAGAGCCTGTAAAGCGACGTTCCAGTTCTGCAGCAGCTTCTTGGTCGCTCCCGCGAGTTTAGTCTTATCGCCCTTCGACGAGCTTTCCGGCTGTGTGGGATGCGTGACCGCTGCATAGCCGACACTGACGGACTGAGCCGCCGGCGTTGCGGTCCAGAACTGCCAAGCTTCGTCCGCGGCCTGTCCGAGCGCGAGCACCGCTTCAACTTGACGTCCAACCAATAGCGCATTTAACCATCTGTTACGGTAGTCGATGAGCGTCGCGTCTTTCCGCGTCTTGGCTTTGACGTTGCCATAGACGCTGTAGAGGTAGGTATTGATGAACACATACCTGCGTGTGATCCCGAGCTTCGCGAGGAAGCCTTGGACGCGCCGCCCGGCTTCGCCGACCAACGTGCGGCGTATGACGGTTTCGTGTTGTGCGGGATCTTGGCCAATCACGAGCACGCGGGCTGAACCGTCGAGGCGACCGCGATGAAAGATCGGTCCCCACTCGAGGCGGAATTGGTTTGGCGGGTACACACTCGCCTCGGGGTAGTCCGCGCACAAGGTCAGAAATGGTTCGGCGACGTACCCGGGATCGAATGGATGGGACATACGAGACTCCTCTGGGCGGTCGGTTTACACGTTCGCTAATGCAAAATCTTGTACCACATCCCTCTATGAAAAACACGGCGGGCTCGTTGTGAGGTGACCCGGATGTGACAGCAATGGTGTCACGAGCGCTGCGTCTCGTAAGAGCTAGTCGGTCGGTTGCTAGGGGCTGCAAGAAAAACATGACGGGCTACAGGCGCCCGCTAATTAAGAGTCTCACCCAAGCCCTACCTCAGGACACTCAGCAAAACGAATCAGCAGGAAAAAGAGAAGATTCGTGATGGCTTAGATCATCCTGGATCAGGGTGCGTCATGGTGTTTTGGCACCAGGTTGGCACCAGAATTCGAATCGAATATAGGTGGTTCTTAATCCATCGTTTACCAGTAAGGCTAGTCCATTTCATTGGCACATCACTGTTACGTTGCGTGTTTTCTCCGGCTCCCTGGATTGGGCAAAGAGCGGTACTAGATTAGGTTTTCCCCCTGTTCTGATAGGGTGCACGAGCCAAAGCAGAAGTACCCGACCGACCGCTATCAGAGGGGGTCTTACGCCGATACGCATGCGAGTCCATTGATAAATTGGTCGTGGAGTGCAATTCATTGAACTGACGATGATTAGGCCGTATAGTTCAGGGAAATCGATGGGGTGTTATACGGTCATAAATTGGGAGATCCGGTTCCTAGTATGGCTCTAGCTAAACATTGTCAGGTGGCTCTCCTGGACACCGCGTGCATCGAGGTCTTATGAGCAACGCAGATTCAGAAATTCCGAAATTCGCACTTTTCGGAGAGAACACACCAACGTTTGATGACTCGATACAGCCAACTCTTGATCTGCGTAGTTGGACTGATGTCTCGAAGGAAGAGCGGGAGATAGCTCTGCGACAGATTTTTAACAGCGGATGGATGGGGAGGACGCAAGAGGATCGAATTATAGGGGTAATAGCCCATCTCAACGAAGCATACCTTCGACTGTGTCCGGCAAGGAACTTTCACAGCGCTCCGCAGGATTATGACGGCTACGGCAATTTTGACAGCGCTACGCGGAAGGCGGCAGGACAGGATTTCTGTCGAATCTTCATGGAAGAGGCAGAGCCGCTTGTCCTGAGAATGTTGAGCAAGTTCGCGCAACTACTTGTTGTCGAATCTAACTTGGAGCGAGCTAAGAAGACACTCGATCCAGGTAAACGCGCAGAGTACGTTAGGGATGCGTTCGAGAGTTTTGATCGCTTCACGAACTGCGTTAACCACGTCTTCGAGCAGTTCGCCGTCAATCAATTACTGACTCGCACTGGATTCATCCCGCGACAAGACGAGACCATTGAGCAAGAATTGTACAAGCCAACCCTTAAGGCGCTATCAGACCCGAAGTGGAGGCCAGTAAATGAGATTCTTGCTCCCATGTTCGAGGATTTTCGGGAAGGTCGATATCCTGAAACGATAACGAAGGCTCATAGCGCTGTTCATTGCTTTCTGCAAATCCTTGTGGGGACACCCGGGACCAATGCAAAGGGCGAACTTGGAAGGCTAATTAAAGATGCCAAGACTGCTGGTTTACTCCCGACAAGTCGATTCACTGAACCATTCTTGCTAAATATCCAGAGCTTCATAACCTCAGAAAGGGCTACTAACAGCACGGCGAAGCCATCACTAATCCCGGCTTCGAGTTCTGATGCCTTGCTCATGATGAATATGACGCTCTTGTTCTTGCAACATTGTCTTCAGGCAGTTGGGAAATGAAAGTGTCACATAACATTTCGTTGAAGCGGACCCAACAGGGCCACTTAACTCAACCGTCAATGCGACGGAGCTGAAGACCGCTTTTCTGCGGTAGGATCTCGGCGCCGAACTTCCGCTCTTGGCCGATATCAGACGTTGGCCATTGAGTCGCCGTCTAACGAGGCTATAGAAAAGTCCTCTTAGTCATAAACCAGATCATTAAAAAGCAGAGCCCGCTGATTAAGAGTGGCAGAAGGCTAATGATTCGAACAGCTCGATGTTGCGAAGGTTTCCCCGTTTATCTTTGAAAATCATGAGCTTGCTGGCTGTCTACTGATTCTATTGCTTCTACCCAATTTGGTCGCTTATGAAGATTTTTAGCACAAATTTAGCACAGCAAAAAAAGGATGGCCAAATGAGAGCCAACTGGATTGGTTCCGCCGGGCGTGTCAGAGGCTCGTCTCTCGCTTACTTCCCTTCGATCCGCAGGCCTCGGCCGTAGGGATTGGTCGGACTGTTGGGGCTGTAGGGATTGCCGGCGCCGTAGGGATTGTTGATGGAGTCTTGGGAGAACGGAGAACCGTAGCGGCCGTAGGGGTTATTCGTTGAATCGGGATCGTACGGGTTTGTGCTCAGCTTGCCACGATACTGTCCCTGCTGGTCATAGAGCCGTGGCGCGTCGGTCGCGAACGGATTCGTGGCCGATTGATTGCTGAACGGACTGCCGTAGGGACTGTAGGGATTGTTGATGCCGTCAGGTTTGAAGGGGCTTCCGGCGCCGTAGGGATTGGCCGTCGAGTCGGGCGCATAGGGATTCTCGCTTAGTTCGCCGAGATATTCGGCGTGGACAGTGAGTGGAAGCAACAGTAGAAGGGCGAGAAGGAGGACTTGCATGGGAGCACCTCCGTGACTGGTGAGACATTATCCTACGGTCCGATCCAGATGGGAGTCAAATACTGGTGGGCCGTGTAGGGGTCGAACCTACGGTCCACTGATTAAGAGTGCTTCTACCGGGGGTTGCTCAAGTGCTTGTTAGCTTGGGCAATCCCCCCATTACCACTGGCGATTCAAACACTTCACATTTGGTCCTGCTTGTCCCAATTAGTATCACTTCCCTCCCTTTAGTCGGCATTCTTAACACTGTATTAACACCTGAAAAAGGTAACATCTGACCACCGTACCCCATAATTCAACACATTCCAAACTTCATTCGGCAGGTGGACCAATTTGTTGACGGGTTCAAAATTCGGACTGTATTGAGTGTGGGGAGGACGACCATGGCACCCGGGCGAGTACTGCAAACTCCCCAACTTGAGAGCGTTGGTGAGGATGTCTCAGGCTCTGTCTGGAGTGTTACCGGAGCGACCCCCATGCAAAAGGCAGTGACCGGACTGACCCTCCCTTTCAGCCCACTCCTCAATTTTAGAGCATTGCGCCGGGATGCCCATCCCGTCTACACTACTTCCCCCTCCCAATAACAGGATGTCAGCGAGAGTATGGCAGTCCAGATTGGCCAAGCCCCTCTGTGCGCCCTCACGATCTACCTGATTAACGAAAATTATCAGAGTGAAGATCTCATCCTGAAGTCAAAAAGCACACTAACAAAATTTCCAATTCGATCACGGTCTCACATTGGGGACCTTTATGTTCAGTCTACGCGATCAAACATACCGCGTTGGGCAAGCTTCTTCGAGGACTACGTTAACGCCAACCAACTCGGCAAGGTAAGTTCACCAGCTGCCGTTCTCCTTGTAAGGGCAGAGAGACGAATGTTCGCTATAACATTCGGACAGGGCCGTCACCTCCTAGATCCTGGCTGTTGGGAAGAACGATTCGGTCTCAAGGTTGCGCTCAACTGCATTGGGGAAAATCAAGTACGGAGCATCGACATACGAAGCTTTGATGCGCTCTCTCTACACACGCGTGAGCAGGCAAGCCATGAGGCAAAAGCTGAAGACTTCGGTCTGGATATAGAACAGGACCTACTGCGCGCGGTTACAGGATCACCGAAGGATCCACAACTAGGGCAATCTGTAAGCGGCATGGATGCGCTGACTGTCCGTGCGCGTGCTGAACTCGAAAACATTCAGAATCTCCTGTCGCTGTATCATGAGAAATTTCAAGATACCTCTTATCGATCTCGCTTTCCTTGGGTCGATCATATCGCAGAAGTCACAAGCGTAAGCCTTCGCCAGACACTCGATACGAACCTAGTCAGTCGAATTCAATCACAATCGTTTGATCGATGTTGGCTAGCAGCGCCTGAAATTATCGACTGGGGGCGCGTTAGCGGATTTCGGTATGGCTTCGGGTCGAGGTCGCCAGAATTGCATGATGTTCACTTCCCATCATTTCTGGAGTCTGTCGATGATCCTTCAGAAATTTCAAGGGAACTGTTGAACCGTCGCCGCATTTATTGCATGGAAGGAGACACTCAGCTTCATGCTTGGCCGGTGTACCGATGCATCTATTGCGAACTTGATCTCGAAGGAAACTTATATCACCTGAGCGGAGGGAAGTGGTATCGGGTGGACGCCGATTTTGTTGAAGCTGTCAATGCGTCGTATAGACAAATTCCAAAATATGAGGCAGAACTTCCGGAATATAATGATGCTACTGAGGGTGCCTACAATGAGAGGGTTGCACAAGAGCACCCTCAAACTTTTACTCTCATGGACCAAAAGTTTGTCCAGCGCGGCGGTGGTTCCAACAAAATCGAGTTTTGTGATCTTCTTAGTAGGTCAAACGATTTGATCCACGTAAAACGCTATGGAGGGTCGAGCGTTTTGAGTCACTTATTCGCTCAAGGTAAGGTTTCTGCAGAACTCTTCTTAATGGACAAAGACTTCAGATCGAAGTTGAACGGGATACTTCCTGAAGTCCATCGTTTGAATAATGTAAACGACCGCCCTATACCGGATCGGTATCGGGTTGTGTTTGCTATTGTGAGTGATCGCTCCGAAGACCTGACATTACCGTTCTTTTCCCGACTCAATCTAAGACACGCAGTCCGAACGCTTCAAGCCTACGGATACAGAGTTGCTATAGCCAAAATCTCTGTTAATGAGACGCTTGCCAATCTTAGTAAGTATGCGGCTTAAATCCTGGCCGGATGGGATGGCCGGATGGCCGTGGTACTATGTGACCGCCGGGCTCGAACCGCAAATCCCGTCCGGGAGCGTCTGGAGGAGCAGTCATGGGAATTGCCTTGATCGTAGGTGCTGGATTTTCTGTACCGGCGGGAATTTCTTCAGCAAATCAACTCGCTAGACAATTTCTGACTACGCCGGTCGAGCCAGGACCGGTTGACGACGCGATCACCGAAGCCCTCACCGATTTCTGGATCAATGTATTCGGTGCGGACGGCGAAACGCAGCCCACGCTGGAGGAACACTTCACTGTGCTGGATCTCGCGGCCAATACAGGTCACCAGCTCGGCCGGCATTACCCCCCGCGGAAATTGCGGGCGATTCGGCGCCTTAGCATCCACCGCATGTTCCAGGTACTCGACAGGCACTACAGGGATAGCCCGGCTATTGCGACGCTGCTTAAGGAGCTCAGTACGGTCGACCCCAGCTTGGCTGTCGTTTCCCTGAATTGGGACATCGTCGCGGAGAAGCACCTTGGGGCCCTCAATGCCCCGTACAAGTACGACATCGATGTCCGTGATATGGAGGATGATGCAATTGAGCCCGGTCCAATCCGTCTATACAAGATGCACGGCTCCTCGAACTGGCTCTACTGCGATTCTTGCCGACAGCTCTACGCGCCGGGTAACGGTGGCAGGGGCGCACTCAACCTTAACGCCTATCTTGAGCCGCACGACTTCCAAGCCCTCGGATTTGAGGGCGTAGCGGAAGATGTCCGCCGATCGACGCCGAATCCGCGCGAGTGTAGATGGTGCCACAACCGTCTGGCCGGTCGCCTTGCGACCTTCAGCTACAGGAAAGCGTTCTCCATCAATCAATTCCAGACGATCTGGGACCGCGCCTATAGTGCGCTTGCCCGTGCAAACCGCTGGCTGTTTATCGGCTACTCCATGCCTGAGGCCGACTTCGAGTTCAAGCACCTCCTGAAAGCAGCGCAGCTCGCCCGTCCTAAAGCCTCAGACCTTTCCATACATGTTGTGCTCAAGGAGGATTCGCGCGCAGAGGAACGATACAAAGGTTATTTCGGGAACCACCTGGAAGGCGTCATTCAGGCCGGGGTTGAGCAGTGGGTAGATAGCGGGCTAAATGGTTGGCTCAATAGCGCGGGCCTGAGATATGACAACGATAGTTGTTGACCTGCGTTATGTTAGTTCGCTGCATATCACACAACCCGAAAAAAATGTCGCGGGGGAGAGATTTATCGGCATTTACCCCCCCTACGCATTCCATCGCGACCGTGACCATCTTCGACCTTACAACAACTTAGCCGCGCAATTTCAATGCGGCTTGATTTTCAGCACAAAATAACACAGCGAAGGGGGTGTGAACACCTCTGTTGAGAGAGTTTTGAATGAATTACTGTGCTGCCTTAACGTGGAAGTAGGTTTGTTGCGGGGGTGCTCGGGCCTCCCTTTTCCGAGAAACTGAGCAAAAGCTACGGTTCAAACTGTCTTTGGATTATCACCGAGTGCGACCGCAGCGTGACAAAACGATTTATTCTTGCCTTCTTAGGACTGAAATTATTAAAGGGGGGGAAGTATGGCGTCTCAGTCCACCTTGCTCGGTGCAGCCGGTGAACATTATGTCATGGCCGAATTGTTACGCCGCGGCTACATAGCGGCGCTTGCTCCGCACGGCGTTCCCAATGCCGATATTGTCGTGACTGACCTTGAAGGCTCTCGTCTTTGCTCGATTCAGGTAAAGACGCGACGTGATCTTGGTTCAGATGGCGGATGGCACATGAAGGCCAAGCATGAGCAAATTCTAGGCGACCGCTTGTTTTATTGCATGGTGGATTTTGGGAAGACCCCTGAAGCGCAACCCATTGTGTACGTTTTGCCTAGCGCGCTGATCGCCAAGGTGCTCTCGACGGCGCACCGAAAATGGTTGGCGACGCCCGGTAAAAACGGACGGGCTCACAAAGACAGTGTTATGCGTCGGCTCCTGCCGGACTATGCGCGCACATTCGGCATAATTGATAATCCCTACCTTAAGGGCTGGCTTGAACCACATCGGAATGCTTGGGGTCTTCTCAAGCTTGAGGCGGCTTCCGTCGAGCAAGACACTTAAAAATGAGCATCACTAAAACCCGACGGTCAGTGCCGTCGTTTCAGAAACGGTGAGTTTCGGATCCCACGAGTCCGATCCTGCACGGCCCAATAAGGGAGAGCACCAGTCATCTAAGCCTTTCCAGACTTCCATTCCAACGCGTTCACAGTACCGCTAAACACCGCTCCTAGTAAGGCTATTTTTTGTTTTCGCGACTTGGTTCTGTTCAGGCGAAATCAGGCAAATTTGTGTGGTTTTTGCCGTAGAATGAACACGCCGGGAACACGTAGGGTAAATATTTAGAAACGGTTTGTCCTAGATGGAAGAAGGCCGGATTGGGGCAGGGTCTTGGGAGTGAAGTAACCTAGAGGTTGCCTACGACTATGGGGTAGCTGTCAGGAATCGGAGATGAAGACTGAAGAAGGGTGACGCCGTTTTTCCACACACGGACCTCATTGGCAGACTGAGGGTTTGATGAAGTGCATTGCCCCATTGGCCGCATCCTTTGAGGTGGACAATCCCTTTTCCTTCTTCAGGGTGTTTGTGTTTCAGTTGCAACTGTAGGTTGTGTGCTAAAGCCAAAGGTGCTCGTAACGCGAGACAGAAACGATGGTGGTGAGCAGACGTCTTCGCCTTCGCGGCCGCTGAGGATGGGGGAGACCTGGACATCTCTCTCGGTCAGGGTACGAGCCCCATTGAGTTTCTTCTGACAGACTGCATCAATGAGTTCTTGTCCATGATACTGGGTGATCCAATGCACGTCCCAGAGGCGCGCCGTCTGGTCGTCCGAGGCCGTGACAATCTGCGTGCCATCGGCACTAAAGGCCGCGGAGTTCACGTCACCTTCGTGGCCGGTGAGGGTCGCGAGCGGCTTGCCGGTTGCGCTGTCCCAGAGGCGCGCCGTCTGGTCGTCCGAGGCCGTGACAATCTGCGTGCCATCGGCACTAAAGGCCGCGGAGTTCACGTCACTTTCGTGGCCGGTGAGAGTCGCGAGCGGCTTGCCGGTCGCGCTGTCCCAGAGGCGCGCCGTCCGGTCGCGCGAAGCCGTCACTACCTGTTTGCCATCGGCACTAAAAGCCGCGGAGAACACGGGACTTTCGTGGCCGTTGAGGGTGGCCAGCGGCTGGCCGGTCGCGCTGTCCCAGAGGCGCGCCGTGTTGTCGAACGAAGCCGTCACTACCTGTTTGCCATCGGCACTAAAGGCCGCGGAGGTCACGGTACCTTCGTGGCCGGTGAGGGTGGCCAGCGGCTTGCCGGTTGCGCTGTCCCAGAGGCGCGCCGTCCGGTCGTCCGAAGCCGTCACTACCTGTTTGCCATCGGTACTAAAGGCCGCGGAGGTCACGGGACTTTCGTGGCCGGTGAGGGTCGCGAGCAGCAGGCCGGTTGCGCTGTCCCAGAGGCGCGCCGTCTGGTCGTCCGAAGCCGTCACTACCTGTTTACCATCGGCACTAAAGGCCGCGGAGTACATGGGACCTTCGTGGCCGTGGAGGGTCGCGAGCAGCAGGCCGGTCGCGCTGTCCCAGAGGCGCGCCGTCTGGTCGTCCGAGGCCGTGACAATCTGCGTGCCATCGGCACTAAAGGCCTGGGAGGTCACGGGACCCTCGTGGCCGGTGAGGGTGGCCAGCGGCTTGCCAGTCGCGCTGTCCCAGAGGCGCGCCGTGTTATCGAACGAAGCCGTCACTACCTGTTTGCCATCGGCACTAAAGGCCGCAGAGGTCACGTCACCTTTGTGGCCGGTGAGGGTGGCCAGCGGCTGGCCGGTCGCGCTGTCCCAGAGGCGCGCCGTGTTATCGAACGAAGCCGTCACTACCTGTTTGCCATCGGCACTAAAGGCCGCGGAGTTCACGGTACCTTCGTGGCCGGTGAGAGTCGCGAGCGGCTTGCCGGTCGCGCTGTCCCAGAGGCGCGCCGTCTGGTCGTCCGAAGCCGTCACTACCTGTTTGCCATCGGCACTAAAGGCCGCGGAGAACACGTCACTTTCGTGGCCGGTGAGAGTCGCGAGCGGCTTGCCGGTCGCGCTGTCCCAGAGGCGCGCCGTCCGGTCGGCCGAAGCCGTCACTACCTGTTTGCCATCGGCACTAAAGGCCGGGGAGAACACGGTACCTTCGTGGCCGGTGAGGGTGGCCAGCGGCTTGCCGGTCGCGCTGTCCCAGAGGCGCGCCGTGTTGTCAAACGAAGCCGTCACTACCTGTTTGCCATCGGCACTAAAGGCCGGGGAGAACACGGTACCTTCGTGGCCGGTGAGGGTGGCCAGCGGCTTGCCGGTCGCGCTGTCCCAGAGGCGCGCCGTCCGGTCGGCCGAAGCCGTCACTACCTGTTTGCCATCGGCACTAAAAGCCGCGGAGAACACGGGACTTTCGTGGCCGGTGAGGGTCGCGAGCAGCAGGCCGGTTGCGCTGTCCCAGAGGCGCGCCGTCCGGTCGCGCGAAGCCGTCACTACCTGTTTACCATCGGCACTAAAGGCCGCGGAGGTCACGGGACTTTCGTGGCCGGTGAGGGTCGCGAGCAGCAGGCCGGTTGCGCTGTCCCAGAGGCGCGCCGTGTTGTCAAACGAAGCCGTCACTACCTGTTTGCCATCGGCACTAAAGGCCGCGGAGGTCACGGCACGGTCATGGCCTCCATATCGGCTCAATTGAGCCGAGGCATGGGCCGCTCGGGACAATTCTGCTTCCGCTTCCGGAATGTGCTTCACTAGCCATGTACCTCGTGACGCCACGACTGCGAATTTCAGCGCTCGGTCATATAGACCTTTGTCATTAGCATTCTTCGCTTCGGAGGCCAACAGCAAGACCGTCTGCCGCTCAACGTTCTTTGTCTGGAGGATCATCCACCATCCTGCCACGATGAGAATCACGGCAATTGCGGCTAAGAGATATTTTGTCCATCGCTGCGCTTGATTTGTCTGTCGCTGTGCCTCAGCTGTACGATTCAGTTCTGCTTCACGTTCTGTTCGCTCGGTTCGTTCTTTGTCTCGGCAGGCTTTCAGGTATTCCCGCTCGTCTTGGCTCAGCCTACCGTCGTAGTCAGCGCGTGTCAGAAGACGCTCGGCATCTGCCAGGGCTTCACCCCTGTGTGCCAACCATGATCTCGGGTCTTCCTTTTTGTCCTGCTTCGCTTTGTGCCAGTCGGCAGCGGCGCGCCGGACGGAGTCAGCCAGTTTCAAATTGGCCCCCTCCAACTTTAGCCACGTGGTCAGAGTGCCCCATTGTCGTAATAGCGCTTCGTGGGCGACTTCCACGACCACAGCCTCCTGTCCGTCCGGCAACACACGCTGGTCCCGCAGCAGCAGCCGTGCGTCGATTAACCGTTCAAGCAGTGGGTAGACTTCAAGCGGCAGCGTGCGCCATGTTGCTACTCGTCTCTTGGCTTGTTCTGTGTCTTGATCCAGGGTGACCAGCGAGGGAAATGTTCGGCGCAGCCACTCGATGCGTGTGGCCTCGTTGGCTGGGATAACCGGGGCCTGGCCTGGATTTTTAAAGGCTTCTGTGATCGCTGCTTCGATTGACCCCTTGAGCCCATCCAGGGCTTCGTATTCATCCAGACGCAGATCGCCATCGGCCCCATGTTCGATGAACAGCCGCTCCAGCACGAACGCCAGTAGGGGTAGTGCGTCCGCGCCTGCTGCATCTTTCAAGAGCTGCTCGGTCAGGTCGGGTTTGACGATGAGCTTGCGCCCCGCTGCTGTCGCGCGTGCGGCCGGCCCTTCGATCACCATTTTATATTCGGCTTGGGCGAGGGGTGGAAGGCTGAATGGAGTCTGGCGCACGCCGACAAGTGTCGGTGCTGTTTGCAATCGCTCATAGGAATCGGACCGGATCGCGACCATCACGATAGTCCGGTGGCGAGCCGCAAGGGCGGTCTCCCCGTTTGTGGGCTGGGCAGCCAGGTCTTTTAGCAGGTCGAGCAATCTCTGCGCTTCCGCGCCGCCCTCTTTAGCGAATAGCTCTTCGCCCTGATCGATGGCGAAGACGACGGTAGGTGGATCAGCCTGTGGACCAAGCGCCTTCTGCGCCAGCGCTTGCAGTTCGGCAATGAGATGCAGGGCTCCACAAGGCTCCTCCATGGTTGTGCGGATCTGCGCCCGCGTCTTCGGCGCTCTGCAATCGTGGAAGGCCTTCTCGAAGCTCGCGAGGACTCCGCTCTGGCCGCTGATGGCTGACCGTTCCGGGCGGACCACCGGCAACGGGAGGAAATGCCTGTCGTCCCGTTTGAGGCGCGGCCAGAGGCCTGCCCGAAGAAACGAGGACTTTCCTGCCCCCGACGCACCGAGGATAACGAGGAGGCGTTCGCCGCGATCATCCATGCGTCGGAGTGTATCCAGCCCGCGGATGAGCGCCGCTTCGCGTCCAAAGAACACAGCGGCATCTTCCGCCTCGAGCGCCTTGAGTCCGCGGTAGGGCTGCCGCTCGGGATCGTTGGGTGGCGGCCAGGGAAACACCGATGGATCCAGGCCAGCTTTCTGAAGACCCTGCTTGAGACTTGCGAGCCCGGCTCCGGCGAGAGAGATGTCGGTGGGTGGCACGATTTGGTCTCGGTGGACGTGGAACGAGTGTTGCTCCGTACCTGTGACCAGATCGCAGAGTTGCCATTCGGTCGTCATTTCTCTCGGGAGCGAGTCAAGAGACGTCGTCTCGACGATCACCCCAAAGATTGTCTTGCCGATTTGCTTCGCAAGGAGGAATTCGGCCAGACACCACTTCGAATCTCGCCAGGCTGGTGAAATGAGAAAGAGGACCGCTTCACAGCGATCTGCCGCCGTTTTCAGTGCCTCTTGCCACCGTTCGCCCGGTGACAGCCCACGGGATGGCGTAATATCGAGAAAATACTCTCCCCATCCGTTCTGGTCGAGCCACTGAGCAACAGCGAGGGCCTTCGCATTATCCTGACTCGAATGGCTGACAAAGATCTTCGACATCGTCTTATACTAGCCTATTGCCGGAGTATCGACTGTTCGGAGACAACTGCTCTTGCCGCCTAATCCCTTTTGACGGTGGTTTTCGGGAGGCCGGCCAGGGCACACCCTCTCTATGGCGTACTGAGCGGCCGTAATCGTTACCGGACTGTAAAACGAATTACTCTTCTGCTTCGTGACATTATCTAATCCTGATATCGAGCTGCATCCCATTGGGTGATGATGCCCTTAATGGGGGTGTCCTTGTTCCACTGTCGGTCAGCAATATGACCTCAAGCGCCGGCTCAACTGAGAACCTGCCCATTACCTCCTCCACGGGAGCATCAAGCCTTTCGAAGTGAAATATCGGTATTCCCCTCAGAAACGGATCCTTTTCTTGAAGCAGCATTTTCACTGTAACGGCAGCAAGATTAAGCTCAGTCGAGTTCGCCTTGACTCGCCGACCAAGCCACCGAGTGATCTCATTCTCCGTGATCAGACCGCCAAAGCGCCCATCAGTGACCACCGGAAACTGCGAGAACCCATTTTCATAAGCCAGAGTGAGAACAATCGCGAGAGGGTCAGTGGCGTAAATCGTCTTCACGTTCCTGCGATAATTCATTGAAACCGGTTCAGGTTTCCGAAGACGAACTCTAATTTCGAGAAGGGTATTGAGTGAACATGGGGCAACCGCGATGGGGTACCCGAACGTAGGGCTACGTTGATGGGTCAGCAGATTACGGATATCTGCTAGGTTCCGGAGCCGGTTTGCGGAATCGTTCCAGAATTGGTTTTTCGCCAGGTACTCCTTGATCAACATGCTGACACCAGTCGTGTCATTGGCTCGCCGGCGCAGTATTTTCTTCAACGACGCCTCAACGTCGGCAAACAAGTGCAAGAATTCTTCGACGTCTTCGTGTTGGCGTTCGCTTAATCCACTCGCGGGTTTTGACATGATCCCCTCGATATCCTCTTTGAGGTTACCTACAGCTTGTCAACGGGGAATATGAATGGTGGCAGACTATTCAGACTCATGGTTTCTCAGTTTGAAAAATCCTCTCGACCTCTTTTCTTTCGTTCCAACGCTATCTTGTCGCCCAGCGCAGCCCCGTTGCAACTGCAAGGGCGCTAATCAGAAGCCGCGTCCTTGGGTTGCTTCAACGCCCCATAGACTTTGTGCAACATGTACTCCACGGCGAGCTTCCGAAAATCACCGTCAGCCATGAGCTTCCCGAAAATCTCTTCATTACCGTCCATGCGATCAATAACCAGACCCTCGAAGGCTTTCTCAAAGACGTAACGGAAGTCGTCCTTCGAGTTCGTCGCAGCCGCTTTCCGAAGCATGTCACTCTCGATGGCTTCCTCCTGAATCTGATCAAAGAAGAGCTGATCGGCTTGGGTAAAATTCGTACCGAAGCGCTCGTTGAGAATGTCGATGAGTTCAGACAGTTTGATCTTCTGGTCCTCCTGCCCGGTTCCAACGTCGCTCGGCCCCTTAAGCGGATGGGCGTCGCCTGCGGTTAGATCAATCTGCCCTTCGCTGATTTTTTGCAGCCGGTAGTACTGGAGTTCGATCTCGTCTTCCAAATGCTGACCTAGGCTCGCCTCGCGCTTCGGCAGCTTGGTGAGGAGAAAACGCAGGTAGGTGTACAACCTTTCCAGGTCGGAGTCCTGATACGGGATCACCTGTGACAGGAAGCCATACATATTGCGGAAGTTGACCAGCAGCGTCTTTACTTCCTCGCGTTTCTCTTCGGGGCGTTCCTTGAATCGCTCCACCGCCTGATCCAAGACGCCATTCATCTGAGCGTGGTCATGCACCGTTTCTTTGCGACGTGGCTTGAAATAGACGGCGCAAAAGGCTTTGACTTCCTCATCAAAAATCAGGCCCGTCTCTTCGATCTGGTGCTGCAGCCGGTAGAGATGCTGCGCGTCCGTTAACGGCTCAGTGGGCGTGTCTTCATAGTAGGGCTTGAAGGCTTTGAATATTTCCTCGGGCTTGTTGCGGAAGTCCAAGATGAAAGTGTCTTCCTTGCCCGCGCAGGTGCGGTTCAGCCGCGAGAGCGTTTGGACAGCGTGAAGGCCGGTAAGCTTCTTGTCCACATACATCGTGTGCAGCAGCGGTTGATCGAACCCGGTCTGATACTTCTCCGCTACCAACAGCACTTGGTATTCGTGGCTGTCGAACTTTTCTGGCAGCTCGCTTTCCTTAATGCCACCATTCATTGCGACTTCCGTCCAGTTCTTGCCTGGCGCATCGGGGTCTTCCACGATGCCAGAGAAGGCAACGAGTGTCCGAACGTCCGTATAGCCCTTCTCTTCGATGTACTTGTCAAACGCCAACTTGTAGCGCACGGCGTGCAGGCGCGAGTCCGTAACCACCATCGCCTTAGCCCGCCCGCCGATCTTGTGTTTCACATGCGTACGGAAGTGCTCCACCATCACTTCAGTCTTGGCGGCCAGATTGTAGGGATGCAGAGTGAGGATGCGGGCCAGCGCCCGCGCCGCCTTCTTGCGCTCCACATGCACATCTTCTTCTGTGGCCTGAACGATGCGGAAATACGTCTCGTAGGCGATGTAGTTCTTGAGCACATCGAGGATGAATTTCTCCTCAATCGCCTGCCGCATTGTGTACAGGTGAAAAGGCGATTCGCCGGACGGACCTGGCTCATCAAAGACCTTTTTCGTCTTGTATTTCGGCGTCGCGGTGAAGGCGAAGAAGCTCAAGTTCGGCTGCTTGCCCCGTCGCATCATTTCTCGCACGACTTCGGCAAGCTGGTCGGCATCGTCATCCTCATCCAGCTTCTGCTCTGCGGCATAGACCGCCGCTTCCTCCTGGATCCGGTCGGCATTCAGCACGCCTTTGAGCTCCATCGCACTTTCCCCTGATTGCGAGCTATGCGCCTCATCGATGATAACGGCAAACTGCCTGTCCTTCGTGGAAATGTCGATGCCGGGATGATCCTCCTCGCGCAGCTTCTTCAAGGTCTCCGAGATGAAGGGGAATTTCTGGAGGGTGGTGATGATGATCGGCGTCCCGTTCGCCAGCGCTTGCACGAGTTGCCGTGTGTCCTCATCAATCTTCTGAACCACGCCTTGCTTGTGATCGAACTGGTAAATGGTGTTCTGGAGCTGCTGATCCAAGATCCGGCGGTCCGTCACCACGATCACCGAATCGAAAATCTTCCTGTCCGCGGCGTCATGCAGGCTGGAGAGCTGATGCGCCAGCCAAGCGATGGAGTTAGATTTACCCGAGCCCGCTGAGTGCTGGACAAGATAGTTTTGCCCAGGTCCGTGCGCCTTGGCATGGCCGACCAGATCGCGCACAGAATCGAGCTGGTGATACCGGGGGAAGATCATCGTCTCCTTGGTGATCTTGCGGATGCCCTCATCCGTGAGGATGCGCTTCTCTTCAACTTGCAGGTGCATGAAGCGCCCGAGGATGTCGAGCAGGCTGTCTTTCTGCCACACCTCCCGCCACAGATAGGCCGTGCGATAGCCGCCATCGGCAGCCGGGGGATTGCCGGCATGACCTTGGTTGCCGAGACTGAAGGGCAGGAAGTGCGTCTTGTCCCCGCTCAGCCTCGTGGTCATGAACACCTGATCCTGATCCATGGCGAAATGGACCAGCGTGCGCTTCGTGAAATCGAAGAGCAGCTCCCGATGATCCCGGTCCTTCTTGTATTGCCGTTTCGCGTCTTCGACTGTCTGGCCGGAAAGCGGGTTCTTGAGTTCCATCGTCGCTATGGGCAGGCCATTGAGGAAGAGGACCAGATCAAGCGACTTGGAATGCTCCGTGCCGTAATAGAGCTGCCGCGTCACGGAAAGCTGGTTTTCCCCATAGAGCCTCAGCGTGTCCGGGTTCATCCGGTTGTTGGGAGCAAAGACTGCCACTCGCAACAGCTTGCCGTAGCACTTGAATCCCTGCCGCAGCACTTTGAGCATTCCTTTTGTGTCGAGCTCCTTAACCAGGTGATCGATAACCACCTTACCCGTATCCGCTTTGTGAATGGTTTCGAGTCCCTTCCACATCTTCCCCTGGGTCGCCTGTATGAAACCCAGCACCAGCACAGGATCGAGCGCCCGCGCCTTGTCGTAGCGATCCTTCGCCTCGCCTTCGCGGTAATCCACAAAGGTATAGCCGTCCTCCTTGGTCAGATGTTCAACGATCGCATCTTCAAAACGGGCTTCGGTGTGCTTTTTCATGGCTGGGCTTCCGTGGGCACTTTGACGTTGCACACATCAATTTTCCCTGTGGTCGAGGCGGTAATAAGCGCGGCGCGGTATTCGGCAAGAAGGGCAACTGCAGCTTCCACTTTCTCGACCATGCGGTCGATCATCCCCACGCTGCTTTCAATGTCTGCGACAATTGCGATCTGCTCAACGACGGGTGGCAGAGGGCAGGCCAACGAACGCACTTCCGGCATACCAATTGTTACAATCGTCGATCCCGTTTGAAGGCTTTGGAGGTGCTGATTCATCGCCTTTAGAACAAATAGGAGAAATTGTGGATTCAGCCTTTCACTACACACGTATGCGATGAAATGTTGTGAAACAGCCATCGGAACCTCGGTTATTGCACAAAGACCGACTGTCGCGTCACGAGAGAAAACAACGACTCCGGCAGGCAATAATTTTGCGGAAGAGTTGGCCAAGCCTAGTTCGCTGATTTGGTAGTGAGTTTCGCGAATCGAGTCTTTCTCTCTAAGCATCTTTGAGTCGTTGAGCGATACCCAGGGTATCGTACAATCGACCCAATACTCATCTACACTCCTCGCGGGTGTATGACCGCTTGCGATCTCAGCAACGAACTTGATCTTGATTGCCTCCCAATGCTTTGGCACTTGGCCGAGCCAAGGGATGCCGGAGTCGCGCATGGGGGCTGCGGGATTGAGGCCCTGGGTGACGGCTTGGGTGATGACCGCGATGCGTTTCTCCTTGAGCTTTTCCAACAGTTCTTTCTTCCGGGCCATCAGCGCGTCAATCTGGCCCGTCTTCCAGTCCAGAAACGCGGCGATCTTCTGCTGCTCGAGGACCGTGGGAACTGGCATGTAGATTGCGCCGAGTTTGTCACCGGTAAGGTGCGCAATTGTCGCCTTATTGCAAAGGATGGCAAACCAGCCTGCGTCTGCGATGTGCTTCAGGAGATAGGCGAAGTAACGAACATCGCCCCTCTCAGTGTCCCGAACACGGTGAAGGGCATTTTGAATAATTGCTGGCACTTCGAGACTCTTGATGATCGTAGCGCGTCCTACCTCGCCGCCTTCACAAACCAGGAGGTCGCCATTGGAAATAGCGTATTTTTCCAACTCCGACGGCGAAGCCCACATCTTTGGCAGGTCCTCTGTCGTCACTCGGTTCCAATTCACATGAAGGGCCTTGAGATAGCTGACCTCAACATCCTCCAGTCCCGACGGATCATTTTGGAGCATCTTCCCCAACTGCATCAGGAAGTTGATCTTCGCGGAACATTCCGCCCAATCAACCGGAACCTTTCTGACCCATTCGATCCTAGAAGTGCGGTATGCAGGGTAACTGACCAGCTTCATGTCGTGACATCCTTCAGCATGGCCATGATTTCCTTCTCCAGCTCTTCGATGTCCTTCTCGATCTTTTCCATCGGGCGCGGTGCCTCGTACTCGTAGAAGTGGCGGTTGAAGGGGATTTCGTAGCCGACCTTGATCTTGCTGTTGTCGATCCAGGCATCCGAACGATAGGGTAGCACCTCGGCCTTGAGATACGCTTCGCAGTGGTCCCGCACGATGACAATCAAAGGCTCCACGTCCACCTTACCCGTGTTCTTCTTCCCCTCATAGTCGAGCGGCAGCGGCAGAGCAATGCCACTCGGGAACGGCACATTTTCGGTATCCCGCAGGTCGGGGTCTGGTTCGGGGATGCCCTTCTTATCGCGGCAGATTTCGGCGCTGGGATCGCGTTCGCCCAAGCTCCCTGGGGCTAGCAATGCGCTCCTGAGTGAGCCATCCAGCGTGATGTCCGCCACTCGGAATACGTAGGCCAGTCGCTCTTCGAAGACGGCGCGGTCTTTGACGAGCTGCCCCTCGCTGAACCCGTCGTTCATGCCATCGAGCACCTCAACAATCGCTGCCTGCGCTTCCACGCCCTCCAGCTCTTCCTCGATGATTTTCTTCTTGTCCTTTCGCTTCCGGGAAATGGCTAGCTCCGCGAAGGCGTTGGTCCGCTTGAAGCGGTCAATGCGCTCGTCGGTCACTGCGAAGTTGAGCCGTAGCGGACGCTCGACGGTGATCTTGAGATAACCGAAGTCCTGGTTGTCGAATATTTTGCTAACGAAGAGGCTTTTGGTCTGGTCACGCTTGGGATCCACGTTCGTTTGAATCTTCCCCACAGTCAGGCGAACATCGTTGTGGAAATCGCCATAGAGTTTAGCGAGCACTTCAATGTGGTTCGGCGTGCCCTCGGTGCCGTCGCCGATACGTTTGCGCTTGTCACCGAGGCTCTTTTTCATCTTCCACGCGAAGTCGCTGCCATTGATGAGCTGCACCTTGCCGGCGCGCTTGGGGCGTTTCCGGTTGGTGACAATCCAGACGTAGGTGGAGATGCCGGTGTTATAGAAAAGCTGGTCAGGCAGGCCGATGACGGCCTCCAGCAAGTCGTTCTCGATGATCCAGCGGCGGATATTGCTCTCGCCGCTTCCCGCGTCCCCTGTGAAGAGGGGCGAGCCATTGAACACGATGCCAATGCGCGAGCCTTCTCCCCCCTTGCCACCTTTCTCGGGTGCGGGCTCCATCTTTGAAATCATGTGGAGCAGGAAGAGCAGCGCGCCGTCATTGATGCGCGGCAGACCTGGACCGAAGCGTCCGTTAAAACCAAACTCATTGTGCTCTTTGGTGACGTGGTCTTTCTCCGGCTTCCACTCCACGCCGAAGGGCGGGTTCGCCAGCATGTAGTGGAACTTTTCGTCCGGGTGGCCGTCGCCATCGACAAAGCCTTCCTTCGCCTTGCCAGTGCCAAGGGTGTTCCCGTAAATCATGTTCTTCACATCCTCGCCTTTGATCATGAGATCAGAGCCGCAAATGGCATATGCCTCAGGATTGTATTCCTGTCCGAAGAGTTCGAGGTTGGCGCTGGGATTGAGGCCCGCGTCAGGGTCTTTGATCAGCTTCTCTGACTCCGAGAGCATTCCACCTGTGCCCGCGGTCGGATCATAGATCCTGATGACCTTGTTGTCCTTGTACACCAGGTCGTCGTAGGTGAAGAGCAGCGTCACCATCAGCTTGATGACCTCGCGCGGAGTGAAGTGGTCTCCGGCTTCTTCGTTGGCTTGCTCGTTGAAGCGCCGAACGAGGTCTTCGAAAACATAGCCCATCGCGATGTTCGGGATGGTGTCCGGATGCAGATCTACGGCGTCAACCTGCTTGACTACCTCAAAGAGCCGGTTGGCCTCCTCCAACTTTTCGATCTCTTCCTCAAATTTGAACTTCTCGATGATCTTTCGCGCACGGGAGGAGAACCCGGCTATATAGTTACCGAGGTTGGCGGCGAGCTTGTCCGGATCGCCAAGGAGTGTCTCGAAGGTGAACTTGCTGGTGTTGTGGAAGGTCAGCTTGAATTTCTTGTTTATGATTTTTTCGATGGTCTCGGCGTCATACTTTTTTTCCGCCTTGAGCTTCTTGTGCAAGGCGATCACCTGATCTTTGGTGCTTTCCAGCACGCAATCCAGACGGCGCAGCACCGTAAGCGGGATCATCACCCGCCGATATTGCGGCGGTCGGTAAGGACCACGCAGGAGATTGGCGATGTTCCAGATGACATCACCGTGTTCTTTGAAGGCATCGAAGTTTTTCACGAGATAGAAATTTCCAGAGTCATATGTTCAAACGGCGGCAGCTAGTGTGAAATGGCTCTCATTGCGCGTTGCAAAGGGATCTTCAAGGGCGGAGAAGACCGATTGCTCTATTTAGGTGCGCAGAATAGCTCTTTTCCCATAAGAAAGCACGCGCACTGGGGAGGGGGATGGATTTTGACATAGGATTGTTCTTCCCGATTTCTTGCGTACAAACCTGCTGGTGTTGGCACGTAGCGCACGCTGTTTTGCACCGTTTTTCGCCTGTGCCGGGTCCGTCAGCCTTGTAGACCTGCTGCTCGCCCGTCTTACGTACCGCCTCACATACCCTCTTACGTATCATTAAGTATTTATATCTGTCCATGGCGAAGCGTAAAGTCCTTCCGGCCTCCGGCGTGACGGTTGTCCTCAGTAGTCCCTAACTGTCCTAAGCAGGCCTAAGTAGGGTACTTCTCACACTCATCGCACACCGGTATGGTCAGCGCCTTGCTGAGCGGTACCGAAGAAAGGACGGGGCATGAAGAAGAAGGAGTTGTTCACGGTGAAGGAATTGGCAGAGGAACTCCGCTGTGCGTCAACTGCCCTAAACTGCCGTAAGCTGCCGCAAACTGCCCGATTCCATTCACTCGCTCCCGCCGGTAACGTCAGCACCGTCACGAGCATCACCATAAGGAGACATTCGAATGAAGCGCACGCTGTTATCCGTGAAGGAGCTCGCTCACCAGTTAGGCATCAGTGCGGACTCCGTCTATCGAGCCTACCGTCGGAAGGAGATTCCAGCCGCGCAAATCAATCGGATGATTCGGTTCGATTTCGAGAAGGTCTGTCAAGCCATGGAGAAGAAAGCGCGAGGCATGCCGAATAGAGAGTATCGCAAGCAGGGCGCGACCGACGGCGCAGCCGCCGGCGCGCACCGCAGAAACGCCCCCGCACGGTAAAACGGGGGCGGAATTTCCACGGTTCCTTACGGAGGATCTCATGAGTATCTGGACCTGTGTACTTGGCTGGCTTCGCTTTACCGTCCCTGACACGACGGCAGAGGAGATCATGTCACGAATCGGCGGGGAGTGGATCAAGGATAAAAAGGGCTTTTTAGGATACCGGCAAGGGTGGTTGTCCCGTGGGAATACCGGTGGACTAGGCCGGATCGGTACGGGCGCGAGCTGGGCCCCGCGGGAAGTGCATGTGGATCTGTCCCAAGAGTTGATTAGCGATTGGACCTATCAGAAGTTTCACGACGTGGCAACGTGGGTCTTTGAGAAACAAGGCCATTTTGGGCGCATTGACGTGGCCTTGGATGACCGCAATGGGGTGATCGATGTCGATCGCATCTATGCCTCGGTGAAGGCCGGGAATTGTGTCTCCCACTTCCGTCAATCCCGTTTGATTTCGGGGCTCGATGTGGGATCAGGCCTGGATACGGGCCAAACACTGTGCATGGGCTCTCGGCAGTCAGACACCTATCTCCGTATCTACGATAAAGCTGCCGAACAATGGGCCAAAGAGAAGCCAGTCGAGGGCACCTGGATTCGCTGGGAGATGGAATGGAAATCAGAACGAGCGGATGCCGTCGGCATGGCCTTATCCGGTCTCGACCAGGATTCATTCCAAAAGTACATCGTCGGGGTGTTTCGCAGCGCCTTGGATTTCCGTGACTGTACCAGAGCCGATGATCCCAAGGATCGCTATTACGCGCCCTTGCTGGACTGGTGGAAGGTCCTGACGGAGGGGATGCAGCGGGCGCGGTTAGAGATTGCCAAGTCCGTGCAGAAGATTGAAGACGTAAAACGGTGGGCAGAGAAGAGCCTCGCGCCCATGTTGGGGCTGCTCTGTGCGCATCCAGAAGCCGGGGAGAAGTGGTTGGTCGGCATGATCGTGGAGGGGGTGGAACGATGGGGAGGCAAACAGTTGGGGTTGCTCGCCAGCGGCCAAGAGGCGCGGCGACTGAAGAACAAGCTGCGGGCGTGGGATCCTCGAAACGGGTTCTCTGCCGGCTCTGTCGAACCGGTGTCTTGAAGCTCTACATGTGCGGGCCACGATTGCGTGGCCGGTGTGGAGCCTGCGGGACCGTGTTCGTGTTTCTGTGGTCCTGTCTTCGACAGGGCTGGATGCAATGGTCTAACGAAAGGGGGAAGCATGTCTAAGTTTGTGGCGAATTGTGTGGTGATGGGGGTGAAGTCCAAGCCGAGTCAGGATGGGACGCGGACCTATCGGACCGCGATGCTCTACTTCGATGACGATACGACCAGCCTGGAGGCGAGTATCTCGGACGAGCACGAGCATCTCTACAGGCTGATGGAGGCCAATAAGATGAAGCCCTGTCACCTCACGGTGAATCTACGGGAGTACAAGGGGCAACGGTTCATCGATGTGCTTGGCTATTCACCCACTGGGTCAGTGGCCCTCCCGCCGGCCAGTAAGTAACGGAGAAGAGGACGAACAATGGTCTGGACCGTGTTGACCGTGGTGCAGCAGCTCGAATTCGCAGCCTTGTTCGTCCTCTGTTTCCTGATGGGGATCGTATGCGGAAAAAGTTGAGCCTGTGTTTCTACATGCTGCTGCTCGAAGCCATCACGGTCTCTCTCGTGGTCTTCCCGGTCTATGCGTTTCAAGTGTCGTCGTCGACCACGGGCTATGTTCGCACGCTGCCTCCGACTGGGGCCTCCGCGATGTTTGCGGCCAATCGGCCCTCCAGCATTGCGTCGATTGCGTCAGCGGCGTCCGCGGGTGGAGGAACGTCGTTGGCGCTTCGTGTGGTCACCGGAGCGGGATGGATTGGACTCGGGGTGACCGCGGGCTTGCTGCTCTATGAAGCCTACTATTCGGCGGCTGAGTTGTCTGCCCTGAAAGCCGCGGCGACGGATCTCGCGCATCATGTCGTGCCTGGCGTCACCCTTCCGGCGAATGCGCAAGTGATCAAGCCCTGTGCGGCGCCGTTTCCCTGTAGTGGGTACGATGCGATCCTGAATAT
>Ga0163153_10002617_pt1 | contig 25686 bp, 27 predicted proteins | sample OliLakLV19MP6IB1_FD_148629 | JGI IMG/M metagenome (GOLD analysis project Ga0163153, IMG submission 148629) | Freshwater microbial mat bacterial communities from Lake Vanda, McMurdo Dry Valleys, Antarctica - Oligotrophic Lake LV.19.MP6.IB-1 | ecosystem: Environmental > Aquatic > Freshwater >...
ATTATAAATTAAGAATATGTTGCATAGGTTATATGGTCATTGATAATTGAAACTTCTTTCGTTCATTTGTATATTGAAGCATGCAAAAAAGAAATTTTCTCATTACGGGAAAAAATCTCACCGTAGAAAATTCAGTAAATATAGTTTTAACATCCCAGAAAATCTCACTAAGTAAATCTTCCAGGCAGAAGATCATTTCTTCAAGAAAGCTTGTTGAAAAATGGATCGCGCGTGATGAAGTTATTTATGGGATTACAACGGGATTCGGTGAGTTTAAAGATGTCAAGATATCAAACAAAGATACGGAAACACTTCAGAGAAACCTTATTCTTTCACATTCTGCGGGAGTAGGGAAATACATACCGGATTTTATAGTCCGTATGATGCTGCTGTTCCGTATTAATTCACTGGCGCTCGGATATTCGGGAGTGCGGCTTCAGCTTGTAGAGCATCTTGTGCGGATGTTTAATTCGGGATTGATCCCGATGGTACCATCACAGGGTTCAGTCGGAAGTTCGGGTGATCTTGCGCCGCTGTCACATCTTGCGCTTACAGTTATAGGAGAAGGTTACTGTAAGATTGACAATAAAATATTTGAAAGTAAGACCGCGCTAAAAAAGAAAAACATTACGCCGATAGTACTTTCGGCAAAGGAAGGTCTTGCTTTGATCAATGGAACTCAGATGATGTCGGCATACCTTTGCAAATCAATTCATGACGCAGAATATCTTTCAAAGCTTTCCGATATAGCCGGAAGTCTTTCACTTGACGCTTTGCGTGGAAGTACAAAAGCGTTTTCCGACAGATTACAGAAAGTAAGACCGCATAAAGGACAGATAAGCTCGGCAAAAAATTTAAGACAGTTACTGGCAGGCAGCGGAATCAATTTATCTCATAATAATTGTAATAAGGTTCAGGATGCTTATTCATTGAGATGCATGCCCCAGGTTCACGGAGCTGTTAAAGATACAATCGATCATTGTAAAAAGATACTTGAAGTGGAGATAAATTCCGCTACTGACAATCCTTTAATATTCACAGAACCAGAGGAGCATGTAACGGGAGGAAATTTTCACGGCGAGCCGCTCGCGCTGATAGCGGATTTTCTTGCAATTGCAGTAAGTGAGCTTGGAAGCATAAGTGAAAGAAGGACAGCAAGACTGCTTGACGGAAGCTTAAGCGGTCTGCCGAGATTTCTTGCAGATGAAGGAGGATTGAATTCGGGTTTAATGATAGCGCAGTATACAGCCGCGGCACTCGTCAGCGAGAATAAAGTTTTATGTCATCCGGCTTCAGTAGATTCAATTCCAACCAGCGCGAATCAGGAAGATCACAATTCAATGGGCTCGATAAGCTCAAGAAAAGCATTTGAGGTTATAAATAACGTAAAGAAAATTTTAGGCATAGAAGTATTATGCGCTGCTCAGGGAATTGACTATCTGCGTCCTTTGAAAAGCGGGAAAGGAAGTGAAGAAGCATACAAATATTTAAGAAAGAGAGTAAAGCATATAAGCGCAGATACTAACACAAGTGAAATGATCCTCAGTGTAATTGAAATAATTTTTGAAGAAGGATTCATGAAAGCAATTGAGAGCAAGTCCGGAAAGCTGGGATGAAAAAATATTATTATAAAATACAAGATTGGACAGTTTATAAAACTCTTTATTATTACATAGATAAGCTGCTGCAAAAATTTGACAACGATCACATCTGGATATTATCATCAGGAATCTCCTTTAACATTCTGATCTGTGTAATACCTTTTACATTAATTTTACTGACCATACTCGGGGTATATCTTGACAGCACTTCAGTACAGGGACGTCTTACGAGCTATCTGGACAGCGTCGTTCCGCTGCCGGGACAATATAAGGACAGGTTCATATTCGAGCTTACAGAGAGGACAAACGAGCTCACGACAAATACATTTCTCACCGGTGCAATAGGACTTGCCGGATTATTCTGGACGGTGAGCGGATTGTTCAGCTCAATGAGAGAAGTACTTCGTAAAATTTTCATGGTGAATGATGAGCTGAATTATTTTATAGGCAAGCTCCGGGATTTTGTGCTAGTGATAATCAGCGTAGCATTATTTATTATGTCAATGGTCATCACTTCAAGCGTGCAGATATTTGAAGAGTATTCGCAGGGGATATTTGGTCAATACATTACCCTAACATTGTTTGAAAGATTCATTCCCATGGTGCTGGGTCTGATAATCTCATTTTGTCTTTTCTATGTTCTGTATGCGTTCGTTCCGCACTGGAAGTTCAATAAAAAAATTGTACTGTTCTCTTCATTTACGGCAAGTATATTCTTTGAGCTTCTTAAATATTTGTTCGCAGTCTACATTCTTAAGATAGCAAATTTTGGCAAGATATATGGTACCTATGCTACAATTGTCATCAGCATATTTTATATCTACTATGTTTCAGTTATCTTTGTAGTGGGAGCTGAGCTCGGTGAAATTTATTATTCAAGGAATAAGCATAAATTTGAAAGAAAAATAAAAAAACTAAAGTCTGCAACAGACATAACTTTAAACGAATAAATGGAACAAAAACAATTATACAGGACTCTTGAAAACATAGTAAAGGAAGCTCCCAAGATCGAGGATGAGGATGAGCTTCTCGGGTATGTACTTGAGCAGATCATTAACAATGAAGAAATACAGATCATCGGCGGAAGATTATGGAAGCTTAATGACACCAAGGAAGCTTACATTTTACTTGAACAAAAAGGCGAGGTCGATCTTATTGATGAAAAATATGAAGTGAAAGTTGAAAAGTACCCGATGTTCAAGAAGGTCGGACTTTATCGTTCGGTGATCGCCGAAGAAACGGATGAATATCTTATCGAAAAAGGGATCTTTCAGTACTCAGCCTCAGGAGCAGGGATCAGGTACAAGCTTAAGGATGATAAAGGCGAGCCGTATTTTCTTTATCAGTATTTAATCGCGCTGAATGCAAAGAGCTTCGAAGGTGATCTGCTCAATGCTTTGAATATCATCAGCATGACACTGAGCTCAATTCTTAAAACAAAATATATTGAATCAACAGCCAGGGAAAACATAGAAGAGCTTGAGAAGGCAAGGGAAATTCAGAGGAGCATACTTCCTGAGCATGAAATGAAGTTCGGCAACTATGAAGTTTTCGGATTATCAGTACCCGATAAAATTGTCGGCGGTGACTTTTTTGATTACCTGGAAAGTGAGGACAAGGAAAGACTCGGCATTGCAATAGGAGATGCAGCTTCAAAAGGTTTTTCAGCAGCAGCGCAGGCGCTGTATGTTTCGGGCGCTTTGAAAATGGGAGTAGGATATCAGATCAAAATGACAACGATGGTTAGCAAGATCAACAATCTTGTTTATGAAACTTTTCCTTTCGAAAGATTTGTGACGCTTTTTTACTGTGAGTTAATTACTGACACTAAAGGACTGTGCCAGTATGTGAGTGCCGGTCAGAATCCGCCACTGTTTTATAATTCCGAAAATGGCAGCATAGAATTGCTTGGAGCGACAGGTCCTGTGCTCGGTCCTGCACCATATCAGAAGTACGGAGCTGACAGCATTAATTTTAAAAAAGACGATATACTTCTCTTATATACAGACGGAATTGTAGAAGCGACTAATGAAAAGTTTGAATTTTTCGGAGACGCAAGACTGAATGAAACATTAAAAAAGTGTAAGGACAAACTTCCAAAAGAGATCTGTGAACTGGTACTTGAAGAGGTGAATAAATTTTCCGCACACGGTGTTTATTCCGATGACAGAACACTTGTTGCCATTAAAAGAATTAAATAATAAATGAAAAGCTTTACTAAAATTTTTTTGTAAATTAAATCATAAGGAGACATTATGTCAGTATTAAAAGTTCTGGAAATTTTATCAAGTTCACCAAAGAGCTGGGAAGCTGCAGCCGAAAGCGCAGTAGCGGAAGCATCGAAGACAGTAAGGGATATCCGTTCAGTCAACATTAGCAATATGAGCGCCAAAGTTGAAAACGGAAAGATATCCGAGTATCGTCTGAATTGTAAGGTCACCTTTGAAGTTGGCGGCTGATAAGAAATGTAATGAATGACCGGAAGCCCTTAAAAATCTTCCGGTTAATTTAATGATTAATTTTAAGGAGAAATTAAAATGAGAAGGTTATTAAATCCTAAATTATTAATTGCGGTTGTCATTGCGATCATTGCTGTTATTTCATTTTACAGCAAGACGCAGGTCAATCCGATAACGGGTGAGAAACAAAGAGTGAGCCTTACTCAGGAACAGGAGATAGTGCTCGGTCTTAACAGTGCCCCTGAAATGATACAGCAGATGGGCGGTGAAGTCAATGATCCCAAGATAAGGGATAGGGTCAATCGTGTGGGACAGAAGCTTGTAAATGAAACCGAAGCGGGGAAATCAAAATATAAATTTAATTTTCATGTACTTGCAGATCCCAATACAGTAAACGCGTTTGCTTTACCGGGCGGACAGATATTCATTACAATGGGTCTGCTGAAATTATTAAAGACGGAAGATCAGCTTGCGGGAGTGCTTGGTCATGAGATCGGACACGTTATAGGCAGACATTCTGCTGAACAAATGGCAAAGCAGGAACTTACCGAAGGGCTTGTCCAGGCAACTGACATTGCATTATCAGATCCAAACAGTCCCGGCTCAAGATCAGTGATCGCAAGATATGTTGGAAATGTTATTAACATGAAATACGGAAGAGAGGATGAAATAGAATCAGACAGATTCGGAGTAAAGTATCTGATTGAAACCGGCTATGAGCCGGAAGCTCTGATAGAAGTAATGCAGATACTTAAGCAGGCGAGTGGCGGAGCCCGTCAGCCGGAATTTCTGAGTACTCATCCTGATCCTGAGAACAGAATCGAGGAGATTAAAAAATATATTCAGGAGTATCGAAAAAAATAATTTCTATTTCAGAATAAAAGTGCTATATTAAACGGAATTAATTATTCTCCTAACCATAATTTTACAATTACCATGAAAGATAAGCAAAAATTTATTTCTTCCGTGATTGTATCCCTACTTGCCGGATTTATTTACTATATGTTCGGACAAGACATCAATAAAAATTTTGATACTTCAGTTAAGACCATTGTCATCTCAAATGAAATCGATGAGCATTTGAAACAGGACAGTAAGTCCTTCAGTTTACTTAGCAGGTCGAATGTCAAAAACAAAAACTCAAAATTTTATCTAAAGAAAAAAAATACCACCGAGATCAGAGTTAAAGGCGAAGCTATCGACGGAGAGGAGATGTTCTCTGACCTGGTAGTCCGCACTCAGGCAAGATTAAAAAGATCCGTACCGGATAAAGAAGTTAACTTTTCTGCTGAACTTGAGCAGCTTATGAAAGATGAGAACTACTCATTGCCAAGCAGGCAATTCAAGATAGAAAAGAGAACTGATAAAAGTGGTAATGTTGTCGCGGATTCAAAAGAATCCAGAACTTCGGTGAATTTTTTGCATAAAAGCATTGAGGATGAATTGGGAAATGGATTTGAATATAATTACATATTCAAAGGTAAGAATAATTCGCAGTCAAAAAAGAACAAGAAAATTTCAGGTTACACGCCAGTACCAAATGACTATAATAATTATAATGGTTATCAGTACAATTCAGACGATAGTGGGAACAGCAATGAATGTAATCGTGTTCAGGTAGAGTACAAGACAAGAGTGATTTGGAGCAATGGTCAGAAAATAAGTGTAGTCATTCCTGTTGTAAAGGTTAAAGTCAATAAGGTAGACATAGACAGTGAAAATGATAGGGAAGAATCTAACGATATAATCGATCTGGATATTGATGTTGAGGTTAATTTTGATAATGAAGCTCCTGAGGCGGATACTGACTCTGATCAGGACACAATGTAATTTCAATTTAAAAATTTTATTAATTAAACTATAAGACAATGAAAAAGAAAATTCTGGTTTTAGCTTCACTCGTAGTTATCCTTGCAGCAGGTGTATTGTATACACAAAGCAATCTGATTGCTGACGACAAGGACGGAAAAAATTCAAAAGACTGTAAAACTTCAAGCACTCAAAAGTCATCCACCGAGAAGTCGGGCTGCACTGATAAGAACATGAGCGGCGCAAATACTTCAGATGATAAAGACGGTTATAAGATGTATGAGTTCGTTACAGACAAGATTCACTGTGATGCATGCAAATCAGGAATGTCAGAAAATTTGATGGGTATTTCCGGTGTAAAAGAAGTCAATTATGGTGAGACCTGTAATGTTTCTAAAATGACAAACATCAAAGTTTATTTTTCAGAAACAGATACAACACCAGAAGTCATAGCAGCATCAGTCAAAGAAAAAGGTCTTCAGGGAAACTGCTCTGACGGTACAAAATGTGACTCAAAGAAATCTACAGAAAAGAAATTATAAAGTTCTAATTTTAAAAACGAAAGCCCGCATTCAGAAATGAGTCCGGGCTTTTTTTATTGAAAAATTTAAAACTATAAATATATCATTTACATTATTTAATCAGAAAGAATTGTCAACCTCTTCTCTCCTTGAAGGTATCTCAATGACTGGATGTCTTACCTTATTTTCAAACTTTGCATATTCACGAAGGAAAATCAGATTGAAATCATCTACAGGTCCGTTTCTCTGCTTGCCGATAATAATCTCCGCTTTTCTTAGCTGTTCTTCATAGTCAGGGTCGTCCTGATTAATTTTGATTCCGCTCATTATCGGTCTGTGAACAAATATCACTACGTCGGCATCCTGCTCAATTGCTCCCGATTCCCGAAGATCAGCAAGCTGCGGACGCTTTTCCTTTCCGCGTTGTTCGATCGCACGATTAAGCTGGGCGCAAGCGACTACAGGTATATCGAGCTCTTTAGCAAGCGCTTTTAGTCCGCGCGATACATATGCAACTTCAAGGTCTCTTCTCTCGGAATTTTCAGGACCACGGACCAACTGAAGGTAATCAACAACAATCATATCAATTCCAAAATCCATTTTCATTCTCCTTGCCTTTGCTCTTATTTCAAGAATGGTAAGCTCACTTGTATCATCAATGAACAAGTTCGTTTTAAGTTTATGATAATTGTGTAAAACCCTTTTCCATTCATCGGGAGTTGAACGTCCCGTTTTCAGCTTTACTCCGTCTACTCTGGCTTCACCCGCAAGCAATCTCAGAAGTAATTCACGGAATGACATTTCAAGACTGAAAATCGCAACAGACTTTCCGTGATCGACGGCAGCATTTCTTGCAATGTTCATTGAGAATGCGGTCTTACCGTGAGAAGGTCTTCCGGCAATTACTATCAGCTCGGACTTCTGAAATCCGGATGTGAGATCATCGAGTTCGCTAAAGCCGGTAGGCACACCGACTATTGCGTTTTTATTTTCGCGTTGATCACCAATTACTTTTATCAAATGGTCGAGCTCATCTTTGACGGACAGGATCTTTTTCTTTGAAAGGGATTCCGACACATCAAGTATCCTCTGCTCGGCATCATCGAGTATTGAAAATGTATTTGAAGTCGGGTCAAAGCATTTATCAACTATTTTAGAAGATATGCTTATGAGATTTCTTAAAATGAATTTTTCAAAAACGATCCTTGTATAAAACTCTACATTAGCAGAAGTTGAAATGGAAGTAGTAAGCTCGATAATATATTCTATGCCGCCGATCTCTTCAAGCTTTCCGAGACGTTTCAACTCTTCCTTCAATGTGTGCGGATCGAGGGGTTCTTTCTTTCCGTCAAGATTTATCATTGCTTGATAGACAATTCCATGAGACGGTCTGTAAAAATGCTTTGGCTCGAGCAGCTGTACAACATCGTTCATCACACTATTATCAATAAGAACGGAGCCGAGTATTTTTGATTCAAGCTCTAATGCATTCGGAGGAATTCTGCCTCCGTCGAGATCCATGCTTTCATCAATGGGATCCTCGTTTTTAATTTTATTATATTTTTTTTTCAATATTTTATGAGGTAGTAATTCTAAATTTATTTTGTTTTCAACAGATCATATTCTTTTCTGAAAAGCTGAACATCTTCCCATGTTGGTCTTTTCCAGTTGGGATTTCTAAGTAAAGCAGCCGGATGATATGTCACCATCATCTTTATTCCTTTGTAAGCATGGAATTTTCCCCGCAGCTTTCCAAGCGGTTCTTTAGTATTTAAAAGTGTCTGTGCAGCAAATGAACCTACTGCTAAAATCAGTTTCGGCTTTATAATTTCAAGCTGTTTAAAAAGATAAGGTTCACAGTTTGCAATTTCATCAGGAAGAGGATTTCTGTTTTCAGGTGGTCTGCATTTCAGAATATTGCAAATGAATATTTCATCACGTGTAAAATTTATTGCTTTAAGAATATCGGTCAAAAGTTTTCCTGCTCTGCCGATAAACGGCTTTCCCTGTTCATCCTCATCAGCTCCCGGCGCTTCACCTACGACAACGACATCGGCGTTAGGATTACCGGTTCCGAATACAACCTGTTTCCTTGTGCGTGCAAGCAGAGTGCACTTAGGACAATCTTTAATCTCATTTGCAAAAGATACCAGATCAGAACAACTCATCCAATCCTCTGATGCAGGAGTATCAAGTGCAGGAATGCTCAGTTCATTTTCTTCGTGAATGAGTTCAACCTTTAACTTTTCCGAAACAATTATTTTTTCTTCCTGAGCAACTTTCTTTTCGACATCGTCTTCATCATACAGCCCTGTGCCGGCTTCTGACGGAATTATATCCTTTTTATAAATCGCATAATTATTGTGCTCAATATAAAACTTTATATAGCCGGCAGCATCGTCCAGGATTTTGTTTTTCTCTTCACTCATTTCAATTGCAGATACTTATCAAGGATCTTATTTCCGGTCTCATACTTGCTGAGCATCGGGAGTTTTTCAATTGTCTTTTTATCAAGCAGCGTTACAACATTAGTATCTGTTCCAAAGCCGGCACCTTCTGTTTTTGGATTATTGACAACTATGAAATCCAGATTTTTATTAATTAATTTTTTCCTTGCATTCTCGATCTCATTTTCGGTTTCAAGCGCAAAGCCGATCAGCTTAAATCCGATTTTGTTTTTACCCGCATAAGCAAGTATGTCAACAGTTTTTTTAAATTCAAAAGTAAAGTTGTCACTGTTTTCTTTCTTGATCTTTGAGTCAATTGTGTTAACAGGCTTAAAATCTTCAACAGCGGCGGTCATTACAAGAAGATCTTTTTTCTTAATATTATCTTTAACCTTCCTGAGCATTTCATCAGCGGTCTTTACATTGATCCTTTGAACTCCTGCAATATCATCAAGAGATACAGGTCCGGTGATAAGTGTAACAGATGCGCCTCTGTCATTAGCAGCACGTGCAAGCTCAAACCCCATTTTTCCCGTGGAAGAGTTTGTCAGATATCTTACACTGTCAAGAAATTCAATGGTTGGACCGGCAGTTACAAGAATTTTTTTTCCGGTGAGATCTTTTTTTTGAGAAAAGAAATTACTTACATATTGAGAGATCTCTTCCGGTTCAGCCATTCTTCCTTCCCCGTATATGCCGCTTGCGAGTTCTCCGAAAGAAGGTGAGATAATTTTATATCCGTATTCTTTAAGTAAATTCAGATTTTTTTGAGTAACAGGATTTTTATACATATCATCGTCCATGGTGGGAGCTATTATGACAGGACATCTTGAAGCAAGTACAGCAGAGAGCAGAAAATTATCGCTGATACCGTGAACGATCTTAGCAATTGTATTCGCGGTAGCCGGGGCTATGATAAAAATATCTGCCCACAGACCGAGATTTACATGCCAGGTCTTTGTTTCAACTTTTTCTATTTTGCTGATATCCTCGTTAGCCGGGAACAAATTAATGATCACTTCATTCTTTGAAAGTGTTGATAGTGTAATAGGTGAGACGAACTTAGCTGCAGAAGGTGTCATGACAATTTTTACTTCAGCACCTTGTTTGACCAGCATTCTTACAAGATAGCAAATTTTATAGGCGGCAATACCTCCTGAAATACCAATTAAAATTTTTTTATCCTTGAGCATAAAAATCTTTAAAGTTTAGTAAAAAAAATATCCCTCAAAAAGACAAGGGATATTAAAAGAAAATTTTAGAAAAGAAAAAACAGAACTAGGATTTTTCATCTTCTGAATTTTTGAATCTGTAATTAAGCTTGTCTTCCATAAGTTCATTGATAGCCAGAATAGTTGGCTTTTGTCTTTTTTCAAACTCAAGAGAGATGTTTAATTTATCCTGATTCATTATCGTATCATCTTCGGTTTCTTTGGCGATGATAGGTTCGAGTCTTTGGTTTAATTCCATTTTCATCGAATCGTTAATCTGTCTTGCCTTTTTTGAAGCAACAACAATTGATTCGTACAGGTTAGCGGTTTTGGATTCAAATTTTTCGAGGTCTAATGTTTCTATAGCCATGATTTTTCCTTATTTTATTTATTGAAATTATTTATGATGGTCTGTACTTCGGATACTGCTTTTTCGAGGTTATCATTTACCACAATATAATCAAATTCATTTGCTTTTCCGATTTCTAAATCTACCCTTTTTATACGTTCATTGATCTGTTCAGGGCTTTCAGTTGCCCTTTTCTTCAAACGCTCTTTAAGAGTCTCAATATCCGGCGGCTTAATGAAGATAAGAGCAGCATTTTTCCCGTAAATTTTTTTGATGTTTAAAGCTCCGTTCACATCAATATCGAAGATCACATTCACATTATTACTCAGATTTTGCTCGACAAAGGATCTTAATGTCCCGTAATATTCGCCATTGAATACTATTTCATATTCCACAAGCTCATTATTGCTGATCTTTTTTTCGAACTCATCTTTGCTAAAAAAGAAATAATCGCTCCCATCCTTCTCATTTTTGCGGCGTATCCTGGTTGTTGCGGATATGGAGAAAATAAATGAAGGGTTATCTTTTAAGATATTCTTGACAATGGTGGTCTTTCCCGCTCCCGACGGAGCAGCAATTACAAAAAGCATTTATGATTAAGGTAAATTTTATTATTCAACATTCTGAAGCTGTTCCCGAACCTTTTCCATTTCTTCCTTCATTACTGCAGCCCTTTGTGAAATGCCCGCGTCCAGTGACTTTGAAGCAATGGTATTGATCTCCCGGTTGATCTCCTGAATCAAAAAATTAAGTCTGCGTCCGGCAGGTTCATTTGATTTTGAATATTCCGTGAAATATTTTGTGTGACTTTTTAAGCGGATCACTTCTTCAGTAATATCGATCTTGTCAGCGAAAAGTACTACTTCCTGTTCAAGACGGTTGGCATCAATGATCCTTACATCCGACAATATTCCTTTTATCTTTTCATTGATTCTTTTTCTTTCCGAAACGGTTCTGTCTTTTGATAATTTTGATATTGCAGAGGATTCCTTTTCAATAAACTTTATACGGTCGAGTATATCTTTCTTTAAGCTGTTACCTTCCTTCTGTTTCATCGAATTAAGATCATCAAGAGCAGTATTTAGAAGCCGGCAAATGAAGTTGAACTCATTCTCACTAATCTCAGAGGTTTTATCATTTGTAAAAAGGTCAGTAAAATTTAAAAGGTGTTCAAGCTTCACTTCTTCCTTTGAGCCGATTATTTCATTGGCTTTCTTTAACAATAAATAATAGTCACGTATCGATTTTTCATCGGCTTCAATGTTATTCAGATAGTCACCGTCATCGATCGAAAGATTAATATTGATCTTCCCTCTCGAAACTTTTTTACGGACAAGTTCCTTCATCTCAAAGTCCTTTGAAGCGAGCTTCTTTGGATATTTGAAAGAGATTTCAGAGAAGCGGTTATTAACCGACCTGATCTCAATTCCATAGTTTTTTTTTTCAAATGTTCCTTCGGCTTTACCAAAGCCGGTCATGCTTATTATCATAATCTATTTTAGTAATTTAAACCAAAAACCATTCCACCACATAGCCACATAGAGCACATATTCTTACTTAACAACATAATGCTTTATCAGCTCCTTCTTAAGAAATTCAAACGCTTCTTTGGGTGTGTTCACAAACTTGAACAGATCCAGATCTTCAGGCGATATCATATTTAGCTCAGCAAGCTTTTTAATATCTATTATCTTGTCCCAGAATTCCTTTCCATAAACAACTATTGTCATCTTCTTGTGAAGCTTCTGCGTCTGAACAAGTGTAAGAATTTCCATAAGCTCATCTATCGTTCCGTATCCGCCCGGCATTATTATCATTGCCTTTGCAAGATAGGCAAACCAGAATTTTCTCATGAAAAAATAATGAAACTCCAAATTCAGCTCAGGTGAAATGTAACGATTAGGATACTGCTCAAAAGGAAGTGATATATTTAATCCCATTGAGAAGCCCTTTGCTTTCATTGCGCCTTTATTGGCTGCTTCCATTATTCCGGGACCGCCGCCGGAGCATACGACAAACTTATTTGGCTTCTTCAGACTCTTCGCCCATTTCGTCAGCAGGAATGCAAGTTCTTCGGTATCCTCGTAATACTTTGACATTTCAAAATTGACGTGAGCGTTCTTAAGTTCTTTCTCAAGCCTAGGATTTTTTCTTTTGGATTCCTTGATCAGTTTCTTAACTTCTTTCAGCTTTGCAGCAGCAACTTTTCTAGGCAGTGTCCGGGCAGAGCCAAAAAAAACTATGGTATGATTTATCTTGTACCGTTTAAATCTTTCAAGCGGCTCTGAATATTCTGTAAGTATCCTTATATTACGTGCAACAGGAGAATTGAGAAATTTTAAGTTGTGATAAGCTTTAGGAGATTTGTTGAGAAATTGCATTAATTTTTTTTATAGGGGTTTATGTATAGTTCAATTTTTAATAATCGCTTTTCAAAGTGATTTGCCTCCGTCGATCACGAATGTCTGACCTGTGATGTAAGAATTGTTTACTGCAAGGTAACATATCATTGATGTAATATCATCAGACTTTGCAAATCGTTTCATCGGGTATTTCTTTTCATCTTCCATATTTACGTTAGCATTGTCATCCTTATCAATAAGAACAGTCCCCGGTGCAATCGCGTTTACAAGAATGTCGGGAGCCAGCTTCTTTCCAAGCTGCTGTGTAAGCTTTATCACTCCAGCTTTGGAAACGGAGTAAGGAATATATCCTGTCCAGTTCTGTACTGCTCCCAGCGATGCAATATTAATGATCCTGTTAACGCTTCCTTCACTCTTCATCATTATCTTCGCCGCTTCCTGGCAGCAGAAGAAGACGCTCTTAAGATTTGTGCTTATGAACTTATCAAACAACTTTTCGCTCGTTTCAAGAAAATCTGTTTGCCTGAAGATAGCTGCATTGTTCACAAGCACATCAAGCTTTTTATATTTTGTAAAGACCGTACTGAACATTTTTTTTATCTCTTCAACTTTGGTAACGTCGCATTTAATCGCTGTTACTTCCACACCTTCAGCTTTTATGTCTGAAATTGTCTGCTCGAGAATTTTTTTACTGCTCTCATTATATGAAAAAACTATGTCAAATTCATTTCGTGCCAGAGACAGGCAAATGTCTTTCCCTAGTCTTCGTGCCCCTCCGGTAACTACCGCAACTTTCCTGTCTTTCATTTTTATTCCTGATTATTAAACTGATAATTGAATCTGTGCCCTTGGGATGACTCGAACATCCGGCACGCAGTTTAGGAAACTACTGCTCTATCCACCTGAGCTACAAGGGCAATTATGATATTCTTTGAAAATACAAAAGTTGAGGGACAAATTCAGCGATAAGATTTGTCAGATTGAGTTTGTAGAGTTCATTGAGTTTTTAGAGTTCATTGAGTTTGTAGAGTTCATTGAGTTTTTAGAGTTCATTGAGTTTGTAGAGTTCATTGAGTTTGTAGAGTTCATTGAGTTTGTAGAGTTCATTGAGTTTGTAGAGTTCATTGAGTTTGTAGAGTTCATTGAGTTTTTAGAGTTCATTGAGTTTTTAGAGTTCATTGAGTTTTTAGAGTTCATTGAGTTTGTAGAGTTCATTGAGTTTGTAGAGTTCTTGAGTCTTTATTGTAACAATTTTAATCTTACTTAATAGTTGGGAAATTCTGGAAATTATATGAGTGTAGCTTCATGATATTAAATTATTTTTAGTAAGAAAGACATTGATATTGAAATAGATGCAGGTCTTATTTAGATTTGAAAATCTGATTTTAATCATAATGGTTTTTTTAAATAAATCTGAAACTTCTGAATAATGAAACTACTTTTAACAATTGGTGCGGGCAGCTTTATTGGCGGGATACTGCGTTATGCTCTCAGCCATTTCATTAATAATAAATTCCTTTCGACATTTCCATTCGGCACCTTTACTGTCAATATCACCGGATGTTTTCTTATCGGTATTGCATTCGCAATGATAGAAAAGAAGGATATCTCAACTGAGATGCGGCTCTTTCTCACTACAGGTCTTCTTGGTGGCTTTACAACTTTCTCCGCTTTTTCAATTGAAACAATAAACCTCTTTAAGGAAGGTCATACAGCTTACGCCTTCGGTTATATTGCTTCGAGTGTGATTATTGGTCTGCTTGCAACTTATATCGGGACTTTGGTTGTAAAACAGTTTTGATAAAACAATTACTCATCACGATTTGAAGCGGGAGGGGATTTTTGTTTAAATTACTATTCTATAGGATTAGAATTATTTTGTGATATGCTGAATAATTATTATACGATTAAAGCCGTTGCTGAATATCTGAATAAACTGCTACAGGGGTATTCAATTGCCGAAGTCTATACGCAGGTAAAGGATAAGCTTTACATTGAAGCGGTGAAGCATAAAGAAGAAAAGATCATCGCAGTCGAATTTTCTGTCGAGAAGGATCTTAATTATGCAGCTATAAAAAATAATTTTACAAAAGCGCGCAAAAATTATGCTAACCTTTTTGAAGAAATTACAGACAGGAATATCCTTTCTGTTGAACTGCTTAATCATGACAGAATAATAAAGGCGGTACTTGAAGATAATCTTGAAATTGTATTTACTTTCTTTGCAGGTAAATCGAATTGCTTCATTCTTGAAAACTCCATTGTCATTAACGCTTTCAAAAACAGATCTGAACTTTCCGGAAAAAACATTTCCGAAATAATTCCGGGAGGAACTCAGAATAGCAAATCCAGCTCCGCAGCTAATATTGCTGAATACTTAAAATTAAATCATAGAAAATTCGGAGCTGTATACTGGAAGGAAACTCTCTTCCGTGCAGGTCTGAAGCCGGAAGACATTGCAAGTGAAAGTAATATTCAAAAGCTTCTTCCGGAGTTAAAGACTATCGAAGCAAGTTTGAATGACCCAAAATTTCTGCTTTACGAAAAAGATCAGGAAGCGCAGATGTCATTAATTCTTTTAAAACACTTGTCCAATGAGTATTCCTCTTTTGATAATATTAACGAACTGATCAACAGGTATCTCAGATTTAATTACACTATCAATAAAACCGTTGGTTTAAAAGACAGAAAGCTGAAAGAATTATCTGTAAAGTTAGGCGGTGTCGATAAAAAGATCACAGGTTTGAATATACAGCTTAAGCACTCGGAAGATTCAGATGAGATAAGAAAACAGGGAGATTTTATTCTGCAAAATCTACACGCCATTACCAAAGGAAGTAAAACAATTTTATATGATAACACAGACACGCAGAAGGAGTTAAAGCTTAAAGAAAACCTTACACCGGTTGAGAACGCGCAGCTTTATTTTGAAAAATATAAAAAGCAAAAGGCATCGGTAAACATACTGAGATCAAAAATTGCCGGCATTGAAAAAGAAAAAAGTAATATCTTAAATGAAATCGAAACAGTGAAAAAAATGGAAGAGTATAAAACACTTGAAAAGCAGGAAAAGAAATCAGTAGAAGATAAAAAAGATGAGACGTCTAAGTTCCGGAAATTCCGGCTGAATGAAAGCTATGAAGTGTGGGTAGGCAGGGACAGCAGATCAAATGATGAGCTTACAACAAGGCACACATCTCCTAATGATCTTTGGTTTCACGTCCGTGGAGCAAGCGGTTCACATACTGTGTTGAAGACCGGCAATAGGAAAGACAGTGTAGACAAGGTCGTGATCACCAAAGCAGCGGCGATCGCGGCGTATTACAGCAAAGCAAGAAACTCATCCAATGTGCCGGTGGCGTATTGTGAAAAAAAATATGTCAAAAAGAAAAAAGGTTTTAAGGAGGGGAGTGTAGTAATGGAAAGAGAGAAAGTGATCTTCGTTCGCCCGTCATTGCCTGAAGTCAATCATGCCTGATCATGCTGCGTTCAAGCTCGTAAAGCTTTTCTTCAATGCGTTTGCTATTGGATGAGCCCGCCCGCAGCAAAATATTGTACGCATCAAACGCGTCCTTGAAATTTCCCTGTTCGGCATAAATGTCCGCAAGAGTTTCAGTGACAATTTTTATTTTATGCAGAAGATCATCGGGTGCATTGCCTGAAGCTGATTGTTGTTTTAAGTCAGGGACATTCAGTGATTGCTTCTTCTGAATTTCCTTATTGAAATGAAACTCTTCAAAGCTTTTCAGAAAATTCTGAAACTCCGTTTCACTTTCGATTGTCTTATGTGCATCCTCCTCAAGAAATGTATCAAGAGTATAGTTTGTGAACAGATTTTCCTGCCTGTGAAAAGATTTTTCAAATGTTTTGAAGTCGTGTTTATTCTTTACTGATTTCGGATAATAAATTTTTTCCTGTCTTGAAATTGTTTTTAAGCTCCGGATGCTGTTCTTCAGTTTTTCAAGGAGCTCCTTGTTTGTAATCTTTGGTTTAATTTCCTTGAAGAGGCTTTCGGCTTCATTAAGATATTCAGCTTTAAGAAATGCTTTCAGAAGTATAAGTTTTGCAGTGAGATAATTCGGATAAATTTCCAGTCCCGTCTTGCAGACTGCAATGCATTCATCGTACTGATCGTTAGCGTAGAGTAAATTAGCCAGCCGTATAAAAAGCGGTGACAAGAAGTTTTTATCGAGCTTTGCTTTTACTTCACCGGTATATTTATCGAGTTTATTTTGCATCTGCGGCGAGCCTTTGCGCATTAATTTTATTGGTCAGGACAACCTGACGGATCGAAAGATAAGATATTATGGTAAACCCTCCGCAGAACATAAGCTGAAAAGGGATTGATGCGATCTGCGCCGTACCCACCGCAATGATTACACCAACAAAACAATATACAGCAAGAAAAGCTTCGATGTATGTAGTGTAGGAAAGCTTCTTGTTGACATAGTTTTTTCCCTGCCATGAATCCTTCTTGTTCATTATCTGATATTTCGGAGTTCTTACAAATTCACTTTTCTTATCAAGCAAACCCTCGATTACCGCTTTAGTATTGTTCACTGAAAAGCCCATGCTCCCTGCAAGGAATACCGGAAAGTAAATTATCCTTTTTTGCCAGTCCGGATATACATCCTTTTGAGAATACAGATAAAATATAAATGAGCTTATGAAAGCAAATATAAATACAGACATAAATTTAAATACCGAATCAAACTGCCCGTCAAGCTTTATGAGCATTACAGGAAGATTGAGAATTGCAGCAATTAAAATAAACGGGTATGCGAGATTACTATACAGATGAATGAATGACTGAAGCTTGAGCTTAAATGACATGTTGGATCTTAGTACCTTCGGATAAATTTTCTTTGCAGTTTCGATCGAACCTTTTGTCCATCTGAACTGCTGTGACTTTAACGCTCCGATATCAGAGGGAAGCTCTGCGGGTGAAGTAAAGTTTACCAGATATTTAAACTTCCATCCTTTCATCTGGGCGCGGTAAGAAAGATCAAGATCCTCAGTGAGAGTATCGGCTTCCCAGTTGCCGGCATCGAAGATACATTCCTTTTTCCAGACTCCGCCGGTCCCATTGAAATTAATAAAAAATCCGGCACGGTTCCTAACTGCCTGCTCGATCACAAAATGTCCGTCAAGTGCGATCGCCTGTGTCTTTGTCATCAGCGAATACTCCCGGTTAAGATGCTCCCATCTTGTCTGAACGAGCCCGAGCTTTTCTTCTTTATAAAAATAAGGTATCGTCCTTTTAAGAAATTTTTTTCTTGGAATAAAATCAGCATCAAACACAGCTACATATTCTCCTATTGCAGTTTCAAGTCCGGCTTTCAAAGCACCGGCTTTGTATCCTTCACGGTTTGTTCTGTGAATATGCTTAATATCAAATCCATTATTAACATACTGCTTTATATGCTCTTCAATAATTTTTGTTGACTCATCAGTCGAGTCGTCGAGTATCTGTATCTCAAGCTTATCCTTCGGATAGTCCATTCTCAAAACGGAATCTATCAGTCGTGTAATAACATACTGCTCATTGTACAGCGGGATCTGAATCGTAACAACGGGATATTCTTCCATGAAAAATTCCTCTTCACTGAGATCCACCGTTCTCATTGAGAATGTTTTGAAGTAATAGTAGATCATATTAAATCCGTGTGAACCGAAGAAGAAAAGAATTGTCAGTGAAATTATGTAGGCAGCAAGTATTATACTTTCTATAGTCATTGGGAAATTTAGTTAAACAAAATTTGAACTGGCATATCAGTATTTACCAGTTGGATGTAAGATCAATAAGAATGTCTTCCGATACTCTTTCCACGGCACTATTCAAACCTTCAGTCCTGTCGGAAAAAGTATTGCTGGAAGAATTGTATTCGCCGTAATTCTCAAAATTCTTTTCCCATATTGCCTTTTGCGTTTTCAGATTTTCAAAAATAACATTCACTGTAATTGTGATCTTTCTCCTTGAGACGTTCTCACCGGAAGAAATTACCAGGGCTTCATCTTTAACATTTGTAATTGTACATTTTAAAACCGCGTCTGCAATATTTTTATCGGCAATGCGGAATGTATTATCGGAAATGATCCGGTTTTTCAATTCCAGTGTAAATGACTCTGCAAGAGTCGGTGAGGAAAATCCGCTGACATCCTGAAAAGTGGGAACAGCTATGGAGTTGATCCCTGCCGGAGGGTTGTTGCCCCTGAATCCATAAACACCGCAGCTAAGATACATTGTGCATAGAAATGCAAACAGGAATGTGCTTAAGAATTTTTCCAACGGTCTTCCTTATTAATATTATATTTTTTCATTTTGTTGTAAATATTTCTCGGAGTCTGTTTCAGAATTTCAGCAACTTTATCCACGCTCCAGTAATTATTCTCAAGCATAAAAACCAAAACTTCTTTTTCAATTTCATCAAAAGTAATATCTGAAAATTTTTCTTTAGCAATTTGAAAGCTGCCATTGCCGGGATCGTGATCTTTCATGGAAAGTATCTGAAGATAATTTCTAATATCTATAATGTCAGACTTAAGTTCAAGCAGAGCCCGGAAGAGAAAATCCTTATCAAAGGAGTCTTTGGGTTTATTGAAAAGTATGGGGAGAGACCGGTTTGTATCCTTTACTTCGATATGAAGATGTTTTTTTATTTCTTCAAGCGTCAGCTTTTTATCCGGATAAATTACAACAATGCTTTCGCAGAAATTTTTAAGCTCTCTCGCGTTGCCGGGCCAGTTATAATTCAGAAGAAAGTCCATCGCGTCTTCTTCAATGCCTTTGAAATCTATTCCGTTTGTAATGCAGTAGTTATCTATGAAAAAATCAAATAGAATTTTTATGTCGGACTTTCTTTCTCTCAATGGAGGAATGAAAATATTGATCGAGCGAAGCCGGTAGTAAAGATCTTCTCTGAAATTTTTGTTAAGCACTTCGTCAGACAGGTCCTTGTTTGTTGCTGCAATGGCTCTCACGTCAACTTTGATCTTTTTGTTTCCTCCAACTCTCATAAACTCTCCTGTCTCAAGTACTCTTAAAAATTTCACCTGAGTCGCGAGCGGCATATCGCCTATCTCATCAAGAAAGATCGTTCCTTTGTCCGCCAGCTCGAAGTATCCCTTACGGTCATCTATTGCTCCAGTGAATGAACCTTTCTGATGACCGAACAATTCGCTTTCGATGATCCCCTCGGGAATTGCGCCGCAGTTTACGGTTATGAATGGCTTGTCATTTCGTTTGCTGAATGTGTGAATATTGTCAGCGACAACTTCCTTTCCGGTGCCGCTCTCTCCGGTGATAAGTATGCTGACATCTGTGGGAGCGACCTGCTTTATCGTTTCGTTGATCTCTTTTATCTGGATCGAATCGCCGAGAAGCTTTTGTGACATTTAATAATTTTTTTAAATATAACATTATATGAAAGTTTATTAAAGTAACTTATTTGAGCGAAGAGCTGGTAGTTCAAATTGCAGTCCAAAATGTTTTGAAAAATTTTAAATTTTTAATTCGTGATCATTCGCAAAATTCGTGGCAAGTTTTATCCTTATTTTGTACGGATGTGGATAGTTCATAATTTGAAAGTTAAGGTTGGAATTATAAGCAAGAGAACTGTCAACCAATTGACTTATAAACGAAACAATGAATTGTTATTCTTTTTTAACAGTATAATTTTTATATTGAGCAAAACAAATAACCTTTCTTTGCATTTTAAACAAAAATTTTTCATTAATTAAATCAAAGGAGATACAAAATGATGTCAATAATTTGGGCTATCATTATCGGCGGATTAGCCGGTGCCTTAGCAAAATTTGTTATGCCCGGAAAAGATCCCGGTGGAATAATCATTACAATACTTTTGGGTATTGCCGGTTCGGTGCTCTTCACATTTCTGGGAAGGATGATCGGATGGTATACTGAAGGTGAGTCAGCCGGATTTATTGCATCGTTTCTTGGAGCCATTGTGCTTCTGTTAATTTACAGATTGATCAAAGGAAAAGGCGCTGCAAGAGCAGTTAAGGATTAAAATTTTTTTTTTAATAAATATTAAACAACGGAGATAAAACAAATGGCATTACAGGAAAAATACCAGGCAGTGATTGATACTATAAATCAATCCGGCGGTAGGAATCTATCTGTTTCAGAAGACGGAGGAGTACTAAAAGTTTCAGCAACAGTAAAAGGTCCAAATGAAAAAAATGCAGTCTGGAATAAGCTTAAAGAGATCGGGGGAGATAATGCTTCAGACATTTCCGCTGATATCACAATGGACAGCAATGAAAATGAAGTCGCAGCATCTACCACTTCAGAATCAGGAACAGGATTAGGAGCTGGCAAAACTTACGTTGTAAAATCAGGCGATACATTAAGCAAGATCGCTAAAGAATTTTACGGCGATGCAAATAAATATATGGACATTGCAAAAGCCAATAATATCGATAATCCTGATAAGATCAATGTCGGACAGGAACTGAATATCCCGTAATTATTATAAGCAATTATTTATAACAACAAACCCTGCGGCTTCCAAACTTGCAGGGTTTTTTGTATTTTACCAATCGTATTGTCATTCCCGCAATCTTTTGAGCGGGAATCCAGGAATTAACAAGATTAAATCAATTATATTTGTTTGTTCACAATAATCACTCTTCACACACATACCCAATTCAAAAAACAGATATAATTGTTTCTCCTCAATTATTTTCTCAAGTAAGAATCATTCCCAATCGTATTGTCATTCCCGCAATCTTTTTAGCGGGAATTCAGGAATTAACAAGATTAAATCAATTATATTTGTTTGTACACAATAATCACTCTTCACACACATACCCAATTCAAAAAACAGATATAATTGTTTCTCCTCAATTATTTTCTCAAGTAGAATCATTCCCAATCGTATTGTCATTCCCGCAATCTTTTGAGCGGGAATCCAGGAATTAACAAGATTAAATCAATTATATTTGTTTGTTCACAATAATCACTCTTCACTGTCATACCCAATTCAAAAAACAGACATAATTGTTTTTCCATGAAAATATAAAATAGTTAATGAATGTATTCACAAAAAAAAACTTATTGCCATCCAATCTTATTTAACTGTTTGCAAATATGATTTTATTGTTAAAGATGTAACTCCAACTAATCATAGTGTGGACATTATTTTATATTTAACCTTTCAGCTATAATGAGTAAATTTACGTTAATACTAAAAAGACTTTATGAAAAAACAAACCAAGATTTCTCTAAACGGCAAGACAACATTTGAAGAATATAAAAAACAGGTGCTGGCAGATTATAAGCTTGCAAATGAAAGCAGGCAGGCAAGTTTGCTCGGCAGAAAAGAAGTGTTAACAGGAAAGGCAAAGTTCGGAATATTCGGCGACGGAAAAGAAATCGCGCAGATTGCCATGGCGAAGGTATTTCAGAACGGAGACTTCCGCTCGGGATATTACCGCGACCAGACATTCGCATTTGCAGCCGGTATATCAACTGTTAAGGAATTTTTTGCACAGCTTTATGCTGATACAAATTTAAAGAACGAACCGGCTTCAGGCGGTCGCTCTATGAACGGACATTTTGCGAACAGGCTTCTTGATGATAAAGGTGAATGGAAGAATCTTATGAAAATGAAAAACACATCCGCCGATATATCACCGACTGCAAGCCAGATGATACGGCTTGTGGGTCTTGCATACGCATCCAAGCTATACAGGGGTTTAAAAGATCTTCATTCGATGACAGAATTTACCGACAAGGGAAATGAAGTTGCATTCGGAACGATTGGAAATGCAAGCTGCGCTGAAGGCATGTTCTTCGAAGCGCTCAATGCAGCCGCTGTATTAATGATACCGATGACAGTTTCAATATGGGATGATGGTTATGGAATTTCCGTACCAAGTAAATACCAGATCGCAAAGGAAAACATATCCGAGGTCTTAAAGGGTTATGATTATGATGAGGAATCAGGACAGGGTTTTTTAATTTACACTGCGAAGGGCTGGGATTATCAGGAACTGATCTCAATGTACGAAGAGGGGATAAAGATCGTTCGTGAAAAACATATTCCGGCAATATTTCATGTTAAGGAAGTTACGCAGCCTCAAGGTCATTCAACCTCCGGTTCACATGAAAGATATAAATCAAAGGAGCGTCTTGAATGGGAGAAAGATTACTGCTGTATTATTCAGATGAGAAAATGGATGCTTGCTAATGCATTGGGTACTGATGAAGAGCTGGATATAATTGAAAAGGATGCGAAGGACTACGTGAAGAAGATGCAGCTTGAAGCATGGGACGATTACATTAAACCAATAAAAAAGGAAAACGAAGATGTAAGAAATATTATTGGTAATATTGCAAAAGATTCATCAAGATCAGAGGAGATAAATAAAATCAGTGACGATTTAAAAAAATCTCTGGATTATAACAGAAAAGTAATTTCCGAAGCTATGGATGAAGTGCTCAGAATTACAAGAGATGAAAGTTCAGAAAAAAGAGATGCACTGAAGGGCTGGAGAAATAAATTTAAAGAGGATAATTCAAGAAGATATGATTCTCATCTATACAGTGAATCAAAAAATTCAGCTCTGAAGGTTGCTGAAGTGAAGCCGGTTTATAATGATGATTCAAAGGTTCAGGACGGCAGGGAAGTGCTGAATGCTTTCTTTGACATTGCGTTTAAAAGAGATCCGAGGATATTTGCAATTGGAGAAGATCTTGGAAAGCTTGGAGATGTGAATCAGGGCATGGCGGGACTTCAGGCAAAGTACGGCGAATTGAGACTTACAGATACAGGCATTAGAGAAGCGACAATAGTTGGTCAGGGTATTGGTGCTGCATTAAGAGGGCTGAAGCCGATTGTCGAGATACAATATCTTGATTATCTTTTTTACGCAATGCAGATCATAACAGATGATCTTGCGTGTCTTCAGTACAGAACTGCCGGCGGTCAGAAGGCGCCTCTTATAATCAGAACAAGAGGGCACAGGCTTGAAGGCATCTGGCATTCCGGATCACCGATGGGAAGCGTGATCAATTGCTTCAGGGGAGTATATGTCTGCGTTCCGAGAGACATGACAAGGGCAGCAGGCTTTTATAATACAATACTCAAATCAGATGAACCCGCGTTAATAGTTGAAAGACTTAATGCTTATAGACTAAAGGAAAAGCTTCCTGAGAACATTGGTGAAATTTGTATTCCGCTCGGTGTCCCTGAACTTTTATCTGAAGGTACTGATATTACAATAGTCACTTACGGCGCCTGTGTGGATATTGCGCGGGATGCGATGACAAAACTGAATGAAGTAAATATTTCGGTTGAGCTGATAGATGTTCAGACACTCATACCTTTCGACATTAATAAAATAATTCTTGAATCACTTAAAAAGACCAACCGGATATTGTTTCTGGATGAAGATGTTCCGGGTGGAGCATCCGCCTTCATGATGCAGAATGTAGTCGACCGTGATGGCGGCTATAGATATCTGGACTCACAGCCGAGATGTCTTGCTGCAAAGCCTCACCGTCCTGCTTATGGAACTGACGGTGACTATTTTTCAAAGCCGAATGCGGAAGATATTTTTGAAGAAATTTATGGTATGATGCATGAGTCCGATCCCCAAAAATATCCTTTAATATTCTAACTTATGGAAAGCTATAAAAAACTTTATCTTGGATTTCTTGATCAGCTTAAGGAAGAGATATCAATGTACAGGTATGAAGCGGATATCTGGAAAGTTGAGAATGGTATCAGCAATGCACCGGGAAACTTATGTCTGCACATTTGCGGAAATCTGAATCATTTTTTCGGAGCTGTGGTTGGTCACTCCGGCTATGTAAGGGACAGGGATCTGGAGTTTTCAGCGAAGGATGTCAGCAGAGCGGAATTGATGAAGAAGGTTGATGATACAAAAGAAATGATCGAAAAAGTTTTCAGCAGTCTTAAAGCCGAACGCATAAATGAAATTTACCCTATAGATAAATTCGGAGAGAATGTTACAATAGGTTTTATAATGTCACGCTTGGTATCTCATCTGTCTTATCATGTAGGTCAGATCAACTATCACAGAAGATTAACCGAAAGCATCTCTCCTTAATTAAGAACTTTTACCCTGCAATTTTTTCTTCTGCTTTTGTTCACTGCGAAAAAGCATTTTAAGCTTTTCCATACTCGCGAATTTTCTTATAAGAAATACAATTATCAGAAATACAATAAATGCAGCGACCACAGGAATGAGAAATGAGAGAACTGACATTACAACCGACATTATGTTTTCTCCGGTAGCAACAACGGAATTCCCAAGACCTCCGGTGGTTGTCGTCGATGTAAGTCGCGCGGCGCTTGCACCAACCTTGATAATTCCTGCTGTACCTCCGCCAACTATGATCCCGAGTGTCCATTGAAGAAGAGGATTGATATCCGTAAGAAATGACGCTGTCAGCACCGTGCCGGCAACCATTGAGAGCGGTCCTGAGACCGTATCCAGTGCATTGTCCAGCCAGGGAATGTAGTATGCTGAGATCTCAGCGATGGATGCAGTAACAAAAACTGCAAACGCTATCCATCCGCCCATCCATTCGAAACCGGAAGAAAGCTTCACAAAGCCCAGCAACGAACCGATGTTAGTTACAAGCAGAGGAATGAATACTCTGAAGCCTGTGCTTGCAGCCAATCCGATCCCAAGAAGAATTCCTAATGCAATTTCCATAATTTCAAAAATTAATTAATGGAAGTTTTAAAATATTAATATGAAATTAAATATTCATAGAAATTAATACAATATAAGAATTGTAATTGAATCTAAAATCTAAAATCTAAAATCTAAAATCTAAAATCTAAAATCTAAATTTGATTTCAGGTTCTGCTGAATCTCTTATCAAGTTCGTCTGTGGTAATTCTTATAACGGTAGGTCTTCCGTGCGG
>Ga0163153_10002618_pt1 | contig 25679 bp, 13 predicted proteins | sample OliLakLV19MP6IB1_FD_148629 | JGI IMG/M metagenome (GOLD analysis project Ga0163153, IMG submission 148629) | Freshwater microbial mat bacterial communities from Lake Vanda, McMurdo Dry Valleys, Antarctica - Oligotrophic Lake LV.19.MP6.IB-1 | ecosystem: Environmental > Aquatic > Freshwater >...
CCACCAAACCCGCCCCTACCACCAAACCCGCCCCTACCACCGCCGACGGCAGGAAACGCCATGGATTGCCGGAAATTGTCCGCGCGTTCAAGACGTTTTCGGCACGACGTATCAACGACATGCGCGGCACGCCAAGCGTGCCGGTGTGGCAACGTAACTATTACGAACACGTCATCCGCGATGAACGATCTCTGAGCCGCATCCGGCAATACATCCAGGACAACCCCTCGCGTTGGGCCATGGACCGTGAAAACCCGCAGGTCGCCATCCCCGCACCGGAGGCCGCATGGCTGGTCTGACCGAATCGGACGTCGAGCAGGCCGCCCTCGCCTGGCTGGAGAGCATCGGCTGGGTCGTGCGCAACGGCGCCGAGATCGCGCCCGGCGAGCTGGCCGCGGAGCGCACCGACTACGGCCAGGTGGTGCTGGAGCAACGGCTGCGCGATGCGCTCGCGCGGCTCAATCCAGCGCTGCCGGCCGAGGCGCTGGAAGATGCCTTCCGCAAGCTCACCCGGCCCGAGGGTGCGGAACTGGCCGCGCGCAACCGAGCCATGCACCGCCTGCTCGTGGACGGCGTGACGGTCGAGTACCGCGCCACTGACGGCGAGATCCGCGGGGCGCAGGTGCGGGCGCTGGACTTCGACACGGTGGACGCCAACGACTGGCTGGCGGTCAATCAGTTCACCGTGACCGATGTAGTGGCGGGTTTCAAACCCGCCCCAACCCGTCGGCCAGATGTGGTGCTGATCGTGAACGGCCTGCCGCTGGCGGTGCTGGAGCTGAAGAACCCTGCGGCGGAGAACGCCACGATCTGGTCTGCCTTCCAGCAGCTCCAGACCTACAAGGCCGAGATTCCTTCGCTGTTCGCCACGAACGAACTACTCGTGGTCTCCGATGGCGTGGAGGCGCGAGTCGGCACGCTCACCGCCGGACGCGAATGGTTCAAGCCCTGGCGCACCATTGCCGGCGAGCGTCTGGCCGACCCGCATCTGCCCGAGCTGCAGGTGGTCAGCGAGGGCCTCTTTGCGCCGCGTCGCTTCCTCGACCTGGTGCGCGACTTCCTCGTGTTCGAGGACGAGGGCGGCGGGCGGCTGACGAAGAAGATGGCGGGCTACCACCAGTTCCACGCGGTGCAGGTGGCGGTGGGCGAGACGCTGCGGGCGGCCGAGCTGGCGCGGGCCGATCGCGTTGCGGAGCCGGCCGGACGCTACGAGGCGGGCCAGAAGCCCGGCGGCAAGCCAGGTGACCGGCGCGTCGGCGTGGTCTGGCACACCCAGGGTTCGGGCAAGAGCCTCACGATGGCCTTCTATGCGGGGCGCATCATCCGCGAGCCGGCGATGGAGAACCCGACCGTCGTTGTGCTCACCGACCGCAACGACCTCGACGACCAGCTCTTCGGCACCTTCTCGCGCTGCAAGGAGCTGCTGCGCCAGCCGCCGGCGCAGGCCGAGAGCCGCGCGCACCTGCGGGATCTGCTGTCGGTCGCGGCGGGTGGCGTAGTCTTCGCGACCATACACAAGTTCTTCCCTGAAGAGAAGGGCGACCGGCACCCGACGCTCTCCGAGCGGCGCAACATCGTGGTGATCGCCGACGAGGCGCATCGCAGCCAGTACGACTTCATCGACGGCTACGCGCGCCACATGCGCGACGCGCTGCCGCATGCCTCGTTCATCGGCTTCACCGGCACGCCCATCGAGCTGCAGGATGCGAACACGCGCGCGGTGTTCGGGGACTACATCAGCGTGTACGACATCCAGCGCGCCGTGCAGGACGGCGCCACCGTGCCGATCTACTACGAGAGCCGTTTGGCCAAGCTCGCGCTCGACGAAGCCGAGCGGCCGAAGATCGACCCCGACTTCGAGGAAGCGACCGAAGGCGAGGAGGTCGAGCGCAAGGAGAAGCTCAAGTCCAAGTGGGCGCAGCTCGAGGCCGTCGTCGGCGCGGAGAGGCGCTTGGAGATTGTCGCGCGGGACATCGTCGAGCACTTCGAGAAGCGGCTCGAAGCGATGGACGGCAAGGCGATGGTCGTGTGCATGAGCCGGCGCATCTGCGTGGAGTTGTACCGAGAGCTGGTGCGGCTGCGCCCAGCCTGGGCCCACGACGACGATGGCGAAGGCGCTATCAAGGTGGTGATGACCGGATCGGCTTCTGATCCGGCCGACTGGCAAGAGCACATCCGCAACAAACCACGGCGCGAAGCGCTGGCCAATCGGTTCCGGGACGCAGCCGATCCGCTCAGGATCGTGCTGGTGCGCGACATGTGGCTCACCGGCTTCGACGCGCCGAGCCTGCACACGATGTACATCGACAAGCCGATGCGCGGCCATGGGCTGATGCAGGCCATCGCGCGGGTCAACCGGGTGTTCATGGACAAGCCGGGCGGGCTGGTGGTGGACTATCTGGGCCTGGCCCAGGAGCTGAAGCAGGCGCTCGCGATCTACACGGAGAGCGGCGGCACGGGCCGCACGGCACTCGACCAGGATGAGGCGGTCGCCGTGATGCTGGAGAAGTACGAGGTCTGCCGCGGCCTCTTCCACGGCTTAGACCGGGCGAAGTGGACCACCGGCACGCCGCAGGAGCGCCTTGGCCTGTTGCCGGCGGCACAGGAGCACATCCTGAAACAGAATGACGGCAAGGACCGTGTCTTGGGCGCCGTACGCGGGCTGTCGCAGGCGTTCGCGCTGGCCGTGCCGCACGCCGAGGCCCTGCGCATCCGGGATGACGTGGCGTTCTTCCAGGCGGTGGCCGCGGTGCTCGCCAAGCGCGCGCCGGGCGATGCCCGGCCCGAGGAGGATCTCGACCACGCGGTGCGGCAGATCATCTCGCGTGCCGTGGCACCCGAAGGCGTGGTGGACATCTTCGCCGCGGCGGGACTGGCGAAGCCCGACATCTCGATCCTCTCGGACGAGTTTCTTGCCGAGGTGCGTGGCATGCCGCAGCGCAACCTCGCCGTGGAGCTGTTGCGGAAGCTGCTCAAGGGGGAGCTCAGCAACCGCCGGCGGAAGAACGTCGTGCAGGCGCGCTCCTTCGCCGAGATGCTGGAGCAGACCATTCGCCGTTATCAGAACCGGGCCATCGAGGCGGCGCAGGTCATCGAGGAGCTGATCCAACTTGCGCAGCAGATGCGCGAGGCCAACGCGCGCGGCGAGGCGCTTGGGCTGTCGGAGGATGAGCTCGCGTTCTACGACGCGCTGGAGACCAACGACAGTGCGGTGAAGGTGCTGGGCGACGACACGCTGCGTGCCATCGCGCGGGAGCTGGTCGAGACGGTGCGGAACAATGTCACCATCGACTGGACGCTGCGCGAGAACGTGCGGGCGCAGCTACGAGTGCTGGTCAAGCGCATCCTGCGCAAGCACGGGTATCCGCCGGATAAGCAGGAGCAGGCGACGCAGACGGTGCTGGAGCAAGCCGCCCTGCTTTCCGGGGAATGGGCGTCCGCGTGAAGAGGGCGCTTAACAAGAGCATGCAGCGGATGGCGCTGGGCGCTGCAGCTGATGCTGGGCGTTAGCCGGCTGCAACATCCTCCGCAAGGTCCCCCGCTCCCTGACACGGGAGAGGGGGACCGGGCGTGAGGGCAGGATACTGATCGCGACGCCCGCCCCACCCAATCAGAACGCGATCTCCATCCCCAGCCGGAACAACCGCGGCGGGCCGTAGGCGAACAGCGCCTGGGTGAAGTCCCGCGCGGCCGCGAGGTAGAGCGGTCTGAGCTCTCCCGCACCATCCACATACCCGTTGCCATCCAGGTCCGCCCACGGCCGGTAACGGGGCGACTCGTAGGGAATCGGGGACGGGTTGGCGCTGAGCGCGGAATCCGCCAGCGCCTGGATCCCCGCCTCCGTCTGCACCGTCTTGCCGGTATCCCGCCGCACCGCCACCACATTCCTCCGATTGAGCAGGTTCCGCACATCGACATAAACGCTGCCGCGGATGGACCCGAAGCGGATCGGGCGGCGCAGCAGCAGGTCCAGCGTGCTGGTGCCCGGCAGGCGGCCGTCGTTGGGCAGGCCGACGATCGAATCGCCGGCCGCGTTGGTAAAGGTGAACGGCAACCCCGACGCCATGCGGTAGATGACGGTGCCCTCAATGGCGGCGAAGGGCCGGATGCCGGCAATGCTCGGCCCCGCGGTCGCCGGCATCGCACCGCTCACGATGGCGGTAAGGGTGTGGCGCCGGTCGTAGTCGAGGGGAAACTCGACCTTGGCGGGGAAGGTGGTGTCCCCCGTCGTGGGATCGATGGTGAACGACCGGCGAATGAAGAAGGCGCTGCTGGAATTGGCGGTGGCCTGCTGCAGGGTGTAGCTGACCCGCACCCCCCAGTTGTTCTGGAACTCCCGCTCCACGATGAGCTCGCCGCCCTTGACCGATCCCGCGTCGACGTTACCAAAGATGCTGGAATCGGGATCGACGCCCAGCGGCACCGAGGCCACCAGCCCGTCGAGGCGACGGATGTAGACATTGGCGCGCACGCTGACGAAGCGGACCGGCCGGAGCCGCAGGCTGAACTCGTACTGGGTGGAGGATTCGAAGCCGAGCCCGGGATTGCCCACCCGGGAGCGGCCGGTACGGGTGGTATCGTCAAAGGCGGCATCGACCAGGTACTGGTAGTCCGGCGCCTGGGAAAACTTCCCGATGCTGGCAATGAACGTCGCCCTGTTGAGCACCGTGCTCACCGCGAGCCGAGGACTGATGGCGCGCTTGGTCTGGGGCGCCTTGCCCGGCAGGTCATCGCGACCGCTGAACTGGTCGTAGCGCAGCCCCAGTGTGAGGGCGAGGTCGGTACCCCGACCCTGGACCTCGGTATAGATGGAGCCGGCCCACGGCGAGAAGTTGGCGGCGGTCGCCGACGGCACGGTGTCGCCCGCCGGCAGGTAGCCGAGCACCCGCTGGAAGGTCTTGACCCCCTGGCGGGAGTATTCGCCGCCGACGTAGAAGTCGGTATTCCGGCCCGCCGGAATGCTCAGGTCGAGTCGGGTCCTGAGCTCGCGAAAGCGGTTCCACGCCAGGTCGCCGCGGGGGCCGCGGCCGTGGAAGAACGCCGGCACGCCCCACGGGGTGTTCTCGCTGAAGGTGGGCGCGATGAGGCCGGCGATGGGTACCGCCGCGCGCGCGGTGTCCTGCGCCCGGGCCAGATCTTCGCCGACGATGCCGATCTTCTCGCCGGTGAAGGCGCCGAAGCGATAGTCCGGCACGCTCGCCGCCGCGCCGCGGATGAACTCGCGAGTGAAATACCCCACCCGCAGGTCGGCGGTGATGTCGGGGCCGGCGAACACCTTCTGCAGGTGGGTGCTGAGCAGGTTGCCGGTGGAGCGGCGGACCGGAGCGAGGTCGAGGTCGTACTTGTAGACCGGATCGTAGAGCAGCCGCTGGTCGGCGGAATGGAGCCCCAGGATCCGGAGCGTCTGCTGGCTGCCGAGGGGAATGGTGAGCTTGGCGGCGAGGTCGGCCTGTTCGCCGCTGTTGTGCGGCAGGAGCCAGGGTGCGCTGTAGCGCGGATCGCGCGGGTTGCCGGGGCGCGGGGCGTTGACGGGATCGGCGTCGAGTTTGCCGGAGAAATCCGCCACGGCGAGGAGCCGGATCTTCGCCGGCAGCGGACCCTCGACCGAGACGACACCGCGGTCGAGGCCGTAGTCGCCGCCGCTGCCCAGCGGTCGGTCGGTTTCATAGCCGAGCCGGCCGGCCCAGCGGTCGCCGCCGTCGCGGGTGGCCAGGTTGACCAGCGCCGAGACCGCCTGGCCGTAGCGGGCGGAGAAGCCGTTGGTGACGAGCGAGGCTTCGGCGAGCAGCGCAGGCGGTACCCGGACGCCGAGCGAGCCGGTGGAGGCATCGAGCTGGTTCTTGAGTCCGAGGCCGTCGATGATGAAGGCCTGTTGCCCGAGCCGGCCGCCACGGTAACTCTCGCCGACGGCGCCGGCCGACAGCGCGATCGCTTCCTCCACGGAAGAGACCGGCAGGCGGCGCAGCTCCTCGGCGGTGAATCGCTGCTGGTCCACCACCGCGAGGGGATCGAGCACCGAATCGACCCGGTCGGCGATCACTTCGATGGGTGCGAGGCCGATCGGGTCGGCCTGCAGCGGGAGGTCGAGCAGTGTGGTCTGGCCGGCCCGGACCAGGACGCTGTCGCGCGAGAGCGGGCGGTAGGTGAGCGCCGCCGCGACGACGACGTGCCAGCCGGCGGGCACCTCGCGCAGCCGGTATTCGCCCTGGGCGTTGGTCGTCACGACGTAGCGGCCGCGGTCGACCGTCACCCGCGCCCCGGCGATCGGAGCGCCGTCCCGGCCGGCGGCACGCACCACGCCGGCGATCGTCCCCACCGATTGGGCCAGCGCCGTGCTGGTGCAGAGGAGAAGCAGTGTCGCGCTCAGTTTCGCCAGCCGCATGTCATTTCTCGAAGCGCCAGAGGTCAGCCCACTTGCTTGCCACGGTGTCCGACACGGTGGCGTCCGACGTATCCGTGATGCTGCGGATGACATAGGGAAAGCCTTCCGCGATGATGCTGTTGCCGCCGGGTGAGAGGCGGGGGCGCTTGTAGAAGCGGCCGCTGTCCGCCACGACGGTCTCCACGCCGGTGCCGAGATCCACCACCACGAGATCGCCGCCGTAGTCGACCTGGCCGAAGTCGAGGGGAGGGCGGTCAGCGTACACCGGCTGGCCATCGAGGATGGCGACGAGCCGGTTCCCGTTCACCTGCGGATCCCGCACGATGTGGCCGGGGCCGAAGTCGTGAACCACGGCGGAAGGCTGCATGTTCGTCGATGCCGAGATCGTTCAGGGCAATGCGGGGGCACTGCAGCCGGCGCTGCACGCCACCGGCGGCAGGCAGGGTCGCGATGCAGCGAGCCTTGTCGCTGCTGAAGGAGTCCTGCACCGCGTAGTACAGCGTCTGGCCATCGGCGGACCAGGCGGCAAAGGCGTCGGCGCCGATGTTGTAGGTCAGGCGGAGCGGCGCGCTCGCGGCGAACGGCCCGCCGGCCGGCACCTCATGATGGGAGAACGACTCCTGATGGGCGCACCCGGTACCCAGCAGGAGGCAGAGCACAACTCGCAATCTCATGGAGAGTCGAAGAGGTAAAGGTCCGCGATCAGCGCGCCGCTGCTGTCGACTGCTTCCACCGCGATCTGCTGCGCGCCGGGCCGGAGGCTGGGGGAGCGAAAACGCTTGCCGGAAAGCGTGAGCGGGGTCGCCACACCGGTGGCCAGGTTCACATGGTAGAGGATGCCGCCGCTGTCGACCTGGACCGGACCGATCAGCGGATCCACACCGTAGGAGACTCGGCCCCCGACGACCGCGGCGAGCACGGAGTCGGACAGGGTTGCATCACGTGCGATGCCTGCGGGTGCGAAGTCGTGCACCGTCGTCACCGCGCCGGTGGCCAGCACTTGGCGGAAGACGCGGGAGTCGCCGGCGATGGTGTAGTAGATGGTCAGGCCATCGACGGAGGGCCAGACCGAGGTGGCCTCGGCGGTGCCGGGGATCACGGTCACGAGATTGCCCGCAGCGAGGTCGAGCCGGGCGATCTCGCGCCCGATCACCAGGGAATCGGGTTTGCAGTTCTGGCAGGGGCCGAGATACTGGACATCATCGCCGACATAGATCAGCGCCGATTCGCCCAGCCAGTGGAGGTGGGTGACGGTCGCATGCACCGCTCCGCTCTGGGCCAGGTAGGGCAGGGTCCGTACCACCGTCCCGGTGTCAATCACTGTCAGATTGCCGACCCGGATCTCCGCGGAGGCCGGCGAGATCCGGCCAGTCGCGCTCCGAGTCTGAACCCAGGCGAGCCGTCCGGCGGAGCTGATGGCCGGGGTGCCCAGCAGGTTCACCGAATCGCCGGCGAGGTCCTCAAGCGGGCACTTCTCCACTCGTCGTGTCCCACCACCGGGCGGCAGCTCCGCGAGGCAGCCATCAAAGTCGTCGGGGCCGGGCAGCTGAAAGGCGTAGAGCAGCCCGCTTCCATCGGCCCGCCACGCCGGCGCGAGGTCGCGACCGAGGTTGTAGGTCAGCTGGATGGGTGGGGTGGTGGTGTGCGGGCCGTCGGTATCGGTGCCGTCGTTTGGCCCCGGCGCCGAATGGGCGCACGCGACGAGGAGGAGGACGCAAGCGTTGCGCAGTGGCGCCAGGTGTGGCGCCCGTCGAGAGTGAATTCGCACGTGAGTCCGGGAAGGCGGGAGGTGTGTGGAGCCGTTCGGTGGAGCGGCACGACACACGGTAGCCTTTGAGACGACCGTCGCGCAATGTGGGCACACAGCGCCGACCGCGGTGGCGGGGCGGGCGCATTCGGGACGGGGAATCCCACAACCGGACACAGCGCCGATCCCGCCGACCGGGGACGGGTGGCCAACTGCTTGTCATGCAAGGGCTTCAGGCGCTCAGCCGAGCGGGGCCCCGGGCACGTTTCTTTCCTTGTCAGGCGGGCAGTTCCTGAGGCACTCCCGTGATTCGAGGACGTCGTGGATATACCCCGTGAGCCCAAACCGAAGGGCCGGCGCTTTCTCTATATAGGGGGCGCCGCTGTCGCGCTGGTGCTGGCGACGGTCGCCATCTCGCGACTGCGGCCGGCGGCGCCATCGGTGGAACGGGGCACCCTCTGGATGGACACGGTCCGCACCGGACCGATGGTCCGCGAGGTGCGCGGACCCGGCACGCTGGTGCCGGAGCAGGTCCGGTGGGTGTCGGCGGTGACGGCGGGGCGGGTGGAGCGGAAGCTGGTGCAGCCCGGCGTCCGGGTCACGGCCAGCACGATACTGCTCGAACTCAGCAATCCCGACGTCCAGATCCAGCTGCTGCAGGCGGAGCGGCAGCTCACCGATGCCCAGGCGCAGGTCGTGTCGCTCAAGACCTCGCTGGAGACGCAGCGCCTCACCCAGTCGAGCCTGGTCGCCCAGATCCGCACCGAGTATCGCGATGCCATCCGCCGGGCGGCATCGGATTCGGCGCTTGCGGCCGAGGACCTGATCTCGCGTGGCGACTACGAGCGCTCGCTGGATAAGGCGACGGAGCTGATCGAGCGGCTGCAGCTGGAGCAGCAGCGGCTCACGCTGTACACCGAAAACATCCATTCGCAGCTCGAGGTGCAGGAGGCGCAGGTGGGGCGGCTCCGCGCGATCGCGGACTTCCAGCGCAACCTGGTCGACGCGATGGTGGTGCGGGCCGGGGCCGATGGCGTGCTGCAGGAGTTGCCGCTCGAGGTGGGGCAGTGGGCGACGTCGGGGGTGACGCTGGCCAAGGTGGTGCAGCCGGAGAAGCTCAAGGCGGTGCTCCGGATTCCCGAGACGCAGGCCACGGATCTTGGGCTCGGCCAGGTCGCCGCGGTCGATACCCGAAACGGCATCGCCGCCGGTCACGTCATGCGGATCGATCCCGCCTCGCAGAACGGCACCGTGACCGTGGACATCGCGCTCGAGGGCGCGCTCCCCAAGGGTGCCCGGCCGGATCTGAGCGTGGATGGCACGATCGAAATCGAGCGACTGGGCGAAGTCATCTCGATGGGTCGCCCGGCCTACGGCCAGGCCAACAGCGCCGTCGGCATCTTCCGCATGGTGCCCGGGACCGACGAGGCCGAGCGGGTCCGGGTGGACCTGGGCCGCAGTTCGGTCAATCGCATCGAAGTCGTCCGCGGGCTCGCGCCGGGCGATGTGGTGATTCTGTCCGACATGAGCCGGTGGGATGCCGTCGAACGGGTGCGGGTCAAGTAGCCGTCAGCCGTCAGCCGTTGATGTCGCCAACCTCTCCTCTCCGGAGTCCGCATGACCACGACGAATGGCACCGCCCTGATCCGCCTCGAAGGCCTCAAGAAGGTCTTTCTGACCGAGGAGGTGGAGACCCACGCCCTCGAGGAGATCCATCTCGAGATCAAGCGAGGCGAGTATGTCGCGATCGCCGGTCCCTCCGGCTGCGGCAAGACGACGCTGCTCTCCCTGCTCGGCCTGCTGGATACGCCGACGAGCGGCCAGTACTGGCTCGACGGCAAGCCGGTCGCGCAGCTCTCGGCGGCGGAGCGGGCCCGGATCAGGAACAAGGAGATCGGGTTCATCTTCCAGGCCTTCAACCTGATCGGCGACCTGACGGTCTACGAGAATGTCGAGCTGCCGCTCACCTACCGCGGGCTCGGCGCGGCGGACCGGAAGCAACGGGTGATGGCGGCGCTGGAGAAGGTGGGGATGGCCCACCGGGTGAAGCACTATCCGGCCCAGCTCTCCGGCGGCCAGCAGCAGCGCGTCGCGGTGGCGCGGGCGGTGGCGGGCGAGCCGCTCATCCTGCTGGCCGACGAGCCCACCGGCAATCTCGACTCCACCAACGGCGAAGCGGTGATGGACCTGCTGCAGCAGCTGCACCAGGCGGGCGCGACCGTCTGCATGGTGACGCACGACCCGCGCTATGCCCGCAATGCGCAGCGCGCCATTCATCTGTTCGACGGCAGGGTCGTGGAAGACCGCGCGCTGGAGCTGGCGGGCGCCTGAGTCCCGCGTCATCCCTTCGAGGTCACTCGCATGCGGATCCTGCTTGCCGATCTGCGCCACGCGCTGCGTGCACTGGCGCACAGTCCCGGGTATGCCGCTGTGGCGATTGTCTCGCTGGCGCTGGGCGTCGCCGGCACGGCGACAGTCTTCACCGTGGTCAACGCGCTGCTGTTCAAGCCGCTGCCGGTCGGGGAGCCGGCGCGGACGGTGAGCCTCTACACCAGCGACTACAGCGGACCGCTGTTCGGGGCCTCCAGCAATCCTGACCTGCTCGCCTTCCGGCAGGGGATTCCGGCGCTGGACCATGTCGTCGGCATGGGGTTGCAGCAGACCAGCCTGACGGTTGGTTCGGAGCCGGTCCGGGTCACGCTGGCGCTGGTTTCCGACGATCACTTCAGTGGTCTGGGCGTTCCCCTCGCCCTCGGCCGCGGGTTTGCCCCGGAGGAGAATCAGGCCGGCGGTGATGCGGCCGTCGTGGTGCTCAGTCATGCGCTATGGACCGCGCGGTTCGGTCAGCGATCCGACATCGTGGGTCAGACGGTGTCGCTCGGCGGCAGGCCGTTCAGTGTGATCGGCGTTGCCCCCGCCGGCTTCACCGGGCTGATCCGCGGACTTGGGTTCGATGGATGGGTGCCACTCGCCGCCGCGCCGCTCCTGCGCACCGATGCGGGTCTCCTCACCAACCGGGGCGATCGGGGCCTGATGGTCGTCGGGCATCTCGCGCCCGGCGCCACGCTGGAGCAGGCGCGCGCGCAGGCGGATGCGCTCTCCCGCCAGCTGCACGCCGAGTTCGCCGGACTGTGGACCGACCGGCAGGAGCAGGCCCGGAAGATCACCATTCTTCCCGAGGCGGAGAGCCGGCTCTTCCCCGACGTGCGTGGTCCCGTGGTCGGCGTCAGCGGGCTGCTCTTCCTGGTGGTGCTGGCGGTGCTCCTGATCGCCTGCGCCAATGTGGCCAGCCTGTTCCTCGCCCGGGCGATGGCGCGTCGGCGCGAAATCGCGGTGCGCCTCGCGCTGGGGGCCAGCCGCGCCAGGGTGGTGCGTCAGCTCGTGACCGAAAGTGTGCTCCTCGCCACGCTCGGTGGTGTGGTGGGCGTCGCGATGTCGTCCTGGGTTTCTGGTCTGCTGCTCTCGGCCCCGCTGCCGATTCCAGTGACGCTGGCGCTCGATTTGTCCCCCGACCTCAGGGTGCTCGGCTTCGCGCTGCTGCTGGCGATTGCCACCGGATTGCTGGTCGGCATCGCGCCGGCGCTCCAGGCATCGCGGCCGGAGCTGTTGTCCGCACTCAAGGACAATACCGGTGGGTCGCTCTCGCCGCGCTCGCGCCTGCGTGGTGCGTTCGTGATCGGGCAGGCGGCGCTGTCGATTCTGCTGCTGGTGATGGCGGGACTCTTTCTGCGGAGTCTGCAGCTCGCCGCGTCGACCGATCTCGGGTTCGGGGCGCGCGACGGGCTGGTGCTGGCCACCGACCTCGGCCTGTCCGCCGCCTACGACAATGCCCGGGTTCACAGCTTCCAGCAGGAACTGCTGCAGCGCGCCCGGGAGCTTCCCGGGGTCCGCGCGGCCGGCCTCACCGGCGCCCTGCCGCTCTCCCTGTTCGGCAATCGCAGCGGCCTGACGATCGAAGGCTATGCCCCTCAGCCGGGAGAAAATCTGGAGGTCGGGCGGGGCGCGATGAGTGCCGGCTATCTCGAGGCGCTGGAACTGCCGCTGCTGCGGGGCCGAGCCTTCACCGACCAGGATCGGTCGGAGGCACCGCTGGTGGCACTGGTGAGCGAATCGTTTGCGCAGCGCTACTGGCCGGGGCAGGAGGTGATCGGCCGGCGGCTGAGCGTGCAGGGGGACGAGGGGCCGTGGCACGAGGTGGTCGGGGTGGTGCACGATGCCAAGTACTCCACGGTGGGCGAAGAGCTGGTGCCCTTCTTCTATCTGCCGGTGGGCCAGGTCAGCGCGGAGCGCACCACATTGCTGTTGCGCACCAACGGCGATCCCGCGGCGATTACCAGTGCGGTGCGGGCGCTGGTGCACGAGCTCGATCCGGCGCTGCCGGTCGAGGCGATCGGCACCTTCCAGGACCATCTCTCCTTTGCCCTCCTCCCGGCCCGCGCCGGCGGCATGGCACTCGGCGCCTTTGGCCTGCTCGGATTGCTGCTGGCAAGTCTCGGCGTCTACGGTGTGGTGGCCTATGGCGTTGCGCAGCGGCGCCGGGAGATCGGGATCCGCATCGCCCTCGGCGCGAAGAGTGTCGCCGTCGTCCGGCTGATGGTCCGTGACGGCCTCCGGCTGGTCACGATCGGGCTCGGGATCGGGCTGGTCCTTGCGGGCATTGCCGGATTCCTCGCCCGCGGGCTGCTGTACGGTCTCGCACCACTGGACCCCATCGCATTCATCGTCGGCCCGCTGGTGTTCGGACTGGTCGCGCTCTTCGCAAGCTACCTGCCGGCCCGCCGAGCGACGCGGATTGATCCGATGAAAGTGCTGCACACCGAATAGTCGCGCTCCAGGTAACGAGTCCCACATCCGGCGGCCAGATGTCCCACCTCACGCATGACATCCGCTTTGCCCTCCGCAGCCTGAGCCGCGCGCCGGGCTTCAGCCTGATCGCCATCCTGACGCTGGCGCTGGGGATCGGGGCCAACACCGCGATTTTCTCGGTGGTCAACGCGGTACTGCTCCGTCCGTTGCCCTACCAGGAGCCCGATCGGCTCGTCACCGTCGAACACCTGTATCCCTCGAACAACAACATGCAGGCACCGGTCTCGGCGGTGGGCTTTGAAGACTATCGCAAACTCGACCGCCTGTTCGCCGGGGCGGCTGTGGAAGGTGGCTGGGCTCCGAACCTCACGGGGGAGGGAGATCCCGAGCGGCTCGTCGGGCAGCGGGTGGCCGGGGATCTCTTCGGGACACTCGGCGTTTCGCCGCTGCACGGACGGTGGCTCCGCCCCGACGAGGGGAAGGATGGCCCCGTGCGGGTGGTGGTGGTGAGCTACGGGTTCTGGCAGCGATCCCTGGGCGGCGTGCCGCAGGCGGTTGGCCAACGGATTCTGCTGGATGGCGAGGGCTTCGAGGTCGTCGGCGTCATGCCGAAAGGGTTCCGGGACTTCTGGAATCGGCGGGTGGAGGTGTCGACGCCGCTCAGCTTCCTGCCGGCGCAGCTGAGCGACAACGCACGCACCAACGAGTGGCTCAACCTCACCGCGCGGCTGGCGCCCGGAGTTGCGCCGGAACAGGCGCAGCGGGAGCTGGCGGCCTACGCCACGCGGCTTATCGCGGACTATCCCGATGCCTATCCGCCGGACTGGTCGCTCAAGCTCACCACGCTCAATGACACCGCCACCGCCGCCAGCCGGACGGCGCTCTGGGTCCTGCTCGGAGCGGTGGGGCTGGTCCTGCTGATCGCCTGCGCCAACGTCGCCAACCTCCAGCTGGCGCGCGCCTCGTCGCGGGGGCGCGAGATCGCCGTTCGGGTGGTGCTGGGCGCGTCGCCCTCCGCGCTGGTGCGGCAGCTCCTGACGGAAAGCGTGCTGCTGGCGCTCGCGGGCGGGCTGCTCGGGCTCCTGCTCGCCGCCTGGGGCGTTTCGCTGCTGCTCGGGCTCGGCGGGACAGGACTCCCGTCGGCAAGCGAGATCGGGATGGATGCGCGGGTACTGGCCTACACGCTGGGGCTTTCCCTGCTCACCGGCCTGGTCTTTGGCCTGGCCCCGGCGCTGCAGGTGGCGCGTACCAGCCTGCAGGAGACGCTCAAGGAAGGCGGCCGGGGGGCGGCGGGAGGGCGCCGGAGTCAGCTGGTCCGGCGCGGGCTGGTGGTGGCGACGGTGGCGCTGGCACTCACGCTGCTGGCGGGGGCGGGGTTGCTGGTCCGCAGTTTCGGGCAGCTGTTAGGCGTGTCCCCCGGTTTTGCCCCGGATCACCTGTTGACGTTCGCCATCAACCTGCCAAACAGCAGGTATGGCAACGACACGCTCCGCGTGGCCGGCGTCGAACGCCTCGTGGCCGCGGTGTCCGGCGTGCCGGGCGTGCTGGCCGCCGGCGGCACCTCGAACATTCCGTTCGCGGGCAACTGGTCCACCTCGAGCTTCAGCATCGAGGGATACCAGGTGCCCGACAACACTCCGGGACCCTGGGGCGATGTCCGGGTGGTGACGACCGGCTATCTCGAGGCCATTCAAGCTCCGCTGCGGACTGGCCGGTTCATTACCGCCGAGGATCGGGCCGGTGGCCGCCGGGTCGCGGTGGTCGACGAGTCCCTGGCGGAGAAATACTGGGCCGGACAGGATCCGATCGGGAAGCGACTCACCTTCGACAACCCGCAAACCGATTCGGGGGCCACGTGGGTGGAGGTCATCGGCGTGGTGGGCCACACCATGCATGAGGGCCTCGACGGCGGCCGCCGGGTCCAGGTCTACCAGCCGTTCGCGCAGGTCGCGCTGCCGTTCGTCGGAATGGTCGCGCGTACCACGGGCGACCCGCTCGCGCTCAGCGCGGCGGTGCGTGCCGCGGTGCGGAAGGTGGACGCCGATCTGCCGGTGTCGAATGTCGCCACCATGGACCAGCTGATTTCCAACACGACGGGTCCGCGGCGCTTTGCGATGCTGCTGTTAGGCATCTTCTCCGGCTTTGCCGTCCTGCTCGCGTCGATCGGGCTCTACGGGGTCATGTCCTACCTGGTGGCGCAACGCGCCAAGGAACTGGGCGTGCGCCTGGCCCTGGGTGCCAAGCGCCGGGATATCCTCCGCCTGGTGCTGGGGCAGGGGATGCGACTGGCGCTGCTCGGCGTCGGGATCGGGCTGGTGGCTGCGCTGGCGCTGTCGCGGATCATCCGTTCCATGCTGTTCGATGTCAGTGCGACCGATCCCCTCACCTTCGTCCTTATTCCGCTGCTGCTGCTCGGCGTGACCCTGCTGGCGAGCTGGATCCCGGCCCGGCGGGCGATGCAGGTTGATCCGGCCGTGGTGCTGCGCGGGGAGTAGGCGCAGAGGAGGGTTCGATCCCCGCGTGGCGCGCGGGACGGGTAACGCCGGGGACTGCACTTCGAGCCGAATGACAAAGGCCACATCAATATGAGCACTCTGATGTCGGATCTTGGCGCCGCCTGGCGCTCCGTCCGCCGCGCACCGCAGTTCACCGCGGTGGCCGCACTCACGCTTGCCATCGGCATCGGTGCCGTCACCACGCTGACCAGCGTGCTCGACATGCTGCTGTTCCGTCCACCGGTCGCGGTCGAGGCGCCGGAGCGGGTGGTGCGCCTCTTCTTTCATCACCGGAATCCGCAGTTCGGCGAGTGGCGCAACTCCTCGGTGAGTTACCCCGATTTCACCGACCTGGGAGGCGCCACCAGCTTCTCGTCAGTTGCCGCCCAGTATTCCGGCAGTGTGTCGATGGGGCGGGGCGCCGAGGCCGCGCCGGCCTCGCTGGCCGCGGTCACCGGCAACTACTTCTCGCTGCTGGGTACCAGCCCGATGCTCGGCCGGCTGCTCGGCCCCGACGACGACCGGCTCGACGCCGGGGTGCCCGTCGCGGTGCTCAGTGAGCGGCTATGGCGGACCCGTTTCGGATCCGAGCCCGGCGTTCTGGGGCGGACGCTACCGATCGACGATCAGAGCTACACGATCGTCGGCGTGGCGCCACGCGGCTTCGATGGCGGCGAGTTCGACGCGCCGGACCTCTGGGTGCCATTGACCGGGGCGGCGCACCGGATGGAGGGCAACGAGGAATACCGCACCAACCGCGGCTGGTATTTCATCTCGTTGATGGCCCGGCTCGCGCCCGGCGACTCGCTGGAGCGCGCCGCCGCCGAAGCGACCGGACTGATCCGCGCCGGCCGCAGCGACTCGACCACCGTCAACGGATTCCAGGATGTGCAGTTCGGCCCGGTGCTCGCCGCGGCCGGTTTCGACTTCAGCGCGACGGCGGCTCTGGCCCGCTGGCTGGCGGCAATGTCGCTGCTGGTGCTGGTGATCGCCTGTGCCAACGTGGCCAACCTGATGCTGGCCCGCGGACTGGCGCGCGGCCGCGAGCTGGCCATCCGCAAGGCGCTCGGCGCGGGGAAGGGGCAACTGGTGCGGCAGCTGTTCCTCGAGGGCGCGCTGGTGGCGGTGGCCGCCGGCGGACTCGGCATCGTGATGGCGGCGTGGGGCGGCGCGCTGCTGCGCGGCTACATCCTGTCGGCGGCGATGGCGGAGCGCTTCACGATCGACTTCCGGGTGTTCGCCATCGCCGCCGCGGCGACGCTGCTCGCGGCGATCATCGCGAGCCTGGTGCCGGCGCTGCAGGTGACGCGGAGTGACCTGACGCCGGTGCTCAAGGAGGGCGGGCGGGGGAGCGGCTTCCGCCGTTCGCGGGTCCGCTCCGGGCTGGTGGTGGCGCAGGTCGCGCTCAGTGTGTTGCTGGTGATCGGCGCCGGGCTCTTCCTCCGCAGCCTGCGCAACATCCTCGCGATCGACATCGGCTACGACCGCGATCATCTCCTCATGGTTGACGCCGATCCGGCGGTGGCAGGCTTTACCGGTGAGCGGACCGGGCAGGCGTTCGACGCCATGGTGGAGGCGGCGCAGAATCAGCCCGGCATCGAATCGGCGGCGCTCAACTACGGCGAGCCGTTCGGGTGGAGTCTGGTGCAAGGTTTCCGCATCCCGGGGCGCGATGCGCTGCCGAAGTTCTCCAGCGGCGGGCCGTACATCCAGCGGACCACCGCGGACTACTTCCGCACGATGGGACTGGCGATCCAGCGCGGTCACGGTTTCACCGACGCCGATCGGCGGGAGCATCCCGCCGTGGCGGTGATCGGTGCGACGATGGCCAGCCGGTATTTCCCGGGTCAGGATCCGATCGGGCAGTGCCTCATGCTGGGGAAGGACGCCAGGGACTGCACCGAGATCGTGGGTGTGGCGGAGGATGGGGTGCGCTACAGCCCGCGGGAGGAGCCGCAGGCGATCTACTACGTGCCGTTGCCACCGCCGAGCGCCGAGACGCGGCACCTCACGCTCTTCCTGCGGACCCGTGGCCCGTCGAGCGAGATCGCGGAAGCGGTGCGTTCGACGCTGCAGACCGCGGTCCCCAACCTGCCCTACGTCCGGGTCCGGGCCATGAACGAGGTCCTCGAACCGCAGTACCGGGATTTCCGGCTCGGCTCGACACTCTTCGGGCTCTATGCCCTGGTAGCCGTGCTGCTCGCCGGGCTCGGGCTCTACAGTGTGCTGGCCTATGCGGTGCGAGGGTGCATGCAGGAGCTGGGCATCCGGGTCGCGCTTGGGGCCGCGCCGGCCAGCCTGGTACGCATGGTCGTGCGGGACGGCATGCAGCTGACGCTGATCGGCGCGGGGGTGGGCATCGCTGGCTCACTGGTGGCAGGGCGGGCTCTCGCCAGCCTGCTCTATGGCGTCCCGGCCTGGGATCCGCTGACGATCGGCGTCTCCTCTGCGACGGTGCTGCTCGCCACGCTCGTCGCGAGCTGGCTTCCGGCCCGGCGCGCGGCCAGGGTGGATCCCATGACCGCGCTGCGGAGCAACTCGTGATCAAGCTCGTCAACCTGGAGAAGTCCTTCGACACCAAGCCCTCGCCCACGTTTGTGCTGCGGCGCATTACGCTTGACATTCAGGCCGGCGACTTCGTCACGATCATGGGCCCTTCGGGCGCCGGCAAGTCATCGCTGCTCTCCATCCTCGGCATGCTTGATGGCGAGTACGTCGGCGAGTACTGGTTCAACGGGCAGGCGGTGCACGGCCTCAAGCCCAAGGCGCGGGCGGACCTGGCGCGGAGCAGCGTCGGCTTCGTGTTCCAGCAGTATCACCTGCTGGACGACCTGACCGTGGCCGAGAACCTCGAGGTGCCGCTCTCCTACCGCAACCTCAAGAGCGGTGAACGGTCGGCGCGAGTCGCGGACACGCTGGACCGGTTTCGCATGGTGGGGAAGAAGGACCTCTATCCCAATCAGCTTTCCGGTGGCCAGCAGCAGCTGGTGGGCGTGGCGCGGGCGGTGATCGCCGCACCGGCATTGCTGCTCGCTGACGAACCAACCGGGAATCTTCACTCCGAGCAGGGCCGGGAAATCATGGAACTGTTCCGCCAGCTGAACCGGCAGGGGACGACGATCGTGCAGGTGACGCACAGTGAGGAGAATGCGACCTTTGGGAACAGGGTAGTGAGACTCAAGGACGGCTGGGTGGTTGGGTGAGAGCGTTCAGCGTTCAGCATTCAGCATTCAGCGTTCAGCGTTCAGCGGCTGGTCGACGAGGCCAGGCGGGTCAGGAATGCCCCAAGCATGCGCTTGACTTCGACGATCGCGGCCTCCAACGCCGGCAGTTCTTCAGCACGTCCGTAGCCCAAGTCGCCCGCGAGCAAAACCAGGTACTCCAGTTCCGCTGCGGAGCCGAGGGAGTATCGGAAGAATCGTGCGGCTTCGCGGTCGCTGCCCCGGGCGCTACCTTCCACGATGTTCGCGGCCACCGAGACTGCCGCCCGTTCCATTTGGGAGACGAGGCCAAACCGTTCTTTCGACGGTAGCGACTTCGTGACACGGTAGACTTCAAGCGTCACGCTGTGGGCCTTCTGCCAGACCTTCAGTCGTCGATATCCTTGCATGCCTATCCGCTTGAGGGAGTGGCGCCGAATCTGTTGGAGTTTGCCACGGCCAATGTATCATTTGACCGCCCTTCGGAACATTCAGACGCAATTCGGGAATACGTGGAACGCTGAACGCTGAACGCTGAACGCTGAACGCTGAACGCTGAACGCTGAACGCTGAACGCTGACTGCTCACGGCCCATGCATCTCCTCACGCCCCGCATCCTCATCGCCGACGACCTGGCCGATGTGCTCCAGGCGCTGCGGCTGCTGCTCAAGGGCGAAGGCTTCACCGTCGAGACCACCAGCTCGCCTGGCGGCGTGCTGGCCGCGCTGGAGCGGAGCGACTTCGACGTCCTGCTGATGGATCTCAACTACACCCGCGACACCACCTCCGGCATGGAGGGTTTCGACCTGCTGAGCAGAATCCGGCTGCTCGATGCCATGCTGCCGGTTGTGGTCATGACCGCGTTCGGCAGTGTCGAGGGGGCGGTCGAGGCGATGCGTCGGGGCGCGCGCGACTACCTCGAGAAGCCGTGGGACAACACCCGGCTCGTCGCGGTGCTCAACACCCAGGTGGAACTGGGCCGGGCGCTCCGGCGCAGCCAGCGGCTGGAAAGCGAGAACCAGACCCTCCGGCACGACGGCCTGCCGCCGCTGGTGGCGGAGTCGGCGGCGATGCGGCAAGTCGCCCGGCTGATGGAGAAGGTGGCGCCGTCGGACGCCAACGCGCTGATCACCGGCGAGCATGGTGTCGGCAAGGAGGTCGCCGCCTGCTGGCTGCACGCCGCCTCGCTCCGGGCGACCAGGCCGATGATCACGGTGAATGTCGGCGGCCTCCCTGAGGGGGTGTTCGAGAGCGAGCTCTTCGGCCATCTGAAGGGCGCCTTCACCGACGCCAAGGCTGATCGGATGGGCCGTTTCGAGCTGGCCGACGGTGGCACCCTCTTCCTCGATGAGATCACCAACATCACCCTGGCACAGCAGGCCCGGCTGCTGCGGGTGCTGCAGTCGGGGCAGCTCGAACGGGTCGGTTCCTCCAAGACCCGCCAGGTTGATGTGCGCGTCGTTTCGGCGACGAACGCCGATGTGCGGGCCGAGGTGGCGGCGGGCCGGTTTCGTGAGGATCTGCTCTATCGGCTCAATACCGTCGAGATCCGCATTCCGCCGCTCCGCGACCGGCGCGAGGATCTCGCCCCGCTCGCCGCCCAGTTCCTGCACCGTCACGCCACCCGCTACCGCAAGGCAATCAGCGGTTTTAATCCCGATGCCATGGAGGCGCTGCTGCGCTACGGCTGGCCCGGCAACGTGCGCGAGCTGGAGCACACCATCGAACGCGCCGTCCTGCTGGTGGATGGCGCCGAAATCCGGCCGGCGGATCTTTCGCTCTCACCTCCTGGCGATGCGGCGGCACGACTCGACCAGATGACGCTGGAAGAGGTGGAAGGGGTGCTGGTCCGGAAGGCGCTGGCCCGCACCGGCGGCAATGTCTCCGAGGCGGCCAAGGCGCTCGGGCTCTCCCGCAGCGCGATGTACCGGAGACTCGAGCGACATGGGTTGTGAGGCGCTCCGGCGCTCCCGATGACATCACATCCTCGCCGGGTTCTCGGCCTCGCCGTCGGCACCACGCTGCCGGGGACCGCGCTCGGATTGTACCTGCTCTGGCGCGGCGATTTCACATCCCGGGCGCAGTGGACCGTCACCGTCGTCATCGTCCTCGTGCTGCTGCTGGGCCTGAGCGCGCTGCATGAGCGCATCATCCGCCCGCTGCAGACGCTCTCGAATGTGCTTGCCGCCCTGCGGGAGGGCGACTACAGCCTGCGCGCCCGGCGGGCCGATGCCACCGACGACCTCGGCCTGGTCTACCTCGAGGCCAATGCGCTGGCGGAAACGCTGCGCGGCCAGCGGCTCGGGGCGCTGGAGGCGGTGGCGCTGCTGCGCACCGTCATGGCGGAACTCGACGCGGCGATCTTCGCCTTTGACGCCGATGGCACCCTGCGACTGGTGAATCGCGGGGGTGAAAGGTTTGTGCATCACGCCGGCGACCGGCTGCTCGGACGCACCGCCGAGGAGCTGGGACTGGCCGACTGCCTCCTGGGCGAGACCCCGCGAGTGCTGGAGCAGGCCGGAGCCGCGGCGACGCGGTGGGAGCTGCGTCGCACCAGCTTCCGGCAGGATGGCCGGGCCCACCAGCTCGTCGTGCTCACCGATGTCAGCCGCACCCTGCAGGCGGAGGAGCGGCAGGCCTGGCGCCGCCTCATCCGCGTGCTCTCCCATGAGATCAACAACTCTCTCGCGCCGATACGCTCGCTCGCTGGCACACTGCGGGGCATCCTCGAACGTGCGCCCAGAGGGGCCGACGCCGAGCAGGATCTGCGGCAGGGGCTGGGGATCATCGAGCAGCGCGCCGATGGACTGGGACGCTTCATGGCTGCCTATGCCCAGCTCGCGCGGCTGCCCCGGCCGCGGCTGGCCCCGGTCGTCGTCGACCAGTGGGTGCGACGGGTGGTGGCGCTGGATCAGCGCCTGCCCATCGAGGTCGTGCCCGGGCCGGCGATCAGCGTCACCGCCGACGGCGATCAGCTCGACCAGCTGCTGATCAATCTCATCCGCAATGCGGCGGATGCGGTGGCCGACACGGCGGGGAAGGTCAGGGTGGGATGGGTCGAGGCCCGCAGCGGGGTCGAGCTGTGGGTGGAGGATGAGGGGCGAGGACTGGCGGAGACGGCGAATCTCTTCGTGCCGTTCTATACCACCAAGCCGGGGGGGTCGGGGATTGGGCTCGCGCTCTCGCGCCAGATCGCGGAAGCCCATGGCGGGGGGCTGTGGCTGGAGAATCGCACCGATGGCACCGGGTGCCGGGCGCGGTTCTGGCTGCCGCGGGCCAGGCCGGGGCGCTGACTTCCTCAGGTCGCAGGTCAGAAGGGCCGCCTCCGGGCACGTACAATGCTGTGGGTGTCACCTATCCCCGAACCACGGGCCGGTTCCTCCCGCTGGTTTGACAGCGGCAAAAGCAGCCGATACGTTCGATTAGACATTCTCACACCAATTCCGGGTCCCTTTGGCTGAATCCGCCGTTTCGCGGGGGCAGGTCCGCTCCGCTCTGGTGTCGCGCCTCTGGCGCTCGGCTCGCGTGGTCTTTGCCGCCACGCTGCTGACGACCTGCGGCACCGATACCGCCATCGGGCCCGGCATTCCCGCCCAATCCTCCGTGGACCTCGCCGGCCTGCTCCGGGCCGGCGGCCCGATTCCCATCCCCATTGATACGGTTCTGGTTGAACTGCGGCGGCTCACCGACTCGTCTGTCGCATTTTCCCAGCAGGTGGATGTCGCGCGGTTCCAGCAGCAGGGCAATGATCTCATCCTGAGCATTGCCCTGGCGCTGCGTACCACGCCGGAACAGTTCTACCTCTACGCCGAGGCGCGTGGCGGCGGCGTGGTCTATTACACCGTGCGATCGACTGTGACGGCCGCGGCGGGGCAATCAACCCAGTCGCCATCGCTTATCCCCACGTATGTCGGTCCGGGCAGCACCGCGGACAGCGTCGTGCTCACCCTCGTGCCCAGTTCGGTCGCGCCGGGCGACAGCGCGCTCGCAACGGCGGTGGTTTTCGATAATGATGCCCCGGTGGCAGGCGCGCCGGTCGGGATCGTGCCGGCGGACACGGTCACGGTTCGGCGGCGTGAGGTCGGTGTGAACAGCGTCTGGCTGGTCGCCCCCGCCACCGGCTCGGGAAGCACGCCGGTCACGGCGACCACGCCCACCGGCCTGATTGCGTTCGGACAGTTTGATTGGGCCGCGAGCGCTCCCGTTTCCTACGTCACCGTGCTGCCCCTGGCCCAGAGCCTCGCTCCCACCCAGACGCTGCAGTACTCCGCGATTCCGTACGACGCGCTCGACAATATCCTCACCGGCCTGCCCGTCAGCTGGACCTCGAGCAATCTGGCGGCGGCGACGGTATCGCCGACTGGTCTGGTGACCGCAGTCGCGGTGGGCAGCAGCACGATCACCGCTACCATTGGCGGGGCGGCGGGCACCAGCCTGCTGACGGTGGCGACGGCCGGTTCCGGGCCGGGGTCGGTCGTGGCCGCGAGCGCCACCAGCCAGGGTGTCACGGTGAATCAGCTGGTGGCGGCCCTGCCCGCAGTGCTGGTCAGCGACTCGGCCAGTCAGCCGTTGGCCGGCGTGGCAGTGACATTCGCAGTTACGGCTGGGGGCGGGAGCATCACCGGCGGGACCGCGACGACCAACGCCGCCGGCCTCGCGACCCTCGGCAGCTGGCGGGCGGGGCAGACGGCCGGCGCCAACACAGTCACGGCGACGGTGACCGGCCTGCCTCCAGTGGCATTTACAGCGACGGGCGCGCCGACCGCGGTGCTCTCGCTGGCCAAGATTTCCGGCGATGCCCAGAGTGACACGGCGGGCCGCACCCTGCCGCTCCCGCTGGTGGCGGAAGCGCGTGACAGCTTCAACAACGTGGTGCCGGCGGCCGTGGTCACCTGGACCACGACCGATGGCAGCCTCACGCCGCTGGTGGATACCACCGACGCGCTGGGCCTGACCCAGGCATCGTGGACTCTTGGCTTCGCGGTGCCGAACCCGACCGCGACCGCCACGCTCGGCACGCATACAGCGGTGTTCAATGCCGCGACCATCTTCCTGACGCCGAGCATCCTGCTGACCTGGCAGAACACGCCGCCTGGCGTCGGTGTCGGACTGGCGGCGCAGGTGAGAATCCAGCTGACCCAGCCGGCCCCCGTTGGCGGCGTTACCATCAACCTGGTCAGTGCCAACTCGAGCCTCTTCACGGTCGCGCAGGCCACGCGGTTCATCGCCGCCGGCCAGACGGTCGACAGCGTGGCGGTGAACGGTATCGCGGTCGGCACCGCCAACCTGGACGCGACCGGGAGCGGCTACACCGCCGGCGCCCTCTCAGTTACGGTGGAGGATCGTTCGATCAGCGTGCCAGTTACGCTCAGCATTGCCTACGGAATCACGTCACCGGCGCTGCCGATCCAGTTGGCGACCAACGCGCCGGCCGGCGGGGTGACGCTTAACGTGGTGAGCAGCAACCCGGCCGCTGTTGGGGTGCAGGCACCGACGGTTACCATCCCCGCCGGGCAGAAGACTGCCAACGTGACCCTGATTGGCGTGCTACCCGGGACGGCCACGGTGAGTGTGAGTGGCGCCGGCTATATCACCGCCAATACCGCGGTTACAACTGCCGCCTCCCTGGTGGGAATTCCAGCCTCCATCACGATCGATGCATCCTTCGGCACGACCCTGACGGTGCAGTTCACCAGCAGCGGCTCCGCAATCGCGGCACCGGCGCCGGGCGTGCTGGTATCACTGATTCCAGCCGACTCCGGCTGTGTCGCGGCTGTGAGCCCGAAATTGATCCCGACCGGTCTCGCCACCATCACGAGTGCCATCAGCTATGGTGGTTCGACCACGCTGCCATGCAGTACGCAGCTGATCCTGAGCGCGCCAAACGTCACCCCGGATACGGTGCCAGTCACGGTGAACCCCACGCCCGGCATCACGCTGTACCCGGCGACGGTAGGGAGCGGGTTGCAGGAGTCGATCTACGGCTACCTGGGGGCGACCAACCACGGCGGAGTGAATGTCACGCTGACGAGCTCGGATCCGGCGCTGCTGCTGCTGGCGCCCAACGCGACGACGGCGGGCACGGCCAGCATCTCGGTCCCGGTGGCCAACGGGCAGAACTACTTCCCGTACTATGTGCAGGCGCTGGAGGGGGTGACCGGCCGGGCGACGATTACGGCGACGGTGGCCGGGTTCAGCAACGGGGTGATCTCCGACTCGGTGGCGGTACCGGGGCTGGATCTGATCGGGGTCCCTGGCACAACCACGACGCTCTCCGGTTCGAACGCGATCTACGCCCGGGTCGGCGTCCCCCAGGGGACGTCCTACCTGAACTCGGTGCAGAACGTCCGGTTTGGCGGGACCGCGTTGACCGCGACGTTCACCACCTCGGACACCGCGGTGGCGGATCTGGTGAAATCGGGCGGTGGTGGCGGCGCACTGAGCCAGACGGCGGTCATCCCGGTGGGGTTGTACTACACCCCAACCGATACCACCTCGGGCGGTGTGCTGCTGCGGCCCCGGGGCACGGGCAGCGCCACGATCAGCGCCAGCATCCCGGGCTTTGTCCAGATCACCTCCGCCGCGGGCAGCGGCATTGCGGTGGCGCAGCCCCCGATCACGCTGTACGCGACGACCGTGGGGAGCGGGCTGCAGGGGTCGATCTACGGCTACCTGGGGGCGACCAACCACGGCGGAGTGAATGTCACGCTGACGAGCTCGGATCCGGCGCTGCTGCTGCTGGCGCCCAACGCGACGACGGCGGGCACGGCCAGCATCTCGGTCCCGGTGGCCAACGGGCAGAACTACTTCCCGTACTATGTGCAGGCGCTGGAGGGGGTGACCGGCCGGGCGACGATTACGGCGACGGTGGCCGGGTTCAGCAACGGGGTGATCTCCGACTCGGTGGCGGTACCGGGGCTGGATCTGATCGGGGTCCCTGGCACAACCACGACGCTCTCCGGTTCGAACGCGATCTACGCCCGGGTCGGCGTCCCCCAGGGGACGTCCTACCTGAACTCGGTGCAGAACGTCCGGTTTGGCGGGACCGC
>Ga0163153_10002621_pt1 | contig 25646 bp, 26 predicted proteins | sample OliLakLV19MP6IB1_FD_148629 | JGI IMG/M metagenome (GOLD analysis project Ga0163153, IMG submission 148629) | Freshwater microbial mat bacterial communities from Lake Vanda, McMurdo Dry Valleys, Antarctica - Oligotrophic Lake LV.19.MP6.IB-1 | ecosystem: Environmental > Aquatic > Freshwater >...
TTGTACGCCGCCGCCTTCCACCACCCCGCCGCCGGTCACGGGGGGCTCGGCGCCTCCGAGCCTCGGCATCAGCGCGTCGGCGTACAACATCGCGGCGGGCCAAAGCGTGACGCTCGGCGCCAACGTCACCGGCAACGCGGGTACTGCTACGGGCACGGTGCAGTTCCGCGCCAACGGCGTGGCCATCGCGGGCTGCGGTGCCACGGCGCTTTCGAACGGCGTTGCGACCTGCACCACCTCGGGTCTCGCAAGCGGCGCCAACGCCATCACCGGCGCCTACGCGGGAAGCGCTGCGTATGCGGCGGGCCAGGCGGGTCCGATCACGATCAACGTGAGCGGGACCTCCACGGCCCCCGTGGTGTTGCCCACCAAGTTCGGCATCGGCTCGTCCGCGTATTCGAGTGCGGTGGGCCAGGCGGTGACTTTCACCGCCACCATCCCGGGTGATGGTGGCACGGTGGCCTTCACCAGCAACGGCTCGGCGATCGCGGGGTGCACGGCGGTGGCGGTGAGCAAGGGCTACGCGTATTGCAGTGTCTCGTCGCTTCCGTCCGGCAGCCACCTGATCCGCGCCAACTACTCGGGCGCGGGCATCTACAGCGCCGGCGTCGCGGGCCCGATCACGCAGACGGTATCGGGTTCCGCGCCGGTCTCCGCTCCTGCGGGGCTCAACGTGCAGGGCCTGTGGTGGGGATCGGCCTCGGAATCGGGCTGGGGGGTCAATCTCACGCAGCAGGGCGATATCGTCTTCGCCACCTGGTTCACCTATGACGCGGCCGGCAAGGGGCAATGGCTGGTGATGTCGAACGGCGCGCGTACCGGCGCGAACTCGTTTGCGGGTGCGCTTTATCGCACCACGGGGCCTTCGTATGCGGATGCCGCGTTCGACAAGGCGCGTGTGCAGGCCAATGCCGTGGGTAGCGCCACGTTTACCTTCAGCGGCGCGGACAACGGCGTCTTCACCGCCACTGTCGACGGCGTGACCGTGACCAAGGTGATCACGCGCCAGGTGTTCGACGCCGCGGTGCCGACCTGCGTGGCCGGCGGCCCCGCGGGCGCGGCGCCCAACTACCAGGACCTGTGGTGGCGCACCGGCGGCAGCGAGTCGGGCTGGGGCGTGAACATCACCCACCAGGGCAACGTGATGTTCGTCACGTGGTTCACCTACGACACCGACGGCAGCCAGCTCTGGCTGGTCGCCTCCGGCGTCACGCGCGGTGCCGACGCCAGCTACAACGGCCGGCTTTATCGCACCACCGGGCCCGCCTTCGGATCGGACCAGTGGAATCCCGCCGCCGTGGCCGCCACCGACGTGGGTGCGGTCAACATCGCTTTCAGCGATGCCAACAACGGCGTGTTCAACTACAACGTGAATGGCGTCGCCGGCTCCAAGCCGATTTCGCGCCAGGTGTTTTCCACACCCGCAACCGTCTGCCGCTAGAAAAAGGGCAAAAAAAGTACCAAAAAGGTACCAGGTTTATTTTCCGGGCGGACCGGAAAATCAACCTGGTACCTTTTTGCTTTTTTCGAGGTCAGTCCCGCGTTCCTGGGTTTGCGCTTTCCGTTCGCCGGTAAAGGCTACAATTCGCACCGAGAAATCCGCATTCCGTCCCTTCGGGCTACCCGCCCGTCCGGCGGGCGGATACGCTCTCTCGCCTCCACAAGAATCGCCGGTAAAAATCAATGTCCCGACTCGCACTCCTGCTGTCCGCCGCTTTTGTCCTTGCCGCATGCGGCCAGGGCGCGCAAAGCCCCGCCAACAAGGCCGTCACCACCGGCACGCCGCTGCTGATTTCGGCGGAGGACCTGGTCACGGTGCGCAACAGCTCGCTCACCTCCGGGCCCTCGATCACCGGGTCGATCCAGCCCGAGCGCCGCGCCGACGTGCGCGCCGAGATCCAGGCGACCGTGTTGCAGGTGCTGAAGGAAAACGGCGACACGGTAAAGCGCGGCGACCTCCTCGTGCGCCTCGACGACACCGCCATCCGCGACAGCCTCGCCTCGGCCGAAGCCGCCAGCCGCGCCGCGGGCCTGGCCAACGAGCAGGCGGCGCGCCAGTTCGAACGCATGAAGACCCTGCGTGGCTCGGGCATGGCCTCGGCCCAGGCCCTCGACGATGCCGAAGGCAGGCGCAACGCCACCATCAGCGAACTCGAGGCCGCCAAGGCGCGCGGGGTGCTCGCCCGCCAGCAGATGCAGCGCACGGAAGTGCGCGCCCCGTTCGACGGCGTCGTGACCGACCGCAAGGTCTCCCCCGGCGACACCGCCCAGCTCGGCAAGGAGCTGCTGAAGGTGATCGATCCCACCTCCATGCGTTTCGAGGCGCTGGTTTCCTCTGACAATGTGGGCGAGGTGAAGCCCGGACAGGGCGTGTATTTCCGCGTCAACGGCTACGGCGACCAGCAATTCATCGGCAAGGTGCGCCGCGTGAACCCGGCGGCCAACGCCACCACGCGCCAGGTCGAAGTGCTGGTCGACTTCGTGGGTGAAAAGCAGCCGCGCCTGGCAGGCCTCTACGCCGAGGGCCGCCTCGAGACCTCGAGCAAGGCCAGCCTCACGCTGCCCGCCACCGCCGTGGTGCGCGATGGCGACAAGGCCCTGGCGTGGCGCGTCAAGGACAACAAGCTGCAGAAGGTCACGCTCGGCGTGGTGGAGCGCGACGCGCGCACCGGCGATTACGTGCTGGCCGCGGGACTGGCCGAAGGCGACCAGGTGATCCGCCACCCGACCTCGGTCCTCAAGGAAGGCCAGTCGGTGCGGGCGAGCGCGCCGGCGAAGTCCTCGATGGTCGCCGCCGACCTGGTGAAATAGCCATGTTCCTCTCCGACTTCAGCATCAAGCGGCCGGTCGCCACGGTCGTGATCATCATCGCGCTGATGTTCCTGGGCCTGCTCGCGCTCAAGAAGCTGCGCGTGAACCAGATCCCGGACGTCGACATGCCGATCATGGTCGTGATCGTCCCGTATCCCGGGGCCTCGCCCGACACGGTCGAGCGCGAGATCATCAACCGCGTCGAGAAGTCGCTGCAGAGCATCCCGCAGGTCTACCAGATCCGCTCCACGTCGTCCGAAAGCCAGGCGCAGATCGTGGTGCAGTTCAACTTCAAGAAAAACATGGTCGAAGCCTCCGACGAGATCCGCAATGCGATCGCGGCGGTGCGCCACAAGCTGCCGGTGGAGATGCGAGAGCCGATCCTGCAGCGCATCGACCCCGCCGCGCAACCGATCATGCAGCTGGCGCTTTCGTCGCAGAAGCAGACCTTCGCGGAGATCTCGCGCCTGGCCGAGGACGTGCTTTCGGACCGCTTCCGCGCCATCGACGGCGTGGCGGTGGTGAACGTGAACGGCGCGCTCAAGCGCGAGCTGTCGGTGCTGCTGCGCGCCGAACGCCTGCGCGAATACAACACCTCGATCACCGAGGTGGTGAGCGCGTTGCGCAACCAGAACACCACCGCGCCGGTGGGCCGGGTGAAGGGCGTGCTCGACGAGCAGAGCATCCGCCTGGTCGGGCGCATCGAGACGCCGAAGGAGTTCGAAGACATCGTCGTCAAGCGCAACGGCAACCAGGTCGTGCGCCTGGGCCAGGTGGCGACGATCCAGGATTCGTTCGCCGAGCTTTCGGGCTTCAGCCTGCGCAACGGGCGCCCGAACGTCGGCATGTCGGTCACGCGCTCGCGCGACGCCAGCACCGTCACCGTCGCCAACAAGGTGCGCGCCGAGATCGCCGAGATCAACAAGACGCTGCCGGAGGGCACCAAGGTCGAGGTCACGCAGGACGGCGGCAAGGATGCCGAGAGCAGCCTGCGCAACGTGATCGACGCGCTTGTCTTCGGCGCGGGCCTCACGATCCTTGTTGTCTACTGCTTCCTGAATTCCTGGCGCTCCACGCTGATCACCGCGCTGTCGCTGCCGACCTCGGTCATCGCGGCTTTCATCGCGGTGTGGCTGTGCGGCTTCACGCTCAACTTCATGACGCTGCTGGGCCTGTCGCTCGCCATCGGCGTGTTGATCGACGACGCCATCGTGGTGCGCGAAAACATCGTGCGCCACATGGAACGCGGCGCCGACCGGCGCACCGCCGCCCAGGCCGGCACCGCCGAGATCGGCATGGCGGTGATGGCGACCACGTTTTCGATCATCGCGGTCTTCATCCCGGTGGCCTTCATGGGCGGCGGCGCGGGCGAATGGTTCCGCCCCTTCGCGCTCACGGTGGCGGCATCGGTGCTGGTGTCGCTTTTCATCTCCTTCACGCTCGACCCGATGCTTTCGGCCTACTGGGGCGATCCCCCGGGCTACGCGCACCGCGAGAAGAAGGGCGTCGACAAGTGGCTCAGCAGGTTCAACAACTGGTTCGACCACAAGGCCGACCGCTACGGCAACGTGATCGCCTGGGCGCTGCACCACCGCAAGTGGATGGCGGTGATCGCCGCCTCCACCTTCGTGACCGCGATCGCGGTGCAGGCCAAGTGGGGCGATTCCACCTTCCTGCCGCAGTCGGACTACGGCACCATCGCCATCGACGTGCGCACGCCGTCCTCGTCGAGCCTGGAGTATTCAAAACTCAAGGTGGAGCGGGCCGCGGAGCTCGCGCGCACCATCAAGGAAGTGCGCAACACCAACAGCAACGTCAACGCCAGCGGCGGGCGCATCTACGTGGACCTCGGCAAGAGCTACGAGCGCAAGCGCAAGGCGTGGGACATCGCCAGGGAGCTGCGTGAGATGCTCAAGCAGCTCGTGGGCGCCGAATACGTCGTGCTCGACGACCTCAACAACGGCGTGCGCAAGCCGGTGCAGATCCAGTTCTCGGGGCCGGACTACCGCCGCCTGATGGACATCACCAGCGATTTCATGGACAAGGTGCGCAAGATCCCCGGTGCCGTGGACGTGGGCCTGTCGGAGCAGGATCCGAAGGACGAGCTCAAGATCGAGCTCGACCGCGGGCTCGCCAACCAGCTCGGCATCTCGGTGGGTGACGCGGCGCAGGCGCTGCGCGTGGCGTTCGCGGGCGTGGAGGTGGGCGACTGGGTCGATCCCACGGGAGAAACGCGCGATGTCGCGGTGCGCCTGCATCCGGATGACCGGGTCGACGCGGCCAACATCGAACGCCTGCCGGTGGCGGTCGGGGGCAACAGCAGCATGATGGTGCCCCTGGAGCAGATCGCCACCATCTCCATGGGCAAGGGCCCGGCGCAGATCCAGCACCTCGACGGCAAGCGCACCATCACCGTCTCGGCCAACGTGCAGGGCCGCGCTTCGGGCGAAGTGACCGCGGACGCGCTCAAGATCGCCAAGGCGATCGACTTCCCGACCGGCTTCGGCATCACGCTCGGGGGCGCCTCCCGCGACCAGCAGGAAGTGTTCAGCGAGATGGGCATCGCGCTGGTGATGGGCATCGCGCTCATGTACCTGGTGCTGGTGATGCAATTCGGCTCGTTCACGGCGCCGATCCCGGTGATGCTGTCGCTGCCGCTGTCGCTCATCGGCGTGGTGCTTGCGCTCAAGCTCACCGGCGGATCGCTCAACCTGATGAGTTTCATCGGCGTGATCATGCTTTGCGGGCTGGTGGCCAAAAACGCCATCCTGCTGCTCGACTGCGCGCGCAAGGAGGAGGAGCAGGGCGTCAACCGCGAAGAGGCGCTGATGCACGCCGGGCGCGTGCGCCTGCGCCCGATCCTGATGACCACCTTCGCGCTGGTGGCGGGCATGATGCCGGTGGCGATCGGCGTGGGCGAGGGCGGCGAGTTCTACCGCCCGATGGCGGTGGCGATCATCGGCGGCACCATCACGTCCACGCTGCTCACGCTGCTGGTGGTGCCCACGTTCTACGACTCGATCGAGATCGCGCGCGACCGGATGATTGCCAAGTTCCACCGTCGCGAATCGCGCATGAACCCCTTCTTCGCCGGCGTGCTCACCTTCTTCGAGGTGATCCTCACGCTGCTGGGGCTGCGTTTCCTCTATCGCAGGGTCGCGGGATTCGCAGGCCGTCGCAAGGCGCCGGTGGCCGAGCCGCTGCCGCACCCCGGGGACTGACCGCGCGGATCAGGCCGATCAAGCGCGGAGCGCGGCTGGGGTAGGATCGTCCCCATGGCCTCCCCCTTCCCGCAATTCGACGCAGCCCTCAAGATCGCCGAGATCACGGCGATTCCCACGTCGTTCCCGTTGCCCAAGGACTCCAACGTGCGCCTGGGCATCGGCCGCGCGGTCAAGCGCGACGCCGTCATCGTGCGCGTGAGGACGGAATCGGGCCTGATCGGTTACGGCGAATCCCACGCCGGCCGGGCCCCGGGGGCGGTCGCGGCCCTCATCAACACAACCTTGCGCACGCTGGTCCTTGGCATGGACGCCACCGACGTGGTGGGCGTCTGGAACCGCATCTACTCGCGCCAGCTCGCCAGCCACGGCATGGGCGCCGGATGTTCCCTCGCGATGAGTGGCCTGGACATGGCGCTCTGGGACATCCGGGCGAAAGCGGTGGGCTGGCCGCTCTACAAGCTGCTGGGCGGCGCGCAGAAGGCGATCCCGGCCTACGCGGGCGGCGTCTCGCTCGGCTTCCAGGATCCGAAGGACCTGGTGGCGGAAGCGAAGATCCACGTCGACGCGGGGTACAAGGCGATCAAGCTGCGGCTCGGCGACAACGTGAAGGACGACATCCGGCGCGTGGAGGCGGCGCGCGATGCCTTTGGCGAATCCATGGAGATCATGACCGACGCCAACATCGGCTACAGCCTGGAGGACGTGCGGCGCGTGATGCCGGCGCTGGAGGACCTGGGCGTGCGCTGGCTGGAGGAGCCATTCCCCGCCCACGACTACCGCAGCTATGCCACGGCACGCACCTTCGGCACGCTGCCGCTGGCCGCGGGCGAAAACCACTTCACGCGCTTCGAGTTCTCGCGCCTGATCGAGGAACAAAGCGTCGACATCATCCAGCCCGACCTGTCGAAATGCGGCGGCATCACGGAGTGCCTGCGCATCGCGGCGATGGCTTCGGCGCACAAGCTGCAGGTCCACCCCCACTCGTCCATGACCGGCATCAACCTGGCGGCGAGCGTGCATTTCCTGGCGGCGATCGACAACGCCGGCTACTTCGAGGCCGACGTGTCGAAAAACAACCTGTTCCGCGACGAGCTCACCAGCAGGCCCTTCGAGCTGGCGCGCGACGGCAGCGTGCGCCCGCTGGAAACCCCCGGCATCGGCGTCGAGGTGAACGAGGATTTCCTGAAGTCCCATCCGGTGATCGAGGGGCCCGGCTATGTGTAGATTGATTGTCGTCGCGATGCTGGCCTGGATTCCCGCCCTTGCGGGAATGACAGCCAATGCGCAGTCCTATCCTTCAAAGCCGATCAAGATCGTGGTGCCGTACCCGCCCGGCGGCTTCAACGACACCCTCGGGCGTACGCTCGCGGCCAAGTTCACCGAGTCGTGGGGGCAACCCGCGGTGGTGGAAAACAAGCCCGGCGCCAACACCGTGATCGGGGTGGATTACGTCGCCAAGTCGGCGCCCGACGGGTACACGCTGCTGGTTGTCGCGTTCCCGTTTGCGGTGACGCCGAGCCTGCTGAAAAACATGCCCTACGACACGGTGAAGGATTTCGCACCCGTGATCCACGCCGCGCAGTCACCCAACCTGCTGGTGGTGAACCCCACGCTGCCGGTGAAAACGGTGGGCGAGCTGATCGCGCTGGCGAAATCGAAGCCCGATTCACTCAGCTACGCATCCACCGGCAATGGCTCCTCGAACCACATCTCGATGGAGCTCTTCAAGAGCCTTGCCGGCGTGAAAATGGTGCACATCCCGTACAAGGGCAGCGGCCCGGCGGTGACCGACCTTCTCGGTGGCCAGGTGCAGGTGATGTTCGACAACACGCCCAACGTGCTGCCGCAGGTGAAGGCGGGCAAGCTGCGGGCGCTGGGCTCCAGCGGGACGCAGCGCTCCGCTCTGGCACCCGACGTTCCGACGGTGTCGGAAGCCGGCGTGCCGGGTTACGAGGTGATGGTGTGGTTCGGGCTGGTGGCTCCGGCCGGCACGCCGCGCGAAGTCGTGATGAAGCTCAACGCGGAAGTCACCCGCATCCTCGCCCTGCCCGACGTGCGCGAACGCTTCCTCTCCCAGGGCGTGGAGCCCGTGGGCAGCACGCCGGAGCAGTTCGGCGAGCACATCAAGGCGCAGATGGCCAAGTGGGCCCGGGTCGTGAATGACGCCGGCGTGAAGGCGGAATAGTCCGTCTGGCGTCGCGCTGCAACAACCTGCCGGGGGGCGGCGTCCAACCGCGACCATTTCCCCTGGAGAACAACGATGAAAACAATTACCTGCCCGCGCGTCCTGCTGGCGGCCCTCGCCCTCGCGGCGGGCGCGGCGCACGCCGAAGTGACGCTTTACAAGCAGACCAACTTCACCGGCGACAAGCTCACCCTGCGGGGCGACAACGCCAACCTGGAAGGCACCCGGCTCTACGATGCCGCTTCCAGCATCGTCGTGCACGACGGCCAGTGGCAGTTCTGCTCGTCGCCCGAATTCCGCGGCGACTGCGTGACGCTTTCACGCGGCGAATACGCCACACTCGACAAGCGTCTCAACCACCGCATCGAATCCGTGCGTGAGGTCGGCAACAACCGGGGTGATCGCGGGGATCGGGGCGATCGCGGTGGCCGGGGTGATCGTGGGGATCGTGGCGGGCGCGATCGCGGCTCGATCGAGTTGTTCGGGCGGCCTGGGTTCGGTGGCAAGTCCGTCGAGGTGGACCGCGACACCGCATCGCTGCGCGGCAGCGGCCTGGACGACCGCGCCTCGAGCATCGTGGTGAATGACGGGGTGTGGCAGCTGTGTTCGGGCCCGGGTTTCTCGGGCACCTGCCGGGTGTTCACGCCGGGGCGTTATCCACAGCTCGACTACGGAATGGACAACCAGGTGTCGTCCGCACGGCAGGTGGAGACCCGCCGCGGCCGGCCCTGGAGCTAACTTTCCCAGCGGTTGAGCGACATGTTCGCGATCGTCAGCGCCGCGATGGCGGCCATGATCGCGAACACCAGCGCCACCGGGCTGAAGGCGCCGGCCACGATCGGCCCGGTGAGGAACATCGGCGCCACGGCCTTGCCGCCCAGGACACCACCGGCCGCGCCGATCAGCAGGGCCAGCAGCATGCCGCGGCCGTAATTCCATTGCAGGAAGGTGTGCCCCAGCCGAGGGTGAGCCCGGCCAGTCTGGATTTCGAGCGGGGCGTCGACCACATCCAGCACCGCGGCGCGCAACCTCACGCGCCGATCACGCCGCGCGGTCGGGCAGGGCCTTCGGGTCGTTGTAGCTCTGCACCTGCGTGCCGCGATAGAGGATCTGCGCCGTGCGCTCCGTGATCTCCTTGTGCAGCTTCACGAAGGCGGGATCCATGTCGTGCTGCGGGCGCGGCTCGAGCGCGAAATGATGGTGGTTGTCAACGCCACGAACCAGTGTGGCCATGTCCTCGCCCGCGACTTGCGCGACCGACGTGGGGATGTAGCGGATCGCGTAGCCGATACGCCGGTCGTTCGACGGGTTCGGAGGCGAGCCGTGCACCAACCGCACGTGGTGCAGCGACATCTCGCCCGGGCGCAGCGTGACGGTCACCGCGTCCTTGTCGTCCACGTCGACGGCGACCTCCTGGCCGCGCGTGAGCAGGTTGTCCTTGGCGAAGGTATCGCGGTGCGGGATCTGGTCCTGGGTATGGGTGCCGGGGATGAAGCCCATGGCGCCATTGGCGATGTTGCTTTCGGTAAAGGCGATCCACGCGGTGACCACATCCGGGCGATCCAGTCCCCAGTAGGTCGAATCCTGGTGCCACGAGACGAAGGCGGGGTTGTTCGCCTCCTTGATGAAGAAGTTGCTGGTCCAGCAGAGGAGGTTCGGGCCGTAGAGGTCCTCGATCGCGTCGACGATTTTCTCCTGGCGCACCAGGTCGCCCAGCCAGCTGAAGAGCAGGTGGGATTTGTGGCGCAGGTCGCCTTTCAGCGGGCCGCCGGTGGATTTCTCGAAGGCTTCCAGGCGTTCGCGGATTTCCAGCGCCTTCTCTTCACTCATCACGCGGATCGGGAAGAGGCAGCCGTCCTTCCAGAAGGTGTCGATCTGCTGTTGCGTCAGTATCTTGGGCACTTTGATTTTCCTTTCATCTGGTCGGGCTCGCGTCGAGCGCCGTGCAAGTGCAATCGCCGATTTTCAACACAGAGGACACAGAGGATTCACAGAGGACACAGAGGAACACCAAAAACAGTCATTGATTCGGGGCCAAATCCGCTTGGGCACGAACATCCAGCATTGCTTTTTCTTTCCTCTGTGTCCTCTGTGAATCCTCTGTGTCCTCTGTGTTGAAAAAAAGCGGTTCAAGCTCCCCCGGTGATCACTTTCATGACCTCCGGCGGATACGTATCCCCCGGCTTGCCGGAATAGATGATCTCGCCGCGCTCCAGCACATACAAGGTATCCGCGTATTCGGGAATGTGATGCACGTTCGATTCCGCCATCAGCACCCCATGCCCGAGTTTGCGGATCGAGGCGATGCCCTCGGAGATGCTGGGAATGATCGCGGGCGAAAGCCCCTCGAAAGGCTCATCCAGCAGCAGCATCTGCGGATCGAGTGTGAGGGCGCGCGCGATGGAAACCATCTTGCGCTCGCCACCGGAGAGCTGGTTGCCGCCGCGTTTTTCGTACTGGCGCAGTTTCGGGAAAATTTCATAGGCGAGGTCGATGCGCTCCTTCGCGGGGCGTCCCTGGGGGCGCGTCCAGGTCGGCAGCTCGATGTTCTCCGCGACGTTGAGGTCGGCGAACACCTGGCTTTCCTCCGGGGCGTAACCCAGGCCCAGCTGCGCGATGTGGTGGGTCGGCATGCCGGTGAGCGTGTCCTCGCGGAAGCGCACCGTGCCCGAGACCGGCTTGAGGAAACCCATGATGGTGCGGAACGTGGTGGTCTTGCCCGCGCCGTTGCGGCCCACCAGGCAGACGAGCTGCCCGGCCGCCACCTGCAGCGAGATTCCGCGCAGGATGCGGCTGGACTGGATGTCGACCACCAGTTGCTCGATGGCAAGCATCAGGCGCCTTTCGCCAGCTTGCCAACCATCTTGCCGACGATGGCGGCGATGATTTCGGGGTCGCTGAAAAATTCCGCGGGCGGTCGGTCGGCGAGCACGCGGCCGCCCTGCAGCGCCACGATGCGGCTGGAATATTCGGCCACCAGGTCCATGTCGTGTTCGACCAGGATGATGGCCTTCACGCCCGCGCGCTTCGCGGCATCCACCACGCCGCGCATGATGCCGTGTTTGTCGCCGCTGGACACGCCGCTGGTGGGCTCGTCCAGGAGGATCACCTCCGGCGAGAGCGCGAATGCGCTGGCGATGTCGAGCAGTTTCTTTTCGCCCTGCGAAAGCAGGCGTGACTGGCGCTCCAGCTTGGTGTCGAGGCCGAAGATCGCCGCCACCTCGCGCACGCGCTCGCGGACCGCCTCGTCCTTCGCCGCCGCGGCGAAGAGCCGGAAGCTCTTGTGGGTCTGCGAGATCACCGCCACGGCGATGGTTTCGCCCACCGTCATCGCGGGGAAGATGTGCACCAGCTGGAAGGCGCGCGCCATGCCGCGGTGCGCGAGCCTGACCGGGCCGATGCCGGCGATGTCCTCGCCCTTGAACCTCACCACGCCCGCAGTGGGCTTGAGCAGGCCCGTGAGCACGTTCACGAGTGTGGTCTTGCCCGCGCCGTTGGGACCCACGATGGAGACCAGCTCGCCTTCGGCGATCGACAGCGTCACGTCGTCCAGGGCGACGAAGTCGCCGTAGGACTTGCTCACGCCGGTGGTTTCGATCAGGGCCGTCATTTGCGTCGCACCTTGTTCCAGAGGTCCTGCCCGAGGCCGACGAGCCCGCGCGGGAAAAGCACCACGATCAGCACCAGGATCGCGCCGAGCCAGAAGCGCCAGTACTGCGTGGCGCCCATGAGTTCGGACTTGAGGAAGATGAAGGCGAAGGCGCCGACGATGGGCCCCAGGAAACTCGCGAAACCGCCGAGCACCGTCATGAACACCAGCTCGCCCGAATGCGTCCAATACGCGAGCTCCGGGTCTGCCTGTCCGGTGTTGACCGCGAGGATCACGCCGCCGATGGCACAGTAGAAGGCCGAGATCAGGAACGCCACGAGGCGAAAGAAGCGCACGCGCACGCCGAGGTATTCGGCCTTGCGCGGGTTCTCGCGGATGGCGCGCAGGTGCATGCCGAAGGGCGAGCGCACGATGCGCCACATGGCGATGCCCAGCACCACCAGCAGCGCGAGGCAGTAGTAGTAGAACGGGCCGATCAGGAACGTGGTCTTGTCGAGGTCCGCGTACGCCTCGCCCAGCAGCGTCGGGCGCAGCACGCGGATGCCGGTGTCCCCGCCGGTGATGTTGTAGAACTTGAACAGGAACGAGTGGAACAACATGCCGAAGGCGAGTGTGAGGATGCCGAAGAAGATGCGCACGTAACGCACCGAAAGCAGCGCCACGGGAATGGCGACCACCACCGCCGCGAGCCCCGAGAGCAGCAGCACCAGTTCGAAGCTCTTGATGCCGAGCTTGCTCGAGGCCACCGCCGCACCGTAGGCGCCGATCGCCACGAAGAGCGCATGGCCGAAGGAGAGCAGCCCGGTATAGCCGAAGAGCAGGTTGAAGCCGAGCAGGGCGATGCTGTACGCCAGCGCCGGCAGCACCAGCGTCACGTAATACGGCTGGGCGAACTTGGGGACGGCGGCGAGCACAACAATCGCCACGACCAGCGCCGCGATCCTCATTCGATGGGCTTTCCGAAGATGCCGGCGGGCCGGACGATGAGCACCGCGATCACGACGAGGTAGATGGCAAGCATCTCGATCTCGGCCCACCAGCTGATGGCCGCCGCGCGCATGAGGCCCACGATGAGCGCGCCGATGAGCGCCCCGCGCATCGAGCCCAGGCCGCCGATCACCACCACCGCGAAGGCCTCGACCACCAGCTCCACCGGCATGTCGAGCGAGGCCGCGGCGGTGGGCACCACCATCGCGCCGCCGACGGTGCCCAGCACCGTGCCGAGCGTGAAGACGGTGGTGTACATCCAGCGCACGTTCACGCCGAGCGCCTGGCTCATCTCGCGGTTCTCGGCGGTGGCGCGCAGGATGCGCCCGTAACGCGTGCGCTGCAGGAAGGCGCCGATGCCGAACGCGATCAGGATGCTCGCCAGGATCACGAGGATGTTGTAGGTGGGCACCTGCAGGTCACCCACGGACAGCTTGCCGTATTCCATCGCGTAGTTGCCCAGCGTCTGCGGCGTCGCGCCCCAGAAGTAGCGCAGCACGTCCTGGAACATGAGGACGAGGGCGAACGTGAGCAGCAGCTGGAATGCCTCATCGCGGTCGTAGACCGTGCGCAGCAGCAGCTCGATGGCCGGGCCGATCAAACCCAGCAGCAGCCCCGAGGCCAGCAGCACCAGCAGGAAAAGCGACGGCGGCACACCCGCGGACACCGCCCAGTTGACCGAGGTGATGCCGAAATACGCCCCGAGCGCGTAGAACGAGCCACACGCGAGGTTCACGATCTTCTGGACGCCGAAGACGAGCTGCAGCCCGGCGGCCACGAGGAAAAGTACGGCGGCGTGGAAGACGCCGCCGAGGAGGATGTCGAAGAATGCGGTCACGTGAAGGGTGTCGTTTCCGCGCAGGCGGGAATCCAGCCAGAACGCATCAGCGCTTCGACCGGATCCCTGCCGTCACGGGGACGACCTTACAGTTTGATGTTTGCGGTCTTGATCCACTCCCAGAAATCCATGCCCGCCGGTTTCTGGAGCTGCGTGGAATACATCGTGTCGATGTTGCCCAGCGTGGGGAAGTCGTAGCGGTTCTTGTGGGTGCTCAGGCCCTGGTAGAAGGTCTGCTCCGCGATGTGGTCCTTGCGCATCTCGCCGGGACCGCCGAGCGACATCACCTTGACGCCTTCCATCGCGTTGATGATGTCTTCCTTGCCGGGCCAGGCGTTTTTCGCCTTGTAGGCCGCCTCGACGCCGGCCTTGTACACCGCCATCGCGAAGTACGCGCGGTCGGCTTCCCAGTTCGGGTAGTCCTTGTACTTGTCCTCGTATTCCTTCACGAACTTCTTCTGCATCGGTGAAGCGTTCGGATGGTCGAAGTAGAGCGTGTTGTGGCCGAGGATCATGCCTTCCGGCGTGAACGGCTTCTTCAGCGCCGTATGCTGGAAGCCCGCGCCCGGGAACGCGAACTTGGTGCCGCCGTCCATCAGGCCCGCGCCGTGCGAGGTGCGCATGAAGATCGGCAGGTCGGCAAACAGCAGCGAGGAGAACACCAGGTCCGGCTTCGCGGCCTTGAGCGCGGCTACGTGCGAGGTGAGGTCCGTGGTGCCTACCTTCGGCCACTGTTCGGCGACGATCTCGTGTTCCACGCCGAACTTCTTCATCAGCGCCTGGAATGCGGCGAAGTTGTTGCGGCCGTAAGAGTAGTCGGGGTTGATGCCCGCCACGCGCTTGAACTTGCCCTTCCAGTGCTTGACCACGAGCAGCGAGGCCATCACCGCTTCGCATTCGTTGTCGGTGCTGCAGAAGACGTAGCGCTTGTTGCGCAGCGTTTCCTTCACGCCGTCCTGCGTGGTGCCGTCCCAGAAGACCAGCAGCGCCTTCATCTCCTCGGCAACCGCGCCCATGGCGAGGCTCACGCCGGAGGAGACGATGCCCTGCACGCAGTCGACCTTGTCCTGCAGCACGAGCTTGCGCAGGCGCTCGATCGAATCCTTGGGGTTGGTCTCTTCCTCGACGATGAGCTCGATCTTGCGCCCGGCGATGCCGCCCGCGGCGTTCATTTCGGCCACCGCGTATTGCGTGCCGCGCAGGCCGCATTCCCCGATGGTGCCGGCGATGCCCGCCTTGGGCGCGATGATGCCGATCCTGAGGGGCGTGTTCTGGGCGAAGGCGGGGAAGCTGAGGTAAGGCGAAGCCGCGGCCACGACGCCGGTGCCCCCGATCGCATGCAATAACTTTCTGCGCTTGCTGTCCATGGGTCTCCTCCTACGGTGGGTTTTTTGTGTCGGCAGTTGTTCTTAACTATTGATATATCAACTGGATATCAACATTACGCGAGCATCGCGCCCGAAGCAACTGCGCGATGGACCAGCTACGCGGCCTTTCTTACCCTGAGCTGAACCTTGCGCCCAGTCGCCGGCAAGTCTCTTACGGCGGCAGCAACCGGCCGGCTAAGCGGCGAGCTTGAGCTGCAGATTCTTCCCGAGGGCGTTGGCGGCCTTGCTGATGGTCGTGAGCGTGACCGATGGATCGTTCTGGTCCAGCAGCCGACGAATCACCGCGCGGCTGGTATGCATCCGGCGCGCCATCTCGGCTTGGGAGACATTGGCCTTCTCCATCGCCTGCTGGATCTGCCAGGCGATAACGCGCTTCAACGCCAGCGCCGTCGATTCCGCGAGACGCCCCTCATCACGCAGGAAGTCCTCGAAGTTGCTTCCAACGCGCTTGCTGGTCCGCTTTGCGCTCTTGCGCTTCGTCATATCAACCTCCTTCTACGCCTTGCCGTTTCCAGATCGTCGCGGGGAATCTTGCGGCTCTTCTTCACGAAGCCGTGCAGCAGCACCGCTTCGTCCTGATGAAGCGTAAAGAGAATCCTTGCAATGCCGTCGGGAAGATCGACTCGCACTTCCCAAAGACCGGGTTCCAACTTCTCCACCAAGGGCATTCCGACCGGCCAGCCGAATTGCACCGTGCGGATGTCGTCGCCGATCGCCTTGCGCACTTCATTGTCCAGCCCCTTCAGCCAGTCGCGAACAGGCTCGCGGCCCTGAGCGGAGCGGAAGAATCGAACCGCAAGCTTTGGCTTCGACACGATGCGTAGTGTATCAGAATAGATACACCAGTGAAGTCCCGAACCCGGATGAGTGATTTACCGGAACATCGCCGCAGATGCGTTCGGAGGCGAGCGGCCGTGGAGGAGGACCAACCCTAATGGCGCGACTGCTTGGCCACGTGCGGTTGCGTTGGATGGTGCGCGAAGTCGCGCTGGATGGCCGAGCGTATCGCTTCGCGCTTCTCATCGTCCACCGGCGTCGCGGCGATTAGTTCGAGAAGGCGCTCCTTGTCGAGCATTCGATGCGCCACCATCCCCGCCAGGAACTCGCGATCCTTGTCGCGGCTTGCCGCGTACTTGGCGATGGCCAGGTCGTGCGGCTCGAGGCAAAGGCCCTTTGCCCCTCCTGTATCGCCAGGGGACAGGTTAACCAGCCGACCCTTCCAGCCCCTGGGCAACACGGCGGTCTTCTTGCCCACCGGGTCCGCATAGTAGCCGTAGGTTTCGTGGAACGGCGAGTCGCGGCCGATCACCTCCAGCAGCTGCGCGGCCTCGTCATCGTCGATCTCGAAGAGATCCAGCTCGATGGAGCGCACAATTGCATCGGGGAAGTCGGGGTACTTGCCATGCAGCGACTGGCTCCCGATGATCACGAATTTTCTTGTTCCGCCTTTGCCGGTCGCCTCGAGGATGCGGCTCGCGGCTCGCAGGATATGGTCAACCTGCTGCTTGGTCATTGAGAGCCTTTACCTGCTCGCGCGACAGTAGTCCCACGTATGGCATCGACTGCCGCAGGCGAATCGAGCGCTCGTCGCGCCCGAGCATGGCCGCAAAGAGCACTCCGTCGTCTTTACTTCTCATGATTTCCGACCATTCGTCGTACGCCGAGACCCAGGCCCCCGCCTGCTTCCATCGTTGGAGATTGGCGAGGCTCTTGGCGCGAATCTGCCGCGGAGTGAACCGGTCGACGACCGCGAGTCGGATGGAGGATCCCGAGCTTCGGAGTCTGGCCGTGGAGTGGAACCGGAGAAACCCGGAACTACTCGTCGGTGTAGGGCAGGATAACCAGCTTTCGTAGGTCGAACTTCGTCGCGAAGCTCAGGCCGGCTACGCGATAGGCCTCAGGCTCGCTCGGCGCGATCAGGAACTCCCCGGCATGCAGCTGGTGTGTCTTCTGCGATGTGCCGTAGGCGACAACGACGCCCTTGGTGCCATCTTCGAACTCGGCCAAGCCGGTTACAAGCGCGGGCCTCGGCTTCGGCCCCGGCTTGCCGAGCGCCTCCGGAAATCGGCAGTAGACGAGTTCACCGGGCGCGTGAAGCGGAAACGCGCTTGGCGGCACGGGCTCGACGCTGGGTTGGCTTGGGGGCGAACAGCGATTCGGTCACGTTGGAGTGGCCGTGCTTCTTCCGCACCTCGCGGGTGATCGTCGCATGCTGTTCCGGGGTGGTGGGCCCGTCGTCAACGGCTAACGGGGCACGAAGTGCCGGCCTACTCGAAGGCAAAGATACGTGCGCTCCGAGACCGTCATCACCTGAGCCAGGCGGTGCTGGCGGCGGTGCTCAACACAAGCCTCTCCACGGTGCGGCAATGGGAGATCGGAGAGAAGCAGCCGAGCGGTCCGTCCCTCAAGCTGATCAACCTTCTGGACCGCAAGGGCCTCGAAGCCCTGATCTGACGCCGTCATCTCTGCGCCAGGCGACCTCTCGAGGCTCGCGTGTCCCAGGAGTGCCTGGATGTAACGAATGTCGGCGCCCCCTTCGAGCATATGCGTCGCGCAGGCGTGGCGCAGGATGTGGGTGGCGCCCGGCTTCCTGATGCCCGCGAACATCTTGTATCGGGTGACTCGCGCCGCGACGAATTCTGGTCGCGCTGACTCTCCGTAGTCCGTGACAAAGAGCGTGGGAGGCGGAGGCTCAATGTGGCGACTCGCCTGACTTGCCCGTGACGATGAAGCGTCCGAGCGGAAAAGGCCCTATGCGCTGCGTTCAACCCAGGCGGCGACCCCTTCGACCGACCGGAAGTCGGCCACCGCGCGGGCTTCGACCGCCCCGGCATTGCGAAACATTCGGGTGAGTCCGGCGCCGGGGGGCAGTTCCAGGGCCACGGCGATGCCGCGCTCGGCCACCTCCTGCAGCACGGCGCGCCAGCGGATGGTCTGGCGCACGGCATCGGCCAGCGCATCAGCAGCGGCGGACCGGGCAAGCAGCGTGCGTCCGTCCACACCACGCAGCACCGGGAAATCGGGATCGCGGCCGGGCCGGGCGGCCAGCCACCCACGCAAGCCTTCCGCTGCCGTCGCGAGCAGCGGTGTATGCGAAGGAACACTCACCGGCAGCGGATGCAGGGTGGCGCCGGACGCCACGAGTGCCACGCCCGCGCCATCGACGTCGACCTTGCGGCCAGCCAGGATCCATTGGTCTTCCTCGACCTCGATGGCGATATGCGCCTCGCCGCGCGCATGCTCGATCGCATCGCGGCCGACGCCCGTCACCGCCAGCATCGAGCAATCGGGCGGCGAGGCGTCCTTCATCAGCCGCGCGCGCTGGTGGACGATCGCCATGGTTTCGGCGAGGGTCCATGTTCCCGCGCAACCCCACGAGGCGACTTCGCCCACGCTGTAGCCCGCGACGGCGTCCGGCGCGGGAATCGCGTCGGCCAGCGCGTGCCAGGTCGCGAGCTCGGTGGCGACCATACACACCTGCGCGAAGACGGGCTCGAAGAGGTCGTCGCCTTCCCGAACACGCCTGGCGATGTCGATGCTCACCGCGTTCGAGGCTTCCTCGATCGCAGTGCGGCCCGGCTCCGTCGCGAGTGCGAAGTCGAGCATCGCCGGATGCTGCGCACCCTGGCCGGGGCAGAGCAACAGGTAGCCCGCCATCTCAGGCGCGCGGATCGCGGTCGTGGATGAAAAGCGTGGCGGCGAGCAGGTCCGCGCAACCGCCGGGGCTCAATCTTCGCGCGACGAATTCGTGGTGCAGGGCCAGTGCGCGGCCGAATCCATCTGCGCGCCGCATTCCGCCTTCGTCGAGGAAACGCCGCGCGCAATCCTGTGTGAATCGCAGGCCTTCCACACCGCCGCGATGCAGCAGGTTGGTGTCGGTCACGCAAGCCAGAAGCGCGAAGAAAGCCTGGACTGCCGCGGCATCGCGCGAGCCCGTCGCCGAGAGAATTTCGCGGTGGGCGGGCAGTGCGATTTCGTACACAGAGGGGAATCCCGCTGCGGCCTGCGCCTGCGCGCCGCCCGCGCCGATCGTGCGCGTGGCTGCACTCCCATGACTGCCGGGATCGCGCCGATGCGCGGCGATGTCTTCGCCCCAGCGCCTGCGCACGTGTTCACCCAACGTCGTCGCGCGCGCTGCTCCCGATGCGGCGCACAACAGGCCCAGGGCAAAAATGGCCCCGCGATGTGTGTTCACGCCGCCGGTGGCGCGGCCCATCGCGACTTCAGCGGTGACGCCCCAGCGGCGCAAGGCGGCGAAATCGGCGTCCTGCGCACCCAGCGACGCCGCGGTGGCGAAATGGCGCCGCAGCACGAAGGCGCTGCGCGCGAAGTGGCTGGCGTCCATGTCGGCGTGGCTGCCGTTGTCGACGCGGCTCACGAGGCCCGGCTTCGGAAAGGTTGCCAGCTCGCGCAGCAAGGCGCGCGAGGCGAAACGTCCGATCGCGAGCGCCTGCGGGTTCGCGCGGGCGAGTGGGCGCGCTGCGATCAGCTCCATGCGGAGTCCAGCGACACACGCGGCGCCAGGCGGGCGCCCCCGGAAGACTTCACCAGCAACTCCGTGGCGCTGCCCGCCAGCTCGCGCCAGTTCACCGCGTCGCCACTTTCTCCCTCGACCTCGCCGTCGAGTCGCATCGGCGTGCGGTCCTCGAGATGGCGCAGCCGTTCGAGCCATGCGGCCAGGGCCTGCGGCCCGCGCGGCGCCGCGAGGATGTCGAGGTCTGAGTCGCGCGAGAGATAGGTTTCGCCGGTGCGCCACTGCCAGGCGGCGGAACCGAAGGCGCGCGCGGTGAAGCCGAGCGTGCGCGCGTGCGCGGCCAATTCGAGCGCGACATCGCGCGCGTCGCGGGAAAGGACGTTGGCGACGGCGTCGAGCGCAATTGGCTCGTTGATACCCGCGATGTCGTCATGCGCGATCGATAGCGAGATGCGCAGCTTGTCCTGCGCCAGCGGCAGGCAGAGGCCGACGGGTTGGCGGCCGGGTGCGTCGCTTGCCTGTCGCGAGCGCGCCACCAGGGGGAACCCGCAACCCAGCCAGCGCAGCACCGTTGCGCGCTGCTCTTTGTTCGCGCAGCTGGCGGCGACGTCCACATGTCCCTGGGCGCGGACCTTCACCCAGCGATGGCGGCGGATCGCTTCCAACTCAGGGCGCCGCGAGGATGCGTTCGACCACGACGTGGGCCGAGGTGCGTCCGCCGCGCTCGTGTCCCAGCTTGCGGCGCATGTCGCCTTGTGTGGGTGACGCCAGCGCGGCTTCCAGCAACTTCGCGAGGTCGGCCTTCCAGAGCCCCTCGATCGCGCCGAGTTTTTCGTAGTGTTCCGCCCCAGGCCCGAAGATCGGCGAGGTGCGGCAAAGCTCTTCCAGCCGATCCACCGGAATCTGCGTGATGCGCGACATCGCGGGCAGCGCCATCACGCGCACCTGCGCGTCGGGCGTGGCGTACGCGGTGTCCGCGGTCATGCCGAGTGCGAGGAAGCCGCCGCTCACCGCCTCGCCGTAGACCAGCGCCAGCAGCTTGTGGCCGCGCTTGCGCGCCACCTCGAAACATTTGCCCAGGTGCGCGAGGTATCCGGGGTTGCCGAGCATCTCGTCGCGGCGCGATAACTTCTGCCCCTGTGTGTCGACCAGCATCAGGATCGGGCGCCCCGGATGATCCTCGATCACCGCCAGCACGTCGGTGGCGAGTGCGAAGGCCAGGTCCGCGCCGATGGCGGCATGGTTGTGGGTGCCGACGACGGCGATGGTGCCCGCGGCGGCCTGCCCGGTGCCGACGACACGGTCGCCATCGATGTGCACGTCGTGGCCCTTGGGAAACAGCTCCGCGCAAAGCGCGATCACGTCACGCATCGGCGTGCTCCCGCACCGGTTGCGCGATGGCCACGAAAGCCTCTGGAGACAACATCGGCACCTCGGCCGGATGTTTCACGCCGAGGCCGCCCCAGATGTCGAGTGAATCCTTCGCGGCGCCGAAGCGCTGCAGGCGCCGGCCGAGCGCGGCGTGTTCGGCCTTCACCGATTCCAGGTCGATCGGCCGCGAGCGGCCGAGGAAGGGGATCACGCCTTCACGCAGGGCCTCGAAGGTGTCCGCGACGAGCGCATCGGCCTCGCCCAGCAGGTAGCGATGTTTGCCGCCCATCGTGCGCCAGACGAGCGCCCGGTCGCGGGCATCGAACTCCTCCACGCCCTTCTGTGCCTCGATCACCTCGGGGCCGGAGACCGAGAGCCGGCCTTCTTCCGTCATCACGATCCAGTCGCAGCCGCGCGCCACGATGCCCAGGCCGCCGTAGCAGCCGTTCACGCCCGCCGAGACCACAATCACCGGCACCCCGGCCGCTCGCGCCGCGAATACCGCGCGCTGGATCTCCGAGATCGCGATCAGGCCCGCGTTGGCTTCGTGCAGGCGCACGCCGCCCGTGTCGAGCAGCAGCACCACGCCCTTGGGTTTGTCGCGTGCCGCGCGCAGAAGCAGTCCCGTGAGCTTGGCGCCGTGCACCTCGCCGACCGAGCCACCCATGAATTCAGGTTCCTCGGACGCGAAGAAAACGTCGTGTCCCCCCAGCAATGCGCGGCCGACCATCACGCCGTCGTCGAAAGCCACCGGCATGCCCAGCGCCGGCAGGTGCGGGCTGGTGACGCGATCCGCGGGCCCAAGCCATTCGTGCACCGTGCCCGCGTCGAAGAAGCGGCGAACGCGCTGGCGCGCCGTCGCCTCGAGGAACCCCGCGAACGGCGTGGACGCGCTCACGGGGCCTCCAACTCGGCCGCCGCCTGCGCCAGGCGCAGTCCCACCACCGCGGGCGTGGCGCCGGCATCGTTGATGGTGACCACTACGTCGGGCACCTTCACACGCGCCGCGAAGTCACCCAGTACCGCTTCCCAGGTGGCCGCGAAGCCGCGCGCCGAGGTGTGAACTTCAACGCGCATCTTGCCGCCCAGCGAGGCGGGCTCACACAGCGCCTCCATGTTGCCGGAGCCAACGACGCCGACAATCACCGGGGCGGCGGGCCGGGGACGCGAGGGGAAGGGGCCGAACTCGAACGAGAGATGTTCCATGGGCTCACCAGTTGCGGAAGCGTTTGGGGGGATCGTAGAGGCCGCCGGAGATGCGCACCAGGTCCTTGATCGATCGCGCGGAGAGCAGGTCGCGCGTGGCGATGCGCGGGTCGACGCCGATGTCTTCGGGACGCTGGACGATGCCGCGCTGGCGCAGCTTCTCGCCCGCCTTGCGATCACGCGCCAGGCCCACTTCCGTATAACCCGCCACGTTGCGGATCGCCTGCTCGCGCTCCTCGAGCGTGGCGCATTTGTGCAGGTGCGCGATGCCTTCTTCCGTCACCACGTGGGTGATGTCGTCGCCGTAGATCATCACCGGCGGCAGCTCGAGGTTGAAGGTTTCCATCAGCGCCCAGGCATCGAGCTTGTCGACGAAGGTGGGCTGCATCTTCTCGCGGAAGGTCTCGACCATCTGCACCACCAGCTTGCGCCCGCGCGGCACCGTGGCCTGCCCGGGGCGCGCCGATTCTCGCCCCGCCTTGAGCCAGCCCGGGCTCACGTGGCGGCGGCCGCGCGATTCGCTGCCGAAGTTGGGCGCGCCGCCGAAACCGGTCAGGCGGGTGGCGGTGGCCGTCGACGAGTTGCCCTCGAGGTCCACCTGGAGCGTCGAGCCGATGAAGAGGTCGGAGTAGTGCCCGGCGAGCTGGCAGAACACGCGGTTAGACCGCATGGTGCCGTCGGGGCCATTGAAAAACACGTCGGGGCGGGCGGCCGTGTAGCCCTCCATGCCGAGCTCGGAGCCGGCGCAGTGGATCGCTTCGACCCAGCCGGCTTCGATCGCGGGGATCAGCGTGGGGCAGGGGTTCACGCTCATGTAGCGGCAGATCTTCCCCTTGAGTCCGAGGCTTTCCCCATAGGTCGGCAATATCAATTCGATCGCGGCGGTATCGAAGCCGATGCCGTGGTTGAGGCGCGCGATCTCGTAGGGGCCGTAGATGCCCTTGATGACCATCATCGCCATCAGGATCTGGATCTCCGTGATGTTCGCCGGGTCACGCGTGAAGATCGGCTCGATGTGGTGTGGCTTGGGGGCCTTCACGACGAAGGAGACCCAGTCGGCGGGCACGTCGACGCGCGGCACCTTGTCCACCAGCTCGTTCACCTGCGCGATGAGGATCCCGTTCTTGAACGCCGTGGCCTCGACGATGGCGGGCGTGTCTTCGGTGTTGGGACCGGTGTAGAGGTTGCCCTCGCTGTCCGCGCTTTGCGCGGCGATGAAGGACACGCGCGGCGTGAGGTCGACGAAGTAGCGGCTGTAGAGCTCGAGGTAGGTGTGGATCGCACCCAGCTCGATCCTGCCTTCCTTCACCAGGCGGGCCATGCGCACCCCCTGGTCGCCGGAGAAGCAGAAGTCGAGCCGCTTCGCGATGCCACGCTCGAACAGGTCCAGGTGGCTGGAGAGCGCGAGGTTGGACTGCACCACGTGGAGATTGTTGACCGCGGCGGGGTCGAGCTTCGCCAGCGCCTGCGACAGGAAGTCCGCGTGTTTCTGGTTGTTGCCTTCCACGCAGATGCGGTCGCCGCTCGCGAGAACCGCCGCCAGCAGATCACCGATGCGTCCCGCGTCGACGACCTTGCCCAGGCCCGCGGCGGCGGCGGCCGCCAGGCGCCGCGCCTTCTCCTGCTCGCCGTGGTTCCAGACCTTGCTCATCCCCCGGCGTCAACTCTCGAGCGTGATGTTGGCGTCCTTGATGACCTTGCCCCACTTGGCCAGCTCCGCGCGCAGCAGCTCGTTGACTTCGCGCGGCGTGCGCGGACCCACGTCCTCGTTGCCGAGTTTTTCCAGATCCTTGATCAATCCCGGGTCGGCGAGCGAGCTTTGCAGGTCTTTTTCGAAGCGCGCGCTGATCGCGGGGGGCAGGCCGGGGGGGCCGACGATCATGAACCACAGCACCGCCTCGTAGTTCGGCAGTCCCTGCTCGGCGACCGTCGGCACGTCGGGCAGCGGGGCGGAACGCTTGGCGCTGGTGACCCCGAGGGCGCGCGCCTTGCCCGCGGCGATCATCTGCAGCGCCGGGCCGATGGTGGCGAACATCACCGGCACCTGCCCGCCGATGAGGTCGGTCAGCGCAGGTGCGGCGCCCTTGTACGGCACGTGGGTCATCTTGACCCCGGCCTGGGCCTTGAAAAGCTCGCCCGCGAGGTGGTGCACCGAGCCCACGCCCGAGCTCGCGTAGTTGAGCGTGTCCGGCTTGGCCTTCGCCATCGCGATCAGCTCCTGGATGTTTTTCGCCGGCACGCTCGGGTGCACAAGCACCACGAGGCCCGTCGCGCAGACGTACGACAGCGGCGTGAAGTCCTTCACCGGGTCGTAACCCACCTTGCGCAGGTTCGGCATGATCGTCATCGGTCCCGAGTCGGTGAGGCCGATGGTGTAGCCGTCCGGCGCCGACTTCGCCACGAAGTCCGCGCCGAGGGAGGCGCCCGCGCCCGGCTTGTATTCCGGGATGATCGACTGGCCCAGGCGCTGCTCAAGCTGGCGACCGAGCAGGCGCGCCGTGGCGTCGGTGGAGCCTCCGGTGCTGTAGCCGATCACGAGCTTGATGGGCTTCTCGGGGAATGCCGCGCGTGCTGCCTGCGGCAGGGCGAGCATGGCGGCGCCCGCGGTGATTCCATGCAATACGGTTCGACGGTTCTTGTTCATGTCTCTCTCCTCCGGGTTGTTCAGGTCAAACGCAAGGTAAGGCCGATGAACACGGATAAAAACAGATCAATACGGATAAAGCAGGCATCACTGCGCAGACGTTGGCACGAATTGCAGTTTTCATCCGTTTTCATCCGTCTCTATCCGTGTTCATCGGCAGTTCACCGCCCTGGTTCTTTCAAATATCAGTTGTGTCGCGAGTGAATTTCTCGATCACGTCGAGCAATTTGTCGGTTGCCTTCGCCGCGCGGTCGGCGTCGCCATCGGCGATGGCGCGGGCGATGTCCGCGTGCAGCTTGGCGGTGACCGGCATGTCGGCCGCCTGCTTGTAGTGGATGTACCAGAAGCGCCGCGAAAGGGAATGCATGAGGCTCATGGCCCCGAGCGCGAACTCGTTGTGCGAGGCCTGGCTGCAGAGGTTGTTGAAGTCGCGGTCGGTGCGCATGAAGGCCACGTCGTCGTTGGCCCGGGCGGATTTCTCGAAGTTGCGCACGATCTCGCGGAACTGCTCCCGCTCCTCGTCCGTCGCGCGCCTGGCCGCGCTGCGCGCGGTCAGCCGTTCAAGCTCGCGGCGCACTTCCAGCAGGCGCAGCTGGCTCTTCACGTTGATCTCGGAGACGATCACCCCGCGCCGCGGCAGGATCACCACCAGCCGCTCGCGCGCCAGGCGCTGCAACGCTTCGCGGATCGGAGTGCGCCCGATGCCAAGCTGCGCGGAGAGCTCGGCTTCCGACACCGTGGCGCCCGGCGCGAGCTTGAGCGTGACAATCAGCTCCTCGAGGTCGGCGTAGGCGCGATCGGTCAGGCTCTGGGCCGGGCCTTCGCCGCGGGTGGGGCGCTTGGGCATGGGGGCGGGCCTAGGCGTGTTTGCGCTTTTCCACCAGGCCCAGGAACGTCTCGTATTCCTT
>Ga0163153_10002623_pt1 | contig 25637 bp, 24 predicted proteins | sample OliLakLV19MP6IB1_FD_148629 | JGI IMG/M metagenome (GOLD analysis project Ga0163153, IMG submission 148629) | Freshwater microbial mat bacterial communities from Lake Vanda, McMurdo Dry Valleys, Antarctica - Oligotrophic Lake LV.19.MP6.IB-1 | ecosystem: Environmental > Aquatic > Freshwater >...
TTCCGGCAGGCGCAACGCGTCCGCGGCCACTTCCAGCGTGTGCTCCAACTCCCAACCACGCGCATTCTCAATGGCTTCCTGCAGGTCGGCCTGCTCGGCCAGCAGCGTGTTCATGGCGTCATCGTCCATGGGCTCAGCGAACTGCATGCTGATCTCGTCAAAGCGGGTCAGCAAACGCCGCGTTTCGGCTACACCTTGCTCCACGATCTCGCGCACGGTCTTGCTTTCATCCAGCACCGGCTCCTGCGGCAAATAGCCAATGCGTATGCCGGGTTGCGGTCGGGCTTCACCCTCATGCTCCTGATCTTCGCCGGCCATGATGCGCAACACGGTGGATTTGCCCGAACCATTCAACCCCAGCAAGCCAATCTTGGCACCCGGAAAAAATGACAAAGAGATATCCTTGATGATAGTTCGTTTAGGCGGAACAACCTTGCTGACGCCGATCATGGTGTAAATGTATTGAGACATCGAAGATTCCCCAAATCCGTTGGTGCTGATAATGCGGGCGAGTGTGCGTTGGCGAGGCGCAATTATGCGCGATGGGTAAGCACCTTTCCAGTTTCGGTTCCGGCTGCGGTTCAGGCTTCGGGTATGGCTCCGGGGATGGCTTTGCGGACGGCTTGGGGTATCGCTTTGGGGATGAACGGCCAAAGTCGCAATGATGGTAGAATATCGAGCTGTTTTGGTTGCCCGGATCAGAGCTTGATCAGTGTCTGGTTTGGCAAGCGTAACCTTTTGAAATTATTGTAATCACGTTAACAGAGAAAGACAGGACGAGGCATGTTTGACCACAGCTACAGGATTCACGGCTTTGATGATGAGTTGGCCAACGCAATTGACGCAGAACGTGGTCGCCAGGAAGATCACATTGAGCTCATTGCATCGGAAAATTACGCCAGTCCCCGGGTGCTCGAAGCGCAGGGCTCCGTGCTCACCAACAAATACGCTGAAGGTTATCCTGGCCGTCGCTATTACGGCGGCTGTGAATACGTTGATATAGCAGAAGCCCTGGCCATAGAACGAGCCAAGGAATTATTTGGTGCGGGCTACGCCAATGTCCAGCCGCATTCGGGTTCACAGGCCAATGCCGCCGCTTACCTGGCGTTGTTGGAGCCGGGCGACACCATTCTGGGGATGAGCCTGAATGAAGGCGGTCATCTGACCCATGGCAGCCCGGTGAATTTCTCCGGCAAACTGTTCAATGCAGTGCAGTACGGGTTGAGCCCGGATACCAGCTTGATTGACTACGATGCCATGGCTAAGCTGGCTGAAGAGCACCAGCCCAAATTGTTGATTGGTGGTTTTTCCGCCTATTCCCGCACCATAGACTGGGCGCGCATGCGCGAAATTGCAGATTCAGTTGGCGCTTATTTCCTGGTGGATATGGCGCACGTTGCCGGCCTGGTCGCTGCAGGTGTTTATCCCAACCCGGTGCCGCATGCTCATGTAACCACCTCAACCACGCACAAGACGCTGCGTGGCCCACGCGGTGGACTGATTCTGGCGCAAGATGACGAAGCTATTCACAAAAAGCTCAATTCGATGGTGTTCCCCGGCACCCAGGGCGGCCCATTGATGCACGTGATTGCGGCCAAGGCGGTGGCCTTCAAAGAAGCGCTGGATCCATCTTTCCGTGATTACCAGCAGGCTGTGGTCGACAATGCCCGCGCCATGGCGGAAACCATTATGGCGCGCGGTTATCGCATCGTTTCAGGCGGCACTGATAATCACCTGTTCCTGGTCGACCTGATTGGCCGCGACTATACCGGCAAAGATGCGGAAGAAGCGCTGGGCCGTGCCAACATGACCGTGAACAAGAATACCGTGCCGGGCGAACCGCGCTCACCGTTTGTTACCAGCGGTCTGCGTATGGGCACGCCTGCGGTCACCACCCGCGGTTTCAACCAGGCAGATTGTAAAACCCTGGCGGGCCTGATTTGCGATGTGCTGGATAATATGGGCGATGCCACAGTAGAAGCCAGTGCACGCGAGTCTGCCCTTGCCCTGTGCAAAGATCATCCTGTTTACAGGCCCTGATGTATGTGGTGCCCGTTCTGCAGCCATGAAGACACCCGGGTGGTGGACTCACGCCTGACCGGTGATGGCATGCAGATTCGCCGCCGCCGGCAATGTGCCGAATGTGGTGCGCGCTTCAATACCTACGAAGGACCGGAGCTCAAGGCACCACGCATCATCAAATCGGATGGCGCACGTGAAGCCTTTTCGGAAACCAAGTTACGCAATGGCATGCTGCGGGCACTGGAAAAGCGCCCGGTAGAAACGCGCGAAGTCGAACGTGCCATTCGGCGTTTGTTGCGCGATATCAGCAGCGTGGAAGAAGCGGAAATTCCGTCCAGCCTGTTGGGCGAATGGGTGATGCGGGAATTGAGCCGCCTGGACCAGGTCGCTTATGTGCGCTTTGCATCGGTCTACAAACGATTTGAAGATGTGCAGGCTTTCCGCGATCTGATTGAACGGTTGGAACGCAAAGGCCCTGAAGTGCCAGATCAGCGCCAGGGTGATTTGTTACAGACACCCACAGAAAAAGCCCAGCGGCGGAAGACATGAGTTTTTCCCGCTTTGATCACCAGTGCATGGCGGAAGCCCTGCAGTTGGCGGCACTGGGCATGTTCACCACTCAGCCCAATCCACGGGTGGGTTGTGTGATTGCACGTGAGGGTCGTGTTGTCGGTCGCGGCTATCATCGGCGTGCTGGTGAGCCACATGCGGAAGTGCTTGCGTTGGAGGATGCTGCAGCAGCAGGCAGTGATGGAGCCAGTGATGTAGCCAGGAATGTTGTTAGGGGAGCCACCGCTTATGTGACTCTGGAGCCTTGCAGCCATCATGGCCGAACGCCGCCTTGTGCCGAAGCGCTGGTAGCATCGGGTATAGTGCGCGTGGTCATGGCCATGCAAGATCCGCATGAAGTCGTTAATGGTGGGGGTCAAAGGATTTTGCAGGATGCCGGGATCGTGGTTGAAACCGGTTTGATGTCTGCCGTCGCTGAGGCCCTGAATCCGGGCTTTTTGCAGCGCGTTCGACATGGCCGACCTTATGTACGCATCAAGCTGGCGGCCAGCCTGGACGGGCGCACTGCGCTGGCCAGTGGCGCAAGCCAGTGGATCAGTTCTGCGGAATCACGCCTTGATGTGCAGCGTTGGAGGGCGCGATCCAGTGCCATACTCACTGGTATCGGTACGGTGATGGCGGATGATCCGCAAATGACCGTAAGAATAGGCGGCTCAGAGCATCAATCACAGCAACAACCCATCCGCGTGGTGGCAGACAGCCATTGGCGAACACCTGTTACCAGCCGGATCGTGAACTTGCCGGGCAGGGTCATTATTGCTGGCAGCGAGCAGCACGCCATTCCGGCTGACTTGAGTACATCCGGAGCGCAGTTATTGCCGCTACGGGATGTAGACGGAAAGCTGGATCTGCGTCAGTTGCTTGAGGCGCTGGCAGAAGAACAGGTGAATGAGTTGCAGGTAGAAGCAGGCGAAACCCTGTGTGGCGCATTGCTGAAACAAGGCCTGGTGGATGAATTGTTGCTCTACCAGGCGCCGGTAATTATGGGCGAAGGCGGCACGGGATTATTCGCTGGTCTGGCGGTGGATGCCATGGAAAACAAAGTGCAATTGCAGCTGATCGAAAGTTGTTTCATCGGCGTGGACCAGCGCCTGAGATTTCGGCCTGTGCAGCAGGATAAGAGTTGAGATGTTTACAGGAATTGTAATGTCGCGCGGCAGCGTGCTGGAAGCAAGTGTTTCCGCAGGAGATATGCGCCTGCATATCGACAGCGGTGAGCTGGATTTGAGCGCCAGTTCTGCAGGCGACAGCATCGCGGTAGCTGGTGCCTGCTTGACCATGCTGCAGCCACAAAGCCGGTCTTTTTTTGCCGATGTTTCAGCTGAAACCCTGGCTTTAACTACTTTGGGAAAGCTGCAGCCTGGCAACACCGTCAACCTGGAACTGGCCCTGACGCTGCAAGACCGGCTTGGTGGGCACCTGGTCAGTGGGCACGTGGATGGCATGGGAACCCTGCTCGGCAGACATGAAGACGGCCGTGCACAGCGTTTCGAATTTGAAGTTCCGCAAGAACTGGCGCGTTATATCGCGTTCAAGGGTTCGGTTACCATTGATGGTGTCAGCCTGACGGTGAATGCCGTACTGAATGAAGGGCAGGCGGCGAATTTTTCCGTGTGCCTGATTCCGCATACACTGGAAGTCACAACCTTGGGTAGCCTGCAGCCGGGTCAGCGGGTCAATATCGAAGTGGATTTGGTAGCGCGCTATCTGGAAAGATTATTGATCGCTGGTACTGAGCCATCGATCGCAGGGCAGAATTGGAGTCAATCGTGAGTGAAAGCAAGGCATTGAATACGGTCCCGGAATTGCTGGAGGATATCCGCGCGGGACGCATGGTGGTATTGATGGATGATGAGGATCGTGAAAACGAGGGCGACCTGATCATGGCTGCAACTAAAGTGCGTCCGGAAGACATCAACTTCATGGCGCGATTTGGTCGCGGATTGATTTGTTTGCCGCTGACGCGTGAACGCTGCCACCAGCTAAACCTGCACTTGATGGTGAATATCAACCAGGCTCGGTTTTCGACCAATTTCACGGTATCGATCGAAGCTGCGGAAGGTATCACTACGGGTATTTCAGCCTACGACCGGGCCCATACCATTCGTACCGCTGTTATGCCTGATGCGGGGCCAGCCGATTTGTCCCAGCCAGGACATGTGTTTCCCCTGATGTCGCAGCCCGGTGGTGTATTGGCCAGAGCCGGCCATACCGAAGCCAGTGTAGATCTTGCGATGTTGGCTGGCCTTGAACCAGCGGCTGTGCTGGTAGAAATCCTCAATGAAGATGGCAGCATGGCACGGCGACCCCAACTGGAAATATTCGCCCGCGAGCATGGCCTGAAAATCGGCACCATTGCTGACCTGATTCATTACCGCATGCAGACCGAACGCTCGATAGAGCAGGTCTCCCAGCATGCCGTTGAAACGGATTTTGGGCCGTTTGTGTTGCACACTTATCGCGACACGATTGCGGGCAGATTGCACCTGGCTTTGATGCGTGGTGATCCTGACCCATCCGAGCCTTTCCTGGTGCGCGTGCATGTGCAAAATCCGCTCAGCGACGTGTTGTCCATTCAGCGCTCTGATTTTGGTTTGCCCGTCCGAACCGCTTTGGCGGAAATCAACCGGCAGGGCAGCGGTGTGGTGCTCGTATTGGGTGGGCATGGTTCTGATGAGGAATTATTGCGACAGATACAACAACAACCTGAGCCCAGCGTGGCCGCCAGCGGTGACGACCGGCGTTCCCGTGAACTTCGTTCTTATGGAATAGGCGCGCAAATCATTGTGGATCTCGGCATAAGTAAAATGCGCGTGCTCAGTGCGCCGTGGAAGCTGACGGGGTTGGCTGGCTTTGGCCTTGAGGTGAGCGAGTACGTCAATACGGATGGTGTCAGTGAGACTGCTGCAGCGAAACATGAGCTGGGAGCCCGGGTAAATGGCTGATCAGATGGCTGAACCCACGATAGAGCATCGGCCCCGAATTGGTCTCGCCGCCAGCCGTTTCAATCATTTTATTGTTGAACAACTGGTGGCAGGCGCCAGAGATGCATTGCAACGCAGCGGTTTCAGCGAGCAACAACAGGAATTGATCTGGGTTCCCGGTGCATTTGAGTTGCCATTGCTGGCAGACAGAATGGCAGCCACCGGACGCTTTGATGCCATCGTCACACTGGGTGCCGTCATTCGAGGTGGTACGCCACATTTCGAATTTGTTGCGGGTGAATGTGCCAGTGGCCTGGCCCGTGTAGCTTTGGATCACGGCTTGCCGGTAGTGTTCGGCGTGCTGACCACCGATACCGTCGAACAGGCACTGCAACGTGCTGGAACCGGCCAAGGCAACAAGGGGTTTGATGTGGCCATGACGGCGGTTGAAATGATCCAGACCCTGCAGCAGTTGCGTGATGGTCCAGTATGCGACGGTTCTGTAGGTGATAGCTCAGTATGCGGTGATTCGGCAGGATCCGGGCAATGAGCACCAGCACAGATTATGCGCCCGTACAGCGAGCTCGTCGCCGCGCGTTGCAAGCCCTATACCAGTGGCAAATGACCGGCCAGGACGCCGCTGTCATTTTGCTGCAGTTTCGGCAGGCCCAGAACTTCAAAGGGGTAGATATTGAGTATTTTGAACAGTTAGTGCGTGGTGTGATCAACCAGCAAGTCGAGTTGGATGAAAAACTGCAACCCTTTCTGGACCGTTCTCTGGCCGTGGTCGATAGCATTGAAAAAAATGTTTTACGCATCGGTGCCTGGGAGTTGCTTAACGCGCCGCAATTGCAGTTTCGTATTGTGATTGATGAAGCCATAGATCTGGCACATCGCTTTGGTGCCGAGCAGGGACATGCTTTTGTCAACGGCGTGCTGGACAAAGTGGCCCGGGCCTGGCGGCCGGACGAGTTGAACCAGTAACAGGCTCCCGGGCACTGGCTGAGACTATGGTGCTAATTCGAATCAAGCGAATACTGAGCTCTCTTCTGAGATGAGTGAATTTGAATTCATTGCCCGCTTGCAGCGCCGCTTCGATGCGCATGCACGATCATGCAAGCATGCTCCCGTTCTGGGCATAGGTGATGATGCCGCTGTGTTGGACATACCGAATGGCAGCCAGGTGGTGGTTACGACCGACACCCTGGTCAGTGCTGTTCACTTTTTTGCCGATGACCAGCCGGCCGATATTGCCGCCAAAGCATTGGCCGCCAGTCTCAGCGATCTGGCAGCGATGGGTGCTGAACCGGCCTGGTTTTTCCTGGCCGTTTCACTACCCCAAGCCGATTTGGCGTGGTGGGATGATTTTGCTACTGGTTTGCTTGGAATGGCGCAGGTGGGTGCCATACAACTGGCTGGCGGCGATACCACTCGTGGGCCCTTGTCGATAACGATTACCGCCATGGGCCTGGTGGAGGAAGGCAAGGCTTTACGTCGGGATGGCGCCAGGCCCGGAGATCTGGTGGTCGTTTCAGGTCAGCCCGGATTGGCCGCTTTGGCCTTGCAGCAAATTCAGGCGGGTGAAAGCGCAGCTTCGGAAGCCGAGCAGGCGTTAAAACGACCTCAGCCCCGGCTCACTCTAGGGCGAGTATTGATTGGGCAGGCCAGCGCTTGTGTCGATGTTTCGGATGGCTTGATGGCAGACCTGGGTCATATACTTAAAGCGTCAGAATGCGCGGCCGAGATCAGGCTCGAGCAATTAGCCAGGCCTGCAGCGATGTCGGGTCTTGACGATGCAACAGCCTGGAATCTGCAATTAGCCGGTGGCGATGATTACGAATTATGTTTCACGTTACCGCAGCAACTGGAGCAGGGATTGTCAGAACTGCAACAAAAATCAGGCGTGGCCCTGCACGTAATAGGCTCAATCGTTGCCGGCAGCGGAGTGAAGCTGCTGCGAAATGATGGGCAGGAATTCATCTTGAATCGCTCCAGTTACGAACACTTTTCGGCCAAATTTCCATGAACACGGAGCAACGCGCAAGTGCCTTAGGCATGAGTCCAAGGCAATTGGCCTTTACTACCGTCACGGGCTTTATTGCGCTGGGCTTTGGTTCGGGTTTGTCGCCCAGGGCTCCGGGCACGATGGGGAGCCTGGCAGCCGTGCTGTTGGCACTGCCGTTGCAATTTTTATCTCCATTGGCTTATGGCCTCATGTTGATTGTGGCTTTTGGTCTGGGTATTTATTGCTGCGAAAAAACCAGCCAGCGCATGGCCGTGCAAGACCCTGGTGCCATCGTCTGGGATGAAATCGTAGCCATGTGGCTGGTGCTGGCTTTTGTGCCGGCAGATTGGATTTGGTGGCTGTGTGCTTTCCTGCTGTTCCGGTTTTTCGATATCGTAAAGCCGTGGCCAATTCGCTGGCTGGATAAGAACATGAAAGGTGGTGCAGGCATTATGTGGGATGACGTGCTGGCTGCCGTTTATGCCATTGCCTTGTTGCTGATGGCACAGCGTTATTCGCCGGTTAACCTGTCAGGTTAAAGTGGCCACGCTGTTGGCGTTCAATGTGGTCGTCGGTATCAAACTCCTGTTTGGCCTGATTCAACCATCAGCCCGAAATGCGCTGCGTATCCAGTCAATGTCGTAGGTGGAATTTTCAGTCGCTTTAGCCAGGCCAACTGACAACACATCAAACCGACAGACCTGGTGAGAGCTGATCTTTTCAGTGCGTAAATAATAGCCTGCGCTGCGGATCAATTTCTGACGTTTGGTATGAGTGATGCTCTCGGCACCACTGCCATAACGCCCCGGTTGGCGAAAGCGCACTTCGGCAAACACCAGGCAGTCTCCATCGCGCACCACCAGATCGATTTCACCCATGCGACAGCGATAATTTCGTTGCAGCGTTTTGCAGCCCTGCTGCCGCAAGAACAATTCAGCGGCATTCTCGGCAGCATGGCCTTGGCCAATTCGATCCATCGACGAGTCAGTCTATGGACGTTTCAGCAGGCTTGAAAACGCTTTTAGACTCTTTCTTGCCCGCGGTCTTACCCTGATTCCCTGTGTCAGCTCCGGACATGGGTAGCTTCACAGCCAGGCCATCCTGAAACACGGCCCATTCGGGTTCACGTCGCAAGGTCTCAACCGGTCCAGCAGTGTAGCTGCCAGACTGACCGGGAAACCGGAAATCCGGATCGCTGCGCAGCAACTCCAGCCAGGGCAGAATATTCCAGGCATCACGGCCCAGGGCGAACAAAGGCGCAAAGCTGCCGTCCTTCAGGCTGTTGGTTTGTGGCCGGTTGCGAGCGGATGCGTAACGAATCTGCAGGGGCGAAGAAGGGAAGCGCACGCCGTTAAGATCCTGATCGCGGGTTTTATCAGGCCGTCCCGAATAAATCTGGGCGCTGGCATAAACTGGAATGTCTCCGGCATTATGAAAACGCAACTGTGGCCTGATCAAACGGCCCTGGGTGGTGTTGGCGGCCAGAAAAATGACATCCACATCATCGCGCCTGACGGATTCGTAATCGAGTTGCATTTGCAAAGTGTTTTCCAGTTGTAGTTTGCGCGCCTTGCTTTGATCCAGTTGCAACAGGCGCTCGAGAACCGCCGAGTGATCATTCTCTGTTTCCTGGAAGCGCCCCGATACCACGATTTGTCTTTTATCCTGTAGGAATTCTTCGCTAAATACCGTGACCACGCGCTCGCCCCATTCACTTTCAGGCGCCAGCACCATGGCGCGGCTGAAACCTGCTTCGGCCATTGCCGTAACGGTGGCGCGCACCTCCGCATCCTGTGACAAGGAAATGCCATTGATCTGGTTAGCCATGCCCAAAGGTGGGGGATAGTCAGAAGGCACATCATTCAGCGCCAGAACCGGAGTGCGCAGGTCACTGAGTTGCAGCAGGGCTGTGATGGCTTCCGTCTGCAAAGGCCCGATGATGTAGTCAGCACCCAGGTCACGTGCTTCAAAATAGGCGCCGGGAATGGAGTCGGGCTCATTGCCGCTGTCAACGAAGATGATTTGTGATTGGCCGGGGTTGTCGAGAAAAGCGCTTACCATTCCATCGCGAATGGCTTCTGCCGCCGCTTGCAGACGACCGCTGGTGGGTAATAAAACAGCGACCTTTTCCGGCCCGCGAAATTCCTGGCGGTAGTTCAGCCAAAGATCCAGCACCTCGCCGGTGGCCAGATAATGGTCGGCATGGCGTGCTTTCCACTCCATGACAGCGGGTTCCAGTTGATTGGCAATCACCAGGTTTTGCCGCACCACCAGTGCCAGATCCAGCCAAGGATCCAGGTCGGGGTCGGCGCGTGGCCGATTGGCCAGTAAGGCCAGTTCAGCGGATGGGATTGCTTCTAATGCCTTGAGTAACTCCAATGCGCTGGCCGGGTCGTATGCGCTCATGCGATCAGCCAGGTCATGAATCTGGCTGAGATCGGCCTTGGATTCAAACTCCAATGCTGCAGCCACCTGCGCTTGCAGGTCCGCAAATCGGGCCTCAGAACCCGCCGGTAAATTAGCCTGGGCAGCGCGCAACAGTGTGGCGGCTTCCGGAATGTAGCCGGATCGGAATGCCAACTCAGCCTGAATCAGTTCCAGTCTTGCCCGCTCCGCGGGGCTTAATGCTTCCTTGTTAATCCAACGCAGCAGACCTTCAGCCCGGCCCGGGTCATCGGCCAGCAACCAGGCATCGGCAGCAGATATGCGCAAGGCATCCGCTTCATCGGGCCTTGCCTCTAACGCCTGTGACTGCCATTGTTGGGCGGCTGCGGCATAATTGCCACGGTCAAAGGCAGTTTGTGGATCTGCTGCCGCTTGGGGTGTGGAGGGCACGTGGGGCGGGGCGCTGGCGCAGGAAACCAGCGCCATCATCAACAAGGTGACACAAAGACCGCGCAGCCAACTTGCAAGGGAACTTGGTGCAAATGTGTTAAAGCTGGTTTTGTTGATTTGATTCATTGTCTTCATCGGGCTGCCCGGCAGCCAGGGCCTTGATCGGATAAGCAGAAGAATGTCATTTGGCATGATACCGCAGACGGCTTTTGATTAATCCATAATGGAGACCTTAGGAATCGTATTGTTGCAGGAATCAGTCATGCCATCAGTTGAATCGCCCAGCGCTGAGCTCTTTATTGTCGCCACGCCCATTGGCAATCTGGGCGACATCAGCCAGCGTGCCATCGATAACCTGTCGCAGGTCGACCTGGTGGCTGCTGAGGATACCCGTCACACCCGGAATCTGCTGAGCAATTTTGGTATTGACAAGCCTATAGTGGCCTTGCATGAACATAATGAGGAGGCCATGGCGCCGCGTCTGGTTGAGCGACTGCTGGGTGGTGAATCCATCGCTTTGGTGTCTGATGCGGGTACGCCCCTGATGTCAGATCCTGGCTTTCGCCTGGTCAGGCTGGCAATTGAAAAGGGTGTGCGGGTCACGCCAATACCGGGCCCCAGTTCCATTGTTGCCGCTCTGTCGGTGGCGGGTATTGCCACGGATCGATTCGTTTACGAAGGCTTTTTGCCAGCCAAGCAATTGGCGCGTCTGGCCCGGCTGAATGCCCTGAGCGCCGAAACGCGTACCCTGGTTTTCTTTGAATCCAGCCACCGTATCCTCGACAGCCTGGCAGACATGGCAAGTTCACTGGGCGTTGCGCGGCAATTGGCCGTCTGCCGTGAGCTGACCAAGCAGTTTGAAACCATTTTGCGCGGCAGCGTGGATCAGGTCATGGACATGGTGCGGGCAGATGCCAACCAGCAAAAGGGTGAATTTGTGGTAGTGGTTGCCGGGGCCAGTGAGAACGTCGATGAAAAAATGGCCCAGGCCATCAGCATGGCAAAGGCTTTGCGGGAGTATCTGTCATCCAGCCAGGCTGCCAGAGTCGCTGCGAAGTTTTGCGGTGTGCCGCGCCGGGAGTTGTATGCCTTGATTGAGGAGTGAGTGGGGTCAGAGTAAAGGGACAGAGTAAAAAGGCTTAACCCGCCGCAATCAGGAATGTTTTACTCTGTCCCTTTACTCTGACCCCAAAATTCTGACCCCGTGGCGTTTTACGGGTAAAATAGCACTGGGAGTCGGCCAGGCAATCGTCCGATTGGATCGAAAGGTTCAATCGGGAGGAAAGTCCGGGCTCCATAGGGCAGAGTGCCAGGTAATTCCTGGGGGGCGTGAGCCTACGGAAAGTGCAACAGAAAATAAACCGCCAACGGAGTCGCAAGATGCTGTTGGTAAGGGTGAAATGGTGCGGTAAGAGCGCACCGCGCGGGTGGCAACATTCCGCGGCCAGGTAAACCCCACTCGGAGCAAGACCAAATAGGAAGGCAATGCTGCGGCCCGTAGCGTCTTCGGGTAGGTTGCTTGAGGGCGTCGGTGACGGCGTACCCAGATGAATGATTGCCACAGATTAATTTCTGCACAGAACCCGGCTTATCGGCCGACTCCCCCTGTTCTTGCTAATCCCGGGCTCGACCCGGGGTATGCTTGCTATTTTACCGTCACCCCGGGCTCGACCCGGGATATGCTTGCTATTTTACCGTCACCCCGGGCTCGACCCGGGATATGCTTGCTATTTTACCGTCACCCCGGGCTCGACCCGGGGTATGCTTGCTATTTTACCGTCACCCCGGGCTCGACCCGGGATATGCTTGCTATTTTACCGTCACCCCGGACCTGATCCGGGGTCCAGAACAGCTCGCGAAATTGTCTTGATTGGCCCGATGGCTGAAGGGTTTGGCCAAAGACCACCTTCTCGACCTTCGGCCTCACCTTGTCCGCTTGTCGGGCCAAGCAAACATAGCAGCAAGAAAAGGATTTCGGCCCACGAGCATTCTTTGATAGCTCTCGCACATCCCGGTGCTGCGCTATCTAAGTGCATCCTGCACAAATTCGCCACACCGCCGCCGCAGCCACTCCAGACCAGAGTTGTAAAATAGCGACACTTCTTCGCTCTTAAACCCCTGTCATGCTTGACAATAGTCAGATTTGTATCTATTGTGCATATTAGTGGGAAAAAGTGGTAAATAGTGTAAATCATTGGTGCAAATGTGTATTTCGGCGAGACAGCAATCAATTTGGACGCCAAAGGGCGTCTGGCCATACCGATCCGCTACCGGGACGCGATCCAGGAGCAGTGCGGGGGTCGCTTGGTGCTCACTTACAGCGCTTTTGATTCGGGTGCGTTGTGGTTGTACCCGGAACAGGATTGGGAACGGGTGCGTGACGAAGTGACCGGACTCAGCACCTTCAATCCGGGTCATCGCAGTTTGCAGCGCCGCCTGGTAGGTAGCGCCACCGCGTTGACTCCCGATGGAGCCAGCCGCATCCAGTTACCCCTGACTTTGCGACAGGTGACTGGCCTGGACAAACGCGTCGTGCTGTTGGGTATGGGCAGCCGTTTTGAAATATGGAACGAAGCCATCCTGAATCAGAAACGATTGGAAGAAGAACGCAGCCTGAGCGAGGCAGCGTCAGTAGAAATGACCCGCCTGGTGCTTTGATGGCATCGGCGCAGCAGTAAGCAGGGAGTGCCGGATCGGCAAAATGGGCACTGATCAACACCAGCCGGTATTGCTGGGCGAGGTGTTGCAGGCCTTGAAGGTTCGAGACAAAGGTCGCGCAGACGGCGTATATCTCGACGGCACTTTCGGCAGAGGCGGACATGCTCGTGCCCTATTGGCGGGTTTGTCCGGAAAAGGGCGCTTGGTTGCGCTGGACAAAGATCCCGAAGCAATCGTTTCAGGAGCGGAATTGATGGATGAGGATCCACGATTCCAGATTGCCCAGGGCAGCTTTGCGGAGTTGGAGCGCTTTGTCCGTGATTGGGGACTGGAGCGAGGTCTGGATGGAATTTTGCTGGACCTTGGAGTTTCCTCACCCCAACTGGACAATCCGGAACGGGGCTTTTCCTTTATGGGAGATGGCCCGCTGGATATGCGCATGAACCCATCACAAGGCGTATCGGCAGCAGAGTGGATTGCTACGACGCCAGAACGGGAAATAACCCGCGTGTTTTGGGAGTTCGGAGAGGAGCGCCACGCGCGCAGGATTGCCAGGAGCATCGTAATGGCTCGGCAGCAGGGACGACTGGAAACAACTGGCCAATTGGCCACACTGATTGAGCAGTGCATCGGTCGTCGTGAAAAAAACAAGCATCCAGCCACACGATGCTTCCAGGCAATCCGTATAGAAATCAATAATGAGTTGGCCGATTTGGCCATAGGACTTAATGCAGCTATCAATGTGTTGCACCCGGGAGGAAGGCTGGCAGTGATCAGCTTTCACTCACTAGAGGACCGCCTGGTTAAGCGGACATTCCGCGAAGCCGCACGACCAGGCAAGGTTCGACGCAACATTCCGGAACATCCGGATGCCAGGGCCATTGTGCAACTGGTGGGCAAGGCAAGAAGACCCTCTGTTGATGAACTCTCCGTCAATCCCCGGTCACGCAGTGCCGTCATGCGGGTTGCGGAGAAACTGGCTTGAATGCCCGAATATTTTCGATATTGATACTTCTGGTTACCGTCATTGTCAGTGCGCTGGGCGTGGTCTATACCCGCCATGAAAGCCGCGGCCAGGCAGTGCTTCTGGGTGAGCTTGAAAGTGATCGTGATGCGATTATTGCTGAGTGGAGCCGATTGCAGTTGGAACAAGCCTGGCTGGCTGACGCAGGCCAGGTAGAAGCGCAGGCCAGGGAAGAACTGGGCATGCAGGAGCCCACGGACACGCGCATTCTGGTGGTCAAAAAATGACTTCCGAGCAGAAAAGCCAGGTCCCCATGGGGCGGTTGTATGGCTTTCTGCTGGCTTTTCTGCTGTGCTCGGTAGCGCTGGTGGCGCGGGCTGTCAATCTGCAGGTTATGGAAACCGAATTCCTGCAAGGCCAGGGCGAAGCTCGTTTCATGCGCGTGGTGGAGATTCCCACCCGCCGTGGCAATATTGTCGATCGCGCCGGTGAACCGCTGGCGGTCAGTACCCCGGTTGATTCGGTGTGGGTTAATCCGAGTGAGCTGCTGCAAACACCGGAAGACATCGAGCCATTGGCGACAGCTCTGGGCCTGGATGCTGATGAAATTGAACGTCGGCTGAATCAACGCTCCGGGCGGGAGTTTGTCTGGATCAAGCGTCGTCTGCACCCCGACGTGGCAGCGCAAATCGAATCCCTGGGCTTGCGGGGTGTGTATTTGCAGAAAGAGTATCGGCGTTTCTACCCGGCCGGTGAAGTGGCAGGTCACGTCATCGGTTTTACCAACATCGATGATGTGGGCCAGGAAGGTCTGGAACTGGCATACAACGACTGGTTGCAAGGCAAGCCTGGCAGCAAACGTGTTATCCGCGATCGAAAAGGCCGCACGGTGGAGCACGTGGAAGTGATCCGCGAAGCCGAGCACGGCCATGAACTGCGCCTCACACTGGATCGGCGTTTGCAATACCTGGCCTACCGCGAATTGAAGCGCACGGTGCTGAAACACGACGCGCGCTCCGGCAGCGTGGTGTTACTGGATATTGCGTCTGGCGATGTGTTGGCCATGGCCAATCAGCCATCCTATAACCCCAATCAACCCAGTCAGGACACTGATGGTCTGCGTAATCGTGCCGTAACGGACGTGTTTGAACCGGGCTCGGTGATGAAACCGTTCTCAGTGGCTGCGGCTTTGGAAGCGGGCATCGTCGGGCCGCATACGCCCATCGATACCACTCCGGGCACCATCAATGTGTCGGGTCACACCATCAGTGATCATCACAATTATGGCCCCATCGATGTCAGCATGATAATCACCAAATCCTCCAACGTGGGTGCCACCAAGCTGGCGCTGCAACTTGAATCAGAACAGCTGTGGAGCCTGTATGACCGCTTCGGTTTTGGTGATGTTACGGGCGTAGGTTTTCCGGGAGAATCGGCTGGCGTATTGCGCAACCACAGACGCTGGCGCAGGGTAGAGCAGGCCACGCTTTCCTATGGTTATGGCTTATCCACCACTACCTTGCAACTGGCCTCGGCGTACGCTGCCATGGCGGATGAAGGTCGCATGCGCCGACCGAGCTTGATCCAGGGTGCCAGCAATCCGGTTGTTTCGGTGCTCGATCCGCAAATCGCCCGTGATGTGGCGGAGATGTTGGAAACCGTTACCGGACCTGAAGGCACTGGCAAGCAAGCGCGAGTCAAGCACTATCGAATTTCAGGTAAAACCGGCACTTCCCGCAAGGCCAGTGCCGCTGGCTATGCCTCACGTTATGTAGCTACATTTGCCGGCTTTGCGCCTTCCAGTAATCCCAAGCTGGTGGCGGTTGTGATGATCGACGACCCCAGTGACGGGCAATATTTTGGTGGTGCCGTAGCGGCTCCCTTGTTTTCCACTGTGATGGAGGGAGCGCTGCGCTTACTGGATATTCCGCCGGATGATTTTGACGGCGTCCTGTTGCAAGCTGCTGCAGACGATGCCATGGGCGATGCTGAGGAAGATTTTGACGGGGGTGTGCGATGAGCTGCCCCATGAGTCTGGCCACGCTGCTGGAAGGTTGGGTGACGAGCCAACAAACGCGCACTGCTGAAGCTGTAATCGTCCAAGGCATCAGTCTCGATTCCCGCAAAGTAAAACCGGGCGATGCCTTCGTTGCAGTGGCCGGTGAAGCTAGCCACGGTTTGAGATTCGCCATGGAAGCGCAGGCGCGCGGTGCGGTTGCGATTGTGCATGACGGCTTGGCGCCCATGGCTGATGTGCAGATTCCATGTATTTTGGTTGCTGGCCTGGCTAAACAACTTTCAGCCTTGGGTGCACGGTTTTTCCATGCGCCTTCTGACCGTTTAGTAGTGGCCGGTGTTACCGGCACCAATGGTAAAACTTCAACCGCGCATTTTATCGCCCAAGGCTGGCAGCGGGTATCTGGCAATGCCGGTTTGATAGGCACCATTGGTTATGGTGCTATGAACCGTTTACAGCCAGCCGATCTGACTACTCCTGATCCGATTTCGGTACAGCGCATGCTGTCTGAATGCATTGACAGCGGAGTGGAAAACGTAGCGATGGAAGTATCATCGCATGCACTGGACCAGGGACGTGTTGCTGATGTGGCATTTCAGGCGGCAGTGTTCACCAATCTGACGCGTGACCATCTTGATTACCACGGCTCCATGGCACGTTATGCGGCCGCCAAGCGTCGTCTGTTTACGGATTGCCAGCCACGTTTTGCCATCATCAACCGGGACGACGAGTTTGGTCGGCAATTGATTGGTGAACTGGGCAGCAGTTGCGAAGTGTTGAGCTACGGCATCAACGGCAATGCTGAGTTGGCAGCCAAAGTGGTGCAAATGGATTCGTCCGGAATGAACCTGGAAATCTCCAGCCCTTGGGGTGGGGGACGTTTGCGCAGTGGTTTATTGGGGCGTTTTAATGTTTCCAACCTGTTGGCAGCGGCAGGCTCTTTGGCCTTGTTGGGAATGCCGTGGAACAAGGTGACACAGCAGTTAGAGCTGATGCAGCCGGTGCCGGGGCGCATGCACTGCCTGGGTGGAGAGGGTGGTCTGCCCCTAGTGGTAGTGGACTTTGCCCATACCCCGGATGCTCTGCGGCAAGCGCTGGAAGCCTTGCAGTCACACCTGCATGGTCGTCTGACCTGCGTATTTGGCTGTGGCGGAGATCGCGATCGCGGCAAGCGCGCCATGATGGCAGCGGTTGCAGAAAGTTTGTCAGATAAAGTTATATTGACCAATGACAATCCGCGCAGCGAGGCGCCTGAAGCCATATTTGCCGACATGCTTGCGGGCATGCAGTCCCCGGAAAAAGCCATGGTCATGGCAGACCGTGCTGCAGCTATTCGCCTGGCCATAGAAGGCAGCCGTAACGGTGACATCGTGCTGGTAGCGGGCAAGGGCCATGAAACCTACCAGGAATTACACGGCAATCGCCTGCCATTCAGTGATGTGGCGGCGGTACAGGCAGTGCTGGAGCAAGCAGCATGATGCGCTTGCGGCTGTCAGAAATCAGCCAAACACTGGGCTTAGCGGATCCGGCCTTCGAAGCAATCATTGAAAGCATCGTGACCGACAGTCGTAAAGTTCGCTATGGATCTCTGTTTGCGGCTTTGCCGGGTAATGTGGCAGATGGACATGACTTCGTAAAAGCGGCGGTGAAAACGGGCGCGGTTGCAGTGCTGGTACAGAAGCCGGTTGAAGTGAATGTGCCGCAATTGCTGGTGGATGACGTGTTGCTGGCTTTGGGAAAGATTGCTGCCATGTGGCGCCAACGGCTGAATCCAAAAGTGATTGGAATCACTGGTAGCAATGGCAAAACCACCATTAAGGAAATGCTGGCCAGTATTCTGCGCCAGCGGGCCGAAGTGTTGGCCACCGAAGGCAATTACAACAACGAATTGGGTGTACCACTGACCCTGTTCCGACTGGAAGAAACGCACCAGTTTGCCGTTCTGGAAATGGGTGCAGCAAAGCCAGGGGATATCAGCTATCTGGCTGGAATTGCCAAACCCGATGTCGGGCTGATCAGTAATATTGGCCCTGCTCATCTGGAAGGCTTCGGCAGTATCGAAGGAGTGGCAAAGACCAAAGGTGAAATGTACCAGGCGCTGCCGCAGCATGGCTGCGCGGTGATCAACGGGGCAGAACCCTGGGTTGATTTGTGGCGCAACAGTAATTCCGCCGGGGATGCGCTGACATTTGGATTTAACCAGAACAATAACCAAAATTTTGATGTTCAAATGCCAGCCGGCGGGTCCAGTCCCAGTGTGAGTACTCCACTGGGGCAATTTATTCTGCAGCTTGCTCTACCGGGCAAGCACAACCAACTCAATGCTTTGGCTGCAACCGCTGCTGCGATTGCGTTGAATATTCCGGTCGAGCAGATTGCTGCAGGGCTGAAAGCGGTTCAGCCGCTGCCAGGCCGATTGAACGTTATCCATGCTGATGCCGGCTGGCTGGTAATAGACGATACCTACAATGCCAATCCAGCCTCGCTGTATTCGGCCTTGCAGGTGCTCGCAGGTATGCAAGGCAAAGCCTGGCTGGTGTTGGGCGACATGAAAGAGCTGGGTGAAGACAGCCGTAAGCTGCATGCCGAAGTTGGAGATGCAGCTCGTGCCATGGGTGTGAAGCGCATCTTCGCTACCGGCGAAATGTCTATGCAGACCGTAGATGCTTTTGGCGCCGGTGCCGATCATTTCGCGAATCGCAGCAGCCTGATTGAGGCGCTCAAGGCCGAATTACGTCCTGGCATCAACTGCCTGGTGAAAGGTTCTCGTTCCATGGGTATGGAACAAGTAGTGCACGCCATCGTTGGCAATAACCTGAAGAAGGCTTCCTGATGCTGTTATGGCTGTTTGAAAAACTGGCGGATTTCAGTACGGCCTTCAATGTGTTCGGCTATATCACGCTGCGCAGCATTATGAGCGCTTTAACTGCTCTATTGTTATCGCTGCTGTTGGGGCCAGCTTTTATCCGCCGCCTGGTAAAAAATCAGGTGGGCCAGCCGGTCCGTGAGCTGGGTCCGCAAAGCCACTTCTCCAAGGCCGGCACCCCCACCATGGGTGGTGCCCTGATCCTGTTTTCCATCGTGTTGTCGACCTTGCTCTGGTCTGACCTGAGCATCCGCTATGTGTGGCTGGTGCTGCTGGTTACCCTGGCATTTGGCCTGATTGGCTGGCTGGATGACTACAAGAAACTGGTGTTGCAGGATTCCAAAGGTTTGGCCGCCCGCTGGAAGTACCTGTTTCAATCGATATTCGGTTTGGCGGTTGCCATATTCCTGTATATGACCGCTGATATACCCGCGTCCACCGAGTTGATCGTGCCCTTCTTCAAAGGCGTTGCCATACCGCTGGGAATTTTTTACATCGTCAGCACCTACTTCATGGTGGTGGGTTTCTCCAATGCGGTGAATCTGACCGACGGTTTGGACGGCCTGGCCATTATGCCGTCGGTGTTTCTCGCCGCGGCCCTGGGTATCTTCGCCTACGTAGCCGGTCACTCAGTGTTTTCCGGCTACCTGGCCATGCCCTATATTCCAGGCGCGGGCGAACTCGCCATATTCTGCGGTGCACTGGGCGGCGCAGGTTTGGGATTCCTGTGGTTCAACACCTACCCGGCGCAGATCTTTATGGGCGATATCGGCGCTCTCTCCGTTGGCGCAGCGCTGGGTTTGATTGCCGTTATTGTGCGTCAGGAACTGGTGTTTATCCTGATGGCCGGTGTGTTCGTGATGGAAACTGTTTCAGTAATCCTGCAAGTGGCCTCATTCAAGCTCACCGGCAAACGCATATTCCGTATGGCGCCCATCCATCATCATTTTGAATTGAAGGGCTGGCCGGAGCCGCGAGTGATCGTCAGGTTCTGGATTATCTCCGTCATCCTGGTGCTGGCCGGCCTGGCCACGTTGAAGATTCGCTGAGCGGGCAAGGGAGAGCAGCATGAAAATGGTTGGGCGAACAGCCACACGAACGGGCAGAATAAAAATTCAGGCCAGGGAAAGCGGATTGGCGAAGCCCGATGTGGACCTTGATAGTTGGATCTTGATACCTGCCGTGTTGCTGTTGTCTATTGGCATAGTCATGGTGGGTTCGGCTTCGATTGCCATCGCCGAAGGACAGAACTCCCCGGCCTATTACTATTTGTTACGGCATTGCATCTACGTCTGCATGGGATTGGTGCTGGCCAGCTCGTTCCGCCTGGTATCCATTGATTTCCTTGAGCGCGTCAGTCGGCCCATGATGTTGTTGTCGGCGCTGACCCTGTTGCTGGTATTTATTCCCGGTATTGGCCATGAAGTGAATGGCAGCAAGCGCTGGATACGGCTGGGCTTCGTCAATTTCCAGGTAGTCGAAGCGGTCAAACTGATGGTGATTGTCTACATCGCCGGTTACCTGGCGCGCAAGGCAGACAAGGTATCCAGCCGTTTCTTTGATACCCTCAAGCCGCTGATTTTCGGCGGGGCGCTGGCTGGCATATTGCTGTTGCAACCCGACATGGGCAGTGCCGCCGTGATCGTAGCCATCATTGGTGGCCTGATCTGGTTGGCCGGTGCAGCCTGGAAGCATATCGCATTGCTGGCCATGCTGACCTTACCAGTCTTTGGCTTTGCTGCCATGGAACCGTACCGTTTACGCCGCATAGTCAGCTTTATGGACCCTTGGTCAGACCCATTCGCCAGCGGATTCCAGCTCACTCAGGCCTTGATCGCAGTAGGCCGTGGTGAAGTGTTTGGTGTGGGGCTGGGTGCCAGTATCCAGAAGCTGTTTTATTTGCCAGAGGCACACACCGATTTCATATTTGCGGTGCTGGCCGAAGAGTTTGGCTTACTCGGTGTTCTGGTCATCCTCGGCCTGTTCATGTTGCTGGTAACGCGCATGATGATCATCGGTATGGTTGCGCATCGTCGCGGCCGGCCCTTTGCAGGTTTTCTGTCCTTTGGCGTGGGTCTGTGGTTTGGCATGCAGGCCATCGTCAGTATTGGCGTGAATCTGGGCGTGTTGCCCACCAAGGGTCTGACCCTGCCACTGATCAGCTCAGGTGGTAGCAGTACTTTAATGACGATACTGGCGCTGGGTATGGTTTTACGCATTAAGTATGAACTGGACCGAGATGCCAGCCCGGAAGTGCGGCAACGCGTCAGCATCAAGCGGGCATTGGCATGAATTCAGCTAACCAACTGACCCAGAAACCAGCACCGCAAAAAGTGCCGCAAAAAGTCATGATACTGGCGGGTGGAACCGGTGGGCATATATTCCCGGGCCTGGCTGTAGCTGCATCCTTGCGTGATCGGGGCGTGTCGGTGCATTGGCTCGGTGCCCGGGGTGGCATGGAGTGCCAGAAAGTACCGGCGGCCAATATTCCCATGGATACCGTCGACATCACTGGTTTGCGCGGCAAGGGGCTGAATCGCTGGCTCAGTCTGCCATGGCATTTGTTGCAAGCTGTGCGGCAGGCGCGCGCGGTCATGCGTGCCCAAAAGCCCAATTGCGCGGTCAGTTTTGGTGGCTATGCCGCTGGTCCGGGTGGGCTGGCAGCGCGTTTCAGTGGCGTGCCCCTGGTGATACATGAACAGAACCGCATTCCCGGGCTGACCAACAAGGTTCTGGCGCGCTTTTCACGCCGTGTTCTGCAGGCCTTTCCGGAAACCTGGCCAGCGCATTTCAAAGCGGAAACCTGCGGCAACCCGGTGCGCAGCGACCTGGTTGCCATACTGCCTCCCGAGCAACGTCTGGCCGGGCGCAGTGGCCCCATGCGGTTGTTGATTACCGGTGGCAGTCAAGGTGCGCGGGCTTTGAATGAATTTTTGCCCAACGCAGTGGCCCGATTACCGGCGGGCTGCGCCGTGGAAGTAAGGCATCAGACGGGAAAAGGTCGCGCCACCGAAACTGCTCAGGCCTACCAAAAGGCTGGCGTAAAGGCCGAGGTGCGGGAGTTTATCGAGGATATGGCTGAGGCTTATGCCTGGGCCGACCTGGTGGTTTGCCGTTCAGGTGCCCTGACGGTATCTGAGTTGGCCGCTGCAGGGCTGCCGGCTATCCTGGTGCCATTTCCCTTCGCGGTAGATGATCACCAGACCCGCAACGCTGAGTTCCTGGTCAATGCGGGTGCAGCCCGTCTGCAGGCTGAATCCAGTTGCACGATCGATGCCATGACCGGCCACTTACAGGAGTTGCTGTCTGATCGCGCCGGCCTGCTGCGGATGGCCAAAGCGGCGCGTGCTGTGGCTGTACCCGATGCGGCCGAACGAGTGGCCGATATTTGTTTGCAGAGCGCGACACCAGGACGTGGGGCAGGACATGGGGCAGGACGCAAGAAATGACACAGCGCGGCACACATCTGCAACCCATGCGGCGGATACAGCGCGTGCATTTTGTGGGTATTGGTGGTGCCGGCATGAGCGGCATAGCTGAAGTGTTGGTCAATCAGGGTTTTCAGGTCAGTGGCTCAGATCTGTCGGAAAGCAGCACAACCCGGCGGCTACGCGAACTGGGGGCCAGGGTATTTCTGCACCACGATGCAGCGCATATCGAAGGTGCTGATGTACTGGTCGTATCCAGTGCCGTCAAGGCCAGTAATCCAGAAGTTGCAGCGGCACGGGAGTTGCGTATTCCCATCGTGCCCCGAGCTGAGATGCTGGCAGAGTTGATGCGCTTCCGGCGTGGTATAGCCGTGGCCGGTACCCACGGCAAAACCACCACTACCAGTCTTATGGCCAGCCTGCTGGCGGAAGCGGGCCTGGATCCGACTTTTGTCATAGGCGGCCTGCTCAACGCCTGGGGTAGCAATGCCCGCCTGGGCACAGGTGAGTACCTGGTGGCTGAGGCCGATGAAAGCGATGGCTCATTCCTGCTGCTGCAACCCGTGGTAGCACTGGTTACCAATATCGACCGCGATCATCTGGAAAACTACGACGGCAGCTTTGACAACCTGAAGAAGGCCTTCCTTGAATTTCTACACCATCTGCCGTTTTACGGCGTGGCGGTGTTGTGTCTGGATGATGAATGCCTGCAGGAAATCCTGCCGCAAGTGACCCGTGCTGTGGTCACCTATGGCCTGTCTGAACAGGCTGATATCCGCGCCAGTAATGTGCAACAGCACGGGCGTGCCATGTCGTTTGCTCTGCACCTGCCGAATGAAGAGAAAACCCACCCTGTAGTGCTGAATCTGCCCGGCCTGCACAATGTGCAGAATGCCCTGGGTGCTATCGCAGTGGCGTGGGAATTGGGTATTGATGTTCCATCTGTATTGTCCGGTCTGACCGAATTTAAAGGAGTTGGCCGGCGATTCGCTGAGGTGGGCGAATACCCATGGGGTGATGGCGAAATCCTGGTGGTGGAAGATTACGGCCATCACCCTTCGGAATTGAAAGCTACTCTGGCCGCTGCGCGCGGTGGCTGGCCGGATCGGCGATTGGTGGCGGTATTCCAGCCACACCGCTTCAGCCGCACCCGTGATCTGTTTGATGACTTTGCGCAAGTATTGTCCGTCGCTGATGCTGTGGTTTTAACCGACATCTATGCTGCGGGCGAAGCACCGATAGATGGTATCGACAGCCGTGCCCTGTGCCAGTCCATCCGTGCCCGCGGCCGGGTTGAGCCGGTACTGATTGCGGATGTGGATAAGGTGATTGCCGAACTACCTGCCATGCTGCAAGCCAATGACCTGGTGCTATTGTTAGGCGCCGGTAACATTGGTCAACTGGCGCAGCAGATTCGCGAGACCGGCCTCAAACAGTTTGAAGGTTGCCTGAAGCATGACTGAGCGAATCAAATTGCCGCCGATGAAAACCCAACATGCCAGGAATTTTGGCAAGGTCGGCTTGGTTGTTGGCGGGGATAGTGCCGAGCGTGAAGTTTCATTGAACGGCGGCCGTGCAGTAGCTGCTGCACTGGAACGCAAGGGTATTGTTCACCAGGTATACGATGGCCCCATGGCCCTGTTCGCCGGTATACGCCAGGGACAAGTGGAGCGGGTTTTCAACATCCTGCACGGACCCGGTGGCGAAGACGGTTCGCTGCAAGGTGCGTTGCAATTGATGGGCATTCCAGTCACCGGGTCTGATCTTGCTTCCTCAGCGCTGACCATGGACAAAGTGCGATCCAAGTGGTTGTGGCAACGTGTTGGTATCAAAACACCACCTTTTATCTGCTTTGATCACAGCGCAACCGACTACCATCAGGCGGTGGAAAAATTTGGCTTGCCTTTGTTTGTCAAGCCGGCCGGGCTGGGTTCCAGTATCGGCATCAGTCGGGTTAAAAAGGCTGAAGATCTGGATGTCGCGGTGGCACTGGCGCGTCAATACGGTGCTATCACGATTGTCGAACAAGAAGTTCGTGGCGCTGAGTATTTCGCTGGCGTGCTGGATGGTGTTGTGCTGCCCTTGATTCGAGTATCCACGCCACGGGAATTTTACGACTACGGCGCCAAATACGAGTCGAATGAAACTCAGTATTTCTGCCCTTGTGGTTTGGATCAAGCGATCGAAGCGGAACTGCGTGCCAAGTCACTGGAAGCATTCGAGCTGTTGGGTGCTTGCGGTTGGGGGCGGGTAGATTTCCTGCTGGACGAGCAGGGGCAAGCCTGGTTCCTGGAGGTCAATACTACCCCTGGGATGACCGACCACAGCCTGGTGCCACAGGCTGCAGCCGCTATCGGTGTGGATTTCGATGAATTGGTGTGGCGCATCCTGGAGACCAGCTTATGAGCAGTAACAGAATGCGCCACTCCACAACCCGGCACGCTACGCGACACGCCAAGGGGCACGCCACCCGCTACGAAGCGAGTCGCGGCTTCAGTCACGGTATCTGGCTGGTGTTGGCTTTGTTCGCGCTGGCTGTTGCTGGGACCACCTGGGTGAGCACGGGCATCGTCGCCTCCGAGCGCTGGCCAATTCGCTGGTTGGAAGTGAATGGTTCGTTCCAGCGGGTGAGTGCCGAGCAGTTGCGCTCCAGCCTGGCACCGCTGGTCAGTGCCAGTTTCTTTACAGTGGACTTGCAGAATCTGCACGCAGTTGCACTGCGCAAGCCCTGGGTCGCTGCGGTGAATGTGCAGAAAAAGTGGCCCGATACCGTAGTGGTCACAGTTGAAGAGTTCGAGCCGCTGGCGCATTGGAATGGGGTTGGTCTGGTATCTACCCGTCGTTCTGTATTCGATGCCCCCGATGCGCCTGAAATCCAGGGGTTGCCCTGGCTGGATGGGCCAGAAGGCCGACTGGAAGAAGTGCTGCAGCAGTGGGATCTGTTCAACTCCATGCTGGTTAAAGCCGGCCTGGAAATTGATCGTCTGGAGTTGCAGGAGCGTGGCTCATGGGCGATGCACGTCAACAACGGTACCGTGGTGCAACTGGGGCGGGATGATCCAGTGAAACGGCTGCAGCGTCTGATGGATAGCTGGCGTGGCTTGATGGTTGACCACCAACTGCCGCCGCTGCGTATCGATTTGCGTTACACCAACGGGTTTGCGGTTCGTTGGCCTGATGAAACCAAGGTAATTGCTGGGATACAACAAAGGTAATGGCAGAATAATGGTAAGGAAGCCGGAAAAATCACTGGTGGTAGGCCTGGATGTAGGTACATCCAAGATCGTTGCCATCGTCGGCGAAATGCAGGCCGATGGTTCGGTTGAAATCATCGGTTTGGGTTCGCAT
>Ga0163153_10002627_pt1 | contig 25624 bp, 22 predicted proteins | sample OliLakLV19MP6IB1_FD_148629 | JGI IMG/M metagenome (GOLD analysis project Ga0163153, IMG submission 148629) | Freshwater microbial mat bacterial communities from Lake Vanda, McMurdo Dry Valleys, Antarctica - Oligotrophic Lake LV.19.MP6.IB-1 | ecosystem: Environmental > Aquatic > Freshwater >...
CCGATGTGGTAGCAATTGAAGCCTGGGAGGCCGAGGTGCAGCGCATTGTGGCCTTGGAACTGTGTCCGCCGGTGATTCATGCCAAAATTTGTCAGAATTGTTCCTTTCACGATTTTTGTTACGCGGCAGAGGAAGGATGATACCTGCCCAGACTTTCCAAGTTTTAAAAACTTGGAAAGTCTCCCGCCAACCACCCACATATTTGCCATGAAAGACACCTACTACCTCTTCAATCCCGGTCGCCTCGAGCGCCAGGACAACACCCTTCGCTTTGTGCCCAAAGACGATGCGGGCACAGAACTACCGCCGAAGTTTATCCCCATAGAAGGCTTGGAGAACCTCTATGTGTTCGGCAGTCTGGATGCCAATAGTGCGCTCTACAATTTCCTTGGCAAGCATCATGTGGCGGTCCATTTTTTCGATTATTACGAACATTATACGGGGTCGTTTCAGCCCAAGGACTACCTATTGGCTGGCAAAATGCAGGTAGAGCAAACCCGTGCCTACCTATCTCCTGCCCGCAGGCTGCATTTGGCCCGGGGATTTGTGGAAGGGGCCTCTGCCAATATGCTGCGGAACCTGAAATATTACAGCGGTCGTGGGCGCGATCTCTCTGCACATATAATGGCCATTGAGCAATATCAGACTGGATTTGATGGGGTACGCGATGTGCCCGCTTTGATGGGGCTTGAAGGCAATTGCCGTCAGACTTATTATAAGGCATTTGATCTGATTCTGAACGAGTTTGAAATGGGTGGACGTATGAAGCAACCTCCAGGGAATGAAATCAATGCACTTATTTCCTTTGGCAATATGGTGTGTTATACCCAAGCCCTCGATGCTATATATCACACCCAGTTGAACCCCACCATTTCGTTTTTGCACGAACCCGGGGCCAGACGGTATTCGCTTGCGTTGGATGTGGCGGAGGTATTCAAACCCATTCTGGTGGACCGTTGTATTTTCACGCTGGTGAACAAACGGGAGATACAGGCCAAACATTTTGACAATGCTGCCAATGGTTGTTTTCTCAATAAAACCGGTAAGCAGATATTTCTCAAAGCCTTTGAAGAGCGGTTGGCTGAAACCATTCAGCATAGAACCCTGGGTAAAAAAGTTTCCTACAAATACCTGCTCCGCTTGGAGTGCTACAAAATCAGCAAGTACATTCTTGGCATGGAGTCCTCCTACAAACCCTTCAAAATTTGGTGGTAAGGTCCTTTTACCCCGTTCTCCAAACTGCTTCCAGCACCTCGGCCCATGTACATTATCCTTGTTTACGACATTGGTGAAAAAAGAGTCGGCAAAATGCTCAAGCTTTGTCGTCGGTATCTGCATTGGATTCAGAATTCTGTGTTTGAAGGCGAAATCACCGACCTGAAGTTGCGGGAATTGAAACATAAGGCGCGTGAGATCATGCATCCTAAAACCGACAGCCTGATTATTTTTAGCAGTCGGGAAGCGCGTTGGCTCGAAAAGGAGGTAATCGGCCAGGAAAAAAACGAGTTGGACAATTTTTTGTGAAAACATAGAGAAAAGTCGTCGAATGCCCGGTATTTTTGCGCTACCGCCGTTCGACGACTTTTGGGGTTAAAAAAAGTCAAAATCATTGGTATAATATCCTTGGGAATCAGGTATTTATAGATAGTTGTTGAACGGCTTGCAATCGCACCATTTTGGAATTGAAACAGACAGGGGCCGTCCCGACCGTAAAAGAAACGGTAACTTGCAATCGCACCATTTTGGAATTGAAACACCCTTCAGGAGCGGGAGAAGGCCAATCGTATTTTCTTGCAATCGCACCATTTTGGAATTGAAACGCGATAACGCTGACCTATTACGATCAAGCCGAAATCTTGCAATCGCACCATTTTGGAATTGAAACGTTGTGGTGATTGTAATGCCCGCACCCTCTGCAAACTTGCAATCGCACCATTTTGGAATTGAAACATGGCAAAACAGGCCGGGGACGTTTTCTACATTGTCTTGCAATCGCACCATTTTGGAATTGAAACAATGTTTGGGTTGCCTCATCTATGACGTACATATCCTTGCAATCGCACCATTTTGGAATTGAAACATAAACAAGCATTTGCCAAATTTATTTTTAAAATATCTTGCAATCGCACCATTTTGGAATTGAAACTCCGTTTTTTCGGTTGCCTTTTTTCGGATATTCGCCTTGCAATCGCACCATTTTGGAATTGAAACTTGTTTGTGAAATATCCTGCGGGCTTCGCCTTCGGTCTTGCAATCGCACCATTTTGGAATTGAAACGTTGTCGGCTGTAATTGCCGCCCTGATAGCTGCCCTCTTGCAATCGCACCATTTTGGAATTGAAACTTGTCCGTGTGTCCGCGTACTTGTCCGCGTCCGTCCCTTGCAATCGCACCATTTTGGAATTGAAACTAGATACGAAACAAGCGGGAAAATCTCGATCGGCCTGCTTGCAATCGCACCATTTTGGAATTGAAACGTGAAGTTTGCTTTGTAAATGAACCTATCTTCAATTACTTGCAATCGCACCATTTTGGAATTGAAACTTGCGCCGTTCTGTCTGCTACCAGTATGTAATTTGCTTGCAATCGCACCATTTTGGAATTGAAACAAGATTCGACCAGGTAAAGCCCTTTTTTGCGGCGTTCTTGCAATCGCACCATTTTGGAATTGAAACATGTCAATCCCGATCGCACCCCCTGAAGATGTCGTACTTGCAATCGCACCATTTTGGAATTGAAACGTGTCCTTCGACATAAAGGACGAATCAGACCTGCTGCTTGCAATCGCACCATTTTGGAATTGAAACTTGACGGCACTCCCGTCGAAACGGTCGTTTCGTTGCTTGCAATCGCACCATTTTGGAATTGAAACATATCAGCGCACTTTCAGCACTGAAACTGATATGGGCTTGCAATCGCACCATTTTGGAATTGAAACGTTGTGCGGCTGCCTTTGCGGCATCTGCTTCGGCAACTTGCAATCGCACCATTTTGGAATTGAAACGCAAATATCGCGTCATAACCTAAGTTTTCGACTACTGCTTGCAATCGCACCATTTTGGAATTGAAACTCCAAAACCCTTTGCAATGTGCCACAACAATTCGTTCTTGCAATCGCACCATTTTGGAATTGAAACAATGTAAACTCGATCCAATCACAGGTTTGTTTCTTCTTGCAATCGCACCATTTTGGAATTGAAACACAGAAACTGTAATCAACTGGATTAAACAAAACTTAACTTGCAATCGCACCATTTTGGAATTGAAACTTCCGTGACGACAACGTATAGGATTGAGCATCGAGCCTTGCAATCGCACCATTTTGGAATTGAAACTGAGGAATTGCCGAATAACTTGCCGTAACGGTCGAACTTGCAATCGCACCATTTTGGAATTGAAACTTTCTCGACTACGTTGTTTTGATCTGTTTCATCTCCGCTTGCAATCGCACCATTTTGGAATTGAAACATGCGTAGATTTTGCTTTTAAGGTTTCGGGACCTGCTTGCAATCGCACCATTTTGGAATTGAAACACGAAAACAGAACCGAATTGCGAGTTAGAAGTTGTCCTTGCAATCGCACCATTTTGGAATTGAAACGTTTTTCGACACGACAAGGTATTCGTCGTGGAGGTCCTTGCAATCGCACCATTTTGGAATTGAAACGTTCTATACTTTACGTCGAAAGACTTGATGCAAATGCTTGCAATCGCACCATTTTGGAATTGAAACGCCCCGACTGTGAGCGAACCTTCATTGTTCGTCAGGCTTGCAATCGCACCATTTTGGAATTGAAACAAAACAAGTGCTACCGATGGCACGGCAGGTAACATGGCTTGCAATCGCACCATTTTGGAATTGAAACAAGCTGTCGCCCCTGCATTCACCCTCAATTGTTGTCTTGCAATCGCACCATTTTGGAATTGAAACGTGTTGGCGTGTAGCTTGTGTCCCCCTGGTTCACAAGCTTGCAATCGCACCATTTTGGAATTGAAACACGTAAACAGAACCGAATTGCGAGTTAGAAGTTGTCTCTTGCAATCGCACCATTTTGGAATTGAAACTCGGGATTGTCGCCGGGTTGAAAGTCGTGACAGTAGACTTGCAATCGCACCATTTTGGAATTGAAACTTAGATCAGGTTTGGTTGATGAGATGCGCGGTTCGCCTTGCAATCGCACCATTTTGGAATTGAAACATGAACCCTATTTTTAGCGTGGCCCCAATCTGGTGCTTGCAATCGCACCATTTTGGAATTGAAACGCAGTCGTAAGCAATCAATCCCGCATGACCTAAAACACTTGCAATCGCACCATTTTGGAATTGAAACACGCCCTAAAGGTAGGCGCGGCGGCCGCACCCGTGGCTTGCAATCGCACCATTTTGGAATTGAAACTCTCTTCCAGGTCAATGTCCCCGCCCGCGAGGCCGACTTGCAATCGCACCATTTTGGAATTGAAACACTATTGCTTGACAAAGTAGACTTCAAAGATGACGACTTGCAATCGCACCATTTTGGAATTGAAACAACTTTGACCGAAGGCACATCCCCCTGTCCCCATACCTTGCAATCGCACCATTTTGGAATTGAAACGGGGTACAAAAACGCATTGTCGGTTCTGAAGGATAACCTTGCAATCGCACCATTTTGGAATTGAAACCAATTGCACCGACCGCGCTAATCGCGCAAACGGACGCTTGCAATCGCACCATTTTGGAATTGAAACGTCTTTGGCAGCACTGTAAGACGACGTAGCTACTGCACTTGCAATCGCACCATTTTGGAATTGAAACTACCGAACTGAACACTATCCCCGCATTTTTCAGGTCTTGCAATCGCACCATTTTGGAATTGAAACAATTTGTTCGATATAGCGGAGGCCTCCGCGAATGCCTTGCAATCGCACCATTTTGGAATTGAAACGCGTAAACAATCGAGTTGTCGCCGCTAGAGAGAGGCTTGCAATCGCACCATTTTGGAATTGAAACTGTGCCAGAAGTTTAGAGATGCGGCCATCTCTCCCGACTTGCAATCGCACCATTTTGGAATTGAAACATAAAATCGTGTTTGGGATTTGTGGGTCTACGCCTTTCTTGCAATCGCACCATTTTGGAATTGAAACAGAAATTTTTTCGTGCAAACAGCTGGCAAGCCACTGCTTGCAATCGCACCATTTTGGAATTGAAACGCGTGTGCGATCATCATCTGCATGAGGTCCTTTGATCTTGCAATCGCACCATTTTGGAATTGAAACTGATGTCAGGCTTTGTGGAAGAGATTCGTGGTTCGCTTGCAATCGCACCATTTTGGAATTGAAACGTTACTGATGTGTTTAGACATGACGTTGTTTTTGACTTGCAATCGCACCATTTTGGAATTGAAACAAAATGTGGGGTTCTAACTAACACCCTGACCTGCACTTGCAATCGCACCATTTTGGAATTGAAACACCGTCTCTGGTTGCGTTGCAGGCGGGGAGGTTTACTTGCAATCGCACCATTTTGGAATTGAAACTGCCTGAGCTTGTGCGAGATAAAGGAGGCCGCGTACTTGCAATCGCACCATTTTGGAATTGAAACACGTTGGCGGAAACACTTATGCGATCAACGGGGCCGCTTGCAATCGCACCATTTTGGAATTGAAACGTCCAAAGAGCAAAGCGGTTGATTGTGCCAGTGAGCTTGCAATCGCACCATTTTGGAATTGAAACTTTCCTTCGTCCAACCGTTTGGAGGCTTTGCGAGGTCTTGCAATCGCACCATTTTGGAATTGAAACAGGCCAAGCCGACACCTACACGGTCTTTGGCGGCCAACTTGCAATCGCACCATTTTGGAATTGAAACTTGATTTGTTTAGCAGCCTCACTATTTCGTTGCGCTGCTTGCAATCGCACCATTTTGGAATTGAAACCCTATTGGACTGTTTAAGGTACGGCATTCACAATTCTTGCAATCGCACCATTTTGGAATTGAAACAGCTTTGCCGTCTGCTGCCTTGATATACACCCACGACTTGCAATCGCACCATTTTGGAATTGAAACGCAAATCCCGGACATTGGGCTGGATTGCTCATGCCTTGCAATCGCACCATTTTGGAATTGAAACAGCTAAAATAAATTCCATACCGAGTTGCTGTTTCTGCTTGCAATCGCACCATTTTGGAATTGAAACCATGTCGCGGCCTACGTTTCCAATCAGTTCATGCTTGCTTGCAATCGCACCATTTTGGAATTGAAACACGGCTTATGTGGCTTGCCCTGTTTCTGTCAGTAGCTTGCAATCGCACCATTTTGGAATTGAAACAGGGCTTGCTGATGCGGGCACACTTGAGAGCGTTCGCTTGCAATCGCACCATTTTGGAATTGAAACTTTTTGTCTTGTTATTTAATTTTTGGACTTCTAAACTTGCAATCGCACCATTTTGGAATTGAAACTTTTGTACCTGCATCTGTCGAAACGGGGAGCATGCATCTGACAGACCGAGGTTCGTTTAGCAATGGTATGCCTTTGCGAAAGAGCGAGGGGGTAACCGTGGCGCGGTAATTGATGCCACACCAGGCTAGACATTAAAACTTGGCTGATCTCGTACCCCGTCGTACTTTAGCCCCGTCTAATCCACCTTTATGCCTGATTTTGTAGAAGATTACCGCAATACCATCGTCCAGATTGCCACGCCTTATAGCACAGGAACAGGCTTTTTTTTGCGCGACAAAGGGCTAATTGTCACCAACCACCATGTAGTGGAGGGAAATCGTTCGGTCGTTATTGAAGGCGCGAGGTTCAAAAAGCAACTTGCCCGTGTTCGCTACATTGACTCCAAGTACGACCTTGCTTTTCTTGATGCGCCGCAAAACGGGGGAGAACTCCCTGAAATTCAGCTTGGTACCGCCAAAATCTTGCGTGAACGGGATACGGTGATGGCCATTGGGCATCCTTTTGGGCTTAAATTCTCGCTCAAAAGTGGCATCGTGTCGAACACCGCCGAACTTATGAACGGCATCCCGTACCTCCACATTGATGCGGCACTCAACCCCGGCAATTCAGGTGGGCCACTCGTTGACACGGACGGTGCAGTGGTCGGCATCAATACTTTCGTCATTCAAAATGGGGATAACACAGGGTTTTCGCTCCCCGTACGCTTTCTCGAAGAAACACTCAGTCAGTTCGCTGAAGCCAGTTCAGACAATGCCAGCCGATGCACAGCCTGTCTCAACATCCTTACCGAAGCTACCGTTGAAAACAAGCACTGCAGCCATTGCGGCAATAAAGCAGAACTTCCTTCTACCGTAGAGGAATATGTTCCCTCTGGTACTGCCAAAACCATCGAAGCCATCATACACAACATAGGCCATGACGTAATGCTCAGTCGTTCTGGCCCCAATGCTTGGGAGATCAAGCAGGGCAGCGCTACCATAATCATTACCTATCACGATAAAACGGGACTGCTTTCTGCGGATGCATTGCTTTGTGAGCTCCCCAAAAAAGATATTAAGCCACTCTACGAATATCTTTTGCGCGAAAACTACTCCAATGAGGTGCTAACGCTCAGCGTACATGAGCAAGACATAGTGCTTTCATTGCTCATTTTTGACCGGTATTTGAACGACGAAACCGGGCAATCCATGCTCCGAAATCTTTTTGAGAAAGCGGATTATTACGATAACAAACTCGTGGAAGAATTTGGCGCAACTTGGAAGCCTGAATGAACGAGGCAGTAGCCGAAAGGACGCTTGTTTGCGCTTATACAAACCAAGAAGGCATATTTATTTCACGCAACGACGCAACGTTTTAATTGCTTGTCTCTCAAAACGCTGCGTCGTTGCGCCATCGCGTGAAATAAATTTTTATCAAAACAATTTCACTCCATATAGTATCAGCCACGCGATGGCAAGCAATGCGGTAGCGATGACCACTCCACGCATGGCGCGTTCCCAACGAAGGCGACGGAAACGGCTGAGCATGAATAAATTGAGCGCGATGGCCACGATGGCAAGCGTGCGCTCCCGGAAGTTTTCGGAGAAGCCTGCTCCGCTTGCTGCACCTTTTATTTCGAGGAGCGAAAAGAGGTTGTAGAGCAGTAAAAAACCTGCTGCAGGTAAAAGAAGGCCATAAAGCAGGCCTACCCAGATTTCGTCACGTTGGAACATTTTTATGTTGGATGTAGGTGAAATATGCCCGCCATTGGGTTGCTTCGGCGCGTAAAAACGATGGACGCCGTGCCTTTGGCGTTAGAATTTTTTAGCGTTTTCCAATCCTTTAAGGGTTTCAATAGCAGGGTAATTGGTCAGGTCGTGCATGGAGGGAACAACAGAGATGTATCCGTTTTCCAATGCCCACACGTCGGTATCAGAGCCTGGGTCGCTGTTGGCAAATTCGCCGCTGAGCCAATAGTATGGCTGTCCGGAAGGGTCGCGGCCTTCTACCATTTTTTCAATCCATCGGGCATCGGCTTGCCGGCAAAGCCGTAGTCCGCGTATTTGGTCGGAAGGGAGTTTTGGGATGTTGACATTGAGCAGTTGCCCGTGGTTGAAAGGGCGCGCGAGCATAAATTCCATGACGTGCCGAACCCAGGGTTTAGCCGGCTCAAAATCGGCATCAAAACCGTAGTCGAGCAGGGAAAACCCTATACTGCGGATGCTTTCCAGCGAGGCTTCCATTGCTGCGGAAAGTGTGCCGGAGTAAATGATGTTGATGCTTGCGTTGCTGCCGTGATTGATGCCTGAAACGCAGAGATCAACGGGCCGGTCTTTGAGCACGACGTGCCTGGCAAGTTTTACACAATCAACAGGAGTGCCGGAGCTTTCCCAAGCTTCGATGCCTGGAAATGGATTGACTTTTTTGAGCCTCAATGGCTCGTGAATGGTGATGGCATGGCCTTTGCCGCTTTGAGGCGAATCGGGCGCAACAACGACGACATCGCCCAATGTGACAGCGACATCTACCAGGGCGCGGATACCGGGGGCTACAATGCCATCATCGTTTGTAACAAGTATGAGTGGTCTGGACATTTTGCAAAAGTAGCGTGAAAGAAGGATTAGGAGCGGACAAGAAATTGGGGTATTGATGCGTTTGTTTGCGGTTTTCAACGTATTTTTTGCCATCTTCCTGATTTTCAGGAGATTTTTTCAAAATTCTGCCATAACCTTGCAGGAAAATTTAATAACAAAGCAACCCTTCTCACCAGCAAAAATCTTTGCCATGAAACAAATCCTCCTCGCACTTGTCGCTTTTTTTACGCTCCAAATCCTCCCAGCGCAGGACGTCACATACGTCCTTTTCAACCGCGCTTGCATGAATCAGTTGGAATACCGCTTTTCATACCCGAATATAAAGGGCGAAAACGCAGTTTGGGCTTACTCTGTGAAGCCCAATGTGCAAGAGCATTTCCTTTTTATGACCGAGGGCGCTGGCCACTACTCACCCGAATTGCCTGAGGGCGCGGCGTCTTGCCGAGACCTCGACCTGGATGACGCTTTTGTCGCAAACATCAATCGGGGAGCGTTGCAAATGCTCATCGTTTTCCAACGTCAAAGCGGCGGTTATTGGCTTATGCCTGTGGAATCGGCCACGCTCGTGGCTCGAAAGGGCGCGAAATACTGGGTACGTGCACGGCAGAGCTCCTTCCAGTTCGATACGCTCCGTTTGGTGAACGAACAAAACCTTGCCGTGGCAGGCTCGCCAACGGCGGCTTATTTTTCTGGGGCAAAACTCAATAATTGCCTCATGGAATATTCCTTCCACTGCGAACCCGTGAAAGCTGGGCAAATCCGCTCCGACTTGCAGTTCATACCGGACATAGGCATTGTCAACGACCGCACAGGCAATAGCGCCTCGCAAGCCATGGAAAATGAACTCCAACTCGTGAAAGTGAACGGCAAGGCATTGGACGATTTTATAACGGAAGCATGTCCCGAAGGCTCCGGCAAGATTGCCATGTCGAAATACCAAAAGCCGGCAGCTTACGGCGACGGGAATTTTGAAGCCGACAAGGAGATCAGCTCCATCATGCAAAAAGAACAGGTGGGGGGACAATTACCTGCCACTTATTTCACCGATGCAGATGGCATCCACTGTATAGAAGAATGGGAAACTGGCACACACATCGTGCAAAAAGGCGAAAACCTACGCGCTATAGCCCGCACCTACAAAGTAACGGAGCAACAACTCGTCACATGGAACAAAATCCAAAACCCTGACCGCATCGAAATTTGTCAAAAGATATGGCTCAAACAACCTCCTGCGAGCCGTACTTCAACCGCGAATAAAGGTGTGAAACCCCAAGTGTACGACGCACAGCCCGAAACTGGAAAAACGGTAAAAATTCAAGGAAATAGCCAGAGCCAAAAAGGCCTCCAGAAAGTTCAACGCCAAAAAGGCCTCACCCGAAAAAGCATTGACCCCAACGCCCCTGTGGAGTACGCATTTGGCCCTGCTGACCTGAATGATTATGAGTACTTTGAGTCAGAAAAAACGGTCAAAACTGGTCGGCCAAAAATACACACGGTACGCCGCGGTGAATACCTGTACAAAATTGCCAAAATGTATGGCTGCCCCGAAGAGTGCATCCGCCATGCCAACGCAATGCCGCTCGAAGGCGACGAACCGCTCACCATTGGCCAGGAAATCATCATCCCGGAATGCAGCTGCACAATAGATGGCGAAACGTTTAAAAAAGCCCCCAATGCCGTCCCCTCAAAGACTCCTACAGTTAAAAAACAGACCAAAATAACTGAAAAAAAACCTTACGCTACTACTAAAAAACCTCGTGCCAGCATTTTAGACGAGACCGAAAGCCCTGCTGAGTACGGTTATGAGGACGGGTATCCGGAGCCAGAGCGTGTTAACAAAACCAACCGCTACGAAGAAACCTCCCTTTACGAGGACGAGAGTACGCGCACCAGTGGCAATAAAACCACTGGCACTAAACCCAAAAAAGGTGAAACGGCCAAGGTGCCGCTCTTCAAGGAACACCATGTCAAGCAAGGCGAGACGCTCAATTCCATTGCGGCTAAATTTCGGGTAGACGCTTCTGAACTATCCCAAATAAATGGTCTTACACCGAAAGAGGCCCTCACTCCGGGCAAGTTGGTTTTGATTCCAATAGAAGAAGATTAAATATTTTTGCTTTCTAAAGCACTGAATATCAATAGTTTTACAAACGAATAACATTTCAAAGTATACGAATGGCATAGATTTTGGCATTTAGTGGTTGTCGCACAAAACCGATAGCGACCCTCCCACTATGAAAAAGAATAAAGCACTTGTCACCATCTGCGCTTTTGCATTCCATCTTGCCCTGCTTTTTTGGGCGTTTCAGCAGATGAACTAAGTTTCCAAAATCAAAAATAAAAGAAGGGGCAGCCATACGGTTGCCCCTTTTTATTTTCCTATGCTCCAAACCGAAAGTCGGAGCGACAACTTGTCGCGGACCATCTTTCCTACAACCTCATCGTATCGAGCATCTCCAATTTGGTGGAGATTGTTCAGCCCATGAGAATAAACAAATGCCGGCTCCAATCGCAAACGCCCCACTTTGATTTCTGCGCCTAAACCAAGGTCGAGTGCAAATCGCTCTCTAGCGATTTTTATAAGATTGGACGATCTTTCTGTAAAATTCCAACCCATACGACCTCCAAAAATGATACAGCCACGGAGCGGAAAGTCGCTTCGCCGCCAGTTGGTCGCGATAAAATGGAGCGGAAGTTCTGCATCCAAAAAATGGAACCCTTGGCGCCCTTCATTTCGGAAATTGATTTGGTTTTTGGTGTACGAAGCCAACAATTCCGGTTGAAAATACAATCCCTTCAAAAGTTTCTTTCTGGCGAGAACGCCTGCCGAGACCCCCATCCCAAGCCTTCCTGATTGCACCGCCGCCTCTTCTGGTTCCCGAGTGTCAAGTGGTTGTATGCCCAATGACTGGGTTTCCATCCCAATAAAAAAACCGAGCGTAAAGCGTTCGTTTTCTTTGCTTTGTGCGAGTATTTGAACGGAAAACAACAAAAAAGGAAGGACGAAAAATTTTCTCATTGGAAAAGTATTGGGCATTAATGGCCAAATGGCTCAAATTGCAAAGGCAACAATGACAAATGACGCAACAACAATCCTCCCCATGACACTCATTCGCAGCGGAGGGTTGCCTTTAGGTACGTGGACACCGCTTGCTAGTGGGATGCCCGATTGGGCAGCACTGCTCAAGGCTGAGCAACACGCGGTGGAGCAACTGCTTCAGGTTTTTGATGCTGCGCTTTACACCTTGCCCGATTCGTCTTTACGAACCGCTGTTTACAATGCCAGAAAAGATTTTTTTCAACGGCGGAAACTACCTTCTGCGAATTTTGAAGCAAGTATTCAGGCCAACGAAGGTTTGACACAACTCCTTGAGGGTCTTCGATTATGGTATAATACGCAAGCAGAAAAGCAGGCCGCGGAAATCCTTTTTGAACAAAATCTTGCGGCCAACTACCACTGCCTCCAAGCCATCACGAAATCACACGACGAAACCCTTCGCCGCGCCCTGCTTTTTGCCAGTCATGATTTTCTCGCTGCCCTCCCTGCTTTTGCAGAAAAACCGATAGGATATTTTGACAAAAAAGACCGACGCACTGCTTTTTCGCTTTTGCAATACCTGACAAGAGCGGTGTTCAAAACTTCGCCTTTGGGGCGTTTCACCACGGTTCAGGTTCGGGATTTGCGAGCCATTGACGGGGTCAGTATGCCAGAAATGCCTTTAGAGCAGATAGGGGAGAGGCTTGATTCCAAAGTGCTCATTACGCCCAATGTGGCACTTTTGCCCGCTATTTATGAAGTTTTGCTGCGCGAACCAGCCTTTTTTCAATCGCTTGATGTTTCACTGAATCCTTGTATTACCTCCCCACTTCATGCCGAAAGCGCATGGCTTTATTTTGATGGTGAGCGAGAAGCGTTTCAGCAAATGGAGCCTGATCCGGTGGCCGAATTTTTGGTGAATCTACTGATAGAAAGCCAGCGGAAAATGCCGTTTCTGGAAATTATCAGCCATCTGGAAAAAGAGGTTGAAGCAACTAAAGAACAATTGCATAGCCTCGTTAACCAATTGATAGACATCGGTTTGCTGGAATGGCAATTGCCTGAAAGAGGTCTTTCGCCGGGCTGGTGTGCGGCACTTTACAACTACCTTGGCTACCTTCCATCCTCAGCTGTGCTGACTGAGGCTGCATCCCTGCTTCAATGGCTGCGGGCTGCTGCCCGGACGATGCCTTTCCAACCAATATTGGATGCCCAACACTTGCAAAGAGCGGCTGTGCAGGAGTCGAAGAAATTTCTCGAAAAACATGGCGGCGAGATGCCGCCCATCCCGCCCGAACAGATTTTTTTTGAAGATGTGGCACAAGAGCACATGGTTAATTTGCCTCAAGGAGTGATGGAGAAATTGGCAGGACAATTGGCCGAATGTTGGCAGCAAAAGGAGTTTCATAGGTTGCCTTCATTCCGGGCGCGGATTTATGATTTTGCTGAGAAGGCCATTCCTGATGGGACAGACATTGATTTTTTGAAATTCAGTCGGGCATTTTTGGAAGCCAATGAAGGCGAAGCGCAGAGTCAAAAGACACTCGCGCGGCGGATGGAGGGGGCACGTCACCGAGGCAAAGTCGGTGCCCTGCTCCAAATTTTTCAGGAAAACGGCGAATACAAGGCAGTGGTAAACGCAATGTACCCCGGTGGAGGGAAACTATTTGCCCGCTGGCTTCCGCTATTTCCTATGGAGGTTTCAGAAGCGATCAAAAAATGGCAAAACGCTGGAAAAGTTGGAACGGCTTTTTTCCCATGGCAAGGCTGGTCGAATGCCAATTTTCAGCCAGCGATTTCGGAGGTTTCAGTGGCTGTACCCGATGGCCGTGTGATGGATTCCAAGAATGTGCGTACGATTTTGCTCGGCAATTTGGCGGTGCGAAAAGACGCGCATGGTTTTCCACAACTCGTTGAAAAACAAAGCAATCAGCCGCTTATCTTCAATGACCTTGGGCTTGAAGCCCCAGAAACGCGGCCACCTGTTATGCAAATACTTTGGCATCTGGGTGTGCCAGCAGTGTCGTCAGAATCTTTGTTGCCCAAAGCGTATAGCAGTGAATTAAATGGCGGAATTCGCCGTCGCAGTCGGCTGGAATTTCAATCGCTGGTGCTGGCACGTGCAGCCTGGGAGTTGCCGCCAGAAGTTTGGGGGGAATTATTTTCAAGAGAGAAATCACAAGCCGAGCGAATTGGTATAGGCATTGCGGCTATGAAGGCTTTGGGCATTCCGCGCTGGTTTTTCGGGCAATTCACCGGGCAGCGAGAGAAGCCCCAGTTTTTCGATTTAGAAAGCCCAATTTCGATGTTGTTGCTGGAAAAAAATCTTCGTGGAGGCTCCGGCAATTTGCTTCTAACGGAAATGCTGCCCACGCCGGAGCAATGGTTGGGAGATAGGGTGGGGGAGTTCGTGGTGGAGTTTCAGTAGAAACTTTCTATTTTTCAATCAACTCAATCAGCCGATTCAAATCAGTGTCGTTGTCGAATTTGACCACGAGTTGGCCTTTGCCTTTTTCGTCGCGTTTAAGGTCCACTTTTGCACCGAAGAATGCTCGGAATTGGTCTTGGATATTGCGGAGGTTTTCGTTCAGGGCCTTTTTCGGCTTGGGCTGCTCGCCTTTGCGGCTTTCCTGATAACTGGCAATGAGTGCCTCTACCGCGCGAACGGACAAATCTTCCGCCACAATTTTCTGGTACACCGAGTTGCGAATGGCATAGTCATCTACTCCGGCGAGTGCACGGGCATGGCCCATTGAAATCTTGCTTTCTACAATGCCCTGTTTAATATCAGGATCGCTCTCGAAACGCAACAGACGGAGGTAATTGGTGATGGTGCTACGTTGTTTGCCCACCCGGTCGGATAGGTTTTCGTGGGTAAGTTTGAACTCCTCCGCCAAACGGCCATACGACACCGCTATTTCCCAAGCGTTCAGATCTTCCCGCTGAATGTTCTCGATCAGCGCCATTTCGAGCAATTCCTGATCGTTGGCGAGGCGAACATAGGCAGGCATTTCTTTCAGTCCGGCCAGTTGGCTGGCACGGAAACGCCGTTCACCAGAGATGATTTGGTATTCCTTATCGTGGATTCGGCGCACTGTAATCGGCTGGATAATGCCGTGAGCGCGAATACTGGAAGCGAGTTCTTCCAGGGATTCCTTGCTAAAGTTTTTTCGAGGCTGCCCGGCATTGGTTTTGATGTGCCCAATCGGCAGCTGGGCTACCGTAGTGGCCAATTCACGTACCACCTGTTCCGGATTTTCTTGTACGGCTTTTTCCAACTGTTTTGGGTTGCCGAGCAGGGCTTTGATGCCTCCTGTATTGAATTTTGCTTTTGCCATTGTTGCGTAAGCCTTCTTTTTTATGGTGGGGATGCGTTTCTGGGTTTTCTCCGAAAACCTCGAAACGCATCCCCACCATAAAAAAGAAGGCTGTGGTTTAGGTGATACGATGCGGTCGAAAACGAAAAGGGTTGCAGACAAATCTGTCCTTGTCGCATACAACCGTTTTTTAGTGGTCGTTTGTTCCTGTAAGTTTTTTTCTTGGGAGGGGGGGCTGCTACCAGTTTGGCGAAGCCAAACGAGGAGCAGTCCTCCCTCCCAAGAAAAAAACTCCCCCAGCGGCACTAGTTCCTCCTCAGAAACTCTTCTGCCAGGTTAAAAAAATTGACCGCGCCCTTGCTGGTCACGTCGTAAAGTGCCACGGGCGTGTGCGACATAGGGGCTTCGGCCACACGACTGTTGCGGTGGATAATTGTTTCAAAAACATAGTCGGTGGCACTGTTGCGCACTTCCTCTACGATGGCGTTAGCGAGGCGGAGGCGGCCGTCGTACATGGAAATAAGGAGGCCTTCCACCTGCAAATCGGGGTTGTATCCCTGGCGAATAAGGTCAATTGTGTTTTTCAATTTTGCCAGTCCCTCGAAAGAGAACATTTCGCATTGTACGGGGATGAGCACCGTGTCGGCGGCCACGAGCGCATTCACGGTGATAAGGCCAAGCGAGGGAAGGCAGTCAATAAAAATATAGTCGTAATCGTTGCGGAGTTCGCCGACCACCCCGCGCAGCACATACTCACGGTTGGGTTTGTTCACCAACTCTATTTCCGCGCCCACCAGGTCAATGTTGGAAGGCAGCAGGTAGAGGTTGGGCGTTTCGGTCTGGACAATGGCTTCGCGCGGATCAACTCCGTGTACAAGGCAATCGTAGAGGCTAACTGATTCTTCGGTGTCCACTTGGCCTACCCCTGAAGAGGCGTTTGCTTGTGGATCGGCATCAATGAGCAGCACTTTTTTCTCCAAAATGGCGAGTGAGGCGGCTAGATTGATGGCGGTAGTAGTTTTGCCCACGCCACCTTTTTGGTTGGCAATGGTGATAACTTTGCCCATGTCTTTTAGCATGATGTTTCGAGCGTTTGAATGCCGCACCTTGTGGCACAACGCGGGCAAAGGTAGTTGGGCGTGAAACAGCGCGTGGAACAATGGTCGAGAAGTTATCCAAGTTTTTTCCACAAGTTGCCAACATGTGTGATGGCGCTCCGAAAAGTCCTTGATGGTCAATTCTGTCAATGATTGAATTATCCCATTCCTCTGATAATCACATTATTCTACCTTTGCCGCTCACAATCTCGATACATGACTCCTGCTGAGCAATTGCTGAATGAGGTCGAAGCGCACATAGCCGATTTTTTTGCGCAAAATATCTCATCTGAATACGTTTTCCACGATTTGGGACACACCATCCAAACCGTGGCTGCCACAAAAACCATCGGAGAAGGTTTCCGACTGGACCCCCAAGACATGCTTACGGTGCTACTTGCGACCTGGTTTCACGACACAGGTTATGCCGAAGGGCCTGCGGACCATGAAGACCGCAGTTGTGCCAATGTCGCGCGATTTTTGGAAGGGAAAATTCCCGCCGAGCATATCAGCGAAGTACAGGCATGCATACGGGCCACCAAAGTGCCGCAAAAGCCCGAATCCTTGCTTGGCCAGATCATTGGTGATGCTGATCTGAGCCACCTGGGGATGGAAATCTACTGGGATCGGACGAGCCGTTTGCGCCAAGAATTTGTCCTCACTCGCGGCAATGTGATGAGCGACCAGGATTGGGTGGATTTTGAAATCAATTTCATGCTCACCCACGAATACCATACTGTGGTAGCGCAAGAACTTTTCAACAAGCGCAAAGCCAAGCACATACAACAACTCCTCAAACAAAAGCGCAGGCTCAACCCCAACCTGGCCCCTACGATAGATGAAATAAGCCTTCTCGAAGAAAAAGAAAAAACCGGCGACCTCAAAAAGGTGCTGAAGGAAAGTGAAAACGAGATTAAATCAGCTCGCTTTGGGCGTGGTGTGGAAACCATGTACCGTACTACCTATCGCACCCACACCAACCTCAGTGCCATGGCCGACAGCAAAGCCAACCTTATGCTTTCGGTCAACGCCATTGTCATTACCCTGCTGGTTTCCAACCTACTTCCCAAACTTCAGGAAGGCGCCTCTTGGAAAGTGATAGTCCCGACCATCTTACTAACAGCCACTTGTCTTGGCTCCATGGTCTTTGCTACCCTTGCCACCCGCCCCAAAATCACAGAAGGCACCGTGACCCGTGAAGCCATCAAACAACGAAAAGCAAACCTATTGTTCTTCGGGAATTTTTACAATATGAAACTTGAAGATTTTCAGTGGGGTGTAAACGAGATGCTTACTGATCCTGAATTTCTCTATACTTCCATGAGTCGTGACCTTTATTTTCTCGGCATTGTACTCGCCAAAAAATATAAATACCTAAGTGCCTGTTACAATATTTTCATGTACGGACTCATCATCTCTATAGCAGCGTTTGGCGTTGCTGCAGTGATGTAGGTTTTGACTTTGGACGGCTAGAAAGGCAGGCTGTCTTCCAATCACCCAATCACCCAATCACTCAATCACCCAATCACCCAATCACTCAATCACCCAATCACTCAATCACCCAATCACTCAATCACCCAATCACTCAATCACCCAATCACTCAATCACCCAATCACTCAATCACCCAATCACTCAATAACCCAACCACTCAATCACTCAATCACCCAATCACCGACAAACCAATCACCAATCTCCATGGCGAGCATAGTCATCATACCGACTTACAACGAAAAAGAAAACGTGGAAGCCATCGTTAGGGCCGCGCTGGCCCAATCTGAGGAATTTCACGTGCTTATTGTGGACGATGGTTCGCCCGACGGCACGGGGCAGATCGTGCGGGACCTGCAAGCGCATGAATTCGCTGGGCGGCTTCACCTGCTCGAACGCAGCGGCAAACTCGGCCTTGGCACGGCATACATAGCGGGTTTCCGTTGGGGCTTGGAACGTGACTACGAATACTTTTTTGAAATGGACGCGGATTTCTCGCACAATCCAGAAGACCTGCCTCGCCTCCTTGCCAAATGCCGCGACGAAGGGGCAGATGTGGCCGTGGGCTCTCGTTATTGCCGCGGAGGTCATGTCGTCAACTGGCCACTCGACCGTATCATCCTCTCGCGCGGCGCCTCGCTTTATGCCAGCCTAATACTCTGGATGCCCGTTGCCGACCCCACCGCTGGCTTTATCTGTTATCGCCGCAAAGTGCTGGAAACCATGGATTTGAGCAAAATAAAATTCATCGGTTACGCCTTCCAGATCGAGATGAAATACACCGCCTACCGGCTCGGCTTTAAAGTGAAAGATGTGCCCATTACGTTCAAAGACCGCGAAAAAGGGCAGTCTAAAATGTCCTTGAATATTATCCGGGAGGCGATGCTGGGGGTGTTGCAGATGCGGTTGAGATGAATCTCCCACAAAATCCCCGCCCCAACACGGCGAGGATTTTGCATTTTTGCACCCGACCATGAACGCACCCGCCCACATATTCCTCTCCTTCGACCCTGCCGATGCCCGCACAGCGGCAGATCTGCAGCGCCAACTCGCGCTGGCCTTGCAGCCACGACCTACTGTTTTTTGGAATAAAGCCGCTGTACCGACCGAAGCCTTTCGAGTTGAGGCTGCCAAGTTTTTGGAAAAGACCGAGATATTTGTAGCCGTGCTTTCCATGCACTATGAAGATACGCCTGACGTGCGATGGGAAGCCGACCAAGCCATCCTGACACAGCGGAGCCGCCCGGCCCTGCAAATCCTGACTGCGCAGGCGCGGAGTGCAGCCATTCCGCCCGATCTTCAAGCTTTCCAAACTGCACTTCCACCGGGAGAAACAATTGAAAACGAAGGCGTTGCCCGCGACCGACAACTGCTCCGTGCTACTGCCACAGCCACTTATGTATTGGCTGCCGCGCCCCGTAGCAACGACATCGGCATCGGACATATCGAACTCCCCATAAGTATTCAAGATCTGCGCGAACGCTTGCTGGCACAAACAGATCGCATCAACCACGCCCCGCTATTGGCCTTGCTGAAACGCCTCATCCGTGATGTGCAAGTGAAACGTGGGGTGCTCGATGTGGAAGACTATTTCAAGCATTTGCGTGAAAAAACCCGCCTCTCTCAGATTAGCCTCGTCGAACTGAAGGAGAAGGCAGGCCCCATTCAGGACGATTTGTTCAACCTCATCGAGCGTTTGCAAGAAGAGGATTTGGTGGAAGATTGGAGACAAATTTTTATTCGAGACTACTATCGTTTTGTAGCCGACAGTCGCGAAGACAGTACAGTTCCGCCGTTTTTCGTCCCAGTGGATGATATCGCCATCCCAGAATCATTGAATTTGCCCGTCGGACCGCGGGAGCAAGAATCTTTGGAACAGATCGGCCTTCTTTCCTTTGAGCAAAAAACAGATTTTCGCCGCAGCCTCTTGTTGGCAAAAGACGCGATGGCTGTAAAAAACTATTCACAAGCCTACGCATATTGCGATCACGTTCGCACCAAAGTAGACCCGCAATCCGCGCAATTGTACGAGTACCTGCTCATCACTTTTCTGCAAAAAGAAACCGCACTCCGCATAATGCAAGAGGCGGTGAACGGCAACGACCGACTGCTCCAATACGTCCTCCTTTATGCCAGCCGATTGCGCGACTACGAGCGAGAAGGAAAATGCCCTTCCAGCACTTCGCTGCACAACCTGTCTATCGCCTCAGAGGGCATCTCTGATGCGGCTTTGCGGCTTTATCACGCTTTGCCCAACGACCCACTGCGCCACACCGGAAAACACGCTGAATCGGTGCCAGACAACCGTCGGCCTTTACGCATCATTTTGGGCAACACACTGAAAGTGTGCAGGTTGGTACATCCCTCGGAGGAACTTTTGGAAGCGGCGGTCATTGAATGTTGCGGGGGCGGAAAGTGTGCCTGGCTGGAACGGGTGGACGTGGTCAACGGGCAGTTCCAGTTCATCCCCAATGGTCATTTCGATTTGCTTGGCGAAATCCAGGAGTTGCTTGGTATGCTCCGCGACATTGAGATGTCCGACAAAACCAAGATCGTAAAAGACCCAGGGTTGTTGCGTGAAGACCTGTATTTCAGTCTGTTGGCAAAACGCCAGGCACTTTCAGCACAAATAGCCGAAGATGAAAAACGTCGTCGTCCGTTTACCGACATCAGGGAATCGGTGGTGCGGTTCAGTTATGCTTGCTTATTGGGTGCGGAAATATTTACCGACTTTGACAAACGCGGCAGGGGGAATTCGTTCTACCTGCTTGCCTTGGAATACCTGCTGCCGGGATTGTTGGTTTCGCCATCCCAGATCACGGGTGCAGATTTGCGCTGGTTTACACTCGATGTACTGGGCGAAGTAGTAGCACATTCCGAATGCGCGAAGTATAAATTTGATGTACAGGCCATTGTAGAAAAAATTGTGCGGGATCATGCCGGGCAAGCGGGTTGGCTTCAAGTGCAGCCAAATATTAAGCAGAGCGTGTACCTGCAATTTGTAGCCGACACGCAAGCAGAATGGGAGGCGGTGAAAAACAGCCTTGCACACACGGATTTCCGCCGGATGGACAGTTTAGATGCGCGCCGCAGGCTCATCTACTGCCTCCGGTGTTGGCGGATTATCTACCGCGCCTATCCCAAAAAGTCGGGACAAGATTATTTGGACCATTGCATCCAAGAAATCGCGGGCGAGCACCTGCTGGTATGGCTTCAATTCGACGTGACAGGCCAATTGGATACAGTGCCCGACAGTCTTGCCTTGGGCTTCGACGCGCAGACGGAATTGCGCGAATTGTTAGCGGAATCAACGCGTTACACGGAGGAGGATTTGAGGAAATCAATTTCAGAGAATATTTTTCAAAAACAAATTTTGCCTGAATACGAGGAGATAAAAACGGGCGACGAAAGCCAGCGTACTGCTTGTGCCCGGCTTTTGCGTTCCGCACTTTGTGCTTACAAACTTCAGCAAGACCAGCACTTTTTGGATTTTGTGTGGCGCGAACTGACGGAAGAAATCAAATTCCGCTGGGTAGAAGTGACGAATGAGGGGGGAGAAGTGGCATTCAAAAAAACACCCGAATTAGACGCGCTTGCCCTGCTTCGCGAGTTAAATGAAGCAATGCCGAAAAGATTCCGGCTATACCAACTCCGCGAGCGGGTGGCTATGCAACGTTTCCGCGACACGGAGGCGCGTTATTTCCACGAGATCAGCGAGTTCCGCCACGAAAATCGTTTGCCTGAAAGGAAGGTGGCGGTGGAAATTATCCGAAAAATGAAGGGGCTTTACCACTATTTTCCGCAGGCAGAATTCCTCAAATTGCCGATGGACGAACTTCACGGACGAGGTCGAGTGCGTTGGCACGCAAAGGTGTTCGGCTTCTTTCCAACTACGGAAAATCATTATGAGAATCGCTATTTCAATTTTGAGTACAAGTTTGAGCGGTATGAATTGAAACGTATGTTGGACAACCAATTTGGTGAAATGCAGCGTATGATGGGCGAAACCAGGGAGGTTTAGGCTTCAAAAAAAACCGCCCGTGACTTGCGTCCCGGACGGTCTATATTTTCACTGACTGTTTCTATTTCAATTTACTCCGAGCCGTCGGTGCGACCGCGTGTGACGGCAAATTCACCAACTTTTTTTCCGTGTTTAAGCCCGTTTTCGCTGTCAAAACGATAATGGATGCCCCCATACACCCGAGAGTCAGCGGCTTCTTGTGCCCATGCTCGTAAATCGGTTTGATTGCTTGGAAACAAATAAGACAATACTTCTGCTGCAGCACCCGAGAAGGTGGAGTGGCCCGAAGCATAGGCAGGGAAATTTGGAATGCCTGTACCAGTGGTGATACTCGGGTCAACCTCAGTAGGGCGTGGGAACATGTAATAAAATTTTGCCTCCCAACAAACGATGCCAGCGTCCACCATAGCGGTATTTACCAATGCCATAGCCCTTGCAGTGCGGATTTCGTTGAATTGGTTGTCATAAATCAAATTGGCAGCGCGACGATTCCAGTGGCCTGGTGGAGTGTAGGTGCCCGCGCCATCGGACCAAAAAGTGGTAATACGCTGCTGCTCACGGCTGCGGTTTTTGGAGATTCCACGCAGCTCTTCCAAAGCAGCCTCAAATTCGGCTGACCCTGGCCGCGGCGGTGCTTCAGGACGAATGAGCACTTTGGTTGCATCGTCAAAATTCCAGGCCTTCACGTTCCCAAAGGCAGGAAGCATTGGCGCGCGAACCGGTAGGTCAAGGCTGCGCCATTGCGTAGTGAACCCCCTTGCGGCGGAACTGTCACGTTGTGCCTGGAACCCGGCCTGATTGTTGGCCAGGCCCATTCTGTCCTTTTTAGCCCATTCGTTGAGGACGTTCAGGGCAATTATTCTGCCCAAGGAGTCGCCTGCTGAAAGGTCGCTTTGCACATTGGCGCCCGCCCAAAGGCGACTGTTTTTGTGCTCTTCCGCTTTTTCAGTAACATTGGCTACCTCTCTAGGAAAAATAAATTTGAGGATTTCGCGAGAGGCAGCAGCCACCACTGCATCCTCGGAAGGGTAGGAGGGCAGGTCGTTGGTAGGGATAATCGCTTGGATGTCCGAAGCATTTTTGTAAGGTGCCAGGCGATTGTGCTGGAACTTGCGATGCCAGCAGGCCACCAAGGCATCATATTGCGCCACAGCCAGCAGCGCGAACATACGTGAAGCGATGGGCGGATTGGCAAATGGTGCACGTGGATAAGCATCTGGATTGGCTGGATCAAATGCTGGAGGCGGGTAAACGAGCGTGCCAGAGGCGTCCGTGATATAGTTTGGCGGCACGTTGTAGAGGGCCGCCAGCTCGCGGGCGATTTCGTGCCAGCGGAGTGCGCCATTGCTGCCCCACCAAGTGGCAAGTTCTTTCTCTTCTGCTGTGGCTGCAGCCATTTTTGACCTTAAATCATTCAATTCAGTCAAATAGGCCGCAGAGCCAGCAGCATCGGGTGTTGGAACGGCCGTCTTATTGCTGTCAATCGTCAAATAAGGTTTCCAATTGCCCGCATTTGCGTCTAGGCTGGTCTCTGCGTAAGGTTCGAGAACAGCGGCTTCGGGCGGTGTTTTGTCGCACTGGCTAAAGGCGAAAATCAGGCCGAACAAACCGGCCACGAGATTGGTGATGTGTATCTTTTTCATTGAAAATGAATTTTTAAGTGTGAGGTTTGGATAATGGGATAATGGGATATTAGGGTATTGAGATATTTGGATATTGCAGGATTCGTCGAAATATCCAAATATCTCAATATCCTAATATCCCAATACCTCAATTCTGCTTTCCAACTTCTTCTTCTCCTTTTTTATTGATGTCCAAGAAATAGGTTGCCCCGGCAGTCCAGGTCAGTGCCTCGCCGACATTGCGCCCGCTGAGCACTTTGCTTACTGCTGCCAAAAGCCCCAGCCGTTTGGTGATAAAGTATTTGCCAAAAACGCCCGCTTGCCCGGCAGCCATTTTGTTGGAAGCTTGTGGGGCTTCATTGTAACGAATATCGTCGCCAGAGAGGCCTGTAAATGCATCGTACCAAACTTCAGCCTGATAGCGAGGTTTGATAAAGCCGAGGCGCGCCGAGTAATCGAACACATTTGGCACAGGCATCTCATCGCTGTAAATCAACTTGTTGTCAAAAATGTAGGCATTGTGGTCAATGGTCGTATTGCTCCGCCATGTATGTCCAGCCTGTGCTGTTACATAAAGCCCAAAGTCGGCTGTGTAGTTCAAGACGGCACGGAGCGAAGCCGTTTTGCTGTGCAGACCGATGCTGAACGGCAACAAATCAGGCGTGTAGTTGCTGACGGGTGTCGAAAGCCCGCCTGTGGCTTGCAGCTTAAAGGCACCGCCTGCGGCTTCCAACTCTAAGGCTTGATATTTCACAAAAACCGAAAGGTCTTGCAGGCCTTTTTGTCCGGTGATGTAACTCACGTCAGAACTCGTCCAAACGTAAGGCACGCCAATCATGACGTTCAGGTCTTTGGTGATGCCGTAGTTGCCCATGAGCAAGGCGCTTTGGGTGGTCAGCTCGCCGAGATTCAGGTTGGAGCGTTTCGTTTCTCCTTGCCAGTAGTTTTCCCATTTACTGTTGGAATACTGACCAAGGATACAAAGTTGGCCTTGTGGCATCATCAGCCCGTCAGTGGGCGTTTGAGCAGCAGCCGTTCTGCACAAAAGCAGGAACATAGGGAGATAAAAGTGTCGCATAAATGTTGGGTTTTGTTCAAAAAAAATCTGCCGCAAACCTAGAGCCAACCCATAAAGAAAGGCCTTAGAATATGCTTAGAATTGGAAATATGGCTCTTTTGGCATATTTTAGAAACAAGCGTGGCTGCTTACAATAATTGCAAGCTCAGGCCACTGTTCCGAAGTACGTTTTTACCTTCGCACCATGAAAATAGACGCTCCTAATGCCCCCAAACCAGTTGGGCTTTACCCACATGCTCGCCGAGCAGGCAATTTACTTTTCCTTTCCGGCATCGGTCCACGTGAGCCAGAGACGGATAATGTGCCGGGCCTTATTCGTTCGCAGTCAGGCAATTATGCTGAATTTGACTTCGAGGCACAGGTACATTCTGTATTCCGAAACGTGCGCATCGTATTGGAGGCAAGTGGTGCGAAATGGGAAAATCTGGTGGATGTGACGGTGTTTCTGGTGAACATGGAGCGCGATTTTCACACCTTCAACCGGCTTTATGCAGAATATTTCAAGGATAATCAACCTTGCCGGACTACCGTAGGCATTGACCGCTTACCGACACCGATTGCCATTGAGTTGAAATGTGTGGCCTTGGTGACCGACTGAGGTTTTACAAATTGGGCAAAAAGCCATCCAAACAAATGGTTTTGAGCAAGCTCGCCATATACTTTTTTTAAATTTTCTAACAAGCAACCGATTCTTACATACCTTTGCTCCGTTCACTGAGCATCGCAACCCAAAGGCAAGCCATTCTTACCCGGCATTTTTTTGTTCGAAGATGATTTTGCTGCAACAAGTCGATGCTCGATTTTTTTTCATTTTTTTCATTTTTTCGCAATGAACATCTTCGTAGCAAAATTAAACTACGACACTATCGAAGACGATCTCCGTGCTGCTTTCGAGCAATTCGGTGAAGTCTCTTCGTGCTCCATCGCCCACGACAAGATGACCGGCCGCTCTAAAGG
>Ga0163153_10002632_pt1 | contig 25575 bp, 24 predicted proteins | sample OliLakLV19MP6IB1_FD_148629 | JGI IMG/M metagenome (GOLD analysis project Ga0163153, IMG submission 148629) | Freshwater microbial mat bacterial communities from Lake Vanda, McMurdo Dry Valleys, Antarctica - Oligotrophic Lake LV.19.MP6.IB-1 | ecosystem: Environmental > Aquatic > Freshwater >...
ACTTCGACGCCTTCACCTCGATTCTCGGTGGCGTGTTCGCAATCGCCGGCGCGCTCGTGACCGCTTCGTTCCGAAGCAGCGACGCCGAGAGCCGCGAGGCGGTGACCGGCTGGCTCTTCTGCGTCGGCATGAGCCTTTCGGTGCTGCTCGTTGCGCACAGTCCGCACGGACTCGAAGAGGTGCACCGTCTGGTTTCGAGCACCCTCGTGGGCGCCACGCGCATCGATGTTGATTTGCTCGCGATGTTGGCCGCGATCACCGCAATCGTACTGGCAGTCGCGTGGCGCACTTGCATCCTCGTCATCATGGATCCCGAGGCGGCGAAGGCGGCGGGGGTTCGCGTCGATTGGTGGGATCGGGCGATGTACATTTGGCTCGGAATCGCGATCGCGCTGTCGCTGCGGGTCTCGGGTCTGGTCTATTCGTTTGGCTTTCTCGTTTTGCCGGCGCTGGTCGCGAAGAGTGTTTGCCGCGAGATGCGCACGATGTTGCTGGTTGCCCCCGGCGTGGCACTCGTCATCGCGGCCGTCTCCTTCGTCGTTGCGCATTCCTACGACTTGCCCCCGGCCCACGTCGGTGTCGCAGGACTCTGCGCCGCGGTGCTCGGTGCATGGAGTGTCCGCTTCGCTCGGTCTTGATGTACGCCAACGATTTGAGGTTTTCCCGCAGCCGCACTAGCTTCGCCCCTGCCGCGGAGGTCCAATGCCTGCCCTGATCGGAAAAATCTATGTCGGCCCCGGAGGCTGTCAGCTCATCGTCACCAAGGGTGGCCCCGGCCGCTTGACGGACGGCGACGTCGAGCTGCGCCTGAAGGACGGCGGCGAGCCCTTCGCCACGGGAACGCCTTGCGGTGCGCGCGAGTTGCTTCTCGGCAAGCGCTTTCGTTCGCTCGACGGTGCCGTCGAGGTTCTCCTGACGAAGCCCGGCAAGGGCGACCTGCGCTACGCCGGCCAGCCGCTGGAACCCAAACAGGCCAAGCCCTTGCCGTCGACGGATTGAGGCACCGATGAAAGACTACCCCGTCAAGGTCGGCAGCATGCTCTTCACGATCGTCGACCCCCACCCGGGTCACGAGGCTGCCTACAATCGCTGGTACGAGCGCGACCATTTCTACGCCGGCTGTCTGATCGGCCCGTGGCTGTTCGCCGGCTGCCGCTGGGTCGCCACCAAGCCGCTCAAGGACCTGCGCTTCCCCGAACCGAGTTCGCTCGCGCAGCCCTCGGTCAAGGCGGGTTCGTTTCTCGCTTTCTATTGGATTCACGCCGAGCACCACGAAGAACACCATGCCTGGGCGAGCCCGCAGGCGCGCTGGCTCTACCAGCAGAATCGCGGATTCAACGAGCGCACCCACGTGCATACGTTGATGTACACCCACGACTGGACCCGTTACCGCGACGCCGATCCGGTGCCGCTCGAACTCTCGCCCGACCATCGCTTCCCCGGGCTCGTGACGGTCGCCATCGAGCGCGAAGAGGGGGTCGCTCAGGCGCAGACCGACGCCTGGTTTGCGGCCTACCTGGCGGAGTTTCTCGCCGGCTCGCCGGTGGCGTCGTGTTCGACGTGGTCGCCGATTCCTCAAGGCGAGGGTCCGATGCCGATACCGCGCGTCGAGCGCACCCACCTCCTCGATCTGCAGCTGTTCTTTCTCGACGAGGCGCCGCAGGCGCACTGGCAGAAGTTCGTCCGGCTCGGCGACGATTTGCGCGCCTCCGGGTTGGCGAAGATCGTCTTCGCCTCACCGTGGTGGCCGACCGTCGTCGGCACCGATACCCATACCGATCAGCTTTGGTAACCACGCGAGGTTGCGTTGCGATGAACCGCCCTCTGTCGATCCTCACGCTCAATTGCTGGAACATCTCGCCGCCCTACGACGAGCGCATGGCCGTGTTGCGGCGGTCGATCGAGGAGCTGCAGCCGGACCTGATCGGCCTGCAGGAGATCCTCGTTCGCCCCGATGGCTTCCACCAGGGGCGCAGCATCCTCGATGGGCTCGGCTACGAGTCCGTCTTTGGGCCCGCCTGCGCATGGGATGACAACGGCGACTACGCCACGCCCGAAGGTCGCGACTACGGTTTCGGCAACATCGCAGCCTCACGCCTGCCGATCGTCGGCCGCGATTGGACACGTCTGCCGGGCTCGAGCAGTGGCGAGATCCGCAGTGCAACCGCGATCACCGTCGACACGGGAGCCAGCGAATTGGTCCTCGTCTCCACCCACCTCAACTGGAAGTTCGACCACGGCTACGTCCGCGAGCAACAAGTCGTCGCCCTGCGCGACTTCGCTTGGCGGGTTGTCGGCGATCGCAACCTGCCGCCGGTGATCGTCGGCGACTTCAATGCCGACCCCGACTCCGCGGAGATTCGCTTCATGCGCGGCTGGCACGTTCTCGACGGCAAGAGCACGTTCTTCGAAGATGCCTGGGCAGCAGCCGGTAGCGCTGGGCCGGGCCTGACGTGGGACAATCGCAACCCGTTCGCCAACATGGTCCATGAGCCCGATCGCCGTATCGACTACGTCTTCGTCGGCCTCGATCACGGCCGTGGCCGCATCACCGTGCAAGATTGTCGGGTGGTGATGAATGAAGCGCACAACGGCATCTACCCGAGCGATCACTTCGGCGTCATGGCCTGGATCGAGTGGTAATCGCTCGCGGTCGGTCTCGACCTCACGCGGCTTCGCCGCCGGATGCCGAACGCCGCCGCAAATCGAGTGCGTAGCGTGCGAGTAACGAGACGATGTACATCGCCACGCTCAAGAGGATCACGAATGGTCCGGAAGGGATCGATACGTCCCATTGCGCCGACAGCACGTAAGCTCCGAGAATCCCTGCGGTCGTGGCGAACGCGCTCAATAGTCCTGCCAAGACCATCATGCCGGCGAGACTCCGTGACCACGGGCGAGCCGTTTCGGCGGGGATCGTCAGCAGCGCGATCGCCAAGATGATCCCGACCACCTGAATCAATGTGACGACCGAGAGTGCGACCAACGACAGCAACAGCAGCGTCAGGCGCTCGACCGGTAAGCCGACCACCGCGGAGAACTCCTCGTCGAACGCGACCGCGCGAAACGACGTATAGAGCCAAGCGCTGGTGGCCACGATGACGACGTCGAGTAGTGCGACCAAAAAAACATAGTCCCACGAAGCGAACAGAATGCTGCCGAACAGGTACGTCGAAAGGTCGGGCGCATAGCCGGGCGCGAGCGCGATGAAGACCACACCCAGCGCCATTCCCGTCGACCAGAAGATCGAGATGGCGGTATCGAGCGCCGAACCGAAGCGCCGGTGCGCGAGGCCGACGCCGATTCCCGAGAGAACGCCGAAGCCGGCCGCGCCGAGCATCGGGTTGATGCCCAGATAGTAGCCCAGGCCGATGCCACCGAAGGCGGCGTGGGCGAGGCCCCCTGTGATCGACGAGATCCGCTTGACCACGACGAAGGTCCCGACCACGCCGGCCGCGACGCTCGCCAGCAGTCCCGCGAGCAGCACGCGTTGCATGAAGGGCAGACTGAGCGCTTCGACGATCATGGCGTCGGCACGTGATCGTGGCGGCGATCGTGTTCTCCGAGGACGCGGTGCGGCACGCCGTGCGCAACCAGCTCCACCGGGCAGCCGTAGACGTTCGCAAGGGTCTCGGCCGTGAGCTCGTTCGCCGCGTGGTAGTAGAGGCGACGGTTGATGCAGGCGATGCTGTCGACCCGCGACGATACGCCGAGCACGTCGTGTGAACTCAAGACGACGGTCATTTCCTCCGCGAGCGTCCTTAGCATGTCGTAGAATGCCTCGGCACTACGCACGTCGAGCGATGCGGTCGGCTCATCGAGGATCAGAACCTCGGGCTCCATGGCGATCGCTCGCGCGATCAGCACGCGTTGGAGTTGCCCTCCGGAGAGTTCGCCGATCAGGTTGTTGGCGAAGTCGGCGCTCTCGAGGCGCTCGAGCGCTGCGAGTGCGGCTGCGAGCTGCGCGCGTTTGTGTGCGCAGCGCTTTGGCTGAACCCCCATGCGGACGACGTCGATCACGCGGATCGGAAATGTCGTGTCGAAGCGAGCGTGCTGCGGCACGTAGCCCACGCGGCCGCGGGCCTGGTCGGGGCGCTTGCCGAGGACGCGCACCTCGCCCGAGTCGGGGCGCAACAAGCCGAGGATTACCCGCAACAGGGTCGTCTTGCCGCCCCCGTTCGGTCCGATGAGAGCCATGAACTCGCCGCGCGGCAGATTCAGGTCGATGGCTTCGAGCACGGTTTCGCGTCCGAACGAGAGCCACACGTCGTGCAGTTCGATCGAGGCGTGCGTCATTGCGCCGGCGGCCATGGCTGCTTGATATGGGGCGGCGGGCTCCAGTGCAACCGGATCCGACGCCTGGTTGCCGCGTATGCGAATCCCACTATGATGCGGCGCCATGTGCAAACTACCGCGACGCAGTGCCGCCTCGGCCGCGCGAGGCGCCTCTTTCCGTCTGGCCGCGTTGCTCGCGGCATCCATGGTGTCCTGTACGGACTCCCCTCGACCCGTCGATCCGCGTCCACTGGTCGCTGTTTCGGTTTCCCCGTTCGCCTACTTCGTCGAACAACTCGCAGGGGACAGAGTCGCCGTCGCGATCATGGTCCCACCGGGCGCCAACCCGCACATGTGGGAACCCAGCCTGGAGGACGTGCGTGCCGCCAACGCCGCCGCACTCTACGTCAAAGTCGGCCACCCCCATCTTCCCTACGAAACCACCTGGCTGACGCGCCTGATCGAGTCGAATTCCAAGGTCGCGCTCGTCAATTGCTCTGCAGCGATCGACCAGCTCGAGGAGGATCCCCATATCTGGGTGTCTCCCGCAGTGGTACGAAGCTTCGTCCCCGCCATCGCGACGGCGCTTCGAACCCTGTTGCCCGCCGACGCGGCTGCGATTACGGCCAATGAAACGCGCTTGCTCGCTGCGATCGACGTCCTCGACCAAGACGTGAAGCGGATCCTGGCTGCTGCATCAGGCAATCGCTTCTACGTCTTTCACCCCGCGTGGGGTTACTTCGCGCGCGACTATGGGCTGGTCCAGATCGCGATCGAAGAAGACTCGAAGGAGCCGAGCCCGGCGCGATTGGCACGACTCATCGGCGCTGCTCGCGCCGAGGGCACGCAGGCCATCTTCGTCCAGCCGCAGGTCTCGGAACGCAGCGCCGAAGTCGTCGCCGGTGAGATCGGTGCGAAATTGGTTGCGATCGATCCGCTCGCCCGCGATTGGCCGGCCGGCATCCGCGCTGCGGCAGAGGCGATCGCTGCCGCAGCGACCCGGGCGCCCTGAAGGAATCGGACCCGTCTGACTCGTCTGACGAGTCAGACCCCGAAGCAGCTTGCCACCGCGAGTTCGTTGCCTGCCTTGACCTGCGCGTACATGTCCCAGTAGGCGCGGTCGATCGCGTGGCCCTTGCCCTGGCGGTAGCGGCTGAGTCGGCCGGGTCCAGCGTTGTAGGCGGAGTAGGTCGCGCGCGCGAGGTTGTCGATGCCGCCGGGTTGCTCGTGCTCTTTCTTCCGCACCGCATAGTCGATCATGTAGTGATACAGGATCTCGGTTCCGGCGCGCGCGTTGTAGGAAATGTCGTCCCGGAGCGCCTCGACGTCGTAAAGCCCACGCCACACCCGCGCGTTGATCTGCATGATCCCGAGGGCGCCTGCGGAGGATCGGATCGTCTCGATGCCCTTGCCCTTGCGGATGAACTGCCGCCAGCAACTTTCCTTCCAGGCGGTGCTCAAGACCATGTTGGAGAACAGCCCGTGCCACTGCTGCGGCAGCTTCTTTTCCGCCTTCGTCTGTTGGGCTGCCCCGCGCAGGACAGTGCGGACCAACGGGAGGTAGTCGTCGAGTTCGTCGCGCTTGGGAACCCAGCGGTCGAGCCGCGCAACATCATTCGCGAAGGGCTCCGCCGCGTAAGCCGCTGGCCAAAGGAAGCGACTCAATGGTTCAAGCACTCCCGGGGTCGGCTCATCTTCGAGGATTTCCTCGTCGATCACCTCCTCCGCTTCCAAGTCGGGTTCCGCCACCGGCGTCGGTCTGTGCGTCGGTACCGGCAGGGGATCGCCGAAGCCCATCAGGCGGCGCAGTTCCGGGTCGACCTCGGACCCGTGGGCGGTGGGGTCGGGAGCGAACGGCTCGACCATCCGCGCCAGCCTTCTCAGTCCGTCGTTCGAGATGTGCAAGCCGAAGCCCGGACCGAGTTCGTCGAGAGCGGCAAGCGCATCGCCTGCGGTCACCAGGCTCACGTAGCGGACGGCATCCTCTCCGGGCAGCCCGATGCTGGTTTCGCGCAGTAGCGGGGCGAGTCGTTTCCATGTCTTCAAGAACAAGGGTCGGACCGGGTCGTCGCCCTCCGGCTGCGACGGGCGCAGTGCTTCGACGAGGTCGTAGCGCGCTTCGAGTAGGATCTCGCCGAGAGCCCGCTGCAACTCGAGGGTCTGCACATCCTTGCCGGCGCGTTTCACCAGGAACGTGATGAAGCCGTCCCAGCTCTCGAGCGTCTCCTGCCAGCGCTCGACTTCCTCGGCCGTGAGCGTCGGCACCGGCGCCGGCGGGCCGATCGGGTCGCTCGGCAACTCTGGGACGTCCAAGGCCACTTCGACGCGCAAGCCCCCGGGGGTCGGGATCACCGTGCGGATGCGCAGGGATTCGATCAGCTGCTGGCTGCGCGCGACGTCGCTACTGGCGAGTACCAGCGGCAAGAAGAGTTTCAGTTCGGTGAGCGGCCCGTAGAGGTCGACGCGAACCGACTCCAGCCGGGGGTGGACCCGCGCCTTGAACCAATCCCAGATCGTCCCCGTCAGCGTCCGCTCGCCCTTTTCGTTGAATAGGTGCGAATCGATGACGCGAAATTCGACGACCGGTAGAGTGGGGTGGATGTTCGGCTGCATCAAGACGTCGACGCGGCCGTGCCAGTTGGTTACCCCGAGGCACCATCTGCCGACCCCGGCGCCGAGCTTCGCTGCGAACTGGCTGCTGACCCGGACGAGTGCGGCAGCGCTGCCGACTTCAGGTTGCGACAGGATGATTTCGCTGCAATCGCCCGCATCGCGCCAGACATCGGCCCTGCCGTCTGGGGCGGTGTAGACCTGCTGCTCGAGAAGCTGGAGTAGAAAGGCGTTGTCCACGTGCAGCGGCAGCACGACTTCGCGAGCAGACCCGGCGGACGGCAGCAGGAGTGCAAGCAGCGCAGCCGCAACGGCAGCCCAATTCATCGATCGCATGATGCAACGCGCATCGTGTTCCCGGGCCGCGCCAAAGGCAAGGGCGACGTCGCCAGGAGAATATGATAGGCGCGCCTCCATGCGCCCCAACCCGCACCGAATCGTCCACGTAGTCCTGTTCGCGCTCCTAGCCACGCAACTCAATCCCCCCGCGGCCGCGGCGACCGAGCCACCCCCGCCGAGTCGCACCGAGCACGGCGCGCTCATCTATCTCGACGTCGCCGGCAGCTACGCCGAGATGGGCCGTCAGCAAGCCGAGCTTCTCGGTGACGATCTGCGCGCCGTATACGAAGTACAGCGGCGTGATCACGCGCGCGCCGTCGACGCTGGAGGCTTTGGCGCCGCGTTCCTCGACGTCGTCGGCATCCCCCTTTGGAGTGGCCTCGGCGGCGCTTTCGAAGACAGCTCCTTGCATGCCGAACTCGGCGGCATGGCGGCGGGACTCGGGGTCGCGCGCCGCGACTTGATGCGCGCTCTGCTCGCGCTCGGCGGCGGCTCGACCGTGTTCGCCGCGACCCGTAGCGCGACCGCCGATGGCCAGGCGCTCATCGGCCGCAATGTCGACTGGGACGACAACCTCGGGGTGCGCCGTCCGGTCCTCATACGCTATCGACCGAACAACGGTGACTTGGAACATCTCGCCGCCGGCTGGCCTCTCGTCGGCCTGCCGACGGTGGGCGTCAATGCCGCTGGCTTCGCCTTGTCGTTCAACTACTTCGAGACCGATCCACAGGTCGGTCTGTGGTTGCCGCAGTGGCCGCACCGGCGCGCGCTGCAAACGGCACGCACGGTGACCGAAGGAATCGAGATCTTCCAGGCCGCTCGCCAGCGCGGGATCTCGTGCTTCATGGTCATGGCGGATGCTCGCGGCGATATCGCGATGGTCGAATGCACTCCGGCGCGCTGCGCCGTGTTTCGGCCCGAAGGGGATTGGTTCGGACAAGCGAATCACGCGCGCACCAGCGAAATGATCCCGTTCGACCGCTATCGCGCGCCCGATTCCTTCGACCGACGCATCGCCGTCGAGAGCGGCGTCGACCGCTTCCTCGGCGAACTCGACCCGGTCAACGCCGTCGAGATCCTGCGCGATCGCGCCCGCCACCCCTGGCCGAATGCGTCCAATGTCGGCAACCTGGCGGTGCTCAACGCCGCCGTCGTGCATCCCGCCTCGAAGACGCTCTGGCACGCGATTTCGATTCAGCCGGTGGCGCCGTTCGGCAAGTACATCGGCTTCTCGTTGTCTGGAGCTGAACCGGCCCCACCGTCGATCCCGCCGTCACCCTGGTTCGGCAGCGTGGCGATGGCGCGCGAGGTCGCTGTCGTTGGCCAGGCGCGTCGCGGTCTCCACGACCTCGCCGAGGAGCGCTTCGCCGCTGCCCGCGATCGGTTCGACCACGTCCGTGGGCATCAGCCGCCGGTGCTCGACCCCGCTCGGATCGGTCTTGCCGCGGCCTTCGCCGCCTTTCGCGCCGGCGATCCCAAGGGCGCCCTCGCGCGCTTGGAGGACGCGTCGGCATCGACGGCGCCGATCGATGTGCGCATCTACGCTGCCTCGCTGCAGGCTCTGTGCGCCGACGCCTTGGGCCGCCGTGATGATGCGATCGCGTTGCACCGCGAGGCGCTCCACCTCATCGAGGCGAACCCACAGTGGAACGAGTTTGCCCCCGTTGCCGCGCTCGCTCGGGAAGGGATCGCCAGCGCAATCACGGACCGCAAGCCGGCCTTGTCGCTGTATGCGTTTCGCGTGCCGTTCTGATTGGGCGCGACCTGTACGGGAACGGCTATATGGTGTACGTGGCGGGAGGGCTCGATGCGGCGGAGGCTTTCTTCGTCGCCGGTCACTGAGGAGGAACCGATGTCCGAAGATGTTGATCTCAAAGCCGAACTCGAAAAGCTCAAGGCGGAGAATGAAGCCCTCAAGGGGCGTGAAGCCAAAGGGCTGTCGTTGAAAGTCAGCGCCAAGGGGGCGGTGTCGGTTTACGGCCTCGGTCGCTTTCCGGTGACCCTCTACAAGGAACAATGGGCGCGGCTACTCGATATGACGGATGCGATCCGCGCGTTCATCCGCGACAACGACGCGCAGCTCAAGACGAAGACCTGAACCGAGGGCGCGGGCGGTGCGCCCGCCCGCGCCCTCCGGCTCAGGCGCATTCGAGCCGGCCGCCACGGAGAACAATGCCGCCGTCGTGACCCTTCGTCTGGAGGCTCGCTTCGTCCCCTTGGATCCATATCTCCACGGTCAGTGCCTCGCCCGGAAAAACCGGCGCGGAGAAGCGCGCGTCCAGCGCCTTGAAGCGCGCTGGATCCGACCCGCAGACGGCGTTGCCGAACCGGAATCCGAGGGGCTTCGCTCGGTACGGAAGGGATCGATCGAGATGAGATTGTTCGTGCGCGGGATCGGCATCATCGCAGGCATGCTGGGCGTGAGTGCGCTGGCGCTCGTGGCTCTGTCGGAGATGGGCGAGGTGGTCATCGTTCGTACGGTGGGAGCCGCCGGACCACGTGAGAGCCGGGTCTGGGTCGTCGATGGCGACGTCGGCCCGATCCTGCGCGGCGCGGCGGGCAAGGAGTGGGTCGAGAACGCCCGGACGCGCACGGGTGTGACGCTCCGGCGTGGTGGCGAGTGGGTGGCCTATCGCGCCGTCGAGATCGTCGCGCCCGCGGAAAAGGCGCGCGTCGCTGCACTCATGCTCGAGAAGTACGGGATCGCCGAGCGCGCTATTGGCCTCCTGTACGACCTCGACGCATCGGTGGCCTTCCTGCTCCGCGCGGAGCCGCCTTCGGGATTGAGCCCGGCACCGCGATAGCGGATAGTTCGCGCATGGCTACCGGCACCCCACCTGGTGCGGCGGCGCAGGAGCCGCTGCGACTGAGAGCCTCCGCCTGGACGTTGATTCGCAACGCCATTGGTGGACCGCGTGCGGTCGCCGGCAAGCTGCAGCGCATCGCCCGTACCGTAGGCCTCTACTTCAACGCCGCCGAGATCGACCGCCGTCTGCACCGTCTCGAGGAGCGCGGCTATCTGGACCGGCGCCCGGCGAAAACGCAGATTTTCTTTGGTGGACTCGACATGCTGCGCTTCGTCATCGAACCCGCGGCGCGCGACTACTATGCGCAGAAGGGCATCTCTTTCGGCTTCCACCAACTCTTGCGCATCCTCGACGATCCGGTGTCGATGATCGACCCGACGGGGTTTCTCTCCGAGCGCGACACCATCATCGGCCACCTGATGCAGGTCACCCACCTCAACCCGGTCTACGACCTGCAGATCCTCGACATGTTTCCCGACGGACTCGAAGAACTCGAGCGCCAGGTCGAGGCGATGATCGCCGGCAGTCATCCGCGCGCGCGGACCATCGGTGCCGTCGTCGAGGATCCCGACTATCACCGCCGTCTGCTCGACTTCGTGCGGCGCTACCGCGCAGATCCGACGGCGCCCGCGCCGGTGCGCCAGGAGCAGACCTTGCGCACCGACGCCCATTTCTCCGCCGCCGAGCAGACCTTCGCGACGCTGCCCGGGTTCATTGGCTATTGTAATCGCTTGCCCTCGGGCGTCGGTTTGTTGTTGCGGCGTATCCGCACGGTGAAACGCTTTCCGCTCGATCTGGCGCGCCACCCAAACGCCGAGTAAGGGCACGCCAACCCGGCGCGCGACTTCGCGGTCTTCGCCTAGCGAGTTGGACCGTCGCTCGAGTTGCCGCCGCGAATACGTTCCATGCCGTAGACGCGCATCTTGTTGTGAAGCCCCGTACGGCTGATGCCGAGAACGCCTGCCGCTGCGGTGACGTTGCCTCCCTGGCGCCGCAACACATCGGCGATGAAGTGCCGTTCGAATTGCTCCACGGCGGCCTTCAGGGTCGTCTCCGCGGTTGCGCCGCCTTGGCCGTCATCGGCCGGGATCCCGCCGAGATGCGGGGACAGCTCGGCGACGGTGATCGTGCTGCCGTCGCTCACGAGCGTGACCGCTCGCTGGATCTCGTTCTGCATCTCGCGCACGTTGCCCGGCCAGTCGTACTGGCTGAACAGCGTCAGTACCTGTGGCGAAAGGCCGGCGACCTGCTTGCCGAAGCTCTCGGTGGTGCGCCGCAGCAGCCGTGAGGCGATGGCGGGCATGTCGTCGCGCCGCTCGCGCAACGGGGGGACTTGGATCGGAAAGGCCGCGAGACGGTAGTACAGGTCTGCGCGAAACGGCCCGCGTTTGTGTGCGGTCGCGAGGTCGACGTGGGTTGCAGAGATGACCCGGACGTCGATCGGAACCGGAGCAGTCTCGCCGACGCGCACGATGCAGCGCTCCTGGAGAACCCGCAGTAGCTTCGGCTGCAGCGCGAGCGGCATGTCACCAATCTCGTCGAGGAAGATCGTGCCGCCGTCGGCGACTTCGAAAAAGCCGTGGTGGTTGGTCTGTGCACCGGTGAACGCGCCGCGGCAATGCCCGAAGAGTTGGCTTTCCGCGAGGTGCTCCGGCAAGGCGGCGCAGTCGACGGCAACGAACGCCTTGTCGCGCCGCGGCCCGTTGGCGTGAATCGCTCGGGCGATGAGTTCCTTTCCGGTCCCGGTTTCGCCTTGGAGGAGCACGGCAATGGGCGTGGTCAGCGTACTCTCCATGAGTTGGAAGACACGCTTCATTCCGACACTACTGCCGACGAGCTCGGAGAAGCGCTGATGACCTTCGATGGTGCGCTGCAGTGCGACGAGTTTGGCTTGGGTTTCCTGTTGAATGCGTTGCGCGGCATCGTAGGCGCGCGCGTTCTCGATGGCACCGCCAACGCTGTTGGCGAGTGCGTCGAGAACGTCGAGATCCGCGGGCGAAAAAGCCCCGGCGACCTTGTTGCGCAGTTGGATCACGCCGATGGTTCCGCGGCGACCGCGCAACGGCGCGCAAAGCAGGGATACCGTGGTCATTCCAGACTGCCGGTCGACATTGCCATACCAACGCGGATCGTCGCGGGCATCGAGGACGAGGTCGGGCTCGCCGTTGCGCAGGACCCAGCCCGCGATCCCCTTGCCCGCGGGAAAGCGGACCCGCTTGAAACGGTCTTCGACGCCGGTGTCGACGTCGTCGATATAGGGAAAGTAGAGTTCGTCGGTGTCGGGATCCCAAAGCAGGATGGCGGCGCTCTCCGCATGGAGAATCTCCTTCGCCTTAGCGATGACGATGCGCAGCAGCGCGTCTAGCTCGATCAACCCGCTCAGGTCGCGAACCACGCCGTAGAGCAGTGCCAACTGTTTGACGTCGAGCTTTGCCCGTGTGCCCATGCTGCCGCTGTTTTCGATTTATCCGACCCATCCTGTCAATAACTATTTGCACTCGCACGCTCGGCTTGATTCGTCCCGCCGGTTGCGATCGTATCCGCATCGGGGGACTTGCGGGCGATGCGACACGTTCTGCCGGACTTGTTGAGCTATGTTCCGGCGACCGTCGTCGACGGATTGGGGGAGCGTCCGCTCGCTCCCGGGGAACGCGACTGCTTCGCGGCGGTCGTGCTCTTTGCCGACCTCGCCGGCTCGACTGCCGTCGGCGAGGTTCTCGCGCGCCACGGCAGCATCGGGGCCGAGGCGCTCAGCGGCCTGCTGAACGCCTATATTTCGCCCGTCGTCGCCGCGGTTCACGCTCATGGTGGACAAGTCGCCAAATTCACCGGCGACGGTCTGCTCGCTCTATGGCCGCGGCCCAGCGAGGGACTTGCCGACACGGTCCGTCGCGCCGCCCAGTGCGGTGCGGCGATCCAGGCGACGGTGGCCCAATTGGCGCGCGCCGAGACGACGGCGCTGGGAGCGACGCCCATGACGATGCGGATCGCGATCGGCTGCGGTGAGGTCACGCTCACTCTGGTTGCGACCGAGGCCGATCACCTCGAACCGCTGTTCGCCGGCACTGCCGTCCGGGAGACCGCGGCGGCTTGTAGCGCTGGCGAGCCCGGTTCGGTCTTCGTGACGGCTGCGGCGCACCGACTGCTCGATGGGCTGCACGATGCGAATGCGAGCGAATCTGCACTTCCGCGGCGCGTCGAAATCGTCGCCGCTCCAGAGACGCGCAGCACGGTCCGCGGGCGTAAGGCTCCCGCGGAACTCGGCGACGCGTTGCGGCGCCTCGTGCCCGCGCTGGTTGCGGAGTCGCTCGCCGTGGGACAGGCGGATTGGCTCGGCGAATTGCGGCGCATAAGCGCCCTGTTCGTCAACGTCGCGACTTCTCCCGGCGCGGAGGCGCCCGCCGCGCTTCGGGCTGCCACCATTATCCAGGCGGCGCTCGAACGCTACGGTGGTGCGCTCGCGCGGATTGGTGTCGAGGAAAAGGGGCTCGTTTTTCTCGCCGTCTTCGGCGTGGCGGCACGAACCCACGAGGACGACCCCGCTCGTGCCGTTGGCGCGGCGCTCGAGATTCACCAATGCCTGGCCGCGACCGCTGTGCAGGGGCGCCTCGGGGTGGCCACCGGTCGCGCGTATTGTGGCGCGCTCGGCAACCCTGACGCGCGCGAGTACACCGTCGTCGGCGATGTCGTGAACGTCGCCGCGCGTCTCATGCAAGCGGCTGCCGGCGGGGTCCTCTCGATTCGGAGACGCGGCGACTCGTTGCCGAACGGTTCGCGTTCGCGGAACTTCCGGCGATCATCGCGAAGGGTCGGACGCAGCCGGTGATTCCATTTCAACCGATGGGGCCCCGGAATCCAGAGCCGCTACGGGCGCGGCCGATGATCGGGCGTGCCGTCGAACTCGAGCGCTTGGTCGACTTGCTAGGCCAAGTTGCCGCCTCCGGCAATTCGCACACGGTGATCATCGAAGGCGATCCAGGCATCGGCAAGTCGACCCTCGTGGCAGCGCTCGCAAGTGCAGTGGCGCCGTTGCCGGTGCGCGTGATCGTAGGTGTGGGAACACCCTTCCAGGCGGGCGTGCCGTTTCACGTTTGGGCCGCCATTTTGCGCTCGCTCGTCGCGATCGTCCCTACTTCCGAGGGGGAGCAAATCGTCTGGCGCGACGATGCCGCCGCGGCGCTCGAACCCGTGGCCGGCGAGGGCGACGCCGCTTGGTGGCATGCCCGACGTCCATTATTGAATTACATCCTCGGCGCTAGCGCCGACGGGCTCGCTTGGGAGGGCGAAGGCCTTTCCGTCGAGGCAGACGAACTCGTGCTGCGGATCCTCGCAGCGGCAGCGAGCCGTTCTCCACTGCTACTCGTGCTCGAAGACGCGCACTGGTTCGATTCGTCGTCGTGGCTTCTCGCTCGCCTGGCGACGGAGCGTCTCGCGGCAACGATGACCGTCGTGGTCACCCGGCCATTGCCCGACGACCTTCCGCCCGACGTGCGGCAACTGTTGGCTCGGTCGGACGTCGAACGGATCATCGTCGGGCCGCTAGCGACCGATGAGGCGCAAGCGCTCGCGCGCCGCAGCTTCGGGGTGGGCGGGTTGGCTGATCCGCTCGTCGATCTCGTACTGGCGCGAACGCATGGACATCCGCTGTTCATCGACGAACTCGCACGCTCGCTCGGCGGTAGCGCAGCCGGCGTATTTGCCGGAGCCGACGCCGCCGAGCGCTTGGCTGGCGGGCCGTGGGCTGCGGAACTTCCCCCCACGCTGGAGGGTGTCGTTGCCGCACGCATCGCTAGCCTGCCGCCGGCCCAGCAGTTGGTTCTCAAGGTCGGTAGCGTCCTCGGGCCGAGCTTCTCCCTCGCTACGCTGCAGGCTGTATTCCCGATGCCGGTGACCGCCGCGGCGATCGAAGGCGACACGGCGGCACTTTGCGTCGCAGGTTTGTTGCAGGCGGGCGGCGCTGCCGGAGAGTTTGAGTTCCGCCACGCGATCATGCGTGACGCGGCGTACGCGACGACCCTGTACGCGCAGCGCCGGGTGCTCCACGAGGCGGTGGCGCGTTGGATGGAATCGCATGCCGATCCTGCCGTGCCGGCGACCATCGCGCGCCTCGCCTATCACTGGACGGAAGCGGCGCGACGGGAGCCGGCGCTCGTGCCCAAGGCGATCGACTATTTGGAGCGGGCCGGTGAGATGGCGGCTTCGCGCTACGCACATCGCGAAACGGTCCGCTTCCTCAGCCAGGCGGCCGCGTTCGCTGAGAGTTCGGCCAGCGCGGCCAGCGTTTCCGTGCTGCGTCGGCTGCGTTGGCAGCGGCGGCTCGGCGAGGCCTGCTTCGGGCTCGGCCAACTCGATCGAGCCCGTGGCTATCTCTGTCACGCCCTCGACCTTTCCCCCGTCGGTCGGCCGCTGACGCGGTGGGCAACGGTGTTCGACCTGGCGGGCGGTGTCGCTGCGCAAGTCGTCCGCCGGAGCGTGCCGCGGCGAGTCGATGCGGCCCGTGGAGATGGCCTCGATGCGGACCAGCGCGAGATCCTGGTGGAAGCGGCGAACGCCTACAATTTCCTGCAGATCATCGCATTCATCGAAATGGACCGACTTGCGGCGGTGCAGGCCGCGGTGCGCGCCGTCAATCTCGCCGAGAGCGCAGGGCCAAGCCGCCCCTTCGTCTATGCGCTCGGCGGCGTCGGACTGCTCGCCGGGGCCGTCTCGCGGAGTGCCGCTGAACGCTACTTCGACCTTGCCCTCGGCACCGTCGCGGAACTCGGTGATCGCGCCGCCGAAACCGCGCCGTGGTTCGCGCGCGGCTACATGCACATGCGGTCCGGAGAGTGGGAGCGCGCGGAGAATTCGTTCGCGCGCGCGCAGCGAATCGCCGAGGAATGTGGCGACCGACGCTTCTGGGAGATGTGCGAGATGCAACGGGGCAGCGTGCACTTCAGCCGCGGTGAGTTCTCGCGGTGCCTGGCACGCTACGAAGCCGCGGAGGCGTCGGCACGCCGCCGCGGCGATGTCGACGCACAAGCGCTCGCGACCGTGGGGCAGGTCACCGCCCTGGCGCATCTCGGGCACACGGAACTCGGCCTTCGGCGCCTCGGCGAATTGAACCTGTGGCTGGGACATGACTTCGCGGCATTGCGGGACATGGGGATCAAGATCAATGCGCTCGGAGTTCGTGCGTTGCTACTGTGGCGTAGTGGTGAGCGAGCCGAAGCGCTCGATGCCGCACGCCAGGCGGCCCGGCGGATCGCCCGGGCACCTGTGCTCGCGCACTATGCGCTGCCCGGCTACGCGAGTATCGCCGAAGTGGCGCTGCGCGCGGCCCAGGACGGAAGCCGCGACCGTTGGCTCATCAAAGTCGCCTGCCGTGGGTTGCTTCGGTTCCGCATCGCGTTTCCCTTCGCGCGCGCGCAAGCACAGCTATGGCGTGGCGTGCGTGCGGCACTCCGAGGCCGAAGCCGGCGCGCCGTGAGGTTGTGGCGCGATGGCTTGAAGGTGGCCGAAGAACTCGGCATGGCGCACGAGAGTGGTTTGTTGCGTCTGGAACTCGCACGGCGCGGGGAACCCTCGAAACGCGATGAGAACCGCGCCCGGGCGATCGATATTCTCGACTCTGCCGGCGCCGCATTCGATGCCGCGCGAGCCCGCGAACTCGACCTCAGACCTTGAAGTACGGGGGAGCCCCGTGAGTCTCCTGCAGTTCGCGCAAGGTGTGGACGAGCTCCGGGCGATCGCGATCGATTCGCCGCCATACATCGAACACGGCTTCGCGCGCCCACAGCCAGCGTTGTTCAAGATCGGCAACATTGGGCAGGGCGCGCTTGTGCAGCAGCAACCACAGGCCACGCGTGCAGATGTAGGCGAGGAACGACGTGCGCATTTTCGGATCGAGATGCCTTTGGTCACCCTCGAGATCGAGACCGCTGAAGACCGAGAGAAACGTATGTGCAGATGACGATAGCTCCGCGAAGGCCGCCTGCAGGTGAACCTCGTGCTCATGTTGGAGGAGCAGGAGGTTGCCGCGCCAGATGTCTGCGCTGCCGTTGGTGCCGGCGCGCCTGCCGTCGTCGATGAGTGTGAAGGCTGCGCCGATCCGAACCGCCTGGCAATTGCCTTCGACGCCCGCCAATACCGCTGCGAGGCCACCGTGCGGATGGGCATACGCGGTATGCGCCCAGGCGACGTCGGCGAAGATGCGGTTGATGGTGGTGCGCAAGACCTCCGTGTCTGCACGGTCGATCTCGCGCTGGTAGCTGCGCGATGGGCGCGCCAGCGCCGCGCAGATGCGGCCGCGCTTGACGAAGAATCCAGGCGGTCGCAGCGCCAGTCCGATACGGTGCGATGCGAACGCGGCCGCGCCTGCCCACTTGAAGAGGTCACGGTGGCCGAGATACCAGCTCGCGTAACGCGATGTGATCGCCGCGTTGCGGGCGCCGACTTCGTCCTCGCCCGGCAGTTCTCCTGCGGCGCGGTGCTCCCAGTAGCGCCGATCGAGAATCTCTCCCTCCATCATAAAATCTCCAGGGTGTCATCTTCCGCGACGATCTTCTCCGGGTAGCTGGCGATTGCACGCGATACCTGCATGCCGGACATCACTGCCGCCTCGACGCAGCCCGCATTGAGTCCGTTGTCGGTCCAATCGCCGGCAAGGAAGAGGTTGTTGAAGCCGGAATCGTCGGGGTGCAGCCGGTACTTCGTCGAGCCTTTGACCGATAGCGTGTAGCGCTCGTTCGGATCGATGTTGGCGCGGAGATACTGCGCGTCGACCCGCGCTTCGCCAACGCGATCGAGCGGATCGACGAGTTGATCCCAGACGAGCTTGCCTTGCGCGTCGCACCCTTTGGGCCAGAGCTGGCACGCGTGCTTTTCGAGGAAGCGCACGGTTGCCGCGCGTACCTTCGCCAGCTCTCGTGCGGGGAATTCGGGGTCCGCGAAGAACGGTGGCTCGGGCTCTTCACTGTCGAGCATCGGCCCGACCATATAGGCGAGGTGCGCCGGCGGCTGGGGGCAGGCGCCCCAGCGCTCCTTCTCCAGCAGGTGGCTCAGGTCGGCCCAGACGCATAGGGGACGCTTGAAGCCGCCGAGTACCGGCTCCGGACCGACGTGCCAGCCGAGCTCATCGACCGTGCTTCGCAGCCAGAGTTGGGCATTCATCGTGCGGGTGGTCTTGATGTTCTCGACCATACGTTGCCATCGCGGCCGGACAGCGATGAGGTCGGCGCACAGGTACGGTAGGGCAGCGACGGGGATGCCGAGAACGAGGTCGTGGTAGTCGACACCGGCGTGCAACACGAGGTCGTCGACCCCGGGCCAACTCGACCAATACGACTCGAGGCAGACGTTCTCGCTCGCCGCGGCGCGGTCTCGCAGTTCGTCGCCCTCGACGAGTTGGTCGTAGAGCGGCTCGCTCGGCCAGCACTCGAGATCGTCGATGGAGATCAACGGGTCATAGAACCCGTCTTTCAGCGTCGCCTGGCGCCGCATCTCGACGGAGCCGACGGATTGGCCGTCGGCGCTCAGGCGCAAGGCCGTGACGCGGTGGAAGAAATGGAGGCGCACCCCGCGCCGGGCCAGCACCTCGTAGTAGGGTGCGAAGACGATGTCGCCCATGCCGGCGGTCATCTTCCACATGAAATGACCTTTGTAGCCGAGCAACATCCGGATACCGCTACGCAAGCCGGTGCCTGCCGCGAGGACTTCCTTCTTCGGATCGCCATTGAGAAAGCCGAACACGGTGTCGTAGGTGCCAGCCATGAAGGCCGAGCCGAGGGTGAAATCGCTCGCGCCGTGCTGGCGCAACCACTCGCGGAAGTCGACTTCGTCGAGCTGGTCGAAGCCCCGCGTCATCACCCGATCGAGCGCGAGTCCTTTCAATACGGCGCCGAGTAGATCGATGACGATGTAGCCCCGGCGCGCATCGGTGTTCTGCATCGGATCCAAACCGAAGCCGCGCACCCAGTCGGCGAGATGCCCGACCGCACGGCCGAACAATCCGTCGCCGTTCACCTCATCGGCGCGAACGGGGAACTCGACGCCAACCGACTGGATGACTTGCTCGTCTCTATCGATGGCGGCCGTCGCGTACACCGGCGAGTCGCCGTCGCGCAGGCCGCGGTAGGCTTCGAGCAACCATTGCGCGAGCATGCTGATCAGATCGCCGATGTCGGGGTATGGTTCGCCTTGCCCGGGGACGGAGTCGTTGGCGGGAAACCGCACCTCCCATGGTAGCCAGCGGCCACCAAAGAACTCATGGGTGTAAACCGTGTCTTGCGGCACGAACGCCTCGCGCCACGTCGGGATCGGGTGCTGCGCTGGGCGCGCGGCACGCTCATAACAACGCCGGATCTGGGCGAACGCGTTCTCGTAGAAACCGAACCAGAGATGCAAGCCGTGTTCCTCGATGCGCCCGCGAATCCCCTCCGGGCCGCTCATGTTGCGTCCGCTGGCTCCCTTGCCGCCGAGCCTCCAGCCGAGTTGGTAGACGTCGATCTCGAACTTCTCTTCCCAGCCTGGCCGATCCGTCAGCTCGAAGACCGCCGACATCGTCGACACACCGCCTCCGAGTACAGCGATCCTTCGTTTGCTCATCGTGCCCTCCCTCTTCGCGCGCGCTGTGAACGCCCGGTACAGTGCCGGCGCTGCATGGATCGGGCCAACGTGGTACGGAACGTCGTCAGGCGGTGATGGAGCACGGAGCGTTCAATGTTTGCGACAGCGCGCAGGGAGCTGTCGCAGCCAATGGACAGAGATCGGCCGCACCGGCGCGTTGCACCCGCGGTGCAAGCCAATCGTTGGCCGTGAATCGGTCGGAATCGGGGTTCGCCGCCTGCTGCACCGTTGGCGAAGCTCGCGTACATGGGTATATTCGCGGCATGAACTTGAAACCATTTGGACGGATCGTGCTGCTCGCCGGGGTCCTGGCGAGCGCAGCGCCAGGCGTCGATGCCGCGCGGGCCGAGCCTGGTCCAGCAGCGGCGATCGTCGTCGCTCAGGCTGGGACGAGTGGGGACGGGCGCCTGGAGCCGCGCTATCAACCGGTGCCTCCGGAAGAGGAGAGTTTCTACAACAGTAACTACCTCTTCTCGCTGACGCGTGGTGTCTCGGACTCGACGTTGCATCCCGCTGCGAAGGCGCCCATGTACCTCTTCACCATCCCCCTCGACATCGTGCTTCTCCCCGCCACGCTCATCGGCGGGCTCTTCGGGTGACGACGAATGATCGGCAACAATCCCTTCCGCCAGTTCAACCGTAGCGCTGCGGCGCTTCTCCTCGTCGCCGTGATCGCCATCGCCGGCTGCGCGCCGACGGCGATGCGCGGCGGCCCGGGCACCGCCAATCCGGAACTCGACCGGCCGGCGATGAGCGTCCAGCTCGACCGCGATGACATCACCTACCTCGTCGCCGATTACCTCGCGCGCCTCGAGTCTTCGGCCTTCTGGCAGCAATCGATCCTCGGCGCCGCCTCCCAGCCGGTCGTCGCCATCTGGCCGATCCAGAACGCGACCTCGCAGCATATCGACGATTCGATGCTGACCATGTTGTCGTCGATCGAAACCGCTCTCGTCAATACCGGTCGCGTCACCGTCGTCGATCGCAGCCGCCAGGCGGAACTCGCCCGCGAGATCGGCATCCAGCAGGGCGCCGTCTACGACCCCGCCTCCGCTCAACGGCTGGGACGTCAGCTCGGGGCGCAATACTTCTTCACCGGTAAGGTCACCTCGGTCGACGAGAAGCTCAGCAGTCTGCGCCGCGTGCAGTATTCGCTCTTTCTCCAAGTGCTCGACATCGAAACCGGGGTCATCCGCTTCCAGAACGAGGTGACGCGCACCAAAGCCCTGAAGCGCTGAGCCGCCGCGAATGGGCTCGAACCGGCGAACCCGCATGTACCCACCGTCGGCGATGCTGCTTGCCGTGTTGGCAAGCAGCATCCTCGGCGGCTGCGCAACCTATTCGGACCGGATCCTCGCGGCGAGCCAGGCGGCCGCAGGCGGCGACTATTCGACCGCCGTCACCTCGCTCAACCAGGTGCTCGGCGTCGAGTCGGCGGCGAGTCTTCCCAGCGAATGGAAGGCGGATCGCGCGCTGGCGGCGCTCGAGCGCGGCGTTCTGCTGCAATCGCTCGAGCAGTACGGCGATGCGGCGCGCGACATTTCCGCAGCCGAGGGTGAAATCGAGATCATCGACCTCAGCCGCGATCCGGTCGGCACCCTGGGCGCATACATCTACAGCGATAGCGCCAAGGCCTACGCCGCGTTGCCGAGCGAACGGCTGGCGCTCAATCCCTTCAACCTCCTCAACTACCTGGCCCAGGGCGATCTGAACGGCGCTGCCACCGAAGCGCGCCGCTTCCAGGTGATCCGCGACTTTCTCGATGCCGAGGGGATAGAGGACCACGGCGCTGCGCCCTACGGCGCCTACCTCGCCGGCTTCGTCTTCGAGGCCCTCGGCGAAGGCGATCGGGCGTTGCGCTACTACGACACTGCCCTGGCCGGCGGTGCGCTCGAGTCGCTGCGCCGGCCGGCGGCGCGGCTGGCCGCGGTGAATCCCTATCGCGGCACCAATCTCGAAGAGTTTCTCGCTGCGCCGGCGGCGGTGGGTGAAGTAGCCGGTGGGGGCGAGTTGCTCGTCGTCCTGCATGTCGGTCGCGTCCCCCACAAAGTGCCGGAGCGCCTTCCCGTCGGCGTCGCGGTGGGACTGATCGGTGCCGAACTCAGTCGCGATCTGCGCTGGCTCAGCCGCGGCGCCGGCAAGGTGATCGTCTATCCGAAGCTCGTGGATACGCCGAGCCGCCTCGGCTCGCCGCTGCTGCGGGTCAACGGGAGACCGGTCGAACTCGAATCGCTCGTCGACCTCAGCGCGGTGGTGCGCCGCGAGTACAAAGACATCGAACCCAAGATCATTGCCGCGGCGCTGACCCGCCTTGCTGCCCGTGCCGCGGTGTCCGAAGGCGTGCGGCAGGCAGGGAGCCAGGAGGGTGACGTTCTCGGTGAGGTGCTCGGGTTGCTCGTCGAAGGACTCTTCGTGGCGTTCGATCGACCGGACACGCGTTCGTGGACGATGATGCCGGCGACGGTGTTGGTCGCCCGGGTGCAGGTGGCGCCGGGTGAGAACGTCGTCGAAGTCGATTTCGCGGGAGTGCCGGCGGCGAGTCGCCGCACGACGGTCGCGGTGTCGGCCGGTGCTTATCGCGCCGTAGTCGTCACCGAGCCGCGCTGAGAAGTTGCCACCGGTTCGTGGCGACGGTCGTAGAAAGTGAGGAAGTGTCATGCCGGGATTTCTCTTACGGATGCTGATCACCGCGTTGGGTCTCGCTCTGGCGGCGAAGATCGTGCCGGGCATGCATATCGAAGGAGTGTTCACGCTCCTGCTGGCAGCGCTGTTGCTCGGGCTGGTCAATGCTGTGATCCGGCCGATCGTGTTGATCCTGACGCTGCCGATCACGGTGCTGACGCTCGGCCTGTTCCTGCTCGTCGTCAACGCGGCGATGCTCGCCTTGGTTGCGGCGCTACTCGATGATTTCACCATTGCCGGACTCGGGTCGGCAGTGCTCGGCTCGATCGTGGTCAGCATCATCGGCTGGATCGCCTCGTGGTACATCGGACCACGAGGTCAAATCGAAGTGATCGTCGTTCGCCGCTGAGTTTCGGTTGGGCGGAACCGCGCGCGCCGGCGTGATTATGTCCGGAAGGGATGCACCCCGATCAGCGCGGCGTGGCCCCAGAGGGCGAAACCGAGCCAGGTGGCGACCCCGATGACGACGGTCGCTGCGGTCGCGGCGGCTGTGCCGGCGGCGTACGTCGTGCCGGCGTCCCGATCCCGCAGGCGAGCCGCGCGAAAATCGAAGATCGCCCAGACGAGGAAGCTACCGAACAGGACGACATCGGCGACGCTGCCGTTGGCGAGAAGGTGGGCGAGCGCCCAGACCTTCACGGCGAGAACCATCGGGTGGTGTACCTTCGCCTTGATCCCATTGTGCGGGACGTAGGCCGCGACCAGGAGCACGAAGGCGGGGAGGGTGAGCAAGCTGGCGAAATGGCGCAGGCCCACTGGCGGGATCCACAGCAGCAGCGACTGTGGTTGCGCGAGGCTGTAGCCCCACACCAGCAAGACGAAGCCGACGATCGACAGGATCGAGTAGATTCCCTTCCATGGGCCTGCGCCGATGCGCGCGATGGTTTGCCCGCGCCAATCCCCGGCGACGATCCGCAGCGAGTGCAGGCCCAGGAAAAGCAATAAGCCGATAACGAGGAAGATCATGTTCGCACCTCCGCGGTGAATCAGGGAGGCGCCGCACCCCCGCGGCCCCATAGGCCGCCCCGAGTGCCGCGGTCAAGCGAGCCCAGCAACAGCGAGCCGATCTCCAGCGAGCCGATCTCCTGGGACCGCGGGCGTTCCGCCCGCAGATGGATGTCCGTCACCTGACGCGGGCCATGAATACGCGAGCGGTCGGCGACACTCTCATCGAGCAGGCTGACATCGTCGGCTCAGAATTCGTGAATCGGGCTCCGGGTGGCCTCTTCCAGGCGTTCGATGATCGCCCCGACCCGGAGTGGATTTGGATAGCTAGCGTGGGACATGATGCGTAGGCAGCCGTTCTGCGTGATCGGACACGATGCCCAGCCACGCTGCGTCTGCGTTGCGAACCACTGACTGACTTGCGCATGCATCAGATGATCCTGATCGAGCAGCGCGATGAGGACGTTGATGTCGAGCAAGGCGATCAGAATGCTTCCTCGTCGCGTAGCTTGTCGATCACGGCATTGGTGATAACGCCTCCACGCTTTGGAAACGGTCGGAATCCATTCATCGTTTCCGTCTCCCCGCGGTCGATGGATGGCGGCGACGTCAGCGCCTGGCGCGTCAACTCGGAAATGACCGCGCCAGCCGTCGTTTTCCGACGACGTGCCAATTCTTTGGCCGCGGTGAGAACGTCGTCATCGATATCGAGCGTGGTGCGCATGCGAGTGCTGCTATTGCGTCAACCGAGTGCCGTCAATGTTCAAACTCACACCGAACGACCGCGGCACCCACGATCAAGCCACCGAAAGCAACAGGAAATTTGGCGCATGGCAGCCGGCGTCGGGGTCGACTCGGACAGGGTGCTGCTTTGCAAACGTCGGATGCTTGCGCCGCATCTGCGTGTTGCACGCGTTGTGGACCTTGGGGCGGTTGAGGGTCACCCAGGCCGGAAAAGCGGATAGGTTCAATTCCGAATGTCGGGGCGCCTGTCCAGCGTCGTCGTCGCGAGCCATGGATCGCCTTCTTCTGGTTCGATGCGTTCCCTGCGGCGCGGACGGCGGCGCCGGGGGAAAGGAAAAGTCCACCTCGCTGAACCCGCGCAGCTCGTCGCCGGAAGTGATCGGCAATTGGACTCATCCCCATTTCCTCGCCCGATTACGACAACGATTACGATAACGCGAAAGGAAAAGAGGAGAAGCCCAAAGTCGACAATCCTTCGAGCACAAGGACCGCCCGAGCTGGAATGCTGCGAAATTGGACTCCTCCCTTTTCCTGACTCACACCTCCTTTCTCAGCCGCTACGGCCTTCGGCGGCTTGCGCTTCTCCAACTTCACCACGGCCAACAGCCGGTCACGCCGCCTCGGCTTCACCGTCCTTCGGCGCGGTGCGCGCGCGCACCGAGACCGGCTTGCGCGACCGGCCGAACAGCGCCGCGTACAGACCCGCCGCGCCGTCGTCCTCCGCCACCTTCACGCTGCGCTTCAGCCGCGCGAAGGCCTCCTCCCAACGGTCGCCGGCGACGTCCCGCGCCGCCCGCCGGTCGCGCACCTCCTCCACCACCACGGCGAGCGCCTTGCGCCGCTCTTCGTACGCCGCGACCCCTTCGGCCACCGCCGTCGCCGTCACGCCCACCGCCGGGGCTCGCTTCGCGTCGCGCTGCACCACCGCCAGCAGCTTCGTCACCAGCCCCGCCTTCTCGCCCTGCGCCGCGCTCTTCAGCGCCGTCGGGTTGGTCCCGTACGCCGCCAGCGGCTCGCGGTACGCCGCGCCGTCGACCACCAACGCGGCGATCAGCTTGTCCAACGCCGCGTCCACCAGCGCCGAACCCTCCTCCACCACAGCGCCCGCCTCGGCCTCGCGCGCCTGCCCGTCTTCCAACGCCTGCGCCGCCCCGGCGTACTGCGCCTGCTGCGCCGCCAGCGCCGCTAGGCGCTCGGCCACCAGACTCGTGTTCACCGACTCGGCCGCGACCAGAACCTTCTTGCCGATCTCCAAGCGACCGGCATGCCCTCGATTGGTCTTCTTTTTCATGGTGTTTCTCCTTTGAATTTCATGGTTGCTGTATTCGGTTGATTGCCAACGTCACTCCCTTCGCCGCGCCGGAAAGGGCGGCGCGCGAGCCCGCAACCGAAGGTGATCTACCGTCTCGATCGTGTTCATGGTGACCGGACCGCATCGCGAGATGCGTGCCAACCGGATCCGACCACCCCGCCACGGGCTCCTCGCCACCGGGCACAGCGCCCAAGCCCCCCGCCTGGCTCAAAAATGAGCCGCCCCTGGCTCATTCTCGAGCCACCCGCGCGCCGA
>Ga0163153_10002635_pt1 | contig 25567 bp, 24 predicted proteins | sample OliLakLV19MP6IB1_FD_148629 | JGI IMG/M metagenome (GOLD analysis project Ga0163153, IMG submission 148629) | Freshwater microbial mat bacterial communities from Lake Vanda, McMurdo Dry Valleys, Antarctica - Oligotrophic Lake LV.19.MP6.IB-1 | ecosystem: Environmental > Aquatic > Freshwater >...
TCCCAAGAGCGGCGGGGGTGATCGCCTTTGCCATGCAGCGCACCCTACCTTGACTCCCTCAGGGCGTGTGGGTAAATCCGTCGGATTCATGCCGACACCACCATGGGGCGCCCTGCGCGGCGCCCCTTTTTTCGCCCCTGTCCTTTGATGACGCGCGCCGCGGCTACGACCGAGATCCTCTCTGCACCGATGCTGCTGGCCGACTACGACTTCGACCTGCCGGCCGAGAACATCGCCCAGGAACCCGCCGCCGAGCGCGATTCCGCTCGCCTCATGGTGCTCGAGCGCAGCAGCGGCGAGCGCCAGCACGCCGCTGTCCGCGGGCTGCCCAGCTTGCTCGCTTCCGGCGATCTCCTCGTTTTCAATGATACCCGGGTCATCCCCGCGCGGCTGCGCGGACGCCTCCCCGCGGGGAGCGTCGTCGAGTTGTTGCTGGCGCACCGGGTGGACTCGTCGCCAATCGTTCAAGGCGCCGTTTGGCGCTGTCTCGGCAAGCCCGGCCGACGGTTGCACGCCGGCGCACATTTCACCGTCGGCGACGGCGAAAGGGCCGAGATCGTCGCCAACCACGGCGATGGTTTCGTCGACGTGCGCTTCGCCGTCGACGATATCCTGCCGTTGCTCGAGCGCCACGGCGAGATCCCGTTGCCCCCCTACATCCGTCGCGACGGCGGACCGCAGCCGAGCGATGCAGATCGCTACCAGACGATGTTCGCAACGACCCCCGGCGCGGTTGCGGCGCCGACGGCAGGACTTCATTTCACCGAGTCCCTGCTCGCCGACTTGCGGACAGCCGGGGTCCAGATCGCGACGCTGACGCTGCACGTTGGCCCCGGCACCTTCCTTCCGGTGCGCTGCGCCGACGCGCGCGACCACGTGATGCTGCCCGAGCGCTACGAGATCTCCGACGCCACGGTCGAGATGATCCGCCAGACCAAGGCGAACGGCCGGCGCGTCGTCGCGGTGGGCACGACGACGACGCGAGCACTCGAGTCGGCAGCGCTGGACGGCGACCTGCTGCATGGCCGTAAGGGATGGGCGGACTGTTTTCTCTACCCCGGGTGCGAGTTCCGCATCGTCGACGGCTTGTTGACGAACTTCCACCTGCCGCGCTCTACCCTGTTGTTGTTGGTCAGCGCCTTCGCCGGTCGCGAGGCGATTCGCGCCGCGTATGCCGACGCCATCGAGCGCGACTACCGTTTCTACAGCTACGGCGACGCGATGTTGATCCGATGAGGACCCTCACGGAGGCTGCGCTGGACGCAGCGAGCCCGGCCGCGCCCGGTCCCGGTAGCTTCGAGGTCACCGCGCGCGAGCCCGGAAGCGGCGCCCGGCGGGCCACCTTGCAGACGAATCACGGCAGCTTCGACACGCCGATGTTCATGCCGGTGGCGACGGCCGCGACGGTCAAGGGCGTGACGCCGCGCCAGTTGCGCGAGGACGTCGGCGCCCAGGTCCTTTTGGCCAACACCTACCACTTGTCCGTACGTCCCGGTGCCGAGCTGATCCAGCGCCGTGGCGGCCTGCACCGGTTCATGGGCTGGGACGGCCCGATCCTGACCGACAGCGGTGGCTTCCAGGTCTTCAGCCTGTCGGCGTTGCGCAAGGTGAGCGACGACGGCGTCGAATTCCGCTCGCACCTCGACGGCGCCAAGATGTTCTTCTCGCCCGAGGAGGTCGTGCGGGCGCAGGGCTTGCTCGGCGTCGACATTGCGATGGTGCTCGACGAGTGTGTCGAGGCGGCGGCGGGAAGAGAACGGGCGGAGAGCGCCGCGTGGCGGACTCTCGACTGGGCGCGACGCAGCCTGGCCACCGAGCGACTGCCGGGGCAGCTCCTCTTCGCCATCGTGCAGGGCGGCATGTACGGGGACTTGCGCACCGAGAATGCCGCCGCCCTTGTCGACCTGGGTTTTCCAGGCTATGCCGTTGGCGGCCTGAGCGTCGGGGAGGAACGCGACGTCATGATCAGGCTGGCAGCCGACAGCATCGTGCCGTTGCCGGCCGACCGGCCGCGTTACCTCATGGGAGTCGGGCTTCCGGAAGATCTGATTCGTTTCGTCGGGATGGGATACGATATGTTCGACTGCGTGCTGCCGACGCGCAACGGCCGCAACGGCACGCTCTTCACATCACGCGGGAAGGTGAACCTACGCCTCGCCCGCTACGCGGAGGACGACGGGACGCCGGATCCGGAGTGCGCCTGCTACACCTGTCGCACGTTCTCGCTCGCCTACCTGCGCCACCTCGCCGTCAGCGGCGAGATGCTCGGGCCGCAACTGGCTAGCCTCCACAACCTTCATTTCTATTTGGATCTGATGCAACAGATGCGCGCCGCGATCGAAGCGGGAGAGTTCACTGCCTGGTCGGCGCGGCGTATTGCCCAACTCGAAGAGAGGTCCAGTCTATGATCAGCCCGGCGTGGGCACAGGCAGGAGCGGCCGGTGCGCCGTCATTCGCCGTCCAGATGCTGCCGCTCGTTCTCATCTTCGCGGTCTTCTATTTCATGCTCATTCGCCCACAGCAGACCAAGGCGAAAGAGCACCAGGAGATGCTGGCGAACCTGAAACGCAACGATTCCGTCGTCACTGCAGGCGGCATCCACGGCAAAATCGTCAGCATCACCGACCATATCGTCGAGCTGGAAGTCGCCAGTAACGTCCGTATCCGGGTCGACCGGCCGCAGGTCGCCACGGTCGTCGGCAAGCCGAACGGCGAGAAAGCGAAAGAGAAAGAAAAGGAAAAGGCGAAGTGAACTACCAGAACCTGAGACTTCGGATGATCACGCTGGCCGTCCTGATCGTCGGCAGCGTGTTCGTGCTGGTGCCGACTTTCGTGTCGAGCTTGCCGCAATTCTGGCAGGACTACCTGCCCACCCGGCGCGTCAGTCTGGGCCTGGACCTCCAGGGCGGCACTCACATCGTGCTCAACGTCGGCGTCGCCGATGCGCTGGAGAACACCCTCGATCGCAATGCCGAGTACGTGCGGCGCGCACTGGAAGAGGGGGCGACGTCGGCCGAGGTGTCGCGCAGCCCGGGAGTCATCCGCGTGACGGTGGCGAGCGCCGACGCCGATACGGCCGTGGCGACGCTGCAGGAGAGCTTTCCGAACCTGGCGGTCGAGCGCAGCGAGGACGGCGACAAGGCGGTATTCGATCTCAGCTTCACGCTCGCCGAGAAGGATGCCTTGAGCGACCTGACGGTAGACCAGGCGCTGGAGACGATCCGCAACCGCATCGACTACCTCGGGGTAACCGAGCCGGTGATTCAGCGCGAGGGCAGCGACGGAATTCTCATCCAGCTCCCCGGCATCCAAGATCCGGAGCGCGCCAAGGAGCTGATCGGGCGCACCGCGATCCTCGAACTGAAGCTCCTGCCGGACAACGCCGAAGCCCCTGAACGCTACCTGTCGGGCGAGGCGCAGCTTCCCGACGATTGGGAGATCCTCGAAGGGGTCGAGGTCCAGGTCAACCCGAACACCCGCCTGCTCGAGCGCTCGCCGATGAAGTACGTCGTCGAATCGAAGACGCTGATGACCGGCGATACGATCGTCAACGCCCAACCACGCCCGGGGCAGACGGCGCTCGACTCGCCGTTCGTCGAGTTCGACCTCAATGCGCAGGGCGCGACGCTGTTCGAAGATCTCACCGCGGCCAACGTGAACCGGCGCATGGCCATCGTGCTCGACAACACGGTGTACTCGGCGCCGGTGATCCGCGACCGCATCGGCGGCGGACGCGCCGTCATCCAGGGCGACTTCCAACTCCAGGAAGCGCGCGACCTCGCCATCGTCCTGCGTGCCGGCGCCCTGCCCGCTCCGGTTTTCATCGCCGAGGAACGCACCGTCGGGCCGTCGCTCGGCCAGGACTCGATCGACTCCGGCGTGCTGTCGTTCGTCGTCGGCGGCATCCTGGTGGTCCTTTTCATGATCCTCTACTACCGCTGGGCGGGCTTGCTGGCGGATCTTGCAGTCGTGCTGAACGTCGTCTTGCTGCTCGCCGCGCTCGCCTTGTTCCAGGCGACGCTCACGCTTCCAGGCATCGCCGGGATCGTGTTGACGATCGGCATGGCCGTCGACGCCAATGTCTTGATCAACGAACGCATCCGCGAGGAATTGCGCCTCGGCAAGACGGCGCGCGCGGCGATCGAAGCCGGCTACGAACGCGCGCTACCGGCGATTCTCGACTCCAACGTCACCACCTTTCTCGCCGGAATCATTCTGTTCCAGTTTGGTTCAGGCCCGGTGAAGGGGTTTGCGGTGACGCTGTGCGTCGGCATCATCAGCACCGTGTTCACCGCCGTCGTCGGTACGCGCACGGTTTACGACTACCTCTTGAGCACGCGGCGCGTGCAGACGTTGAGCATCTGAGCCCATGGAACTGATCAAATCCGGAACCAATTTGGACTTCGTCGGCAATCGGATGATTGCGATCGGCTTCTCCTGCGCCCTCGTCGCCTTGTCTCTCGCCATCCTCGCGGTCCGTGGCCCCAACTACGGGATCGACTTCACCGGCGGCACGCTCGTCCAGCTGAAGTTCGGGGAGGATCAATCCATGGATGCGGTCCGCGAGGCCCTGACCCCAATCGGGATGCAGAACGCGGAGATCCAGGACTTCACCGACAACTTCGGTAGCGCCGCCGACGACGGCGGCAGCGAGTTTCTCATCCGCCTGCCCCTCAGCAATGAAGCGGTCGGTGACACGAGCGTGCGCGTCACCGATGCGATGCGCGACAAGTTCGGTGCCGAAGCCTTCGTGATCCAGCGCGTCGAAAACGTCGGCCCGCGCGTCGGCGAGGCGTTGCGCACGCAGGCGATCCTGGCGGTGCTGTTCGCGACCGTGATGATGGGCTGCTACATCTGGTTTCGCTTCGAGATGCGCTTCGGCATCGGCGCCTATGCGGCGCTCGCGCACGACGTCATCGTAACCGTCGGCGCCCTTTCGCTGTTCGGCTACGAGATCGACCTGACCGTCGTAGCCGGCATCCTCACGGTCGTCGGCTACTCGGTGAACGACACGGTGATCATCTCCGATCGCATTCGCGAAAACATGCGCAAGAACCGCAAGGAACCGCTCGCGAAGCTCATCAACCGCAGTATCAATGAGACGCTCAGCCGGACGATCATCACCACCGGAACCGCGATCCTCGTGATCCTCGCGCTGTTCTTCCTGGGCGGCACGGTCATCCACACCTTCGCCTTCACCTTGCTGGTTGGCTTCGTGATCGGCACCTACTCCTCGATCTTCGTCGCCGCGCCGATCGTCCTCTGGTTCGAGAACCCCGGAGCCACCAAGGCGATCGCTGCGAAGGCTAGCGCCAAGACCGCCTGAAGCACCCATGCGCCGGCGCTGGCGTCTTCGCCCCTGCCCGCCGGACGCCGAGGTGCTGCACCTCGGCCGTGAACTCGGGCTTCGCCCGGTCATCGCGCGCATTCTCGCTAGCCGCGGAATCGTTTCGCCGGAGCAGGCCACGGCTTTTCTCGGCGCGCGCATGGACGAGCATCTGCGCTCGCCGCTGCTCTTTCGCCAGATGCCGAAGGCGGCCGAACGCGTCGCCGCGGCCCTGAGCCGCGGCGAGCGCATCGGCATCTACGGCGACTACGACGTCGACGGCATGAGCGGCAGCGCCGTGCTCGTGCGCTTCCTCCGAGCACTCGGCCACGATCCGGCGCTGTTCATCCCGAATCGCATGACCGACGGCTACGGCCTCGGCAACACCGGGATCGGCCGTCTCGCCGCCGCCGGCACCAAGCTGATGATCACCGTCGACTGCGGCGGGGTCAGCCACGCGCAAATCGAGTTCGCCGCCACCCTCGGCATCGACACCATCGTCTGCGACCATCACCAGGTTTCCGGCACGCCGCTGCCGGCACACGCCGTCCTCAACCCGATCGAGCCCGATGCGGGATTTCCCTTCGCCGGACTGTGCGGTGCCGGCGTCGCGTTCTACCTCGCCCTCGGCACCCGCATGCGCCTGCGCGACGCCGGGGCGACCCAACTCCCCGATCTGCGCCGCTGCCTCGACCTCGTCACCCTCGGCACCATCGCCGACGTCGTCCCGCTGGTCGAAGAGAACCGCGTGCTCGTCAAAGCTGGCCTGCGCGAGATCCTCCAATCCGGCGCCCCCGGCATGGTGGCCCTCAAGCAGGTCAGCGGGGTCACGGCGGTCACGGCGAGCAGTATCGGTTTTCGGCTGGCACCGCGTCTCAATGCCGCCGGGCGGTTGTCCGACGCGACCCGTGGCGTCGAGCTACTGACGACCGAAGACCCAGTACGCGCCGCGCAATTGGCGCGCGAGCTGGACGAGGAGAACACCACGCGGCAAGCGATCGAGGCCGAGATGGTCGCCGACGCGCTGCACCGGCTCGAGCGCGACGTCGACGCCACCCAGCGCAAGGCGATCGTGCTGGCCTCCGAGGAATGGCATCCGGGGGTGGTCGGCATCGTCGCTGCCCGGCTCGTCGACCGCTTCTACCGGCCGAGCGTGGTGATCGCGATCGACGCGACCACCGGAATCGGCCGCGGCTCGGGCCGGAGCATCGCCGGTCTCGACCTGCACGAGGCGCTGCGGCGTTCGCGCGAGTTCCTCGAGACCTTCGGCGGACACAAGATGGCGGCAGGCGTGAGCATCCGCGCGGATCGCGTCGAGGCGTTCCGCGCGGCGCTCGAAGACGCGGTCGGCGGCCTCGCACGCCCGCAGGACTTCGTTCCGGAGACCCTGGTCGACGCGGAGATCGGCCTCGGCGAGATCGATATGGCACTGCTCGACGACCTCGAGCGGGTCGGACCGCACGGCGCCGGCAACCCGGAGCCGGTGTTCCTGGTGCGCAACGCAACGGTCGGCGGCTGCCGCGTCGTCGGTGAGCAACACCTCAAGCTCATCTTGCGGCAGGCGGGCGGCGGAGCGCTTTCCGGGATCGCCTTCGGCATGGCCGAGAGCGGAATCGAACCAGGTTCAGCAATCGATGTCCTACTCACCCCGGAACGGAACGAATGGCAGGGAAGAACCTCGGCCGAATTCCGTCTGCGCGACTGGCGCCCGACGAATCCGTCGTGATTTTCGCCATTTGAAGATTTCGCCATGGGTGGACTTGCGGTCAACCAAGGTTTATCTCACACTCGATTGACTGAGTGCTGGGGCCATGTTAGCCAGCAAAAGAGACAGGTTTGCGGGGTACGGTTCCCCGCCTGGACGATCACGATGGACCGAGACGACGCAGTCCTCAACAGCAAAGACGTGGCCAAGATTCTCGACATGAGCCCGGACACGGTCAACGAGTATGCCCGCAAAAGCATCCTCCCCGCGTTCAAGAGAGGCCGGCAGTGGCGCTTTCGCCGCCGTGACATTGCCGCCTTCATACGCCAACTCCACGGCGATACGGCGGCCTGAACCCAGCATCTGTCTCTGCCGCGCAATCGCCGCGGACCCATGAGTCGCTGCTCATCTCCTGCGGGGGGAATATGCCTACCATCGACAGTGTCCAAGCCCACCAAAGCAAACTCTATTACGAATTCTCGCATCTCTACGACCGCGTTTTCGCGAGCGTCTTTGCCGATCGCATCCACGACGTCATCGAGTCGCTGGCGATTCCCGATGGATCGTCCGTCCTCGAGGTCGGCATCGGCACCGGGTTTTCGATCGAAGCCTACCCGCCGCACTGCGAGGTGACCGGCATCGACCTGGCGCACGAGATGCTCGACAAGGCGAAGGAGAAGATTGCCGAGCACGGCGCGTGCCATATCCGGGTCATGCAGATGAACGCGCTCGCGCTGGAGTTTCCCGACGACTCGTTCGACTACACGACGGCGTTCCACGTCATCAGCGTCGTTCCGGACTCGCGGCAGATGCTGCAGGAGTTGGTGCGGGTGACCAAGCCCGGCGGCTTGATCGTGCTCATCAACCACTTTCGCAGCGAGAACCGCCTGCTGTCGGCGCTCGACACCCTGATCGAGCCCATCACCCGGCGCCTCGGCTGGCATACGCTCGACCTCGATGAAACGCTCCGCGGCTTCCCGTTGGCGATGGAGCGGTGCTCGAAGCGGTCGAACCATTCCCTGTTCACCATCGTTCTCGCCCGCAATACGAAGAACGCAGGGGCCGGCGCGGATTGAACCCGGTCTTTCCACGGCGCAATCTTCCGCACCGTTCCGTTCTGAATTGTAGGGACGTTGGCCGTCGGCTATACTCCCGTTATTTCCGTGCAGGAAGGTAGACGATCGATGCGATTCCGTGGGCAGACCTTGACGACGTTGCTGCTGGCTTGTGCCATTACCTCGGCCCTCTGGCTCGGTGGACGCAGCGTCGCACGCGTTTCCGCCATCGCCCAGGAAACCTACGAGAACATCGAGGCGTTCACCAACGTCCTCGCGCTCGTCCAGAAGACCTACGTCGATGAGGTCACCACCGGGCAGCTGATCGAAGGCGCCATCACCGGCATGCTCGCGGCGCTCGATCCGCACAGCGCCTATCTGCCGCCGCAACTCTACGACGAACTCCAGGTCGACACGCGCGGCAGCTTCGGCGGCCTCGGCATCGAGATCACGATGCGCGACAACATCCTCACGGTGGTCTCCCCGATCGAAGACACACCCGCGCAGCGCGCCGGAATCATGCCCGGCGATCAGATCGTCAAGATCGAAGACGAGTACACCAAAGACATGCCGCTGCTCGAGGCGGTCAAGCGCATGCGCGGCCCCGAAGGGACGAGCATCACGATCTCCGTGCGCCGCGAGGGCTTGCCGTCCATTCTCGACGTCAAACTGGTGCGCGAGATCGTGCGCATCAAGAGCGTGCGCAAACAACTGCTCGAGCCCGGCTACGGCTACCTCCGCGTCGCCCAGTTCCAAGAGCGCACGGCCAACGACCTGCAGCGCTACCTCGACGACCTCGAAGAGGAATCGGGCAAGAAATTGTCCGGTTTGGTGCTCGATCTGCGCAACAACCCGGGCGGCCTGCTGACCCAGGCGGTGCGCGTCTCCGATCTGTTCCTCGACAGCGGCATGGTCGTCTACACCGACGGCCGCCTCGAGAACCAACAGCACAAGTACTACGCCCGCAAGAACGGCAGCCGCACCGACTTTCCGATGATCGTCCTGGTCAATAGCGGCAGCGCCAGCGCTTCGGAAATCGTTGCCGGAGCGCTCCAAGACCACAAGCGCGCCCTCGTGCTGGGCACCCAGACATTCGGCAAGGGCTCGGTGCAGACCATCCTGCCGCTCGAAGAGAACTCGGCAATCCGGCTGACCACCGCGCGCTACTACACGCCGAATGGTCGCTCGATTCAGGCCACCGGCATTACACCGGACATCATCATGGAGTTCGTCGCGCCGATTCCAAACGACGAGGACGACGACACGAAGGCGAGCCGCGCGATCCGCGAGGAGAACCTGCCCCGCCACTTCGAGCAACAACAGACGCCGCAGAAAAAGCCCGACGACAAGTCGTCCGAAGACTCCACCGACGCCGTGCTCAAGCGCCAGGTCGACGTCGAACGCGACCCGCAATTGCGCCGCGCGCTCGAACTGCTGAAGAGCTGGAACGTGTTCAAGACCGTCGTCGCGAGTAGCAACACGCCGGACTGACGCCGCTATGCCCACGCGCCCGGCGCCGCCTCGGACACGACGCGCGGCGGCGGCACCGCAGAAGTCCCCGTCCGCGACGATGGATCTGCCCTTCGCGGACGAACCGCGCACCGGTGTTCTTTCGGTCGGCCAACTGGTTGGCTTGATCCGCGAAGTCCTCGCCGTCTCGCTGCGCGACCAGTGGGTCGCCGGCGAGATATCCAACCTGCGCGTCCCACCGTCCGGACACATCTACTTCACCCTCAAAGACGAGCGCGCGCAGATCTCCGCCGTCATGTTCCGCGGCGCCAACTCCGCCCTGCGCTTTCGCCCGGAAGATGGGATGGAAGTCATCGTCCACGGCACCGCACAGGTCTACGAGCTGCGCGGCACGCTGCAGATGGTCGTCGACTCGATGGAGCCGCGCGGCGTCGGCGCGCTGCAACTCGCCATCGAGCAGCTCAAGCGCCGCCTCGCCGCCGAAGGCCTGTTCGACGCAGAGCGCAAGCGCCCCCTGCCCTTCTTCCCGCGCTGCGTCGGCGTCGTCACCGCACTCGGCGGCGCCGCCGTGCACGACATGATCGTCACCATGCGCAACCGCCTGCCCGGCGTGCGCATCCTCGTGCGCCCGGTGCGGGTGCAAGGCATGGAAGCCCCGGCCGAGATCGTTGCCGGCTTGGCCGATCTCGAGGAACAAGGTGATTCGGACGTGATCGTCGTCGGCCGCGGCGGCGGCTCGATCGAGGATTTGAACGCCTTCAACGACGAACGGGTGGTCCGCGCGATCGCTGCCGCACGAATTCCAATCGTCTCCGCAGTCGGCCATGAAGTGGACTGGACGATCGCCGATCTCGTCGCCGACTGTCGCGCCGCGACGCCGACGGCAGCCGCGGCCATCGTCGTGCCCGACGCGGGCGAACTCGCCGATCAGCTCGCCTTCCTCTCCTCCTCGCTGAGTGGCGCCACCCAGCGCCTGGTGGCGCGCCGCCGCGAGACCGTCCGCGCGCTGGCGCGCCACATTCGCGATCCGCGCCAAGTGCTGCGCTCGCTGCAGATGCGCATCGACGAACTGAGCGAACGCTCCATCCGCGCCGCCAACGTGAGCGTAATCCGCCAGCGCGACCGTCTCGGCCGCAGCGCCGGCCAACTCCAAGCGCTGAGCCCCCTCGCCGTCCTCGACCGCGGCTATTCCATCACCCGCCGCAGCGCCGATGGCACAGTGATCCGCGACGCGCGCACCCTTCGTCCCGACGAAAGCCTGCGTCTGACCTTCGCAACCGGCGAGGCGACCGTGCGCGTCGCAGCCGGGGACGGCAAACGCACCCGCAAGAAGGAGAAGCCGACGGCATGAGCGAACCCGTGCAGGTGAAGAAGTTCGAAGAACGCGTAGCCGAACTCGAAGCGCTCGTGCGCCGTCTCGAATCCGGCGAACTGGCGCTGGAGGAGGCCCTGGCCGCATTCGAGACGGGCATCGCCGTCGTGCGCGATCTCACCGTGCGACTCGACGAGACCGAGAAGCGGATCGAGGTGCTGACGCGCTCAGCAGCCGGGGTGCTCGAAACACGCGCGGTCGCGCTCGACGACGAGGCGGAGTAGCCCGCGCGCATGGATCTCGAGCGCTATCTGGCGCAGCGTCAACGGCGCATCGAGCAGGCGCTGCGGCAGACCCTACGCAGCAGCGCTGCAGGTTCGCTCGGCAAGGCGATGCGCTACGGCCTGCTCGGCGGCGGCAAGCGCCTGCGGCCGATATTGACGCTTGCCGCGAGCGAGTGCGTCGGCGGCGACGCGGACCGCGCGCTACCGCTGGCGTGCGCGATCGAGATGATCCACGCCTACTCGCTGATCCACGACGACCTCCCGGCGATGGACGACGACGACCTGCGCCGCGGCCGGCCAACGACCCACGTCGTCTTCGGCGAGGCACTAGCGATCTTGGCGGGCGATGCGTTGCTCGCCGACGCCTTCGGGGTGGTCGCCTCCGCCGCGGCGACCGAAGGCGTTCCGGCCAAGACGACGATTGCCCTGCTGCGGGAAATCGCCGCAGCGTCCGGAAGTCTCGGGATCGTCGCGGGCCAGGCGCGCGACATGGAGGCCGAGTTCAGCCGCGTCAGTAGGCAGGCGCTCGAGACGACCCACCGACTGAAGACCGGGGCGTTGTTGCGCTGCGCGGTGCGCTGCGGCGCCATCGTCGGGGGCGGCCGGCCAAAGCAGGTGGAGGCCCTCACCCGCTACGGCGAGGCGATCGGACTCGCCTTCCAGATCGTCGACGACCTGCTCGACGCCGGAGGATCGACGGCGGTGACGGGCAAACGCGTCGGACGCGACGCGGCGCGCCACAAAGCGACCTTCCCCGATCTCCTCGGGATCGCAGGCTCACGCCGCCACGCACATGCCCTCGTGGATGAGTCGCTGAACTCCCTGGCTGAATTCGATGAGCGTGCCGACGCACTTCGTGCGCTAGCCCGGCACATCGTCGCGCGCATTCCCGCAACGCAAGATGCAACGACGCCGACACCTAGCCAATGAACTTCTCGAGCTTCCATCGCCCGCGCGGACGCGGGGTCCCAAGCTCCCCCCACACCAATCGTGGATTCACGCCGCGGGGATGACGGAAGCTGGGGTGCGTATGGCATTTCACCGGGCTCCTAGTCTGTCGCAGCGCGCGAGATCCAGCCGATAATGGGAGCAGATGCAGGCCGGAGCCGCGATCGGCTCGACAAGGTTCTCGTCGCGCGCGGACTCGAAACCAGTCGCGAGCGCGCCCAGGCCAGGATCATGGCCGGCCAGGTCATGGTCGACCAGCATCGCGTCGACAAGCCCGGCACGCTGGTGGCCGCCGACGCCGAGATCTCCCTGCTCGGCGACCAGATCGCCTTTGTCAGCCGGGGTGGACTCAAGCTCGAGGCGGCCCTCGATCACTGGCAGCTCGACGTCACCGGGTTGGCTGCGGCCGACATCGGCGCCTCGACCGGAGGATTCACCGATTGCCTTCTGCAGCGCGGCGCGCGCAGCGTGCTCGCGATCGACGTCGGCTACGGGCAATTCGCCTGGAAGCTCCGCCAGGACCCGCGCGTCGAGTTGCGCGAGCGGACCAACGTCCGCACCTTGGACCCGGCCAGCTTGCACGCCGATCTCGACCTCGCGGCGATCGACGTCTCGTTCATTTCGCTGCGCCTCGTGCTGCCGAACGCGGTGGCCATGCTCCGGCCGGGAGGACGCATCCTCGCGCTGGTCAAGCCGCAGTTCGAGGTCGGCAAGGAGAAGGTCGGCAAGGGCGGCGTCGTCCGCGACCCGCAGCTCCGCCGCGAGGCCGTCGATGCGGTGCGCGATTTTGCGGTCGACAGCGGCTTGATCTTTCTCGGCTCGCTGTTGAGTCCGGTCGTCGGCCCGAAGGGCAATCGCGAGTACTTCCTCCATCTCCAAGTGTCGAACTGAACCCGGTACGCCGCCGTCCCCAAACCGCGTACGCTGCAGTCTCGGTGCTGCGTTCCCACCCCTCAACTACGTTGCGGCCATCTGGCGATCGCACGATCGCCGCTGGCACACGTCGTGCTTTAGCAATACGTGGGAGGACGGAATGATTTTACTCGATTGGCTCACCGAGATGATTTCAACGGTGCAAGAAATCGCGGGGCTATTGCTGATGTCGCTATCGCCGCGCGGGTGAACGCACCGCGCCCGGAGCCTGTCAATGAATGTGAGACAGTCGGCTCGAGCGTGTGGTCGCCGGCATCAATACCGCGCGCCGAGCCGCCGATCTGGTCTTGCTCGCGCGCCGCTATCGCAGCGTCCTGGGAGAACGGGGTCAGGTCTGGAAAGTCGTATTTCCTATCCAAGAGTGCAACATTCCAGACCTGGCCCCGTTCTCGTTCCGCAAGTCGCAGCGCTCGCCGAATCGAATTTCGCTACACGGCCCCAGGGAGCGTTTCAAACTCCAGTTCGATGGGCAGCTTCGACCTCGGCACATAGTTGAGCCGCTCGAAGCCGATGACATGGCCTGCCCGGTCCTTCATGAGGACGACCTCGTCGCCTAGATGCAGCGAAAGTCGCAGCTCGCCGCCGAGATTTCCCGCGTCATTCAGGAGCGCTGTTCCGCCTTGCAGGCGGTGCGCCGGTACACCTCGTCGTCGACCGAAACCGTGATTTCCTTCATCCCGCAAACCTCGCAACTCGCTCGTGAACCGACTCTAGAACCATGCCGTGGCACCGGCAACCTCCGTGATGATTGACTGCTCCGAAAAAGGGGAACAGTCAATTTCGCGGGGTTCCAGCTCGGTCGGTCGTTGTGCTCGAAAGATCGTCGACTTTGGACTTCTCCCCTTTTCGTTGTCGCGCAATCGTAATCGTTGTCGTTGTCGTAAGCGAAGCGCTGCTCCCGGCCAGCGACGGCGCGGTGCCCGCGCGGTTGGTTCAGGATGGGCTTGGTCCAGGACGGGTTCGATTACGATTGCGACAACGACAACGAAGGAACGCTCGCACCGCTGGGAAATCGATGATCGTCGCTGCCGTGAAACGCCAAGAGATGGTCGAAATTGGAATTGTCCCCTTTTTCTCTCCCGTCTCAGCGCACCTCCGGGCAGCGCAGCCCGAGCTTCGCCGCCAGACGTCGCTGCCGGCGGTCCGTACTCACGAATCCCGTGACGTCGAGTTGCGCCGCGACCGCGCAGTGGAGGATGTCGAGCGATCGGCACCCGAGCATCCGGGAATGTTTTCTCGCCAGCTCACTCGCGGCCAGCCAGATGTCGGGCCAGGCGAGCGTTGGCGCATGCAAGATGCCCGCACGCACATCGGTTTCGATGAGTCCGCGGGTCGCTTGCGCCTGCTTGAGCACTGCCTCCTTGCGAAAGACCTTCAACTCCAGCGCATTGGTGACTTCGAGTTCGTGTAGCCCCGAGTAGACGAGCGCTTGGCCGGCGACCAGCGCGGCGACCCGAGCGCTATCGGGTTCGGGGAAGTAGAGTTTCACCAGGCAGCCGGTGTCGAGGTAGATCACCGATCTCCCCGCGCCTCGTCGACGAGCCGGCTGAGCGGAGTGTCGATCGCACGTTCGTCCCAGATCGCCCGGGCACGCGCGATGAAGTCGGGCGACTCGACTGCGGCGGGCGTCGGGGGGACGAGCCGAGCGACGAGCCGCTTGCGTCGGTAGACGAGAACTTCCTCTCCCCGTTCCACCCAGGAAAGCACCTCGCTGAGGTTGTGTTGAACATCGCGAACGCTTGCGGTCTTCATGTGTGCCATTTTGACGCACATCGCCCGGTCGGGCAAGCTCGTCGTCGTAATCGAAATGAGGCCGATCCCCGGCCCCGACGGTGCGGGAGCGGTTGGTTCAGGATGGTTCGGTTACGACAACGACAACGAAGTTACGGTCGCACTGCTGGGACATCCATGATCGCCGCTGCCGTGAAACGGCAAGAGATGGTCGAAATTGGACCTCTCCCCTTTTCCTCCCCCGGATTGTCCGGGTTGCTGTCGGCTCCGCTCCGTCCCGGTCACCCGCTCTCCAGCCGCGCCAATGCGTCGAGGATCGCCGCGATCCTCGCGCGCCCGCAGGGCCTTGCAAATCTCAGCGAGATCGCTGTGGTGGCGTTCCGCAAACGATTGGCCGTGGTGGCGCATCTCGTCAAGCATCGGATCATTCGTCATCGACACTTCCTCCAAGCTCCTCCGGAGAGCACAGGGTCGGGCAAATCAAACCTTGATCGGCGACGACGCGGACCACGTGCCGGCGCGTCTCTGCGTTGTTGGTGTGCCGGAAATTCCACGTGAGCAGGTAGTCCGTACCGTGAGCCGCCGCGATCGCAATGTGCAAAAGCATCGCGCGGACTGTTGCTCGGGACCGCGCCGTCGGACAAGAGCACTTCCGCCAGGGTTTCGGCTTCCGGACCCACGGCGAGGCTGGGAACATCGGCCACTGCCTGCAGTCGCAGCTCGGCGGCACTTCGGTCGCCGGCGCCGCGTTCCTCGATGACCAACGCCGAAACATAGACATCGAAACGGCATCGTTGGTTTTGCCATCACTCGGCTGCAATTGCCTGCCGATCAGCCGTGATCAGGTCCCGGCTCGCCCGTGCCACGAGATAACTCACGACAGAGGACTCGATGTAGACGGAGTCCCCCATGGTTGGGATGTACGACGGCCCGCGCTTTCATGCGAACCTTCGACGCCGGATGGCAAGCATCCCGGTCGAATCGATAGCTCGAAATTCCGGGATGTAGAGAAGATCCAGAAAATGGCTCCGATCCCGTCGCGCTCGGTGGAACTTCCGGAAGTTCTCTACGTCCCGGAAGTCCTCCGCGGAAGTCCTCCGCGGAAGTCCTCCGCGGAAGTCCTCCGCGGAAGTCCTCGCCAACCTCGTTGGTCCGCCTTGATCTTCTCATCAATTGCCATTGTCCGCCTCCTTGTTCATCCGATTGCGGGCCGCCCGACCGGCGATTCACGGACTCGTGATCGCATACACCATGTCGCCCACGAATCGCTTGAGCGACTCGTTCTCGACGAACTGCTTGTAGACCTGCGTGTCGTCTGTCAGCAGATGCTGCATCACCTTGGCCAGCGCCTGGTCGTGCGCCATGCGCGCGGTGTGCGGCGTGTTCTCCTCCGCATTCTGGTAGGCCGCGTCGGCGGCGACCTTCGGCGCGATGTCTTCGCGGATCCGCTTCGCGACCCGGTCTGTGTCGGTGAATAGCGTCCCGAACTGCTCGTTGAAGGTCTTGAGGATGTTGCTCAGCCGATCTAGCTCGGGCTCGCTCTTCCGCCCGCCGGCATCGGTCGGCACCGGCTCGATCTCCGCGTCGTCGTCCGCCAGCGCGATCTTCATGGCCGCCTTCTTCTCGACGCGGTAGCTGTCCATGTCGATGGCTTCGAGGATGCCCTTGGCGAGATCCTCTTCCTGCGGCGCCGGCAGCTTGGGCGTGAGCAGGTTGAGGAAGATCGAGAGCTTCTCCCACTCGGCGTTGCTGTACGGGATCGCCGACGAGAGGAAGGCGTAGGTGCGGCAGAACACCTTGGCCTTGCCCTTGAAGTCCACCTGGCCATCCTCGTCGAGCCGGTCCACGTAGAAGGCGAAGGTGATCGCTTCGCTGTTGTTCTGGAAGTCGAGCACGAAGCAGTCGTGCTTCTGCGGGTGGGCGCGATTGAGCCGCGACAGCGTCTGCACCGCCTCGATGCCCGAGAGCGGCTTGTCCACGTACATCGTGTGCAGCAGCGGCTCGTCGTAGCCGGTCTGGAACTTGTCGGCGCAGATCAGGAAGCGGTACGGGTCGGTCTGGATCTTCCCCGCGATATCGCCGCTGGAGAACCCGTTGAGCGACGCCTCGCTCGCTTTCACCCCCTTGTAGTCATGCTCGCCGGAGAAGGCGACGATGGCCTGGTACGGGTCTCGGAGTTCAGCTTCCCGGCCCTGGCGTTGCCCGGCGACGGCGTGCCGTAGAAGAGATCAAAGTGCAGCGGCCCGTGCGCCACGCCCTTGCGCAGCGCGTCGATGACGCCGCGCTTGCCGATCTCGCCGGAGAGGCGGGCCAGGAACTTGAGGCGGTTGATGTCCTTCGCGTCGTTCGCATCGGCCAGCGCCAGCTTCTCGAGAGCCTCGGGCTGCGTGGCGCGCAGGAAGGCGAAGAGCTGCGGCACGTCGAGCGCGTGGGCGCGGTCGTAGTCCTGCGCGCTGCCGGCAGTGTAGCCGGTGCCGCCGTAGGGTGGCGGCCGCTCGGCGACCCGGTTCGGCGCGACGGCGAGACCGTCCGTGCCGGTCATGGGCCGCATGATCAGGGTTTCGAGGCCTTTCTCGCCGGTGTCGGTGGAATTACCGAGTTTCGCCCTCCAGGAGCCTCCGCACCTGTCTGCGACCGACCAGGTCGTTCAAAATGCGGTAGTTCTTCTTGTCGAAGCGGAGACGTCCTGCTGGAATTGCGGCATCGATCCTCATTCGCTCGGCGAATACCCGGACCTGAGCGGCGGGAGGATCGCCGTGTTTCGTGAAATCCCGCCACTCCCTCTCCGGGATCAAGGCTTCGGACGCCATGGCATCGGCCTCCCGTTCCCAGGTCTCCGAACTCTCAGCGTCGAGATCATCGAAGATGGTGTCCACGTCGCTGCGATCGAGGTGCAACGCGACGTGAGCCAGCTCATGGGTCAGCGTGAACCAGAAATTGTCGAGCCGGTCGTAGCGCAGGGTCAGCGCCACCAACCGGAAATCGTCCGGCAGCTTCATGGCAGCACCATCGAGGAACGTCTTCGGCAGATGCTGCTCGACGACGAGGTGGATGCCGTTCTTGGCGAGATACTCCCTGGCGAGCCGCGGACCTTCGGCGAGGTAACTCAGGTGCACGACATCCGCGAGGAACTTCGCAGTCACCGTGCCCGGACGATAGGGATGGATCGACTCGCGCAGGGCTTCCACGACGACGCGAATACGCCACGCCGTAAGCGCCGCTCGATCGGCGGTTCCGCGGTTGCGGATCCGCTGGCGATTCAACACAGGGCAGTGCCAATTTTTTCCGACCGGCGCGGCGAACTTCACCAGCACATCCTCGATCTGGCCCTTGAGGTCCTGGAGCGAACCGGAGAAGCCGGAAAACCAGCCACGTTTGAGCATGGCGTCAAGAGGAAATTGCTTCCCGATCTCGACGAGTTCGCTCGCGTCGAGCTTGGCCCCGGGCTCCCGCAAGAGCACCGCTGCCGGGATCCCCAGCCTGGTCACGAGATTGCGGATCATCGTCAAGCTCAGCGGGCGCTGGCCGTTGAGGACTTCCGAGACCTTGCTCTTGTTGCCGAGGTACGGGACGAGGTCCACGGCCCTGAGCCCCTGTTGGTCCATGCGAAAGCGGATTGCAGTGATCGGATCGGGCAGGTCCATCGGAAACGCTTCGTCTTCGTATTTCTCGACGAGGAGCAGGAGCAACTCGAGTTCGTCACCAAGGAGCGTGCCCGGCTCGGCGTCGAAGATCTGCTCGATCCGGGCCATCGTCGCCTCGTAGTCCGAGGCCGACTTGATCACCCGAGGTCGCAAGCGATGCCGCCTGGAATCAGACACTTTGAGCATCGATGTTGTCATATTCGTCATCGGTTCCAGCGAACCGGATATAGATCGTCGAGAAGGGGTAGTTGATCCAAACGACCAGACGGAACTTGTTGCCGCAGATATTGAAGACCACACGGCTGTCTTTCAGGATGCTCGCACTACCGTACTTCGCCTTCACCTCGGCCGGCGTCGACCACGAGGCGGCCTTTGCTTCCGCGCACCACGCGTCCAACTCGGCCTTCGCCGCCGGCATCCGCTCCGCGAACTCCTTGATGACCTTCCGCGAGATGACGCGCATGAGGTATCGCCGGTTCCCTTTCCCGAGGCAATGCAAATGTTCCCTGGAAGGGAACTTTTGGGTGCCCGGCGTACCCGGTGCCCTACGTTCCGTTGCCCCGGTGTCGTCCCCGGGACGCCGCCACGGACCCCAGCGGTCGTTGGCGAGCGGCCGGGCCAAGCCGAGGGTGTTCATCCGGCCGCGGAAGACATCCGTCATAGCAGCAGCCCCCTCGTCATCGGTTTCGCCCTCGTCGCCCAGGTCGGTGTCGCTCCCGATCGATTCGAGCGGCGCCTCGTCGGGCAGCCGCGCCGCCGCCTGGCGCACATCGAGCTTACCGGTCACCACATCGGCGACGAGGCGGGTGCGGTACTCGCGGAGGAGTTCGATCTCGCGCGCGAGGCGGGAACTAGCGGTGTGCAGACCGTTCGTCTCCGAATGGATGAAGGCCACGATCGCCTCCTGCTCAGAGCTTGGCAGGGCGACGTTTGCCATCTGCTTGAAGCTGTCCCAATAGAGCCTGTTACGGTCGGAGACGATGCCGGTGGACTGCCGGTTGACCTGCTGTTTGTAGTCCTCGGCGTGGAAAATGAAATCGTAGAAGTCTGGGCAAGCGCCGGTTCTCGGGCTCAGGACCACATAGGCAGGGCTAACGAGACCGTCGCTTGGTGACACGCCGACGGCCCCTTGCCACATCCGCATGGTGTTGTCGGCAATGTCACCCATGGAGATGCGCTTGTATTTCGTCGGGTCGGCGATGAGTCTCTTAGGGCGACCAAACTGATCGAGACCTTCAGCCGTGATACCCGAGCGGAGACTCACCTGCAGCACTGGAAGACCTGCGACCCCGGCCTCCACTCGATGAGCGAACAAAGCCATGTTTCGGACGATTCCCCAATGCTGCGGAATATCGCCGAGCCAGGGGATGCCGCCCGCCTTCGCCGACCCGTCCCTGGCAGCAGCGCCGCTACGGAGAGAGGAGGCTTCGGCGGGTCACCCGCGGGTGACGGCGCGGTGGATGATGGCCTGCTTCTGCTCGCCCAGCAGCGCGATCACCTTCCGCTTCGCCCGGATCGCCCGCTCCAGACGCCCGTTCGCCCAGTCCAGAAACCGCACAATCGCCGCCTGCTCGTCGGGCGGGGGATCGGGCGTGTAGATCATCTTGAAGTGCTCTGGTCTCAGGCTCCAAATGTCCGATGTGATGCAGTAGGACCAACGCTCCGCTTCCTTCGCAAATTGCGGTGTGCGGTAGAGGTGGTGGAAGTAGCTTGGCAAGTTGCGAGCATTGCGCAGACGTATGACGACCTATGCCGGGCTGATGATCCCGCGCAGCGCCGAAGCTCCGATCGCACCCTGCCATGCGCGCATCTTGTTGTACGCAATGTCGCGGGGCTGAACGAGCTTGTAGGCGGACTTGTCTAGGTTAGAGCTGTCTTTCTTCGAGCTGCCTTCGAGCAACCTCTTTTGGCGGACGATGCCCCTTGTAATCCTGACTGACAGCATCTCCTCCTCCAGCGTGCGCAGCGGCTGCGGCTTGTAGAAGTGGCGTGTGAAGCTGACCTCGTAGCCGATCTTGGTGGCGCCTTCCTTGATCCACGCGTCGGGAGTGTAGGGCAGCACCTCGCGGCGGATGAAAGCCTCAATGCCACCTTCTTCGAGGAGCGGCACCTGCTCGGTGTCGCGCAGGTCGGAGTCGGGCTCGTACTCGACGACGGCGCGCTTGCCGTCCACAGTCGCTTCGAACAGGCCGCGCAGCGGGTTGGCCTTGGCCTTGCCGGGCTTGTGCACCTTGGCGATGACGGGCGGCGCCGTCTCGACGCGCCAGCTCACGACTTTGAGGATCTGCTTCAGGTCGGCGACGGTGAGCATGCCGCCGGTGCCGCAGGCGCAGTCGTAGAGCAGGTAGGTGCCCGACTTGATCTCGGCCTCGAGCGGTGGGGGCGCGATCCGTTCAGGATGAGTTGGATTCAGGACGGGTTCGATTACGATTACGACAACGAATTCGAGGGCTGATTTCAGGAGAAATCGGGAAGCGCAACGGGCCGCCTTGCGGCGGCCTGTTGCGCTTCGAGCAGTGCGCCCGGAGGGACTTGAACCCCCGACCTACTGGTTCGAAGCCAGTTGCTCTATCCAGCTGAGCTACAGGCGCGTGATTGGCGCAAGATAGATTCAATTCACTCCGGGCGCAAAGGGCGGCGCGGATTCGGGGCAAGTTCGAGGCGGAAGACGAAATGCCGAAGGCGGAAGGCCAAAGGCCAAAGGCGGAGGGCGATGGCTTGTTGGGGTATTGTTATACCTTCAACATTTGCCCAAGAATGATCTAAGCGGCGCTTCGAGGATTTGATCGTTTGGAAAGATGCGCGCCATCTGACCCGGAAAGTCTATGCCGCAAGCGAACCCGTACCCTTCCGTTCGGACTGGGGGCTGCGTGAGCAGATTCGCCGCGCCAGCGTCTCGGTCATGTCGAACATCGCCGAAGGCTTCGAGCGTAGTAGCGAAGCGCAGTTCCGCTATTTCCTCGATATTGCCAAAGCGTCCTGCGGCGAGGTTCGCTCGCAACTCTACGTCGCACTCGACCAGCAGTATATCGATTCCTCCACGTTCGCCGCATTGTTCCAGCAAGCCGAAATCCTCTCCCGCCGACTGCACCGCCTGGCAAAAGCAGGCTCAGCTCATCCAATTCCGCCAATCCAAACGGGAGACTCGAAGTTTCCACCCCATCGCGCCGATCACCACCGCAACCATAGCCATCCATCAAAGCATCCAGCCGTGCCCTTCCCCCTGTCGCCTTCCGCCTTGCGCCCACCTGAGTGAACCCGGCTCACCTTTCCACCTTCCAAACCGTCCCGCCGGCGCTGTCCTCGAGCACGATGCCCTTGGCCTTGAGCTCGTCGCGGATCGCGTCGGCGCGGGCGAAGTTCTTCGCCTTGCGCGCCTCCAGGCGCTCTTCGATCAAACGCTCGATCGCCGCCGGGTCGACGGCGCTGTCGGTCAAATGCGCGTCCTTGCTGCGCTCGAGATACGGCCGCGGCTCGCTGCAGGCGACACCCAAAACGCCGGCGATTTGCGCGATCGCGGCGCGCAACGGCGCGGCCTGGTCCGGCGATCCTTCGTCGAGTAAGCGGTTGATCGTGCGCACGGTCTCGAAGACGATCCCCAACGCGCGCGAGGTGTTGAGGTCGTCGTCCATCGCTGCCGTGAACTGCTCGAGCACCGCCGGGTCCGGGTCGACCGCGCCCTGCCCCGCCGCCGCCGTCGCTTCGTCGGCGCGCGCCAGGGTCTCATAGATGCGGTGCAACGCCTTCGCCGTCTCGTCGAGCCGCTCGGGCGTGAACTCGAGCGGGCTGCGGTAGTGCGTGCCGATGACGAACTGGCGCACCGCCTCGCCCCCGGCCTGGGCCACCGCCCGCTCCACCGTGAGGAAGTTGCCGAGCGACTTCGACATCTTCTCCTTGCCGATGTTCACCATGCCGTTGTGCAACCAGTAGTTCGCAAACGGCTTGCCGGTCGCGCCCTCCGATTGCGCGATCTCATTCTCGTGGTGCGGAAAGATCAGGTCGGAGCCGCCGCCGTGGATGTCGAACGGCTGCCCGAGGTAGCGGCTCGCCATCGCCGAACACTCGATGTGCCAGCCCGGACGGCCCTTGCCCCACGGGCTGTCCCACTCCGGCTCGCCCGGCTTGCTCGCCTTCCACAGGGCGAAGTCCATCGGATGGCGCTTGCGCTCGTCGACGTCGATGCGCGAACCCGCCTGCATGTCGTCGAGCTTGCGCTTGGAGAGCTTGCCGTAGCCCGCGAACTTGTCGACCGCGAAATACACGTCGCCGTCGGCCGCATACGCGAGGCCCTTGCTCTCAAGCTCGCGGATCAGCTCGATCATCTCGCCGATGTGCGCGGTCGCCCGCGGCTCGATCGTCGGCGGCAGGCAGCCGAGCGCCGCGACGTCCTCGTTGAAGGCGCGGATGTTGACGTCGACCAGCGCGTCGGTCGAGATCCCCGCCTGCTGCGCGCGGGCGATGATCTTGTCGTCGACGTCGGTGAAGTTGCGCACCAACGTAACCTCGTAGCCGCGAAACGTCAGGTAGCGGTAGAGAATGTCGAAGGTCACCAGCGCCCGCGCGTGGCCGATGTGCGAGCGGTCGTAAACCGTGACGCCACACACGTAGACGCCGACCTTGGGCGGATGCAGCGGGACGAACTCTTCGAGCTTACCGGTGAGGGTGTTGTGGAATTTCAGGGGCATGGACTCCTCGGGACGCGCGGGTGGGGCTTCGGGCTCGGGAAACGGCTCAAGGCTCAAGGCTTAAGGCTTAAGGCTTAAAGAGTAGGGTTTGAGACTTTGGGGTCAAGGCTTCTGGCTCACGCCGCTGGCGCCTTGCGCGTTGGACCTTCGGCGTTGCGCATTGTGCTTTTGCCCTTTCGCTTTCGGCCTTTCGCCTTCCGCCGCCGTAGTGCGGCAGTACGGCGCCTCACTCCGAGTCCTCCCGCAGCTTCGCCATCACCGACAGGTCTTCGAGCGTCGTGGTGTCGCCGACGGTTTCGTTGCCGGCGGCGATGTCGCGCAGCAGGCGGCGCATGATCTTGCCGCTGCGGGTCTTCGGCAACGAATCGGTGAAGCGGATGTCGTCGGGCTTGGCGAAGGCGCCGATCTCGTGGCCGACGTGGTCGCGGAGCTGCTTGCGCAGGGCCTCGGTCACCTTCTGCCCGCGCTCGAGCGTGACGAATGCGGCGATCGCCTGGCCCTTGAGGTCGTCGGGGCGGCCGACGACGGCGGCTTCGGCGACCGCAGGATGACTCACCAAGGCGCTTTCGATCTCCATCGTCCCGAGGCGGTGGCCGGATACGTTTACCACGTCGTCGATGCGGCCCATGATCCAGTAGTAGCCGTCGGGGTCGCGCCGGGCGCCGTCGCCGGTGAAGTAGACGCCGTCGATCTGGCTCCAGTACGTCTGCACGAAGCGCTCCGGGTCGCCGTAGATCGTCCGCATCATCCCCGGCCACGGCTTCTTGATCACCAGGAAGCCGCCCTGGTTGTCGCCGACCTGCTCGCCCTCGCGGGTCAGGATGTCTACCACGATCCCCGGGAACGGGCGCGTCGCGGAACCGGGTTTCGTCGGTGTCACTCCCGGAATCGGCGCGATGAGGATGCCGCCGGTCTCGGTCTGCCACCAGGTGTCGACGATCGGGCAGCGTTCCTTGCCGATCTCGCGGTGGTACCACATCCATGCTTCGGGATTGATCGGCTCGCCGACGCTGCCGAGCAGACGGAGGCTGTCGAGGCGGTGGCGGCGCGGGAACTCGGCGCCCCACTTGATGAACGAGCGGATCGCGGTCGGCGCGGTGTAGAAGATCGAGACCCCATACTTGTCGATCATCTGCCAGAGGCGGTCGAAGTCGGGGAAGTTCGGCGCGCCCTCGTACATCACCGACGTCGCGCCGTTGGCGAGGATGCCGTAGACGACGTAGCTGTGTCCGGTGACCCAGCCGATGTCGGCGGTGCACCAGTAGGTATCCTGCTCCTTGAGGTCGAACACCCATTTGCTGGTGATGTAGGTGTGCACCATGTAGCCGCCGGTGGTGTGGACCACGCCCTTCGGCTTGCCGGTGGTGCCGCTCGTATAGAGGATGAAAAGGGGGTGTTCGGCGTCGAGGGGCTCGGCCGGGCAGACGTCGCTGGCGTCCTCCATCAGGTCGTGCCACCAGCGATCGCGGCCGCTCTTCATCGCGACGGTTTCGCCGGTGCGGCGGACGACGACGACGTTCTCGACCGAGGGGGTGTCCTGCAGGGCTTCGTCGACGTTGACCTTGAGGGGGACGACGGCGCCGCGGCGGTAGCCGCCGTCGGCGGTGATGACGAGCGTGGCCTGGGCGTCGTTCATGCGGTCGCGCAGCGCCTCGGCGCTGAAGCCGCCGAAGACGACGCTGTGTGGGGCGCCGATGCGGGCGCAGGCGAGCATGGCGATGGCGGCCTCGGGAATCATCGGCAGGTAGATGCCGACGCGGTCGCCCTTCTTGACGCCGAGGCCCTTGAGGACGTTGGCGAACTTGCAGACTTCGCGGTGCAGCTGCTGGTAGGTCAGGGTCACCGAGTCGCCGGGTTCGCCCTCCCAGATGAGCGCGGCCTTGTTGCGGCGGTGGGTGGTGAGGTGCCGGTCGAGGCAGTTGTGGGACAGGTTGGTCGTCGCGCCGACGAACCACTTGGCGAACGGCTGCTTCCACTCGAGCACGCTTTTCCACGGAGAGAACCACTCGAGTTCGCCGGCGATTCCGGCCCAGAAGCGCTCGGGGTCGGCGGTCGCAGCAGCGACGATCTCGTCGTAGCGCTCTTGATTCGGGATGTGGGCGGTGGCGCTGAACGGCGCGAGCGGGGGAAAGACGCGGTCTTCCTGCAACAGGGAATCGATGTCGGCCATAGGGGCACAAAGTAGGATTCATGAGGGGGATGGTGCAAGGGTTGCGCCGGGTCGGAGTCCCAGGGCCACGGCCGCCGAATCGGGGCAAGTTCAACGGGAGTTCGCGGCGGCGATCGGGAGTCTGGGAAGGGCAACAGCCTGCTATGCCGTTCGTGCTGAGCTTGTCGAAGCACCTTCTACGGCTCCTCAACCGGGTGTAGCAATGCCGCGTGCAACCCAATTCCGTCGTGCACGCGGGAAGGGGCAGCCACGATTGGTGCGGGATTCTGGGCCCCCGCCTCCGCGGGGGCGACGGGAGTTCGCG